>Ga0315295_10001374_pt1 | contig 20876 bp, 17 predicted proteins | sample YL17G14_0_MG_FD_204453 | JGI IMG/M metagenome (GOLD analysis project Ga0315295, IMG submission 204453) | Sediment microbial communities from Yellowstone Lake, YNP, Wyoming, USA - YL17G14_0 | ecosystem: Environmental > Aquatic > Freshwater > Lake > Sediment | place: USA: Wyoming | collected...
GCAGGGCGCTCTGCCGTGAGAACCCCCGTTAGCCTCTAATCGGCTGCAAACACCCCCAGAGCCGATTTCAAATAGACGAGAAATTTACTTGTAAAAACCAGCCATACTTGTTAACATCAGATAGCGTTTGGCGTCAGACCTTACCATTATTGCAGAAGCAGCAGTCTGTCCGCCATGTCTTCTTGGCGGACTAAACGCTATACGCTAAAACATCCGGGGCCATAGCTCAGATGGGAGAGCGCTTGCATGGCATGCAAGAGGTCGTGGGTTCGAATCCCATTGGCTCCACTTGTTCGCCTGTGGCGAATTCGAATCCGCCTGCGGCGGACAAGTCCCATTGGCTCCACTTTTTATCCACCTGCGACCAAAAGAGCAGCTAAGCGGAACCTGTGTGGCGGAGATACACCTTTTCAAATTCCTTTTTCTTTTTCCCACTTTCAATGAGTTTTTTAGACGCCACAGGCCACCATTCTTGACTGCCGTCAGATAAGTTTTCGTCGAGCACGAAATACGAACTACGAACTCGGGGCTGTTTTTTGTCCGCGCTGAGTATTGAAAAATTTCACGAGCGCCGCGGCTAACGCATCAATACTACCTCCGCCACCACCGGCAACCAATACATCAGGCATAAACTTTGCTTTACCATCAGAAAGCACAGTTGCAACATTTACCAAAGCTGTGGGCATCTGCCCTAATGCTTCAACCTGGGCTCTATAGGCCTTGGCTCGCGCCATTCCAACGGCCTCAACCTGTGCACCCTGGGCTTTACCTGTTTTTTCAATGTAAGAGGCCTCACCTCCGCCTTCAGCTTCCCGGGCTTTAGCATTGTTTGTTTTTATCTGAATGCCTACCTGAGACTTGGCAAGCTCGGCCTGCATATCAGCAGTGCCTCTTGCCTTTTCTGTTTCAATTCGCTGATCCTGAGCTTCTCTTTGCATTTTAAATGTAGCTTTTTGCTGGTTGGCAATTTCCCTGTCAGTCAATACCGCAACGAGAGCTTCAGGAAGAATAACATCCTGAATGTAAACGCCTTTTGTTTCTATTTCATAATCCTCAAGCTTTCCTCTGATATGTTCATAAGCTTCTTCCTGAACTTTCTGACGAGTTTCGATGAATTTTACAGCAGGCATGCTTTGCATCTTGTCTCTGAAATGATTTCCAACAGCCGCCTGCAACACTTCGCTGACCAGATTAGCCATACTTCCAACAATAGAGATAACTTTAGGCGCTTTTGTATCAGCCACGTGAATCTGTACCTGCAAGTCAATTGTAAATACAAATCCCTCGCAACTTTTTGCGACTATCGACTTTAGGTGCTGGTCTAACTTGTGAGCTTGAGAAACGGCTTCTGCCCAGTTAAGCGTCAGTATGCAGGTCGGAACGATTTCTGCCTGATAACAATGAGGATTTATTGGGTATTTTCCAGTTCTAAGCGGTTCTTCCCAAATGCCTCTATGTCCCGGCTTTACTAAAGTCCCAAACTTAAACTCGACGCCGGAAGTATCCTCAGGAACCAAACCAACATACGATTTAATGACAGCCACTTCTCCCTGCTCAACAACTAACATTGGAACAAGCTCTACAGAAACAAGAAATGGATTCAAGTTGTAAGCACCATAAAGTAAAGGGTCATGTTGAAGGCCAATTCTCCCGCCACTATCCAGAAATGCCTGGAAGTCCTGATAGTTATTGTGCAGCTCATTTTTACTTCCAAGTACTGCCTCAATGAGCTGCGAATTGTTGGCTCCTTCCCTTTCTAAATTTTCAATGTCAGAAAAACCTCCTAATCTGCCGGCAATACTGCCTGGAGGTAAAGGCGGGCCTTCATAGGCGGTGACAATCCCAACTATATCAGTTAAGTGACCGTCCTCGCCTCTACTCGGCTGAGGTTCAATTCTGATAACATTTAAGCGACCGGGGTCAATGCCAAATGACGCCGGCGTCAGAAACCCCCTTTTATCCGCTAACCTTTGAAACTCAGGGGCTACCGGAACGCCGTAGGTCTTGTCTTTCGTGAGCACCAAAAAAGCAACCGGATGAATTGGAATCAATGTTCCGGGAGAAAGAACAGGTCTCTGCACACCCTTTTGCCCGCCGTTCTCGATAAAATGCTTTAATTCGGTGAAATTGCCGAACTCATTTTTGTAAGCAGCAGATTTTGCCCCTATCGGCAGAGGTTGACCAACTTGCGCAATCACAACACCAATCTGGCCGGCCGGGATTTGAACCCACGGAAACTTTCTCACAGAATACAAGACCCAAAGCTTAATCCTCCAGCCGGGCATCAGCAAATCTGCCTGATAACCAGCTTCTCCCTTAAATGCGATAGGGTTATCTTCTCTAAGCTTTTTGAGAGAAAATCTTTTTGTCACCAACCCAACTTCAGTTGGCCCAATTATGCGAATCGACGGCAAAACCAAAATCAAAACAAACAAAAAAACCAATCCTAAAATTTCGCTCGCGCCCATAATAATTCTCCTTAACTAAAAAACCGTTTTTAATTTTACTTGTTTATCTGCCCAACGGAACATAACTACCAAGCTGGCTTAAGGTTACAAAAACACGCCCGGCAGGATTCGAACCTGCGACCTACGGATTAGAAATCCGTTGCTCTATCCAACTGAGCTACGGGCGCAAAAATTACTTAAGTTCTTACAATATAGCCACTTCCTGTATATGGTGTCAACCACTGTTAAGTGTCAATGGCGAGTTAAACAAACAGGCGGAAAGAAGAGAGAGAAGATGAACAACCAGCCGCTACCAACCTTCAACTACGGGTGGGGCGCACTCATTAGCCAGTCCTCAGCGATACGAAATAAGCCTCCAAGTGATATCACACCATCGATGTTATAAGCACTTTGGGAAAAGAGCTTTACAGCGATTTCGACTTGAAAAATGTTTTGCAAAAAACCAATATCGAGCCAATTTCAAGCACGACCAAGAAAGACAACTATGTTAAATAATCCGCTTTGTAAATGCTTGTCAACAAGTAATTTGTGCTGGAAAAAGCGAAAAACTATACGCTATCAGGAATTTTAAGGTTCAATATTCGTATTATTGGTAAAGTTTAGCAATAAAATCTGCAAAAAGCCGCAAATCGCCACAATTCAAAGAAAATTCTGATATGATAATGTTCTGTAGAAAAGATGTCATTTCGAGCGAGCCGTTTCATCCTTCGCAGTCCCCAAGGGACGGAGAATGGAAGGCGAGTCGAGAAATCCCTCGACCTGGCTCGGGACAGGTTCTGTTTTCGAATGGATTTCTCCACTTCGTCCCGACGAGCCGGGACTTCGGTCGAAATGACGATGGGTCCTTTCTACAAAGCAATATGAGAAATCGCGTTGGAGGTTTGAAAAAAATGAAACGTCTGACAATTCTTACGATAATATTAGCTGGTTGTGCAGCCCTTTGTCTCGGCCAGTACCGGCCTCGGGTTTCAGCACGCGGCTCCGCGCTTAAGATTGTTCAGCTTGCTGAGCCGAGATTGAAAGGTCAGCTCAGTTTTGAGGAGGCGTTAGCCAAGCGACGAAGTGTGCGTCAGTTTACCGGCCAGCCCCTCAAGCCGACGGAGATTGGCCAATTGGCCTGGGCCGGTCAGGGTATAACAGAGCCGAAAAAAGGCCTGCGAACAGCACCATCGGCAGGAGAGATTTATCCGATAGAACTGTATTTTGCCACACAAAATGGGCTGTTTGTTTATCGGCCGCAGGGACACGGTCTTGAACAAATCTTTGAGCAGGATGTTCGGGGCGTGCTGGCTGCGGCGGCTTCGATGCAAGAAGCAGCAGTTCGGGCAGGCTGTGATGTTATCGTTGCAGGCTCCGCCAGAAGGCTCTCTGCCAAATTCCGCGACGATGCCAGAAAATACATGTTACTGGAAGCCGGCCACATAGCCCAGAATATCCAGTTGCAGGCCGTCTGTCTGGATTTGGGGTCCGTGACGGTCGGCGGTTTTGATATAAAAGAGGTCAGCAGAGTCTGTAAGCTCCCGAAAGAATTGGAGCCGATTTATATCATTTGTGTCGGCTACCCGGCAGCTGGAGGGACAACAGAAGGAACCGAACAGACAAAGACATCCGCCCAAACGCAGCAACCTGCTGTTGGCAGTGGAAAAAGAGCGGCGTTGATTATTGCCGGCGAGAATTTTCAGGATGAAGAATTTTTCGTAACACAGCGTGCTCTCGAAGCAGCCGGAGTTGAAACAGTTATAGCAAGTACAAGGTTGGGGGCCATAAGGGGCATGCTCGGAGGCGTAGCCGAGGTAAGAGTTCTCGTGAACCAGTTGAGGGTGGATGATTTCGACGCGATAATCTTTATAGGCGGCTCAGGGGCGGCACAGTATTTTGACAACCCTGCTGCTTTGAATATCGCCCGCGAGGCGGCGAGGAAAAGAAAGGTTCTTGCGGCAATTTCCATAGCCCCCACGATTCTGGCTAATGCTGGGGCGCTTACCGGCGTGCGAGCGAGCAGTTACCTATCCGAACGCGAGCGGCTCGTTGGGGCCGGTGCTATATATACCGGCGCCCCTGTTGAAAGAGATAGATTCATAATAACCGCCACCGGCCCAGCGGCGGCAGCCCTCTTTGGCCAGGCCATTGTGGATACGCTTGCAGGTAGATAACCCACCAAGAATGAACTAGTGGTTCGTCACACGTATTGTGATGGGTTGTCATGTTGAGCCGAAGGCGAAACATCTGGCCTCCGTAAGGGAGATTCTTCGCTTCGCTCAGAATGACACCCCTCATTTCATCTGTGACGGACCAATAGAAGCTCAAAACGTTGTGGGAATTTAGAATTCAGAATAGAGAATTAAGAATTGACGATACCAGAGCGTGGCGGTCCTTATTATTCATAAATTGTTGCTTTCCTTAATCAGGTCTGGGTGATATAATCGTCCACCAAGTTTGAATGGCAGGGATTCTTTTGCGGAGAAGAAATAGTTGTGTTCACGCCATATCAAGTAGATGTTCCGTTTGACCATCGACCAGTGATGAACTGGGTAGTATTCGCGGCAGTGCTTTTGGTATTCGGCTTACAAGCATTAGAGCAGCCGAAGGTCAATAGACAGGTTAGAGAGGAATACAATAAGCGGGTAACTGAAGGAGAACCACGAATACAGGCAGCAAAACATGCCCAAGAAAGTGTGTCAGAAAATACAATATATCGATTTGCGTTAAAAGGTTGGGGGCTGAAGGGGCTGTTGGGGTATATGTGGCTGCACGGGGGGATGTTCCATCTAATAGGGAATTTGATTTTCCTATGGTTATTTGGAAATGCAGTGTGCTCGAAGATAGGCAATATATTTTACCTGCCGGCGTATATAGGGCTTGGTGTGATAGCAGGGGTTAGCCACCTTTTGTTCACACGCGGCCTGGTGATTGGGGCAAGTGGTGCTATAAACGGCATTGTGGGGATGTATCTGGTGTTCTTTCCGGAGAATACAGTGAGCTGTTTTCTTCTGCTGTTTTTCAGGCCTATCACGTTTAGCGTTTCGGGTTATTGGATGATTCTGCTATGGTTTGCTTTCGATATATTAGGTGCAATAAGCGGCGGTCAGGGGACGGCCTATTTTGCTCATATAGGGGGTTTTGTGGCAGGGTTTGGATTTGCGATTTTGATGTTGAAAAGAAAATGGGTAGTTATGGAGAGAGACGAGAAGTCGCTATTGGAGCTATTGGGGCCGGGGAAGAAACGAGTAACAGGAGAACCGAGGCCGGATTTTGCCCCCTGGCAAAGACAGTGGGAGATTAAAGAGACCGAACAGCCACAACCACAAACGATACCGACAGAGCCGGAGAATCTTAAGGAAGAACTTATTCGCTTTAACTGCCGGTGTGGACAAAAAATTAAAGTGGCCATCGAGCATGCCGGTAAGACTGGACGATGTCCAAAGTGTAAAGAAAAGGTGAAAGTTCCTGAGAAATGATAAAAAAAGAAAGGGATTTTATATGGATTTGAGAAAGTTAATTTCAGGGAAGGACAAAATGAAACGAATTGCGGTAATAGTTAGTTTATGTCTTTTATCAACAGCTTGTTTCGGACAAGAAGAATATCGAAATAAGAAGTGGCATTTTTCTTTTTTGGTGCCCAAGGGCTGGGAGATTATTAGTGATGAGCTGGCGCTCAACGACTATACAAAAGATATGAAAATTAGATTTGATGACGCAGACATTTTATCACTCTGCCAGCAGAGCGACAAGAGTAACAAAAGCTCTATTTTGGTTCAGGCCCAACTTTTGGGAGAAGAAAAAACGGGGCTGGTTTTTGAATCTCTTCATAAGGGACATCTGATATCGAATGAGTACAGGGAAGTAAGCCGTTTATATCTGAAGGATGCTGAAAACAAATGGATAGAACAAGGAGAGGTGGCCAAAGGAGCACAGCCCAAGGGTCAAATTTATTATGATTCAGCGAAAAATATCTTCTACGAAACGACGGCGCTGCCTCGAATAAAAGGCGGCGCGATTTGCACAGCAACAGTGCGGCTGCTGGGTCATAACAGGGCGACTATTTTGAGCTTTGAACTTTTCGGCAGGAATTGCGATGAGCTTTTAAGTTTTATCGAAGAGGTTGCAGGCTCTTTTACATACGATAAGAATTATGGGTTCGGCGAAGCTCCTGTCACGAGCATTTTCAAAACGTTGTGGTTCTGGCTATTTCCCGGCTTTGGGACACTGATTGTCATGTTTCTTATCTATAGATGGGTGGCATCAGAGTATGGATAATACTCCAGGTGAAGATGATAGGAGAAAATGGGGACGGTAGGCAGGCGTTTTTTACTTCTGCAGTCGGGCAAGCTCGTTGCGGCACATTTTTAACTGGCTTGGGTCGGAAAGTTTTTCAGCCGCCGCCTGTAAATGCTTCACTGCCAGCTCGGGCTTGTCCAGGTAACGCGAATATAATATCCCCAGCATCAGCTCCACCTGCTCGGCATACTCGTAACTGCTGTAATGAGTTAAAAACTGCTCGTAGGCGCCAGCCGCCTCGGCGGAACTGCTATCGCTGGCAAGCTGATTGGCAATATCCAGCAGGTGCTGGCGGGGCAAAATCTGCTCACTATCAAGCCCCATAAGCTCTAGATAAACTTGTACGGCGGAGGCCAAATTGCGCTGCGCTATCCTGGCACTAACTTCACTGCGGAGCTGGTTTATTTTTTCTTCGTTTTGCCGAGGGGCGGCGGTTTTAATCTCCCGTGCTTCTATTCTCTTAGTATTCACTTCGCCGGTAAACGGGTCGTAACCGGTCGAGACTACATCGTAATAGCGGCGCCGCTGATTCCATCGTTTTACCATTGCCCACAGGTCGAAATTGCTGACGCTAATCAAGCCGGTCGCAAGCAGACCTAATATAGATGCGATGCCAAAGGCATATCCTGCCAGATGTGCATCATAAGCGACGTGCGGTGTGTATCGGACGATTAAATTGTCGATTAAAATCATTTTGAAGACAATAAAGTATAATGCCGGCACATCTGTCGTCCCAATGAAGTAGAGCAACCAGTATAACACGGTTATCAAGGTCTGCGGAAACAACACCAGATAGGCCCCTGTCACCGCTGCGATAGCCCCGCTGGCTCCCAGAGTAGGTATGGTTGAGGAGGCATTAAAAATGGTATGACCGATGCCGCTAAATACCGCCCCGGCAAGATAAAAGCACAGATACCCAATATGACCGAGCTTGTCGTTGACATTATTGCCAAACAGGTACAGGAAGAACATATTGCCGATAATGTGCATAAGTCCGCCGTGCAGAAAGGCGTAACTTACGAACTGCCACAGAATCGGCCTGACAGGAGTAAGCATAAACTGGTCCACCCAGGGGCGAAGTGCCTCATCAGAACCGGTATAGAGGTCTCTGTGAGGCCAGTACGTAACAAGAAAAATAAGCACATTGACCACTATGAGCGCATAATTCATATATGGCGTTCGCTTGGGCCTGATATTCGTCCGAATGGGTAATAGCATACCTTAACTACCAGTAAACGATTTGGAATCAAAGACGGGGTCATTGTAACGGCAAAGAGCCGCCGTGACAAGTGATAAAATAAGGACGGCAAGAGCCGTCCTTATTCTGTGAAACTGGGCATTACAGACAGTTTATCCCCTCGCGGAAACATCGAGAGCAGGCATAATGAGATAGCTTCAATCTATCCCAGCCGGCCCTCCCCCAGCAGGTCCTCCTCTAACCAAAATATAAAAAATGAACCCCGCAAAGCCAAATAAATCCGACAAGAAACTTTACTTTTTGTCAGATTGTTGCTAATCAATTGTTTCTGGTCGGCCAAAGGGTGTAATTTTTATAAGTACCGGCAACAAAATGATGCTCGCGAAAATCCGGGATAGTAAAAAGCTGTGGGGATGGATGATGGTTAGTTTGCTTTTTGTAGCCGGCGTCCGGAACGCAGCAGGGACAGAGAGCAAAGAAATAGCTGCAAGTGTTCCCTGGAGCCAGTGCCTTAACCAAAGGCCTGAATTTTACACCACCGATGAGGCCGTCCGCATTGCCGACAGTGTTCTTCTGTATCAGCGCGACAGCGGCGGCTGGCCAAAAGGCACAGATATGGCCAAACCGCTGGGCGAGGAGGGCAAAGCCAGCATACGCAAGGCCAAGAATAGAAAAGACTCAACCCTCGACAACAGCGCCACCCACACACAGATACGTTACCTTGCCGAAGTATATTACGCCACAAAGTTCGACCGCTTCAGACAGGGCCTAATCAAAGGGGTCGATTACCTGCTCGAGGCACAATATCCCAACGGCGGCTGGCCACAGTTTTATCCGTTTGAGGGACATGCTGATTATTCGAGGTACATCACGTTTAACGATGGCGCTACGATTGGCGCAATGAGCGTTCTGCAGGATATTGCCCAGCGAAAACGCCAGTATGCTTTTATTGACCCCGACCACTGCGAAAAAGCCCGGAAAGCTGTTGAAAAAGGTATCGAGTGCATTCTTACGCGCCAGATTATTGTTGATGGTAAACGCACCGGCTGGTGCCAACAATACGATGAAAAGACCTTAGAACCTCGTCCGGCCCGCAGTTATGAAAAGGTATCTATCTGCGGCAGTGACAGTGCTGATATAGTAAGATTTCTGATGGGTATCGACCGTCCTTCCCAGCAGATTATCAAAGGCATTGAAGGTGCTATTGTGTGGTTTAATCAGGCGAAACTGACCGGCATCCGGCAGATTGAAAAGTCAGACCGGTCCGTAGAAGGAGGTTATGACAGGGTGGTTATCGAGGATGCGAATGCTCCGCCGATATGGGCGCGATTTTATCAGATTGGAACCAATCGACCGATCTTCTGCGGACGGGATGGTATTATAAAATACAAATTGGCTGAAATTGAACAGGAACGAAGGACGCACTACGCGTGGTACGGCTACTGGCCAGCAGAACTGCTTGCTAAAGATTACCCGGCCTGGCGAGAAAAATGGACGCCAGAGAGAAACGTGCTCAAAAACTAAACATCTAAAGCAAAAACGGGCTGGAGAATAGCGATGGCGGATAGAGACGTGTTGAGAAAACGCACTATGACGATTCGCCACGAGCTGAATAAAAGGAAAATAAGCTGTCTTGTGCTGACAAAACCGGCCAACGTAACTTATGCAACGGGCTTTTTGGGCGAGGATAGCTGGGCGGTAATTGCTAAAGGCCGGGTCTATCTTTTAACGGACAGCAGATATACCGAACAGGCACAAGGCGAGTGCCCGCACTGCACAATAATCCAGCGGACCGTTTCCTTGCCGCAAGCCCTTGCCGGACTTGTAAAAAAACTCAAATCCATCCGAACAGTTACCATTGAAAAATTCACCTCCCTCGAAGATTTTGAGCAGATAAAAAAATTTGTCAAAGCCCGCCTAAAATCGGTCGCCGCTGTCTTCGAAACTCTGCGCAGCATCAAGGATAGCTCCGAGGTTGCTGCCATCAAAGCTGCTGCATCGATAGCAGCAAAGGCCCTCGAACGGACGCTGCCGCACATAAGGCCAGGGGTAACCGAAAATGAGCTGGCCGGTATGCTCGATTTTCAAATTCGCAAGCTGGGCGCAACAAGCGGCTTCGAGACAATAGTTGCTTTCGGTCCAAACGCCTCGCGTCCCCATCACAAACCGACTGCTAAAAAGCTAAAGCACAAGGATACTATTTTGATAGATTTTGGTGCCAGGCGCAAAGGCTATTGCTGTGATATCACCAGATGTTTTGTGTTTGGCTCGCCGCCAACTCACCTTTATAAAAAGGTCTATGATGCCGTGGAGCAGGCACAGTATGCTGCGATAAAAATGGTAAAAGCAGGAGTCGAACTTGCCCGGGTCGATGCCGCCGCCAGAGAAGTTATCCGCAAAAACAATTTGCCCGTCTATGGCCACGGCACGGGACACGGCTTCGGCCTGGAAATCCACGAGCTGCCTTACCTCAAACCCGAAAGCAAAGGCAAGCTCAAGGCAGGCGAGATTATTACCATTGAGCCGGGCGTGTATATCCCCGGCAAAGTAGGCGTGCGAATAGAAGATGATATTCTCGTAACCGAGAAGGGGTGCGAGGTTCTAACCCGCAATTGTCCACATTCGCCTTTGCTACCTCACCAAAGATAGAGCATTCTTTTGCTTGCCGGAAACAATACGCTATAATAAAAGCAGTTTGTAACCTATATTCAAAACAGGAGGTTATTATGAGAATGACAAGGATATTTACAATACTGGTTTTAGGACTCTCGCCCATAGTTACATCCGCCGAGGTCCGCTTCCAGAAAATCGTCCTCGACAAAACTTTCCGCTCCGAAGGCGTTGCGGTCGGTGATGTCAACCATGACGGCAAACCCGACGTCCTCGCCGGCGATGCCTGGTATGCGGCGCCTGACTGGAAGATGCACGAGCTCCGCCGTGTAGGCCAATATGATGGCTCAAAGAGCTATAGCCAGTGTTTCGCTAATTTCGCTCAGGACATCAACGGCGACGGCTGGGTCGATTCGATTATCATTGGGTATCCGGGCGAACCCTGCCGATGGTATGAGAACCCCAAAAATAAACCCGGCCATTGGAAGGAACGCATAGTTGTTGACAGCGCCTGCAATGAAACACCGATAATGGCTGATTTACTTGGAGATAAGCATCCTGTATTACTATTCGCCGTTCGGCCGGCGGGACTGTTGGCGTGGTTTAGTGTGCCGAAGAATCTTGAGGGTCTGTGGGATATGCACGTAATCGCCGGACCAAACGCTCCCGGCACAGAGCGATACAGCCATGGCCTGGGTGCCGGTGACATCAACGGCGATGGCCGAAATGATGTCCTCTTTACGAAGGGCTGGTGGGAGGCCCCCCAAGACCGCACTAAAATCAACTGGATCTTCCACCCGGCCAACCTCGGCCCGGAGTGCGCTAATATGCTCGTCTATGATGTTGATGGTGACGGCAACAATGACGTCATTACCAGCTCCGCCCACGGATACGGCATCTGGTGGTTCCAGCAGGTCAAGACCGACAAGGCAGTCGAGTGGAAGCAGCACGAGGTTGCCCCCAGGCTGTTCTCTCAAAGTCACGCCATGGTGCTGACCGACATCAACGGCGATGGGGTGAAAGACTTCGTTGTCGGTAAGCGTTTCTGGGCCCACGGGCCCACGGGAGACGCTGACCCGGACAAGCCGGCTGTGCTCTACTGGTTCGAGCTGCGGTGCCCGGAGAAAGGCAAGGTGGAATGGGTTCCGCACCTGATCGACGACGATTCCGGCGTCGGAACCCAGTTTGAGGTTACCGACCTCAACGCTGACGGCAAACCCGACATCGTTACCTCAAATAAAAAAGGTGTCTATATCTTCCTACAGATGTGATTATCCGGAGAATTGTAGAAGATTTCACCCTGCTTTTGATGGCGCGAAGAGATTAGTCGATGGGACAGCGGAAAGTTAAAAAGTGAAAAGACACCGTGCGCAAAAATGCACGGGCGATTGCGATTTACACATTCCGCGCCTGCGGCTACTATGCCCGGTCAAAAATTAAGCAGACCATTCCTGCAAAGATAGCTACTACGCGGCTACCGACCAAAAAGGCTGCTCCGTAACTTATCCCCTGCCGAGAGACTTCAGATACCTCTTAGATTTGCAAAGCCCCATTCTGGAGGCCTTCTTTTTTACCGCATCGGTTAGCCGGCCAAGCCTGGCAGCAATTTTGGCAGTGGGAGTATTCGGGAAAAGTTTTGTGAGCAGATTCAGGTCCTTTTTTGACCATAAACCCTTAAGGAGTTTCTTCTTTGCCATTATATGACTCCTTTCATTTATATGAAGGCCTTATTTGCAACCCACGTTCAGGATTTTAACGGGTGATGCAGGGGTAGTCAAGCATATTTTGCCTTTCCAGATGCCACAAAGAGAAAGCAGGCCAATGTCACAGAATCGCCTGCGAATGGTCCAGGTAAGCGAACCTTACTCGATTATCCACATCGCCACCGAATCCTGGTCTTTGACAAACACGCGGTTACCTGAGATTACCGGATGGGCGTATGTCGGCGTGTCGGCCACCTTGTATTGTGCGATTTGAGCGTACTCCTTTCCGTCGGGCTTGAAGACTATCAATCCGGACTTCTCGGGTAGAACCAGAAGACAAGAGCCGGCATCGAGAATTGCTCCAAAACCACCGTGACTATTTGTGTCGGTCCAGGCCGTCTGGCCAGTCTGGGCGTTCAGGCAGAACAAGTTGCCGCGGTTTGAGAGGCCGAAGAGCAGGCCATTCTTAAGCACTGGCGTGTTGAACTGCGGGGCGAGCTCCGGGTTGCTCCAAAGCTCTTTGGCGGCAAAGCCGTCCGCTTGCTTTTCGACCTTCACGGACTTGGCGCCCCGGCCCGCACCCGTGTAGATTACCGTTTGCCCATCGACAATCGGTGTGGCGGCGTTGTAGGCCATCCTCTGGGGCACGAACGGCAATTGCCACAGGAGCTTTCCATCGGCTGCGCCTACCGCCACGATGCTCTTCTCCGTCAGTGTCACTATCTGCTTTGTCCCTTCCACCGTCATCAGGACGGGCGAGGCATACTCCGGGCCTTCGACTGCCCATTTCCACTTCTGGTTGCCGGTGGCCAGGTCGAACGCCATAATTGCCCCGTTGCCCTGTCCGCCGAGTTGTGCGATGGCCATGCCGTCAACGATAATCGGCGACGTCGCCGTGAAGAACTGCGGAACAACCTTGGGGAACTCGTCCTTACGCCATAGGACCTTGCCGGTCGCGGCGTCGAGACAGGAGAGGACCCCGCCAACGCCCAGCGTGACGACCTTTCCATCCGCTACCGCAGGCGAGCTTCTGGGCCCCGGGTGCCGGCTGGGTGCTCCGGTCACGGCCTGGGCCTCATACTTGTCCCGCCACACTTCCTTGCCGTCACCCGCGTTCATACACAGGGAGACCTCATTCGCATCCTGCCGCGTAAAGACATAGAGTTTATCACCCACCAGGGCGGGCGTAGCATCGCCCAAGCCCACCGTCGTTTTCCACTTTTGCGTCAGCGCGCCTGGCCATTTCTGGGGCGCGGTAAACCCGCTAACTTTCCCATCCCGATTGGGTCCTCGCCACTGAGGCCAATCCTGCGCGAAGATATGGCCTGCGCTGATCAGAATCACACAGGCCACAATCATGGCGAACAATCGATTCGAGTTTTTCATAGTAACCTCCATTTCAATTCTATCCGAGAAGCCCGCATCGAGCTGCCCCCACGGCAACCGAATACCACTACGGGCTTATCTATTACACTCTAATCCGCTCCGGGTGATAAGTCAATATCATTTTTGACCTGTAAATGTCCCAAAAATTCCCCCACAATCTCTGGGACAATTACCGGAAAACACGCCAAATAAATTTAGGGGCTAAATATCCGGAATTGGTGGGCGGAGCTCACACTATGGCATCTCTCTGTGAATTCTGCGGCCTTGAAAAATCCGGGTTAATCAGCCCTCAAGTTCCCGGCAAACGACAGAGACGTAGTGTCCAACTTTGTCGGCGAGCGTTTCACTGAGTCCTATGCCCGGCTCAACAACCTCCGGCTCAATGCCAAAAATTACTATCTGGGCAGGACACTGGCCAAGTTGCCCGGCCAGGTCAATTACTTTAATCAAGTCGGTTTCGTGGAGCGACTGATGTGAAAGTCCTTTGGTGCTTTTAATTTCCTGCGGCGCAAATTTTCTTATGACCCCCGGTTTCTCCCCCATTCTTGCACAGTCAATAAAAATCGCTTTATCTTTACCTGTGATAAGATGCAGGATAGACATTCCCCCTGTCCCGGCATCTACGAAATCAACCAAAGGAAACCTGCAGGCAAAATCCAAAAGCCGCTGCACGACCCGCACGCCTGCGCCCTCATCCGACATAAGCGTATTACCGAGGCCGATTACAATCACCGGTTTTTTCATTGGCGGCTTACCCCGTTAGATGCTCTTTCATTTTGGTCCATCTCTGTATTTGATAGAGTTATCTCACGGGGTTACTTGACGAACTTCACCTCCAGCAGGTGAGTCGAGCAGGAAATGCAGGGGTCATAAGCCCGAACAAGCATCTCCAGTTTTTGTCTGACGGCATTTTGACCCTCGTTAATTATTTCAGGCACAAACTTTTCGAAGTCTTTTTGAATGTTAGCGTGGTTCTGATTGGTCGGGATACATATATCGGCTGCGATACAGTTGCCTTTCTTGTCGAACTCATACTCGTGGAACAGTATTCCGCGCGGCGCCTCGACACAGCCGGCCCCTCTGCCCGCCTTCGATGAGCTTGTTACTTTCTCTTCTTTCAGTCCTTTTGTCAGTATTTCATCGATAAGAACGATACTCGTCTCAACGATATGGAAGCACTCCACAAGCTGGGCGACCGTATTCATAAAGGGGTTGCAGCAGCCTTTTTTTAGGCCGAACATCTTCGCTGCATCCTTACCCATCGGCGAAAGGAGGTCGCCATTGTTGTTAAAGCGAGCCAGCGCTCCCACAGCGTAAGAATCGCGGTGCCACTTCGTCCACTTGGCCGTGGACTGTTCGCAGACGTATTCGTTGGTCACATCGTGCCATTTTTCTATCGGAACGACATTGCTGCCGTTATCGGTGGACGTGATGCCGCCGTGATAGAACGTATATGTCGGCGGATTGGTCTGCTTGAGCGATACGTATTCGGTCTGGCGCTCGAAATTCGGTATATTTCCGGCAACGCTTAAAACCGCATCTGCAATCACTTTCAGGTCTGGTATTGTGTCTTTCAGCGTCTTCTGTAACTGCTGTAGTTGTTTGACGGTTGGTATCCGTGTGAGTCCTCCAGGTATGAGCGTAACAGGGTGGGTCGTTCTACCTGCAAGCAGGTCGGACCATTCATTCGCGATTCTATGGACTCCGACTACGGTCTTGACCACATCCGCTGCCCTGGCAACCAGCGGCACCACCGAAGGCACGCCGAAGAAATCCGGCGCTGCAAGATATCCAACGTGTAGCGTATGGCTCTGCAACTGCTCGGAGTAGTGCATCAATATACGCAGCTTGTCGGTCTGCTCCGAGACCTTCAGGCCGAGCGCACTTTCAACCGCCTTGGTTGAAGCCAGCGAATGTGTAATCGAGCAAATGCCGCATATCCTGGAAACTATGGTTTGAATGTCCTCGTATCTTTGTCCTCTTACCATTGCCTCAAAGAACCGAGGCGCCTCAGGAACCTGCCACTGCAGCTTCTCAATTTTTCCATTGGTCGCATTTACGACAATGTTCCCATGTCCCTCGACTCGTGTTATATGATGAACGTTTATGTCTATGTCATGCATTTGTAGGCACCTGATTACTTCCAAAAAGAACCATTTTGCTCTTCAAAACATCCACGGTTAAGCCATATCTTTCGATAACGTCTTTTGCTGCGTTCACGTTCGGGTCGTCAACATACCCGCGGCAGCCGAAGCACCTGAAACCCCATGATGGGCATCTCGCCCCGCAGCCGGCCCTTATGACTGGCCCCAGACAGACCTGCCCGTAATCCCACAGACAGGCGTTGCCTCTGGATTTGCAGTCAACGCAAACGGGCACCTCAGGTATCTCAGGTCTTTTACCCATAAGTAGGCAGCGTATAACGTAGGTGAATTCCTTGCGGTCTATCGGGCAGCCGTGGACTTTATAGTCCACCTTGACCACCTCATCGACGGCCTTTGTCGGCGAGGTGCTGAGATGAGGCATATTGGCCGCTTTGCCATACACGCAGCGTCTGACTTCCGCCAGGTCGAAGTTGTTCTTGAGCTTGTTGATGCCGCCTATTGCAGCGCACGCTCCGAGAGCGATTAGTATCTTCGCCCTCGTCCTTATAATCTCAAGGCGCTTTTCGTCCTCGGGTCTTGTGATTGAGCCTTCGATAATGGCGATTTCGTATTCGTGGCTTTGTTCGCTCATCGCCTCGCGCCATTCGACGACGTTCACCGCATCTATCAAATCGAGGATTTCTTCCTCGAGATTGACAATCTGCAACTGGCATCCCTCGCAGCACGCGAAATCAAAGATAGCTACCTTTAACCTATCCATCTTATATCGCCTCCGGAGTAACACTCAGGTCTGAGTACCGAAACACCGGCCCATCAACGCATACATACAGATTGTTTATCTGGCAGTGTCCGCACTTGCCGACGCCGCACTTCATTTTCCTTTCAAGATTCAGAAAGATATTCTCGCGAGGCACTTTTGCCTCATCCAGAGCCATCAGGACGAACTTGTACATAACCGGCGGCCCGCAGACGAATACAAGCGCCGAGCGAAGCTGGGTCTCGATTTTGGGTATCAGGGTTGTGACGACGCCGACGTTGCCCAGCCAGCAGTCGTCCGCCTCGTCAACGGACTCCATAAAGTGAATGTCGTCCCGGTGAGACCAGGCATCGAGTTCCGACTGAAAGAACCGCTGCGCCATACATTTTGTACCCAGTAGGACCGTCAACTCGCCATAGTCGGCTCGATTGTCGAGGATGTAATTGACAAAAGACCGCTGCGGGACCAGCCCGATTCCGCCGCACACAAACACGATATCTCTGCCCTTTGCCTCTTCCACGGGATAGGTGCCGTTTCCGAAAGGACCGCGGATACCGACTTTGTCGCCGATTCTAATCTTATGAATGGCATTGGTGACATTGCCGGTCCTGCGGACTACAAGCTCAAAATACCCTTTCTGAGTCGGCGACGAAGAAATCGTAATCGGTGCTTCCCCCATTCCCGCAACGGAGACCTCCACAAGCTGGCCCGGTATGAAATCGAAAGGTTCTTCGCCCATCGAGAACCGCAAATACATTTCGGTCGCGTTCATAAGTCGCGCCTTCTCAACCGTGGCCAACCGCGGCAGATAAATATCTTTCTCAATTGTGCTTCGCTTGCCCATAGCAAAACTCCATAATCTTCAGACCCAGCCAGAATAATTAGCTTGCCTTATTTCAATCCTAAATCGTCAACAAGTCTGTTATAGACGCTGACGGGATTTGCGATATCAGGCAGACACGCATCCACGCACCTGCCGCATCCCACACAGGCGATTTCCCCGCCAATTTTATCCGGCACATATTTGCCTTTTCTGTAAAGCCGGTGCCTGAAACGGTCTGCACGGTTCTTTCTGAACTCATGACCGCCGGCAACCCTCGTAAAGCCGTCAAGCAGACAGCCGTCCCATACTCTCTGGCGGTTGCCGGTCCTCATATCCCAGTTGATATCGTCCTGCACGTTAAAACAATAACATGTGGGACATACCAGGTTGCACGAACCGCAGCTAAAGCAGGTTTTCGCTTTTTCTTCCCAGACAGGGTGCTTATAGGCCTTGTCCAACAGCCGCGGTATATCAGACGGCCTGCACTTCAACGGATGCTTGTTCAGTTTCTTCTCGTTTTCAGCCCACACTTTTTGTCTTTTCTTCAAATCTTCCTGCGTGGCGCTGACGGCCCCGTGGGCCTTGGCAAACAGCAACTCGCCTTTTGGGGAAGCAATCTCGGCAATATAGACATCACCTATATCGGTGAGCAGTATGTCGAAACCCTCTTTAACAGTGGCAGTGCCCATCGATGCTGCAAAAACGTTCTTCGATGGCGTCACTACGTCTATCGCTATTATAGTAGCACTGTTTCGCCTTCTCATATAATGAGCGTCGTAGTTATCCTGGCTGAAAATCCTGTCCATCTGGTTTATGGCAACCATATCGTAGGGGTGGACGCCGATGAGGACAAACTCGCTGTCGTCAAACACTGATTCGTAGCCGCCGCCGACTTCAAACGTCAGGAGCGGCTCCGCAGGCGGCAGGAAGTATTTCTTTGGCGGCTGGACAGTGCGGTCATAATCGAGGCGCAGGTCCTTGGCCGATTCGAGCACGTCGAAGTCAAATCTGTCGCCTCTGGCCTGGACGCCTATTCCCCTTCGGCTGCTGATAATTTCGTCAACAAAGCTCGTGAAAGCACTCTTTGTGATTCTCTTAACATTCATTCTCGACCTCAGTTAAATATCCCAGAGCAGTTTCATCGAATATTGTTTTATGCAATCGCCGACCGGTTATCATCAGCGTTCAATTGCTTTGTGCTTGAGTTCACATTCACAAATCCACGAAAAGGTTTTAATCTATAGACCCCACCCGTATGTGTCAAGGAAATTTACACCTGCAATTGGGATGAGGGTGCACGTCAAGTTAGTAGGTAGGTTTCTTGCTTTGCTGATGTTTTTTCCTCCAATCTCTGGCAGTTCTGTCCGGCAGGACGGATTTGCCAGATCACCCCTTACCCTGTCATTCCCGCGCAGGCGGGAATCCATACCTTTGGGACAATGTTTTACCTACAAAGTGCAAATGCACCCTTGGGATGAGAAGGGAACGCCAACCTGTTTGGGTATCCCGTTGGTGAGGATAAGGAGGATAAGGCGTATCACTGATAAGCGTTATCCAGTAACTCCCACGGGCGTTTTACGGGAATTATTTTGCGTAACTTCCCTAAAAAAAGACTTATGTCATCAAAATGGAGGCGGGGGGATTCGAACCCCCGTCCCGAGATGCTTCAAGACAGGCTTCTACATGCGTAGTCGCTTCATTATTTTTTTTCGCCTTGCCGAGCGCCATGCGACCGGCTCCCGGTTTAGCTATTTCGGAGAGTTCTTACCGAGCCGGCCCGAACAACCGGTTCAGCCAGCCTGCTATTTTAACGCCCTTACCCAACCTACAGGCAAGGTCAAGGCAGGACGGGCTGCCAGATTAGGCAGCCAGGCGCAACTGATAGTTGTCGCTTAAATTTATTGCCGGATGATTAGCCAGGCCAACCGGCGTCCTGGGCACGCAACCTGTCAATCCGCTATCCGGTCGAAGCCTTTCGCCCCCGGATTTACTTTTCAAACCTCGCAGAACAAGCCCAATAAACTACCCGAGACCATTTATCGTATTATATCGTCAACTACGCCACACTGCAACAAAAGTTTGCTTTTGGCCTGTTTCCAAAAGGTGCCTTTTCCGGAGACAGCTTTCACATTTAACCGCCAGATAGGTTTTTTACTTCTTGTTCTGAAAGTGCCCGGTCGTAGAAACGGAGTTCATCGATGATGCCTTTTGCTGCAACACCGCCAGGCCTGGCGCCAATCCACATCGGCAGGTCGTTTGTGGGCAGTTTGCCGGATGGCTCGGCCTGACCATCGAGTGTGCCGTCAATGTAAAGCTTGATTGATTTACCATCATAGACTTCGGCGATGTGGTGCCATTTACCATCAGCAATTACTTTTCGTCCATCGAGCCGGTCCTGGTAGTTCCACATTACGGTTACGGGGCCAGTCATCTCTACCCAGATATCGATTCGCCTGCCGGGACCTTCTTCCGGCCATTGGTTGCCGTCTTTCCATATAATATACTGATAGTCGTAAACCTGCTCGAGTTTCGTCCAGACGGAGACGGTAAAATTCGGAGCATTGAAGAAATCCTCATGCGGGATGATGACATAGTTCTGACCATTAAACTGAACCGCTTTCCCCTGCTTACCGTCAACCCACTTTAGTTCCGGCTGAACTATCGCCGGATTTTCTCCGACCGCATTCTTTGCGATTGCACCCTTTCCCTCATCAAAACTCCAGTAGCCCTTTAGTCCTTCGATTTTGCCGGCCTGGTAACTGACCGTCTTACAGCCCACGACAGATACAATTGGGATTAATAGTATGGCCAGAATAGCGGTATTCTTTTTTCCAATCATATTCGCTCCTTTGCGTTTGAAATCTCAAATTTCAAATTAACATTCTTTACGCTGGTTATGATACGGCAATCCAACATATATAGCTATAGCCACTAAAAATCATAACCTGGGCAGCAGATTTCTAAAAGAAGATTCCGACCCGCCTTCGGCAAGTTATTTGCACCACGCAGGAAAGACGTAACTGTCCCAGATTCCAATCTTTGGGACAGTTACTTGTTTGGTTATGAGTTTAGCAGGAGCACCGATGGTTGTATAATGCTCCCTTCCCCTCCCAGGTGTACTTTCCCACGAGATAGCAATTTACGGATTGCTGGTGGCTGGTGATGGGGCGGCGGCGGCCCAGTTGTTCGGGTCATTGCCATAAGCGGCAGAAACCTTCCGTGAAAGCGATTTGCCCCAGCCATCTGGCTCAACAGGCCACAAGTCAACGCCGCCAGGACAATCCTGCGGATGAGAGCCATCGCTGTAATTTACCCTGTCAACACGAATGTAATGCCGCTCACCAAACTCATCCACGTCACCCGGCTGCGAAAGCTCCAAACTCTCGCCGCCATTATTCAAATGCCCGCTATACGGCCCGTAAATCTTGCCCGAAGGCACACTCGGATACCTATTGCCAAACGCAGTCTTATTTCTGACCACAACTATATACCCGCCGGCTTGTATCGTAACAGCAGGACTGGCAGGGAAGGTATATTCAATACCATTG
>Ga0315295_10001375_pt1 | contig 20872 bp, 20 predicted proteins | sample YL17G14_0_MG_FD_204453 | JGI IMG/M metagenome (GOLD analysis project Ga0315295, IMG submission 204453) | Sediment microbial communities from Yellowstone Lake, YNP, Wyoming, USA - YL17G14_0 | ecosystem: Environmental > Aquatic > Freshwater > Lake > Sediment | place: USA: Wyoming | collected...
TTATTTTTCACTCGTTTCGCTAGAGGTTTCAGCCATCAACAAAAACATTTTTCACAACAAACTACATTATCTCTCGCCCGCTTCGCTAGAGGGCGCAGAGCACACAGAGAACTAACCCTTAATATCCATTCACAATTCCAAAACTTATCTCTCTGCGTTCTCTGTGCTCCCTGTGAGAAACAAATATATCTTATTATCTCTCGCCCGCTCCGCTAGAGCTCGCAGAGGACCCAGATAAATAACTTTATATTCATTCATAATTCACAAAATTATCTCTCTGCGCTCTCTGTGCACTCTGTGAGAGATAAACATTTCTTATCATCTCTCTCCCGCTCCGCTAGTGCTCGCAGAGGACCCAGATAAATAATGAAATCGCATTGAACCCGAAAATAATCAGCCAGGTACGCGACCGGAACTCTTTGTGTGGATGATCCGGGTAATTCCATCTTTAAGGAGGCGTTCATTAAAATTAATCAACAGGCCGAGAGGTTTATTCGCCAACCGCAGATACGTCAAAAGCTGTTTCTTATGAATTGGTTGAATTATTTCTACCGATTTCAACTCCAAAATAATTTTGTCATTAACCACCAAATCCAATCGGAAGCCTTCGTCTGCCACCTTCTCCCCCCGATACATGACTGGTAGGGGAACTTCCGATTTGGTCTCTAAATCCAATCTTCTCAGTTCTATCAACATACAAGTTTTGTATACAGTCTCCAGGAGACCTGGCCCTAGTTCACTATGGACATTTATTGCAGCCTCTATTATTCTTGCGGAGAGCAAGTTTAGCTCAATATCCATTTCCCCAAATTATTTCGCCCGGTTCGTTAACACCCACAAGAGACCACAGAAAACAACGTCCCTAAAATTCATTCATAGTTCAAAAAATTCTCTCTCTGTGCTCTCTGCGCTCTCTGTGAGAGATAAATATATCTTTTCTGCTCTCGCCCGCTGCGCTAGAGATCGCAGAGTTCACAGGGAAAAAACCTTATAATTATTCATAATTTAAAATATTTTCTCTCTGCGTTCTCTGTGTTCCCTGTGAGAGATATCTTAAGATTCTTGCTGGATTGCCGGCGACGATGGTGTTTGGTGGCACGTCCTTCGTTACGACACTTCCGGCACCGACGATGGCGTTTTCACCGATTGTTACATTGCCAAGAATCGTCGATCCTGAACCAATGGAAGCGCCGTATTTAACCACGGTTGGCTCTACTTTCCAATCCTCTTCGGTTTGCAATTGCCCCTCAGAATTTGTTGCTCTCGGGTAAGTGTCGTTGATGAAAGTTACATTGTGCCCCACAAAAACATTGTCTTCAATGGCTACCCCTTCGCAGATAAAGGTGTGGCTTGAGATCTTGCAGTGCTTTCCAATTTTCGCGTTCTTCTGAACCTCCACAAAGCAGCCGATCTTCGTATGATCGCCAACCTCGCAGCCATAGAGGTTCACGAATTTCTGAATCTTAACGTTCTTTCCAAGCTTCACATCCGGGGCAATCGAGTGAAACTCCATTCAATTTCTCCTAATCATTACTCAGTAGTTGCAAAAAGGATTCCCCGAAATATCGTTTTCGCCCCTGCATTTAAAGGGGAATAAAGGTTTTTTCGATGGTCACAGGACTTCACCGCTGGTGTCCTTTGCCCCCCCACCCTAACCCTTCCCCTCGGAGGGGGGAGGGGAGGCTGGGGGTGATGGTATTAATGTCTTTTCTGCAATGTTTAGGATTACTCAGAGGATATATTTGTTTACATCCCCCCTTTAGAAAAGCGGGCAAGGGAGGATTTGAAACCTTGGGGGAATCCCCCCTAATCCCCCTTTATCAAAGGGGGAATAAAAAACTAAACCCATAATGGAGATAAGCGGTCAGTCAACGCAAAATGATAAACTTTTTATGTTCTCCTTAATAAAAGGCAAGTCGCAAGTGGTAAGGCGTAAGGAGAAAGGGGCAAGCAGTAAAGAGTAAGGAGTAGGGGGAAAGAAACAAGGAGCGAAGAAAAAAACCAATCACGACTCACAACTTGCGCCTTGCGACTAACGCTTTGTTATACCCGGCCATTACCCATTAGAAATTCATTTCCGTTGTTTTTTGCCATTTTGTTTATCAACTTTAGGCCCTGAATGGGAACGGCTTTTCCAGAGCGCACCAAAGATTTGCTTGCCGCCTCTAAAATAGAAACCACCCGTAACCCACTATAGCCGTCACTTAAAGGACACATCCCTCTCTGGATACACCCAAGGAAGTGATCACATTCTTTCTTCAGGGGTTCATAGTCTGCGATCCTTGGGCTGTGGATATCGCCATAGCGGTAAGAAAACTGAAATTCTGCGTAAGTATCATAGTAAGGCGGAACTTCAACCCCTTTATCATAGATTTTTATCTTCTCCTGGGGCTCTGTATCGTCGTACACCAGCATTCTCTTCGTTCCCACAATGGTCGTCCGACGAATCTTATTCGGGTCGAGCCAACTATTGCTGATAAAAGCAATCACCCCATTCTTAAAATTGAGTGTTGTAGTGGCAACATCTTCAATACCCGCTTTGAAGTGAGCCTTCCCTTGACTATTGACCGAAACCGGTGCCTCCCCAAGAATATATACGATAATTGATATGTCATGGGGAGCGAGATCCCAGACTACATTAATATCAGGTTGAAATAGTCCCAGGTTTACCCGAATACAACTGATGTAGAGGATTTTACCCAGCTCACCGTTTTCAACGATATTCTTAATCTTGTTCACCGCTGCTGTATATTCAAATGTATGTCCCACCATAAGCACCTTATTCTTTTCTTCAGCCAGTTTAACCAACTCCAGAGCTGTGTCAAAGGAATGGGTTAGGGGTTTTTCAACTAAAACGTGTTTTCCTTGATCAAGAAAATCTTTGGCAATGGGGTGATGAGTCTTTGTGGGAGTCGCAATCACCACGGCGTCCAGATCCGGCATCCTGATAAGCTCCTTATAGTCCGAAAGAACTTTCACTGATGGGTAAAGGTTTTTCATGTGGTCCAATCTTTTTTGATCCAAATCACAACAGATCAGCTCCCGGACCTTGTTGGACTGAACAAAATTCCTGACGAGATTAGGACCCCAATAACCACATCCGATAACTGCGATTTTCATTAAAACCTCCTTAAGCGCATAGCGCAGAGAGCATAGCGCATAGCGTTACTTCATTGAACCCTGAAACTTCATAATCTTTCGACAAAGATGATCAAGTTGATCTAAGAATCTTTCTAATGATTCATCAGTAATTAAGCGTCTCTTATGGAGCAAGATTAGAATATTTGCATTTTCGAAGGTGGATCTACGTGCCACGTTAAGAAACTGTTTAAACTCCTTATTGGATGATGACCCAGAACCTTCTGCAATGTTGTTTGACATTGACATACCAGCACCCCGAAGCTGGTCAGCAAAGCGATACAATCTTTTCTTTTCAAGTTCATCTGCAACATCGAAGAGGTCATCAGCAATTTGGATTGCTAATTTCCAAATCTCTAAATCCTGAAATCTGAATTTGACCATTTTTAGGAAATGGTGTGCGCTATGCGCTTGGCGCTTTGCGCTCTGCGTACATTAGGCGGCGCGTTGCGGCTTGAGGACTTCTTTCACTGTTTTCGCTAATATTTTCAGGTCCAGCCATAGAGACCAATTCTTCACATACCTCAAATCAAGACGAACCATCTCATCGAAGGTTGTGGTACTTCTTCCACTTACCTGCCAGAGCCCGGTGAGGCCGGGCTTCATTTCCAGGATCCTCCGCAGATGCCAGGATTCATATTTCTCAATTTCATAAAGGATGGGGGGACGAGGGCCCACTAAACTCATCTGTCCTCTCAAGACATTAAAGAGCTGAGGAAGTTCATCCAAACTCAGATTCCGGAGGATTTTGCCAACCCGGGTAACCCTGGGATCGTCTTTCATCTTAAAAAATGGATTCCGTCTGTCTCCTTGATTAACGGCTCCGAGACGCCCTTCGATGAGGTTGCCGACATACTCTCGGTGAATCCGGTCATCAACGTCCGAATACATGGAACGAAATTTGTGTAATGGAAATCGTACCCCTTTCATACCCAATCGGGTTTGATTGAAAATGATTGGCCCTGGCGAGTCGATCTTTACAGCCAGGGAGATGACGATCATCAGCGGGGATAAGAGAAAAAGTCCCAGGAACGATCCCACTACATCGATACCCCTCTTTAAGGCTCTTTGCAGAGGGAGTGATTTTACCCGCTCATCTAGGTCAAGAGGGAAAAGGTCCGGCTGGCCATCTTTTTCGGTTAAAAGCTGCTGAAAGATCTGGTCTGGATAGGTCCCGGTGATGACAGAATAGTCAAAGTGGCCATTTTCTTGAAAAATTTTCTCGACATAGAATTTCACCCCGCTATCATCCGTGTTCGGAAGGATTACTCCAATTTGATTCTCATCGATCCATCCTTTGATATCTGTGTCGCGGGTCAATTCATTTAAGTATTTTAAGAATTCCCGGGCGGTCTTTTCTCCCCTTGCATTGATCGGACGCAAAAAGAAAAGCGCAATGGATAAGGGTGCTTTGGAACGGTCTACTCTTTTCTTTTCCATTCGCAGACAATCGAGAAATTGGGACCTTGATACAACAGATCCCGATGCTGTGTTGCTGGGTTGCGGCGTAGCTGTATTCATTTTATAATTACCCTGCATTTTCTTGCCCAAGCTACCGCCCTCTCAGTTACATAGGATAACCTACAAAGACAATATTCATTAAAATAATGGGCCATGAGAAGGGGGTTGAAGTTAATTAATCCCGCATAATCCGTATCAATTTAGCGTTTTGAAGAGAACCGCGAAATTCCATTGAAAAATGAAAACTGCAAAGTGAAAAATGTAAATTTGTGGAAGAAATGCCCGTCCTTTTGAAATTTGCAATTTAGATTTTGCATTTTGTCCCGCTGAGGCGGGAAAGTTTAGCCAATTTATTTCTTTGAATGCTGGGAATAATAGCCTGAATGATTTTTTGAAGGCTTCAAATCTTTGCGATTGAAAACCACTCCTAGGATCTTTCGATGGCCGATGGAGTCTACAACTCTGCGAATGGTCTCCCTTGGAACTCCGCCGCCCTTCACTACCAGAATTACGCCGTCCACCCATTCCGAGAGCAGGAGAGGTTCGGAAGTGGAAAGGACGGGTGGTGAATCGACGATCACGTAGGTATCTTCACCAAATTTCCGTAGATCTCTCAATAAGTCCTTCATCTTTTTTGAACCAATTAATTCGGCAGCCTTTGGGGAATACGTACCGGAAGGGATGGTCACAAGGTTTTTGGCCTCAAAATCTATCAGGAGCTCCGCTAAGGTCGTTTCACTCATTAAATAATTGGAAAGGCCCTTCCGGTTTTTATCTCCTCCGTCATAGCTCCCGGCCTTCCGCAGGTCGGCATCGATCAGGATTACTTTTTTATGAATCTCCTGAGAAATCGCCATTGCCAAATTCATGGCGACCATGGTTTTGCCCTCTTGTTGGGCAGAACTGGTAATCAGAATCATACGGGGAGGTTGAGGAGAGTGGCGGAATAAAAAGGCTTTCAATTTCCGAAATTGTTCCTCGGCAAAAGAATCGGGAGAAGCGAGACCAATCGGGACGTCCTCTTTTGAGGGAACTTCTATTTTTTCAAGGCTCAGATCAATAGTTTCCAGATTCAGACCTTCTCTGGGGGGTATCAAATCTTCTCTAAATATCCCCAAGAAAGGCTCTTCCTCGGACTTGCGGCGTCTTTCTTTTTCGGCCTTTTCAAGGGCGCGATAAACTCGGCTCATGGGTTACCCCCCTCTAAATGCCCTAAGGCGTAAAACGACCCAAGGAAAAAGGCCCAAGGATCAAGGTAAAAGGTTAGTATCAATTTAGCTTTTTGATAAGAACCACTCAAGTTAAGTGACTAAAATGCCTAAAGTGCGCTAAAGTGCCTAAAGTTGAAAAAAGGAATTTCCTATCCACTAAATTTAATTGAAAAATGAAAACTGCAAGCCCTTTTCCTTCATTGCGACACAACCTCTCGAGCGGGAGGGCTGGGTGGGAGGGTTTATTCATAATATTTAGAAAAGATCTGTAATCCATTTCTCTAAGATTCCTCCGAGGTTTTGAAGACGCTGCCAGAATTCTCCCCCCAAAGAACCAAGATGCTCCCTTAGAAGAATAAAGGATAGTAAACCTCCGATAACGAAAATTGCCAGGAGGATCCATCCCCGGGTTTCCAGAAACCCCTTGGTCAGTTGCAACTCTTTAGCCGCCTCTTTAACCAATTTTTTATCGATGATTCTCCGGTTCGATGAATATCCGCCCAATAAAGAATTGTCGCAGAGGATATTGATCATCCGCGGCATTCCCCCTGAGTAGCGGTAAATTTCCTTGATCGCTTGCTTTGTAAAAACTGATCTTTTAGCCCCTGCAATTCTTAAGCTTTTTTGGATATACTCTTTCGTCTCTTTCTCCGAGAGGGGCTGCAGGTGGTATCGCAGGTTAATCCGCTGCCGGAGTTGGCGAAACTCGGGCTTTAAGAGCGTCTTATTCAACTCGGGTTGGCCGATCAATACAATTTGGAGCAACTTTGATGTACCGGTCTCCAGGTTGGAGAGGAGTCTGATTTCTTCGAGCAATTCCGGGGAAAGCCCTTGAGCTTCATCTACGAATAAAACAACCCTTTGCCCTTTCTGGTAGGCCTGGAGAAGTTCTTGATACAAGGCATGAACATAATCCCCTTTGGTGCTTCCATGGCCATTCACCCCCAGGTCTTTCAGGATATATGCAAAAAAGTCGTTCACCGGCAGCTTTGGATTAAAGAGGAAAGCCGTCTTCGTATGCTCAACTCCACTGAGTTTATTAAGAAGATAATGGATGAGAGTTGTTTTTCCGGTTCCCACTTCACCCGTCATTGCGATAAACCCCTTTTTTTGCCATATCCCATAAATTAACCGGGATAGGGCCTCTTGGTGGTTTTTACCAAGGTAGATGAAATGGGGGTCTGGCGTCATGCTGAAAGGGTTTTCTTTTAATCCGAAGAATGATGGGTACATATTAAAAACCTTTTAAATACCGTAAGGCGTAAGGCGAAAGGGGTTTGTCAATTCCAATCGCAACTTGCGCTCTCCCGATAAAAAATGCCTAAAGTGCGCTAAAGTGCCTAGAATGCCTAAAATTGGGCCTCCCAAACAAATTTTATAATTTCCTATACAATAAAAAATTTCGTAACAATTTGACTATTTGAAAAAATGGCTAACCTTTCCCGCCTCAGCGGGACAAAGGGCAAAATTTGAATTGCAAATTTCAAAAAGTAGAATTTCCCCTCCCCTCGCGGGAGGGGATAAAGGGGAGGGGGTAATTGCCGGCTGAAATGTCTCGCTTTTTCACCCTCACCCCCGCCCTCTCCCGTCAAGGGAGAGGGAGTCTTTTGAACTTTTTAGGATTTCATCACTTTTCATTTTCCAATGAAATTTGGCGTTTCCCTTTAACACGCTAAATTGATCCAAAATCACACCTTTTCCTTTTCCAGATTTGGAATGTCGGCCAAAACGGAGAGCTTCAGATGGGATTCCAAATCTGCTACGGTATAGAAAGATTGGTCCGCGGACCCGCGGACCCAGGCCAGCCCCAGTCCAGACACCAGCCCGATCAAGGATCCCACAAGGAGAATTCTATTCAAATCTGGCTTGATGGGCTTTGCAGGTATACGGGCCGGGTCTAAGATCTTAAACTGCTCTGCCTGCTGTTTCCGCTCGAGGTTCTCGGCCATCTCAGATTGGATCTTTTTATCCATAAGAGAATGATAAGTACCTTTTAAAAGATCGTAATCCCTGCTAACCAACAATAGCTCCTGTTCCCGATTCGGGATATTTTCGATTCTTTTCTGGTACTGGAGGATCTGCTCCTTCAAATTTTTTTCTTCTTCTCTCCATCGCTTGGCCTCCAGAAGCGCCGCGTTGTATTGTTCCCTATTCTGAACAAGAAGCCTTTCGGTAGCCGGATCTGTCTTAATCGGAATCGGACCTTTTTCTGTGGTGGTTCTTTCCCGCGCCGCTTTGAATTCCAGGAATCGAGCGTCTTTGATAGCCTCTTGTTGTTTTAATAATTCGCTTACGGTGGGTTCGACTTTTTTAAGCTTGTTTTTTAAAATCATTATATCTGGATGGCTTTCCGTATATTTTGATTGGGCTGTCCTCAGGTCTTTTTTGAGAAGGTTATATTCGGTGATTATCGGATCCTCAGGAGTTCTTTCATCCCGAAAGCCGTCTGTAATAGAAGAGGCATCTCTTTGTCCCCCCGTTTGAACTGGGGAAGGTTCCAGCCGTGTTAATTGATCCATCTGATTTTGGAGCAGCAGGCCTCTGTCTTCCGCAGCCCGAATCCCTTCAGCTATCCTTTTCAGTTGTTGCTGCAGACCTTCCAGGATTCTTAAATTGGCATCCAGTTGTTGGGGAAGTTCGCCCATGTACCTTTGCCGGAAATTTTTGAGCTCCTGCTCTTTCTTAGCTAATTGCTCTTCGACCGAGCTGAGCTCCTTAATTAGAAATTTTGAAGTGCCCTCAACTTGCAGCTCCCGAACTCTTAAATTCTGCTCGATGAACAGTGAGGCGAGCTTGTTTGTAACCATCATCAAGGTTCTTGGCTCTTCCCCTTCATAGGAGATGGAGAAAGCATTCTTGGCTTGATCACTTCGTACTTGGATTGGAACGCCTTTCAAGACACTGACATCGATCGCCCCGGCCATCTTTGCGACAATCACCTCCATGGGAAGCTTTTTTCGAAGGTCGGCATAGAGATTGAATTCATCGATTACCTTTTCCAGGGTAGTCCGACTCAGGATTTCTTGACTGATCGTGCTTAACCGGTCGAGTACGGTGGCGGTAACCGTAGAGCGAACATAACTTTCCGGGATCGTTTGGGGTTGGACAAGAATCACCGTGGTGGCCTTGTAGATCTTCGGCAAAATTTTATAAACTCCGAAAGAGATGAGAATGGAACATACCAGCGGAATAATGATGCACCATTTCCTTCGTAAAACCTTCTCAATATCAGCACGCAAATCAGGGGGCTTTTCTGTATCATTCACTTTTTATCTCCTGTCGAGCAAAAGATTCCTCGTGGCCTGTGGTACATTGGTTCAAGTCAGAATAATCTGTATTAATAAATAATCCTGTCATTCCCTGCCATGATCCTGGTCATGATTCTTGAGGGAGTATAATTTTGAACGCCCTCTTTTAGTTTCCCAAATATCTTCCTTCGATGTCAATATATAATGATTAAATAGTTCATTCGGGTCTTTATTGGGTGCCCCTCAACAGCTCCCCCTCCCTTTATTTGCTTCACCAAATCTTGGCCACCCCCACCCTCCCCTCCCCCATCAAGGGGGAGGATTGGTTAAATTAAAATTCGTGGCTTACCCACACAATTTCCAGAAGATTCTCGTAAATTAAAGGCAAAAAATGATCCAAATCAATAAAATTTTATTACAACCTAATTTTATTAGATTTTATTAGAAACCTTTATGATCATCCCGCAAAAAAAGTGGAAAAGGATTTCCCTTTTTTCCCAATTTTTTTCACTTCGGTCTAGAAAATCTGCAAAATCAATCATTTCCTGCCCCTGGCAACGATACTTAATGAAAGTTCAAGTAAAAACACACAAGTTTCAGTCCACAATGAGTTCCCAGTCAACAGACCACAGTTTTATGCTATAGCAATTTGGCTCACAGTCAACAGAAAAAACCTCTACATTTATTATTCCATTCCACAGTCCATGGTCCGCAGTCGATAAATTACAGGCAACAGGGAAAGAGAAATCTTGCAAATTGGTGACGAAAAAAAGAACTGACCACATTATTTCCCCGGATTATTACCCCTTCCAAGTCACAGGCTCGTTTCAAGCTAAGATATGGAAAAGGTTCTACTTCTTACCCAGGCCCGTCCGAAAGTCAACTGCACTTTGGTTCGTTGTACTTTAGTACAATATCCCTAAGTCCAATATGGTTTACCCTCCTCATTGGCCATGAGACTGGCCCGGCGCTCAACGATCTTTGCTACCATCTTGCGCGGCACCCAGGCTTCTCCGGCATCCACGAGCCGTACTGCTTTGGGAAGGAAGGCGTTGATGCCACCCTCGTTGAGATAGCCCCAGGCGCCATGAGAAAGCCCTTCTAAGATTGCGGCCCCGGCGCCATGGTCCGTAAGCAGGATCACCTTGGTCCGCGGGCTATTCTGGCGTAAGGCCGGCAGCAAGTTATTTCTTTTTCTTTTAATCAAATTCAAATTCAGGAGAAGGATGCGCGGCTTGAGCCTGGCAGCGGCCATCATAGCCTCCAGGCCGCTCCGTGCTACTCCAACTACCGAAATCCCTTTTCCTTTTTCAGGCTGAAGGATATGCAGAAAATGAGCGCGGCGGCGTTTGTCTTGATCGGCAATTACGACGGTGATTGGTGGCATGATTTTTCTTCCTCGATATGGGGGTTTATTAAACTGTCGTAAAAGGACCCATCCACCCCCCGCCCATCAAGAGACTGCGTCGTAATCCCTCTTCGTCATTGCGACCCAGTCTCTTAAAGGGGGAGGAGAATAAATTGGCTCCCCCATCAAGCGCTTGTGTCGCAATGGCTAAAATCGAGATTGCTTCGTCATCCCGCGAAGCGCGGGACTCCTGGCAATGACCGAAAAGCCAAATAAACTCAGTCATTGCGAGCGACCGTAGGGAGCGTGGCAATCTCAAAAACAAATTATGACACGGTCTCCCAAGGGGGGAGGAAATCAATCTTCCAAAAAGGTAAGAAGATGTATATAGGACTTTATGCGCTTCACCTTAGGCAGTCAATTGGACTTTAGTCTAATTAGACCTTAGTCCAATAAACCTCTTCGTATGAAACGACACTAGTGTTCATCCGGAAACGGGACTTTTCTCCTCCCCCTCGACGGGGGATGGCGAGGGTGGGGGTGATTATGGCTAGGGATTTCAGGACTTTCTATTTTCATCCCCCTCACCCCGCCCCCTCTCCCGCTAGGGGAGAGGGAGTTTCCGGATGAGCATGAGACTGACGGCTCTTATTATTCTTATGGCCAGCTACAAACAGGCCCAGCCGGAGCCGATCCGGAATTTGGAGTTTTTGGAAGATGGAAGTCAGGTGAGCCTTGACGGTTCTCTCGGAGATTTTCAGCCGGTAGGCAATCTCTTTATTGTGCGCCCCCTCCCCAACCAACATGGAAATCTGTTGCTCGCGCGGGGTCAAGTAGTTCAAATAAATTTCCGGCAGGTCCGGGGAATTTTTCTGCCGGCTTTCGCTAAGCGAAGTGAGCTCGGCTAAAAGATGGGCGATGGTTTTACGTCCTACCCAAATCTCGCCTTTTTGAACTACATTTACAGCTTTTTTGAGGAGGGAAGGTTCGGTGTCCTTATTGCAGTACCCCTTCGCCCCGGCTTTCAGCGCTCCCATTGCCGCCTGGTCATCATGGCCGGTGGCGAAAAGAATAATATTAGTCGAGGGGCTCAGGCGCTGGAGAGCGGATACACTCGCAACATCCCGCAAATGGGGCAGGCCAAGGTCGAGGAGAAGAACGGAGGGCTTGTCGTTTGTCAGGCTCGCTTCCAGTTCCGTTCGCTCGGAAACCTCATGAATGGGGAAAACGTCCTGCAGGGCTTGAGTCCACCGTTTACGCAGTTCATCATCCGCGCTGGCAATCAGAACCACACCCTTAGACTTCCTGGAGGTGCTTTTCCCGCCGACGCTTACTGGGTTCAAATTGCCAACCATGGGACCATCCTAAATTTCATAACCTAACGAGAGCAATTTAGCTGATAGTCAACAGTCCAAAGTTATTGATACGCACGCCTTAAATTTCTTTTTTTTAAAGCCACCTGAGAATGTATTAATGCTTAATGTTTAGGATGATTCCCGCCGAAAAATGAAACTAATATATCAGACCCAGGTAGCCAAAAAGTAACCAAAAGCTCTGGAATAGAAATAGTTATTTTACCTCTATATATTTGAAATTAAAAATAATTTGATGAAGCCCGGCTGGAATAAAAGTTTTGGTCCTTTAGTTTTTAGCCCCGAATAACCTTTAGGAGGTGTTGTTTTTAATAGAAACTGAGAGTTGTTTGGAGTTATTGGTGGTTATTATTAGTTTTTGTAAATTGCAGAATGAAGAATAAAAATTCGTAACAGTTTAGCTCTTTGAAAAATTGGCTAAAATGAATTGCAAAATGCAAATTGAAAATTTCAAAATAAAATGTATTTATCCTTAAATTTTGGTTTTTTCACTTTACAATTTTCATTTTTCAATGAAATTTAGGGGTTCTCTTCAAAACGCTAAATTGATACTAAAGTCTATACTTTGATTGGGATCAAGCGGAATGGATTTTTTCTAAGATTTTTTTGTAGAGAGCCGCGGTCGTGGGATCGGGCTTGGTTTTCAACCCGGCTTCGAAAGCCCTTTTGCAGGCCTCATAGGTCCTCAGGGCTTCATTCAGCATGCCTCTATTGGCATAGAGGTTCATCAAAAACTGGTAGGACTCCTCCAAAAGGGGATCGGCTTGAATGACTCTTTGATAGCAGGTAATCGCTTTGGTCGCGGCCCCTTGCCGATCGTAGATTTTCGCCACCTTTTTGAGAACCTCGATATATTCTGCCTTCAACTCTTCCCTCTTCACATCCACCCACGGCTCATAGAGCTCCTCGGGCAGGAAATCCCCTTTGTATACCTCCACGGCTTCTGCATAAAAGGAAAGAGCGCCCTTACCGTCTTCCTTCCTTTCCTTCTCTTCCCCCTTTTTCAGGAGAGATAAAAACAAATCGACATCCACCTGACACAGCTCGCGGTCCAGAAATACGAAGTTATCATGGAGGTGGATGTAGGAAGAACTCAAGTCTTTGTCGATCGGGGACTCCAGGGACTTGCGCAATCGTCGCAGGGTCGTTTTAAATTTTTTATCCGCCGCGTCCGGCCCTTCTTCCGGCCACAGGTCATCCATGAGGATCTCCTTGGGGATCTTTTCCTTTCCATGAGAGAGGATGGCTTTCAATAGTTTCTTGGGCTGGTTGCGATCCCAATCCTTTTCCTCCATGGGGGAATCTCCCCGAAAAACTCCAAATCCTCCGAGGGTCTCAATGCGCAGAAGCGGAACTTTTGAACGGTGGATTTTTCTCCTGATCGCCCAGGCCGTTTCTTGGATCTTTGAATCCCGATGATGGACCAGTTTTCTAACCCCATCCTCGGCCATGGAAGAGAGACGGGTGGAAAGGAGATGGGCAGCATAATCCATGGCTCCGGCAACCTTCAGCTCTAAGGCCAACAGGCATGCCCTGGCAAGATATTTCATACCCAGAAAAGGGAAGTAATCATATTTCTTTTTTTCGGCAATTTTAAAACCTGTTTTCAGGTGGGCAGCAGCCTGGTCATTTTTACCCTGCTCCCACTTCAGGAGCGCGATCACCAAATGGGTCTCGGCCACACCGATATGGCTCGTTATCCTGTTGAAATAGTTCAGGGCCTCCGCCAGCTTTTCTTCAGCAGCCTGATAATCTTGAAGATGATAAAGAATCAGGCCCAGTAACACTTTGACGTTCTGGAGTATGTACTCCGATCGGGTCTCCACGGTAAGGGTCTCCATCGATTGTTCGGTGACCTTCCGGGCCTTTTTAAAATCCCCCTGATGGAGATAAATCAGCCCCAACAATCTAAAAGCCAGGGCCCTAAAAAGGATGCTATTCAAGGTTGTCGAAATGCCTAAATACTGTCTGCCCGTTTCTTCAGCCTCCAAAAATTCTCCCCGGGAGAGCTTTAAGTATCCCGATATTTCATAGACCCATGGGGTAATAAAAACAAAGCCATATTTATCGATCTCCCTCTGAAGCTCTTCGAGCAGAACCTGGGCCCTGGCAAAATCGCCCTGCCAATTGGCCAGCCCACAACCTACCATGAGATTTGAAGCCCGCAGTTCCGGGTAAACACCCTTCTCGACGGCCTTTTCCACCTTTTTACAGGCCTCATTGGCCAAAGAGAATTCTCCAACAAGATTGTATCCCAGCCCGGAAAAATTCAGGGCATATGCCTGAAGGCTGATATCCTCTAAATGTTTAGAGATGAGGTAAGCGTTCTGGCAGGCTAAGATTCCCTTGCGGACCTCCCCGTCCCCCAAGATATGACCCAGGCCGACGCAATACCAGAGCATGGCTCTCGCGTATGGATATTCATTCGTCTCCGAGGATGAGAGGATGGCTTCCCCCTCTTCAACCAACCTCTTTATGGGTACTACGTGTACCCCCGTGTAAATGGAGGCCTGAATGAGTTGGGCCAGGGCGATCAGTTCTCCCTGCTTATCTCCCTTTCTTTTGAAAAGGGCGTAAGCTTTCTTCAGGACAACCGCATTATCCTCTCCTTCCTGGAACTGGCGAGTGATCGCCAGGTAGAAGAGAAGCCATGGGTTCCCCTGGATGATCTTTTTCGGAAGGGAAAGGAGGTATGCGGACAAATCATCCCTCCTTCCCATTTGCCATAGTTTCATTCCCAGCCGCTCTATGACGGATGCGGCCTGGGGATAGGCTTGGCCCTGAAGATAGTATTTCAGCGCATTTTCCAATTCGCCTTTCTGCTCATAAAGGGAGCCGGCCCGAATAAACAAAGATTGTCGTTCTTCGTGCCCGATCTCGGATTCAAATTTGACCCTTAAGAAATTCCTGAATAGCTGATGGAATCGGTACAACCAGCCTTTTTGATCATCATAGATCGCCTGGACAAAGAGATTTCTTCCGGCCAATCCCTGGAGGATCTCCTCGCTATTTTCTGCCCCTGTAAAATCCTTCATAAAACCCGGTTCCAGGAGATCAAATACAGATGATTGGAGAAGAAACTGCTGAATTTGTTTTGGTTGGCCGGAGAAAATCTCCCTGCCAAAATACTGAAAGACCTCCCCCTTAAAATGATCCGGGAGATCTTCAGAAATGGACTTCGGCCTGGAATCTTCCGGAAAACGATTCAAAGTCTCAGATAGCAAAATCAGCCCCCCGACCCATCCCTCCGTGGCCGCGCAGATTTTTTTCAATTGGTCCGCATTAAAGGCGATTTTTCGAATTTGTTTGAAAAATTCCCTGATTTCATCCGGGGTAAAAGCGAGCTCCTCGTTGGTCAATATGAAGGCTTCTTGCCTTATCTTGAGGCGCTGAAATTTCAGGGAAGGGGGAGGAGTTTCTCTGGACAGCATGATCGGGTGAATATTCGGCGGCGCATTTTCGACTAAAATTTGCAGGAATTTAAAGGCCGGTGAAGCAGGGGAAAGCCGGTCCAGACCATCCAGGACGATTTGAATCGGTGAGGATATAAGGCCAAAGAGAGACTGAGTCCAGTCCCGGAAGAGACGAACCTCTGTGTTGGTTTGCATTTTTCCCGGGGGATGAGAAAGAATATGAGAAAAATCGATATCCTTTAAGACCTGCTGGAAGGATTGGAGGATGTTATGGAAAAGGGTATATGGATCGGAATCTTCCTCTTCTAGGTTTACCCAGGCTGAGGGGCTTTTCGAAGTTTTCACGTATGAAGCAGCCAAGGTCGTTTTTCCCTGGGCTGCCTGACCTAAAATGAGGATTAACTTTTTATCCTTGTTCTTTTCGAGGAAGTCCAGGAGGCGGGGGCGGTATAAAATGGGAGGTAGAGAAGGAGGAGTTACCTTGGAGATGTTCACAGACAGCTTCACCCGGAGTTCCCTCTATTATTAGTCATTCCATAATCATCTAGACACTGGAGACTAAATCCCTCCTTCCCTCCCTTTACAAAAGGGAGTCCCGCGTTTCGCGGGATTTGGAAAAGAGGGGTTAGGGGAAATTTAAAAAGAATATGTCTGGCCAATTATGGACCCCTTAGTAATACAGATGAATTAAATAAACTGGAATCGCGAGCCTTTGATCCCGGTGGTTAGCTTCAGGGCTATTCCCGCAAGGAAGTGGGTAATAAAATAGCGTCCACAGTCAACAGTTTACAGTCAATGGACCACAGGCGACATACCATAGTCCACAGTCCACGGTCAATAGACCATAGTCCACAAAAAAAACGTCCACGAGGAAAGGCGTTGACTGAGAAATGTTTTCCCAATATACTTACCTCAATCCAATAAAATTAAGCAATTGGCTATGCGCAAGAAAGTTCGTCATCTGATAAGATCCCTTCTCCCGTATAACCCTGAACGTTTATACCTTTTTGGTTCCTGGGCGCGGGGCGAAGAGGATGAATTGAGCGATTTAGATTTGGTCGTAATCAAGCAAACCGAAGTCTCTTTTTTAGATCGCTTGCGAGAAGTCGCCAGCTTCCTTCCCGCAGAAATCGGAGGAGTAGATATCCTGGTGTACACCCCTGACGAATTTGCAACGATGCAACAGGACGGAAATGCCTTTGCAGAAATGATCAATGAGGAGGCCCGTCTCATATATGACCGGCAAGCGAAAAATTGAGGCCAAGCGCTGGTTTCAGCAGGCGCATTACGATCTAAAGGCGACTCGTTGGAACAGCCAGGGAGGATTTTATGATACCGCGTGCTTCCTTTCCCAACAGGCCGGCGAAAACGCGTTGAAATCCCTCCTGTATTTTTTGGGAGCCAGGAGGACAGCCCTATTGACTCACTCTCTCGTGGAGATGGTTCGGGAGGGAGGGAAAAAGGTAAGCCAATTGACCGACCTTTGGGATCAAGCCCGGGAGCTCGACCTTCACTATATTCCTTCCCGTTATCCAAACGGAATTCCCAGCGGTTATCCCCACCAGTTCTACGGAATGAAGGTTGCAGAACAAGCCTTGATTGCCGCCGAAAAAATTTTTCAACCATCCGAGATCATTTCCAAGCAGCAGAGGAAAGCGAAATTTTGCAGGTTGATGACGAAGAAAAGAAATAATTGTACTAATTCCCCGCATTCTTAGAGTCTCTTTTGTAACAAGAAAAAAGCATCTACGGGTGTGGGACAACACTCCACGGTCAATGAAAGAGGGGCTGCGGTCCACTGAACTCTCGACCATTGACAAACGACTTGCCTCTATTGTGGACGGTGGGCAATGGACCGACTAATCCTTCAGCGCTGCCAATAGTCCTTTCTTTCTTAACTTTTGGATCCTTTTGAGGCCTTCCTCCCGGGTATCGAATTTTTTGGCAAATACCCGGTACCAGACATCTTCCGGAGATACCGGGCGTGTGATGATTTCGATTTCCTTCCCTTTCAACAGGGGTTCTCCCCTGTATCTTCGCGCTATCTCCTGATTCACATGGGTGCCCAGATGGATTTTCCAGGAACCATCCGGAGATTGCATGAGCAGAGTTTCTTCGCGAATCTCAGGAATTCTTATTTTTTGATTTGCGGGAAGTTGATGAATATTTTCAATACCCGGATTGAATTCGAGAATATAATCTATCAAGGTGGTGTTTGCCTGGTGGTAATAGGCCCGGGCAATGGAATAGAGGGTCCCCCCCTCGACGACTCCTATCACTCTCCTGAAACGGGCCTCCCCTCTGGCTTCGGCTTTGATTTCCGATTTTGGTTCTTGTTTGGTTTCGACCATTGCTGCCGGCTTGGGTTCGGCTTTCGCCGCAGGTTGGAGTTCGCCCTTGGGCTCAGCCACTACCTGGGGAGGCGTGACTTCAGCCGCTGGTTTCGCTTCAATTTTGGGCTCCGCCTTCTCCCCCACCTTGGGTGGCGACGCATCTCCAATCGGTTGGGGAGATGGCGTTGCCGGAACAACATTCGCAGGAGATTCGACTTTCCTCTCAGAACTCGGAATCACCGATCTGTCCGCCACGACGATTGGGGCGCCGCCAGGTTTGAAAATCGCAGGTGGCAGGTGGGATAAGAAGAATCCCCACCCGAGATAAACGATTAGGCCCAATGCCAAAGCGCCCCCGATGTAGAGAGGGGCCGGTCTCCAAATAACCCGGGCCCTGGGCCTTTTACTATCCTTTGGCTTAGCAACCCCAAGTGATTTCTGGGAATGACTGTGCATTGCCACTTCCGGGCTGAAGACTTTTCCGGGCCGTAAGGGCTCTTGGGGGATTGGTACCATCCTGTCGGCCAGAAATTCCCTAACATTGGCACCACCCGTCTTTTTTAATCCCGGTATCGAAGCAAGGACAGGTATATTGAATTTCGCCTCCACCTCCTGGGATGTTTTGATGGAATGTTCGCGGTACTCGCAGAAGAAGATCAGTCCGATTCCGCCCAAAATCGCCAGGAGAAAACCCAAAACAATAATTAAGGCTTTTCGTGGCTTTACGGGTTCTTCGGAGGCTGCTGCGGCTTGAACTACGCTGATGTTGGAGATCGTGTTCATTCCCACGGCTTGATCGGTGCGCGCCTGCTCAAGGTTTTCGGCTTGCTTCGAGGATTTCATCTCACCCAAGGCCAGTCCGCTCTCCAAGTCCGGCATTCGTCCTCCGGCATCGGTCAGGTCCTTAATCTCGCCCTGCGCGACCTCTAATTGGGTTTTGACCGCTTGATCTTTCGACTCCAGGTAGGAGAGAGTGGCCATCTCGGTAAGCAAAGCCAGGTTCAATTGCTGGTAGGTGGTGTTGATCCCTCTCATAACCTCGGTACGAGAGGCTTCTTCCTTAGCCAGCCGGGCCTGGGCTTCGGCGATCTGCCGGCGAACTTTCTTTACCGGCTTTGCGGTCTCCGAATACTTGGAAAGGAGTTCCTGCTCCTTCCGCTTGAGTTCATACAGCTTGGAGCGCGTGAGTGCAATTCCATGATCAGAACTGCTCCTGGTTTCCCGGGTCGCCTGGGTCTGGGGAAGGTCGGTCAGTTTTTTCTTAAGCTCTCCTACCTTCGCCCTGGAAATGGCCAGCGCAGCCTGAGTCGCTTCGGCCTCCTGCTGCAAGGTGCTAATTCGGTTCAGGATGAGCTTGCGCTGCTCCGCGAGGGAAGCATAATCGGATCGATCTTTAAGTTTTTTGAGCTCCTCCTCAGCCTTAGCCGGCTGCTTGCCCAAATCCTCGGACTGCTTGTCCAAGAGTTCATCCGATCCCCGGGCTCGGTGGGCGGTGATGTTTTTTTCGAGATACAAATCGACCAACTTGTTCAGCACGCCCTGAGCCAGTCCCGGGGTTTGGCCCTCAAAAGAGAGGGAGAGGACGGTGTTGTCTTTCTGGGTCTCAACCCCCAAATTCTTCATCAATTTGGTCACAGCTTTTTCCCGATCCTCCATCGGGCTGATCACTTTCATCTCTTCCAGAAGAATCCATATTCTTTGTCCCGCGGCCCGCAAGCTTTTCCGAATTCGCCGGATCTGGACCTGGACGAAATTTGTACCCCGGGTCTGGTCATCTGGATCGTCCAGGATCACCGAGGGCCCGATGGCATCCACTACTTTTATTGCCAGCTCCCTGCTTTTTAAGATCTCCAGTTCCGTACTGATTTCACTCTCCTGGGACTGGCTAAGGGGAACGACCTGACCGGTTGGGGCTGCGGGGTCGAGGGATACACTCTTCCAGCCGAGCCGAACCAGGAGCTTGGCTTCAGCCCGGTAAATTTCCGTAGCCAGGAAGGTCCCGGCGATGACTACGATCATGACTACCAGAAAGTAAAGGATCCCTTTCCATTTGTGGCGGGAAAGAAGGTATGGGAAGTCCCGCAACGACCGTGCGGGGTATCTTTCTCCGGGGAAAAGTGAGCTTTCCGGAGGCATATAGGTTGCTCCAATTTTGGTTGAAGGATTAAGCTATCGGGAAGGCTTAATCAATGCTCCTTCACCCTATGCTTCTGCCCTATGGCTCGTGCCCTGGCCGACCCTGGCAATGGTAGTCCGGGCCATCGATAAATACGCAATATCTATTCCAAAAAGGACAAGGCTTCTGCTTTTAAATTTCATCAGTGAAAATAAATCTTTAAACTGAGAAAAATTTTTAGCAGGGAACGATTCAGGTAAAAAGTGGAAATGAATTACCCCTTTGCGGAATTTTATTTCCACTTTCGAAAAAATTTACTCTTCTTTGATATTGCAACCATACAACACCGATGACCATGAATATTCTAAATACATTTAACATCAGTCAGTATGGCTCAAGGACATGGATGACCGATCTGTCGAGGGAATGAGACCCGTCGACTCCTTGGACAAAGAAAGGAAAGAACCGCAGACCCTTCATTATCGGCTCTTCCCAAATACCATAAGCCGAAAAAGGGAAGTCGAACGGAAGATTCAAAAAAGTATATTTTTTTATTCTATATATGATCTTTTTCCCTGTCAATTAAAAAACCCTTGGAAATTATTGTTGTAAACAAACATGGGGGACACATTCCGGGGACCGTCAAAAGTTTTATGAAAAACGGGAGAAAATATGAAACCACAGGAATTTCACCACAGAGAACCCAGAGAAAGAATATTTAGTTTGGGTTTATCCGGAAACGCACCTCTTCCCCTCCCCCTCGAAGAGGCTGTGTCATAATTTGTTTTTGAGATTGCCACGCTCCCTGCGGTCGCTCGCAATGACTGATTTTATTTGGCTTTTGGGTCATTGTGAGGAGTCCCGCGAAGCGCGGGACGACGAAGCACCCATTAAAAGGCCCTTGTCAAGAGGAAAAAATGCCCCCCCGGCACGAGATTTTAATTTCGCCCTCGGCTATTTATGAATGCGCTATTTCTCCAGGACCGTCATCTTCACCTATGCCGAGACTTCTACGGGAAAGGTGTCAGCTCCTTGTCCAGGATCTTTGCTGCACCAAGCACCCATCAGGATCAAGATCATGCGGAAAGCAGATTCCTGGAGATCGAATCCATGATAGAAGTTATCCATAGCCCCGGAGCGACGTCTTTAAGAAACAGGTGAGCGGAGGGGTTGGGGATAACTTCCTACCGCTATGATCCCTTCCGTCATCAGACGGACCAGAGGATCTTCG
>Ga0315295_10001376_pt1 | contig 20864 bp, 18 predicted proteins | sample YL17G14_0_MG_FD_204453 | JGI IMG/M metagenome (GOLD analysis project Ga0315295, IMG submission 204453) | Sediment microbial communities from Yellowstone Lake, YNP, Wyoming, USA - YL17G14_0 | ecosystem: Environmental > Aquatic > Freshwater > Lake > Sediment | place: USA: Wyoming | collected...
CTCCGAGCTGCGCTCGGCCTGGAGGCCGCGCGCCGTCCCGGTCAGCGCCACCAGGGCCCCGTAGGTCGCCGACTTCACGAGACCTCCGATGACGTCACCCGTGGTGACCGAGTGGGCGGTCTGGCGCAGGTAGGCGGCGAGTGCCTGGTGCATCATGGTGGTCCCCACCGCGGCGCCGCCGAGCACGCCCATGAGGTCGGCGAAGACGGTGAGGAAGGGCATCATGACCGTCAGCGCCACCAGCCGGGGGACGACCAGGAACTCCACCGGCGAGATCCCCAGCGTGCGCAGCGCGTCGATCTCCTGCGTCACCTTCATGGTGGCGAGCTGGGCCGCGTAGGCGGCGCCGCTGCGTCCGGCCAGCACCACGCCCGTGATCAGGGCCGCCATGTCCCGGACCACCGCGATGCCCACGATGTCGGCCACGTAGTACTCGGCCCCGAACCGGCGCAGCTGGGTGATGCCCACGAAGGCCAGGATGATGCCCACCAGAAAGTTCACGAGCGCCACGATGGGGAGCGCGGAGGGGCCGGCACCCTCCAGGAGCAGTCCCAGGTCCTGGCCGCGGTAGCGCGCGCGCCCCACGAGCATCCGGGAGAGCGCGAGCGTCGTCTCGCCCACGAAGAGGGACGCGTCGCGGACCTTCTCCCGCCAGGCGAGCGCGCGCTTCCCCACGCGCTCCAGCCATCCACCGCGCGGGAGCGGCGGCGCCGGCGGAAGCGCGGAGTCCTGAACCAGCGCGAGCATGCGCTCGAGAGACCCGGGCAGCGCCTGGTGCTCCACCGCGACGCCGCGGGCGCGGCAGGACGTGAGGAGGCCGAAGACGAAGAGCACGAGGCCGCTGTCCCAGTCGGCGACGGAGGAAGCCTCCAGCCGCACCGTCGCAGCCCTCTCCCGATCCAGTTCCCGCTCCACGTCGGAAACGGGCGGCAGGGCTTCGGCGAGGCGCCAGGCGCCGCCCAGCCGCACGACCAGCACCGATCCGCCCGCCCGGGACAACTCGATCACGGCGGGCTCCGGCGAGGCGTTGCCCTCCTTGGCCATCACCGACAGAGTACCATCTGGACCCGGACGCAGGACGGCCCCGCCAGGGCCAACCCGGCGGGGCCGCAAGTGCCCGAAGTGCGCGAGTTACTTGATCCCGGCCTTCTCGGCGGCCTTGTCCACGCCCTTGTCGACGCCCGTCGCCGCGGCATCGTGCGCGTGCGGAGCGACGGCGGCGCCGGCAGCGCCCGTCTTCTTGACGCCGGTGTCGACACCCGTCTTGGCGGCCTTCTTGCCCTCGGTCTTGGCGGTGTCCTTGGCCTGCTGGCCAGCGGACTTCGTCTGCGCCTTGGCCGAATCGGTGGCGGCAGCGCCGGTCGCCTTGGCGGAATCGGTGGCGGCCTGGCCGGTGGCCTTGCCCGAGGCAGCGGCTGCGGCTCCGGCGTCCTTCACCGCGGCGGACGACGGCATCTGGGGCGCCGCGGGGACCTGGGCGAGGGCGAGTGCGGGGACGGCGAGGGCGGCGACGAGGACGGCGCGAACGGCGTTCTTCATGTGTTCTTCTCCTCCGGAAATGGTTGGCGGGGCTTCGACTCGACGATCTAGGAGACCCGGATCCAGTTCGCCACCAAACCACCCGATCGGGACCTGGCCGGGGGGCTCCTGCCGGGCACGGGCGTGGTTGACGTCGCGCCCTCTCGAGGCTTGGATGGGGGCCCCATGCCGAGCACCCAGCTGACCTTCCGGAGCCGCGAGGAGCACCGCGCCTGGCTCGAGACCCAGTCCCGTCTCCCGCTCGGCTTCCGCGTCGGGACCACGCGGCTCGAGTTCATGCCGGTGGAGGTGCCGAAGCTGGCCTTCATGAACCTCACGGTCATCGCGGCGGACGCCTCCACGCCGTCCTTCGCCGCGATGTTCACGAAGAACGCCTTCCCCGGCGCGCCGGTGATCGTGGGCCGGGACCGGCTCTCCGAGCCGCGCCTCGCCGCCTGGGTGGTGAACAACAAGATCTCGAACGTCTGCGCGCCGGGCGGCGTCGAGGCGGCCGAGGAGGTGGCCGCAGCCGCGGCGCGGATGCTCGGCGTCGGCGCGCGCGAGGTGCTGCCGTCGTCGACGGGCGTCATCGGCTGGCGACTCCCGGTGACGGCCATGGTCGACGCGCTTCCGCGCGCCGTCGCCGCGCTCCAGGCGGAGAGCATCCTCCCGGCGGCCGATGCCATCCTGACCACCGACCTCTATCCCAAGGTGCGCCGGGCCGCGGTGGGCGAGGGGAGCATCGTGGGCATCGCCAAGGGCGCCGGGATGATCGAGCCCGACCTGGCCACCATGCTCGTCTACCTGCTCACCGACCTGGCGGTCCCGCGGGACGAGCTGCGGGCCGCGCTCGGCGAGGCGGTGGAGGGGAGCTTCCAGGCCATCACCGTCGACTCGGACACGAGCACCTCCGACACCGTCGCTCTCGTCTCCTCCCTGCGCCGGCCCGCCCCCGATCCGCGGGCCTTCCGCGAGGCGCTCTGCCGCGTGACCCGCGACCTGGCCGAGGACGTGGTGCGCAACGGGGAGGGGGTCCACCACGTCATCCACGTCGTGGTGCGCGCCGCCCCCACCGTCCAGGTGGCGCGCGAGATCGGCAAGTCGATCGTGAACTCCCCGCTCGTGCAGTGCGCCGTGAACGGGAACGACCCCAACGTGGGCCGGCTGCTCGCCGCCATCGGGAAGCAGGCCGGGCGGACCGGCCTGGCGCTCGATCCGGCCGCGGTGCGGCTGGGCATGGGAGGCGAGATCCTCTTCGAGGCAGGGGCCATGCGCCTCGACCCGGAGAAGGAGCGGCGTATTCACCACCAGTTGAAGGAGGCCGAGCTCTACGCCTCGATCCCTCCCGCAGACGGCCTGACCTTCCGTCCCCCCGTCGACTTCCCGCCGCACGAGCGGTCGGTGGAGATCGAGGTGGACCTGGGCATGGGCGCCGCCGCCGCCGAGGTGCTCGGCGCCGACCGCAGCCACGAGTACATCACCGAGAACGCCGACTACCGGAGCTGAGCCACCGTTTCCCCGTCGCCGATCCCGCCCGTGATCCCCGCCGACCACCATCTCGCCATCGAGGAACGGCTCTTCCGCGCCGTCAACGTCGACGCCGGAGGCTGGGTGGACGGGATGGCCCGGGTGCTCTCCAGCCCGGTCTTCGGCGGGACCGTGGCCGTCCTCCTCGCCATCGCACTCTGGGTGCACCGGAAGGACCGGGGGTGGCGCTGGGTCCTGGCGCTGGGCATCGCGCTGGCGCTCACCGACGCCCTCGGCTCCCAGTTCCTGCGGCCGCTCTTCCCGCGGGCCCGCCCGGTCTACGCCCTTCCACCCGGGACCGTGCGCTTCCTCTCCCCGGCGGCGAACGTGGGCTCGATTCCCAGCCTTCACGCCGCCAACTTCTTCGCCATGGCGGTGGTCGGCGCCGCCGGGTGGCCGGCGCTGGCGCCGCTCCTCTTCGCCCTCGCCACCGGCGTGGCCTGGAGCCGCCTCTACGTCGGCGTCCACTGGCCGGGGGACGTCCTGCTCGGTGCCTCGTGGGGAACCCTCTGGGGCCTCGCCAGCCTCACCCTCCTGCGGCGGCTGCTGCGCCGTCAGTGAAGCTGCCGGGCCACGCTGCCGTCGGCGCGAACGGCCACGGCGAGCGGCACCACCACCACCCCGTACTTCCGGGCCAGCTCGGGTCGCCGCGACACGTCCACCAGCACGGGAGGCTTGCCCGATGCCGCGAGGCGGCTGGCGAGCGACTGGCAGTCCCCGCAGAGGGGATGGGTGAACTGGACCACCGCGTCCCGTCCCGGGGCGGCCCCCACCTCGGCGAGGTCGATGTGCCCGGGGGTCCGGCCGCGGATCCCGCGCAGGAGCGCCCAGCCCCGGTACAGGGAGCAGCCCAGGCAGAAGCCGGTGGTGGCCGCCAGCAGCGCCAGCGCCGCCACGGTGCCGGCGAGCACGTCGCCGAGGACGTGCCAGCCGACCAGGTGCGCCAGCGTGGCCGATCCCAGGAAGGTCGCCCCGACCTGGTTCGCGAATTTCACGGGGCGTGAATCCTCGATCGGCCCTTCCCCGAGCACGGGCTGCACGAAGGCGAAGTAGATCCGGCAGGCCAGGCACCACTGCCTTCCCAGGAAGAGGCCGAGCGAGATCTGCGCCGCCGCCAGCGCCAGGAGCGGCCACGCCCCGCTGGCCACGGCCGAAAGCGCGAGCAGCCCGGTCAGGAGCTGGTTCAGTCGCGGGGCCCGGGCGTCGATGACGGCGAGGTCGCGGTAGGGGTGGGCGGTGCGGGCGGTCGGCATGAATTCCGCTATAACGGACGACCGTCCGCGGCGCAACCCGAAGCGGCCGGGGCCCTGCTACACGTCCGGGGCCGCGGCCATCTCGGCCAGCTCCGGGGAGCTGCCGGCGCGCCGCGACGGCAAGATCAGGTTCAGGATCACCCCGACGTACGTGGCGAGGGACATCTCGCCGATCTCCACAGGTCCCAGGTGGATCTTCGCGCCGCCGATGCCGATGACCAGGATCACCGAGGCGATGATCAGGTTCCGGGTCTCGGAGAAGTCGACCTTGGCGTCCACCAGCATGCGCACGCCCGCCGAGGCGATGATCCCGAAGAGCAGGATGCAGATGCCGCCCATGACCTGGGTGGGGATGCTGCGGATGAGCGCACCGATGGGCGGGAAGAAGGACATGCCGATGGCGATGACCGCCGCGCCGCCGATGACCCACACGCTGTAGACCTTGGTGATGGCCATGACGCCGATGTTCTCGCCGTAGGTGGTGTTGGGGGGGCCACCCAGCAGGCCGGAGATCGCGGTGGCCACGCCGTCGCCGGCCAGCGAGCGGTGCAGGCCCGGGTCCTTCACCAGCTTCTGCCCGACCACGTTCTCGGTGACGATGAGGTGGCCGATGTGCTCGGTGATGACCACCAGCGAGATGGGGGCCAAGGTGAGGATCGCCCCCCACTGGAACGTCGGGAGCGTGAAGTGGGGAACGGCGACGGCCTTCGCCGCCGCCACGCCCGACAGGTCCACCTGGCCCACCGCGAAGGCGACCACGTACCCGCCCACGATGCCGATGAGGATGGGGATGACGCCCAGGAAACCCTTCAGGAAGACCGCCGCCAGGATGGCGATGGCCAGCGCCACCAGCGCCACCTTGAAGTACTCCGGGTGGTAGGTGCCCGTGCCGCCCTGCATGGCCATCACGTTCACGGCCACCCCGGCCAGCCCCAGGCCGATCACCATGACCACCGGGCCGATGACGACGGGCGGCAGGAGCTTGTCCACCCAGCCGGTGCCGAACTTGCCGATGGCGGCGGCCACCACGACGTAGATGAGCCCCACCGTGACGCAGCCGCCCATGGCGATGGCCACCCGCTCGTCGGGGGCGATCTGGCCCGGCTTCACCGCCAGGATGCCGGAGAGGGCGGCGATGAAGGCGAAGGAGGAGCCCAGGTAGGCCGGGATGCGCCCCTTGGTGATGACGATGTAGGCCAGCGTCCCCACGCCGCTCGTGAAGAGCGTCACCGAGGTGTCGAGCCCGACCAGGAAGGGCACGAGCACGGTGGCGCCGAACATGGCGAAGAGGTGCTGCAGCGAGAGCGGGAGCGCCTGCAGCAGCGGCAGGCGCTCGGTGATGCCGACGGTGCGGGGGCTCAAGGGACCTCCGGTCAGTGGATGGTCCACTGCACCATGAGCTGAGGGGCGGAGACCGTCTTCCGCGTCGGGGCGTTCGGGAAGACGTTCTGGTACGAGTGGATGTACCACTCGCAGCCCAGGTAAAGGCGGTTGCCCTTGCCGCCGGCGAGGCCGAGGACGTCCACCAGCAGCTGGGGCTGGGTCATGATGTCGAGCTGGCCGTCCGGGTTCGGGAACATGTCGAGGAAGCCCGTGAACACCCAGGGCACGGGGCCGGTCTTGAACGGGATCGTCCAGAACGGGCTGAACTGCCAGGTGTGCTGGAACTGGGTGAACGAGCCCGTGATCGCGCTGTACCGCCAGTAGAAGTTGAAGCCGATGTTCATGTACCCGGGCATCTCGAAGTCCATGCCCGCGCCGGCCATGTAGGCCTGGAACCCCGGGCCCTGGTTGACCTCGAAGGCGGCACCGTAGTTCCGGATGAACCCGAGGAGGGGCTTGGTGTCGCCGATGATCCGGTTGACGAAGACGCGCGGGTGCCACTCGGCGTAGAGCGAGGCATTCTGGCCGGACGAGTTGATCTTGGTGCCGCTCTGGAGGTCGGCGAAGAAGAAGCTGTCGCCGTACTTCCACTCGGTGAAGTTGTTGAAGGTGAGGGTCATCATCGCCCTGCTGGGTGGGTCGTAGCCGAGCAGGTTGTCGTTGAAGTTCCAGCCGTAGAGAAGCTGCACGTTGCTGGTGGTGAACCCGACGAACTCCTTCTCGACGTCCGTCTGGGCGGTGGCCCTGGCGGGGGAGACCGCCGCGGCGACGAGGGCGAGGAGCGCGGCGAGGAGCGGGAGCTTCCGGCGGAGGAGCGACGTATCCATGTGGAGTGGACCCCGGTGGTGGTTGGGTGAAAAGAAGCGACGCAACCTAGATCGGCCGTCTGACGTTGTCATCCTGGAAATGGGCGCCGATCGTGGTAATCAGCACCGGGAGGCCCACCGTGAACGTCGTCTTCCTGTCCCCCCATTTCCCCCTCAACTTCTGGCAGTTCGTGGCCCGCCTGCGCGACGTGGGTGCGAACCCGCTGGCCATCGCCGACGAGCCCTGGGAACGGCTGAGGCCCGAGCTCCGGAGCGCGGTGTCGGAGTACTACCGGGTCAGCGACATGCACCGGTACGACGAGCTGGTCCGGGGCCTGGGATTCCTCACCTTCCGGCACGGGAAGATCGAGCGCATCGACTCGATGAGCGAGTACTGGCTCTCGACCGAGGCCCGGCTGCGGGAGGATTTCAACGTCTGGGGGCTCCGTCCGGCCGACCTGGCGGTCATGCAGCGGAAGACCGGGATGAAGGGGCTCTTCGCCAGGGCCGGCGTCCCGGCCGCCCCGGCCCACCTCGTCCGCGATCAGGAGGCCGCCCGGGCCTTCGTGCGCCAGGTCGGGTTCCCGCTCGTCGCCAAGCCCGACATCGGCGTGGGGGCCTCCCGCACCTGGAAGCTCGAGACGGGCGCCGATCTCGATTCGTTCCTGGGGGCGCTGCCGTCGGTGGACTACGTCCTCGAGGGCTTCGTCGAGGGCGACATCGTCACCTACGACGGCCTCGCCGACCAGGACGGCCACGTGGTCTTCGACGCCTCGCTCCGGTACAGCCGCGGGATCATGGAGGTCGTGAACGAGGACGCCGACGTCTGGTACCACGCGGCCCGGGAGATCGAGGCCGATCTCGCCGACGCGGGGCGGCGGCTGGTGAAGGCCTTCGACATCCGCGAGCGCTTCTTCCACATCGAGTTCTTCCGCCGTCCGGACGGGTCCCTCTCCGCGCTGGAGGTGAACGTCCGGCCGCCCGGCGGCATGACCGTGGACATGTGGAACTACCAGAACGAGGCCGACCTCTACCGGACCTGGGCCGACCTGGTGGTCCACGGAAAGGTGATGGAGCGGTTCGAGCGCCCCTGGTTCGTGGCCTACGTGGGGCGGAAGGACCGGTTCCGCTACGCCCTCTCCCTCCAGGACGTCGTGTCGCGCTTCGGGTCGCTCCTCGTGCACCACGAGCGGGTGAACGACGTCTTCAGCTCCGCCATCGGAAACTACGGCTTCATCCTGCGGGCGGCCCGCCTCGAGGAGCTGGCGGCCGCGGCGGCCGCCATGCAGCAGAAGGGCTGATCGGAGAGGGGACGCGATGAACGTGGAGCGACACCGCTGGAGCAGCCCGGCGCTCGGCCAGGAGATGGAGGTCGAGCTCTACGGCCACGCGGGGCGCCCGATCCTGGCGTTCCCCTCGCAGGACGGCCGGGTCGGCGACTTCGCCGGCTTCGGCATGGTGGAGGCGTGCCAGGAGTTCATCGACGCCGGCCGGATCCGGCTGGTGGCCGTGGACGGCATCGACTGGCAGAGCTGGACGAACGCGGCCGTCGCTCCGGCCGAGCGGGCCCGGCGCCACCTCGACTACGACCGATACGTGATGGACGAGCTCGTGCCCTTCGTCCGGCGCGCGGCGGGGCGCGGGACCATGTGGACCACCGGCTGCAGCATGGGGGCCTTCCACGCCGCGAACTTCTTCTTCCGCCGCCCCGACGTCTTCGACGGCGTCATCGGCCTCTCCGGCCTCTACTCGGCGAAGAGCTTCGTCGGCGATCACTGGGACGACACGACCTACTTCAACAGCCCGCTGCAGTACCTGCCCGGCCTCGCCGATCCCACCTACATCGAGCGCTACCGCCGCGCGACCATCGCCTTCGCGGCCGGACAGGGATCCTGGGAGGAGGACAGCCTGGCGGACACCCGCGCGCTCGAGGAGATCCTGCGCGGCAAGGGCATCCCGGCCTGGTTCGACTACTGGGGCCCCGACGTGGCCCACGACTGGCCCTGGTGGCGGAAGATGCTGCCCTACTTCCTCGACCGGCTGGCGGCGTAGCCGGCGGCACGGTCCTCCCGGGTGGAAGGTGGCGAATGGCCGTGACGGGCGAGCGAGGAGGAGGCACGGGCGGTACCTGCCCGGCCTGCGGCGGCCGGGACCTTGCCACCGTCCTCGAGGTGGGGAGCGCCGAGGCGGCCCAGCACTTCGTTCTCGCCGAGGCCGACCCGGGGCGTCACGAGCAGCTCGAGCGGCACATCCGGAAGCTCTGGGGCGGGGAGCGCTGCCGGGTGCTCCGTTGCCGCACCTGCGGCTTCGGCCACGCCGAGCCCTTCGTGGGCGGCGACGCCACCTTCTACGGGCTGGCCTACCAGCGCACCCACTACCCGGCCGACAAGTGGGAGCACCGGATCACGCTCGAGGCGCTGGCGCCGGGGGACTATCGCCCGCGCACGCTGCTCGAGGTCGGCGCCGGCGACGGCGCCTTCCTGCGGCGATTGCCGAGGAGCGCCTTCCGGCCCGAGGACGTCTTTGCCACCGAGTACTCCGAGTACGGTCGGCGGGCCATCCGCGACCTGGGGATCCGCTGCGAGGCAGTCGACGTGCGCGAGCTGCCGGCCGAGCACGACGGGCGGTACGACGTGCTCTGCCTCTTCCAGGTTCTGGAACACCTGGACCGTCCCGACGCCGTGCTCGAGCGACTGGCGGCGATGGCCCGCGCGGGTTCGTCGCTCTTCGTGGGCGTGCCCGGCGACCGGCGCGTGGACTTCTTCGAGCGCCACGGCGCGCTGCTCGACATGCCGCCCAACCACCTCACCAGGTGGACCCGCGAGGCGCTCCGGCTCTTCGGCGCTCGCCACGGCTGGAACCTGGTGGACCACCGGGTCGAGGTGGAGCCCATCCTCCCCCTGGCGCGGCGGTTCCTCTCCTACCGCTACCAGCGCGCCGCCCAGCGCCCGGGGTCGCTGGCCAACCGCATCCGGGCCATGGGCGCCTCGCCGGCCCGCCTCGCGCTCGACGCCGCGTGGGTGGCGCTCACGCTGCCGGGAGCGGCTCCGGCCCTGGTCCGCCTGCGGCGGGACGCCGGCGGCGACTCGCAGTGGGCCCGCTTCGAGCGGGAGGGGTGACCCTGCCCCGGATCGGCCGTCTCACGCCACCCGCTCGCGCTCGGCCCGGACGGCCGAGGGCACGGGCGCGGCGAGGGAGGGCACGGCCGGCCGCGCGCGATGGCGCCGGCGCTGGACGCGGCGGAGCGCGCTGCTCACCTCGCCGCAGAGGATCTCCAGGGCGATCTCGGTGTCTCGATCCAGCGCGGCCCGGCCGCGCCAGCGCAGCTCGAGGCTGCCGGCGGGGGCGCCGTGGGCCAGGGCGGAACGGGCGCAGAGGAGGCCGTCGCCGGCGTCGCCGGCCGTGTAGCTGGCCTCGGTCTCGCCCGGGGCCGAGGTCGCGATGCGCAGCGCCACGCCGCCCGCGCCGAGCAGGCCCGCCGCCTGCTGCACCGCGGGCCAGACGTCGCTCCAGTCGGTGGCGCGGCGCAGCCGATCGCGGACGCGGCGCAGGTTCGCGCGCAGCGCCAGGTTGCGGCGGCGCTCCTCGAGCAAGGTGGCGAGGAGTGGGACTCGCAGGACGCCCAGCCGCCACAGCGCCGCAGGACAGGCCACCGCCAGGGTGGCCACCACGGCCGCGTCGAGCGCGCCTCCGCCCAGCGTCAGGAGCACCGCCGCCGCGGAGAGCAGGAGCGAGGCGCCGTAGAGGACCAGCACCGCGCCGCGGTGGCCGAGCCCGATGGCGAGGAGCCGGTGGTGGAGGTGCTGGCGGTCGGCCCGGAAGAGCGGGGCACCGCGCAGCGCCCGGCGGCCGATGGCCAGCGCGGTGTCGGCGATGGGCAGGCCCAGCACCAGCGCCGAGGCCAGCAGCCCCACCGAGGTCGAGGCGTCGTGATGCGTGCGGAGGGAGGTGGCGGCGAGCACGAACCCGAGGAACAGGCTGCCGGTGTCGCCCATGAAGATGGAGGCGGGATTGAAGTTGTAGCGCAGGAACCCGAGCGCGGCGCCGCCCAGGGCGGCGGCCAGGATCACCACCAGCGCGTTGCCGCCCACTGCCGCCAGCAGGACGGTGGCGGCGGCGGCCACCAGGGCCACTCCGGCCGCCAACCCGTCGAGCCCGTCCACGAGGTTGATGGCGTTGATGACGCCCGCGATCCAGAGCAGCGTGACCGGCAAGCCGAGCCAGCCCAGGGCGATGGGCTCCAGGAACGGGAGCGCGACCAGGTCGATGCGGTAGCCACCGGCGTAGAGCAGTCCGGCCACGGCGAACTCGACGAGGAGCTTCGAGCCGGCGGTGGCGCCGCGCAGATCGTCGTGGAGCCCGAGCCCTGCGATGACCAGGCCGCCGAGGAGCAGGGCCGCGCCCTGCGTCCGATCGGCGACGAAGAGGGCCAGGGTGGCGTCGTCGACGAGCGCCAGCGCCGCCAGGGCCAGGTAGAAGGCGGCGACGATGGCGAGCCCGCCCAGCCTGGGAATGGGCCGGCCGTGGACCTTCCTGGAGCTGAGGGCGTGGTCGATGGCCCCCAGCCGGTGGGCCATCCACCGTGCGACCGGGGTGAGCGTCAGCGCGGCGATCAGGGCGATAAGGAAAGCGATGGCGGCGGGCATGGGGTGACCTCGTCGATCGCGTGACCCCCTGGGGCCGCCCGGAGGGACAGGAAATTGGACGACCAGGATGGGGCGCGGCGCCGGCCCCCGGGTTCCAGGTGGCACACCGCCCCGGGCCCCGGTGTGAGGGAGGGAGATGGCGCCGCCCCGGGTCCTCATCCTCCACCCAGCGCTCGCCCCCTACCGGGTGGACATGTTCAACGCGCTGGCGCGGCGGTGCTCGCTGCGCCTGGCGTTCCTGTCCGCGAACGTCGCCAACCAGCCCTTCGACCAGGAGCGGCTGCGCGCCCAGCTGGTCGAGCCGCCCGGCTACCTCCTGCGCGGGCTGGACGTGGCCGGCCGCACCATCCGCCTCGGCATCGGCCAGGAGATCCGGCGATTCCGCCCGGACGTGGTGGTGACCACGGAGTTCGGGCAGGCCACGCTCGGTGCCCTCGCCAGCCGCGGGGTCCGTGCCGGGGGCTTCGCCCATGTCGTCAGCACCGAGGACAACCCGTTCTCGGTGCAGGGCGAGACCTGGCTCCACGGGCTCGGGCGCCGGCTGCTCCTGCGCAGCGTCGACTGCGTGCTCACCTACTCGGAAGAGGCCCGATCCATCTACCTCCAGCGCTTCCGAGCCACGCAACCGGTCGTGGCGTCGCCGCTGGTGCAGGACGAGCGGGTGCTCGCCAGCCGTCTCGAGCGGGCGGGCGGTGCAGCGCGGGCCGAGGCGGCCGCGCGCGGGCTCCTGGGGAAACGGGTCCTCCTCTACGTGGGGCGGCTCGCGCCGGAGAAGCGGGTGGACCGCCTCATCGATGCCGTCGGCCGGCTCCAGTCGTCCTGGCCGGACCTGGTGCTGGCCCTGGTCGGCGACGGCCCGGAGAGGGAGCTCCTCGAGCGGAGAGCCGCCTCGGCCACCGCGCCGGGGCGCGTCCTCTTCACCGGCCGCCAGGAGGGGGAAGGGCTGGCGGCCTGGTATCGGCTCGGCTCGGTCTTCGCGCTGGCGTCGGCGCACGAGCCCTTCGGAGCGGTGGTGAACGAGGCCCTTGTGGCGGGCATGCCGGTGATCTGCAGCGACCGGGCCGGCGCGCGCGCCCTGGTGGCCGCCGGGAAGAACGGCGACGTGGTGGACGCGGGCCGGCCCGAGGCGCTGGACGAGGCCCTGGCCACCTGGCTGCGCCGACGGCCGCCGGTCTCCGGCGCCCAGCTCGAGGTGCGGCGCCCCTCGCTCATGGAGACGAGCTTCGAGGACGCGGTGGACGCATACCTGGCCGGGATCCTGGCGGCCCGCCTCCACCGGAGGGGCTCGAGCGCCCTCTCGCCGAGACGCGAGGGGATCTCGGGGCAGGGGGGCCCGTGACCGGCGCCCACCCGCGCCGGCCCATCAGGGGCGTCCCTGGCCGTGGCGGAGAGGCCGGGTGTCACCCACGCGTGAGGATCCTGCTCGTCCACAACCACTACGGCTCGGCCGCCCCGTCCGGAGAGAACGTCGTGTTCGGCCTGGAGCGCGACCTCCTCGAGCGCAGCGGCCACGTCGTCCAGACGTTCGTCCGGCACAGCGACGAGCTCCGGGGGCGCGGCTGGATGGGGCTGCTGCAAGGCGCCGCAGCCACCCCCTGGAACCCCTGGACCACCGCCGCCATCCGGCGGGCCGTCGAGGCATTCCGGCCGGACGTGGTCCACGCCCACAACACCTTCCCCCTCATCTCGCCAGCCCTCTTCCCCGCGGTGGGCCGTCGCGCGGCCCGGGTGCTCACCCTCCACAACTACCGGCTCTTCTGCCCGGCGGCGCTCCCGGTCCGCGGCGGCCGGCCCTGCACCGAGTGCCTCGACCGCCGCTCCGTCCTGCCATCGCTCCGCCACGGCTGCTACCGCGGAAGCCGCGCCGCCACGGCGCCGCTGGCGGCCGGCGTGGCCCTCGCGCGCGCGCTCGGTCTCTGGCAGCGCCACGTCGACGCCTTCATCGCCCTCACCGAGTTCCAGCGCGACCTCATGGTGGCCGCCGGCCTTCCCGCGGAGCGCGTCCATGTGAAGCCCAACTTCTACCCGGGCCGGCCCGAGCTCGTGCCGTGGGGCGCGCGGCGCCCCTGCGCCGTCTATGTCGGCCGGCTCTCCGAGGAGAAGGGGGTGCGCCACCTGCTCGAGGCCTGGTCGGCCTGGGGCGAGGGCGCACCGGAGCTGCGGCTGGTCGGGGACGGCCCGCAGCGCAGCGCCCTGGAGGCGCAGGCGCGCGCCGCAGGGCTCACCGGCGCCGTCTTCCTGGGCCAGCTGCAGCCAGCCCAGGCGGAGGCCGAGATCGCGCGGGCCAGGTTGCTGATGCTCCCCTCCGTCTGGTTCGAGGGCTTCCCCATGGTGCTGCGGGAGGCCTTCGCCTTCGGGACGCCGGTCGCGGTCTCCGAGCTGGGCCCGCTCCCGGGGCTCGTGGAGCACGGGCGGGCCGGCCTGGTCTTCCGCGCTGGCGACGCGGCCTCGCTGCTCCGGGAGGTGCGCGCTGCGTGGGCCGACCCGGGTGGGCTGGAGGCGAGGGGCGCAGCCGCGCGCCGGGCCTTCGAAGCGAGATACGCCGAGCCGGAAAACGGGGTGGCGCTCCAGGAGATCTACGGGCGCGCCATCGAAAGCCAGAGAGCGAGGGTAGCCGCGTGACGACCGACTGCAACTTCATGCTGGGCTTCGGGATCTTCGCCGGCGACTCCCGCCTCTGCGTCGCCCGCATCGCCCAGTGGGTCTCCTCGGGCGACCGGCCCCGCTGGCTGGCCTGCCTCAACCCGCACTCCTACGTGGAGGCGCTGCGCCGCCCGGACTTCGCGCGGGCGCTCGAGGCGGCCGACTGGCTGGTGCCGGACGGCACGGGCGTCACGCTCGCCTCCCGCATCCTGGGTGCCGGCATCCGCGCGCGCGTCACCGGCAGCGACGTCTTCACCGGGCTGAGCCGGCATCTCGACGAGCGGGGCGGCGCCCGGGTCTTCTTCCTCGGCTCCACCCCGGAGACCCTGGCCGCCATCCAGGCCCGCTACGAGCGCGACTACCCGAACCTGCGCGTCGTCGGCACCTACGCCCCGCCCTTCCGGACCGAGTTCTCGGAGGCCGACTACGACGCCATGGCGGCCACCATCAACGCGGTCCGGCCCGACGTGCTCTGGGTGGGCATGGGCGCGCCCAAGCAGGAGATCTCCATCCACCACCTGCGCGACCGGCTCGACGTCCACTTCGCGGCGGCCATCGGCGCGGTGTTCGACTTCTATGCCGGCCGCGTGAATCGCGCCTCCCCACTCTTCCGGCGCCTCGGCCTGGAGTGGCTGCCGCGGCTGCTCCAGGAGCCGCGGCGGCTCTGGCGGCGCATGTTCGTCTCCGCGCCGGTGTTCCTCTGGCACGTGGCGCGGGCCTGGGTCGGCGGGGCGCGCGGCTGAGCCGGAACGGCCGGCGCTTGCACCAGGGGGGCAAACCTGCGACCCATCACCGCCGTGACCCGCTCCCTCGGCGCCCGCGCCGTGAGCGGCCTGAAGTGGGGCGGGCTCAGCGCCGTCGCCGGCGCGCTGCTGCAGCTCGGCTTCACCGCCGCCATGGCGCGCCTGCTGCTGCCGGCCGACTTCGGCCTGATGGCCATGTGCATGGTGGCGCTGCGCCTCTTCTCGTACTTCTCCCAGCTCGGGCTGGGCGCGGCGCTGGTGCAGCGCGAGCAGCTCACGCCGGGAGACGTGCGGCTGGCGCTGGGGCTCACCTGGGTCGTGTGCACCGCGGGCGCGCTCGGCGTGGCGGTCGCGGCGCCGGCGATGGGGTGGTTCTTCCGCAGCCCGGAGGTGGTGCCGCTCCTCCGGGCGATGGCACCGAATCTCCTCCTGGTCGGGCTGGGAGCGGTGCCGGTGGCGCTCCTGCGCCGCGAACTGCGCTTCCGCGAGCAGGCCGTGGTGGAGACCGGCTCCTACGCCCTCGGCTACGGCGTGGTGGGAGTGGCCGCCGCGTGGTCGGGCGCGGGCGTCTGGAGCCTGGTGGCCGCGACGTTCGGCCAGAGCGCGCTCGCCCTGGTGGGCGCCTACGCGTTCACGCGCCACCCGTTGCGCCCCTCGCTGCGCGGCGATCGCGTCGCTCTCCTTGGCTATGGCGCACGCCATTCGCTCATCAGCTTCATCGAGTTCGTCTCGGCCAATGTCGACGCCGCGCTCGTCGGCCGCCTCGTGGGCGAGGCGGCGCTCGGTTTCTACAGCCGCGCCTTGGTCCTCACCAACCAGCCCGTGGAACGAGCCGCCGGGATTCTCTCGCGCGTGCTCTTCCCCCTTCTGAGTGCGGTCCAGACCGAGCGCCGCAAGGTCGGCGGCGTCTTCCTCCTGGGCATCGCAGGCATCGGCGTATTCGGCGGCGCGGTGAGCCTCGGGCTCTCCGCGGCGGCGGGCGACGCGGTGAGCGCCATCCTCGGGCCGAGGTGGGGCGCGTCCGTCCCGCTCGTGAGAGTCCTGGCGCTCTCGGTGCCGTTCATGTTCATGTCCAACGTGGCCGGTGTGGTGTGCGATGCGCTGGCGCTGCTCGCCTTCAAGCTGCGCGTCCAGACCCTGGTGCTGGCCGCGATCGCGATCGCAATGCTGGCGCTCTACCCGGTGGGCGCCGTGGGCATCGCCTGGGCCATCGTCATCGGCGAGGCGCTGCGCTTCGTGGTGTACCTCGTCTTCCTCACGCGGGAGCTCCGATGCGCGCCGGCCGACGTCGCCCGGGTGCTGGGCGCCGTCGGCATCGCCTCCACCCTGGCCTACGGTGCCTGCTCCGGGGCGGCAGCGCTCGCAGCGTCGTGGCAACTCGGTCACCTCGCGGCGCTCGGGGCGGCGTGCCTGGGGGGGCTCGTGGCCCTGCTCGTCGGCGGGTGTCTCGCGCTTCGGCTCCTCGATGGCACCGAGCCGGCGCGGCTCGCGGAGACCTCGCTGCCGGGCTGGCAGCGGCTGCTTGAGCGGCTGGGCCTGGCGGCGACGTGAAGCGGCCGGTCTCGCTCCTGTTCTTGCCAAACGAGAGGACCGAGGGGGACCAGATCGGTCCGCGTGAGGCCTTCTCCGAGCTGGCACGGGAGGGCGAGCTCTCCCGCTACGACACGTTCTCCTACCTGATCGAGGCGCAACGTCACGGCGCGCCGGCGGGACTGGAGATCCTTCGCGACCTCGTCGCGCGAACCCGGCCCGACGTTCTGCTCTGGCAGCACGTGAGCACCTTTCCCGTGACAGCGCCATTCCTCGCCGCGCTGCGCGCGGCGTCGCCAGGGACGCACCTCGTCTACCACGAGGGCGATGTGTACGGACGATGGGCGAAGCGCCTCCCCTCGCCCGTTCGAGTCCTCATGGCCGCGGCGGACACGGTGGCTCTGGTGGGCGCCGGTGAGTTCGCAGCGCTGGCCCGCTCCGTGGGCGCGCGCCGCGTCGTCTACTCACCCAGTTCCGCCGATACGGTACGCTTCGGCCGTCCCTGGACCCCGACGTCGACGAGGGAGTTCGATGTGGTCATGATCGGGAATCGAGCGACCTCACGGCTTCCCTGGGGAAGGCTGCCGGGCGCCGCCTCGCGTGAAGCATTGGTGCGCGCGCTCGGGCGGCGTTACGGCCGCCGCTTCGGTGTCTTTGGCCGGGGGTGGAAGGAGTTCGCTGGAAACCAGGGCCCGGTGGCCTACGACGCACAGGAGCCGGCGCAGCGCAGGGCCTGGGTCACCGTGAACTGGAATCATTTCCACACGGTGGAAGGCTTCTTCTCGGATCGCCTGCCGATCAGCCTGCTCTCCGGCGTGCCCCACGTCACGAACTACCAGCCCGGGTACGAGGTCGTGTTCGGTACCGACGCCCCTCTCCGGTGGGCGAGGACCGTGGACGAGCTGCTGACGCAACTGGAGGCGCTGCTGAATCTCGGACCGGAGGCCACGATCGCGCTCGGCCGCCGGGCCCAGGCTTTCGGGCGGGAGAGGTTCACGGCACGGCCCGTCTACGCACGTCTCCTGGAAGAGGTGATGGCTGGAGCATCGAAGGTCCAATGACTGCGGCGACTTTTCACCTGGGAATGCTGAGTCCCATCGAGGTAGCGGACTACCGGGAGCTCCTGGACTGCGGCTCCCTCCGCCCCGACCTCCCGAGGGGCATGGGCGCCACGCCCGTCAACCTGCTCTGCCGGGAACTGCTGGCCCGAGGACAGCGCTTGACCTTGTTCACCCTGGACCCAGAGGTTCACGACGAGGTCGTGCTCGAAGGGAACAACCTGCGCATCTGCATCGGCCCTTACGGGGGGCCTACGGGGCGTCGGCCCGCCCGCGATTTCTTCGCGGCGGAGCGTCGCTACCTGCTCCACGCGATCGCGCGCGAACGCCCCGACGTCTTGCACGCCCAGTGGACCTACCTGTACGCGCTGGCCGCGCAGGCGAGCGGGCGGCCTCACGTCATCACGGCCCACGACGCGCCACTGCGAGTGCTTCCATACGATTTCACCCCGTACCGGATCGCTCACACGTTGATGGCGTTCCGGGTTCTGTCCAGGGCCCGCCACGTCGTGTCGGTATCGCCGCATGTGGCCACGCACCTGCGGCGGTGGATGCTCTACCGGGGCGCGGGGGAGGTCATACCGAACGGCATGGCGGAGCGGATCTTCTCCCGGACGACGTCGAGGCCCGGCCGGGACGGCGCCGTCACCTACGCCACGAGCCTCAACGCCTGGTCCGGGCTGAAGAACGGCAAGGCCGCGCTCCGCGCGTTCGGGGAGGTCCGCCGGCGCCGCCCGGCCGATCGGCTGCTCATGATCGGGCACGCGCACGGGCCCGGAGGACCGGCGGAAACCTGGGCGAGGATCCACGGCCTCGACACCGGCGTTCGATTCGCCGGGTACCTCCCCTACGAGGAGACCCTCACGTTGCTCGCCGAGCAGGTGGACGTCCTGGTCCACCCTTCGCGGGAGGAGTCCTTCGGCATGACGCTGCTGGAGGCATCGGCGATGGCCATTCCGGTCATCGCGGGGAAGCGCAGCGGCGCTGTTCCCTGGACGCTCGACGGTGGCCGCTCCGGCATCCTCGTCGACGTGACGTCCGCGCGCGCGCTGGCGGAGGCGATGCTGGAGCTCGGCGGGAGCGAGCCGCTCCGGGTGGAGTGGGGAGCACGCGCCAGGGAGAACGCGCTCCGCCGGTTCCACGTCCGGGCGGTCGCCGACGCCTACCTGGAGACCTACCAGCGCCTCCTCGGGGCGACCGCATGAGCGCCACGCCACTCCGCGTCCTTCACGTCCTCGGCGAGCTTCGCCACTCGGGTGCGGAAGTCATGCTGGCCGTGGCCGCGCCCCTCTTCCGGGAGCAAGGCGTGACCGCAGACGTGCTCAGCACGGGAAGTGAACGGGTGGGCCGCTTCGCGGACAGGCTCGCGCAGGCGGGCTACCGCGTCCACCACATCCCCTTCGCCAGGTCGCCCGCATTCTTCTGGAGGCTCTGGAAGCTCCTGCGCACGGGCTACGACGCCGTCCACATCCACACCGAGCGCGCCACGTTCTGGGTCGGCCTCACGGTGCGAGCCGCCGGGGTGCCGGTCATGCTGAAGTCGATCCACAACGCGTTCTCCTTCACGGGCGGTCTGCGCCTGCGCAGGGCCGTGCAGCGCCACCTCCTGGCGTGGATCGGGCTGCGCCAGATCTCGGTCAGCCGCTCCGTCCAGGAGACCGAGCGGCACCACTTCGGCCTGGAGACGCCCGTCATTCACAACTGGTTCGATCTCGCTCGCTTCCATCCGCCCAGCGAGCCGGAGCGCCAGCGAGCGCGCGAGGCGCAGCAGGCCGGTGACGACGACGTCGTGCTGGTCAGCCTGGGGAACTGCAACGCCTTCAAGAATCACGGGGAGCTTCTCCGGGCGCTGGCACTCGTCCCGGCGGCGAGGCGTCCGCTGTACCTGCACGCCGGCGAGGAGGAGCCCGGGAATCCGGAACGAGAGCTGGCCCGATCGCTCGGCATCCTGGGGCGCGTTCGCTTCCTGGGTTCCGTCGAGGACGTCCCCGGGCTCCTCCACGCAGCCGATGGCTTCGTCATGCCATCGCTGCGCGAGGGTCTGCCCATCTCCGCCCTGGAGGCGCTGGCGACCGGCCTGCCTGCGATCCTGAGCGACGTCGATGGGCTTCGAGACCTGCGCCCGATGTTTCCGGGGCTCATCTACGCCGACCCGTCGGCCCAGGCGATCTGCGAAGCGATCCGGTCCTTCCTGGATCTCGATGTCGAGGCGCGCCGCCGGCTGGGCCGGGGCTCCCCGTCGATCGCGGCCAGGGAGTACGAAGTGAGGGCGGGCGTCGAGGGCTACGTCCGGGTCTACCGAGGGCTGTGATGAGCGACTTCCCGCGCGTCCACGTGCTCATCACCGTCCACGACCGCAAGGGCGAGACGCTCTCCTGCCTGGAAAGACTCATGACCCAGGCGGCGGACGTCGCCCGGCTTGCCGTGATCCTGGTGGACGACGGGAGCACCGACGGGACCGCCGCCGCGGTGCGCCAGCGCTTCCCTGGCGTGCACGTCGTGGAGGAATCGGGCTCCGCGTACTGGAACGGCGGGATGCGGCGCGCCTTCGAGGTCGCGATGCGGGAGGACCCCGACTTCTACCTCCTCCTGAACGACGACACGAACCTGCTGCCCGGGGCTCTCGATCGGATGCTTTCGACGCACGAGGACCTGGCGCGGACCGGGGCGAAGCGGTGCGTCATCGTCGGGACGACCCTGGACCCAGTGACGCGCGCGCAGAGCTATGGGGGCTGGGTCCGAGGCGGACGGCTCAACCCGGCCCGGATCCGGATCGTCGAACCGGGCACGTCGCCCACCCGGTGCGAGACGATGAACGGCAACTGCGTGCTCATCCCGCGGGACGTCGTGGAGCGTGTGGGCAGCCTGGACCCGACTTTCACCCACCGGATGGGCGACCTGGACTACGGCTTCCGCGCCGACAGAGCGGGTTGCTCGCTGTGGGTCGCGCCGGGTTACGTGGGTGAGTGCGCGGCCAACTCGGGGAAGGGTCTCTGGGTGGAGGCGTCGCTGGGCACGCGAGAGCGATGGAGGCGTCTGCTCGGGCCGAAGGGACTGCCTCCGGCCGAGTGGCTCGTGTTCACCTCAAGGCACTACGGGCCATTCTGGCCCGCCCATTTCGCCTGGCCCTACCTCAAGCTCTGGTGGAACGCGGTCCGCCGGATCGCTTTCCGGTGAGGCAGCCTCGGGCGACCGCTCGGCGCAGATCAGGCTCGAGAACAGGAGCAGGTGGAGGAGCGTGAAGGCGTCGAGCACGTAGTGGGCGCGCAGCGGCACGTTGGTGAGGCAGAGGGAGACCACCCCCGCCAGCAGCACCAGGGGCACCGCGCTGGTCCGGGCGGCGCGCCGGGCAGCGGCCAGGGCGGTGCCGAGGTACCCCAGCAGGCCGAGCAGGCCGAGCAGGCCGGCGCTCGCCATTGCATGGAGGAACTGGTTGTGAGCGTGGTCGAACGGGCCGTGCATGGCGCGGAAGCGCTCGCTCTCCCACAGGCCGAGGCCGTAGCCGAAGACCGGGTCGTCGAGCCAGGCGCGGACGCTGGTGGCCCAGATGTAGGTGCGGCCCGTCAACGACATGACGTTCTCGCCGCCCCGCAGCGACCCGATGTCCAGGGAGGCGGCCTGGGCCGCCGCCAGCCCGAGCAGCCCAGCGACGCCGCAGGCGACGAGGAGGGCCCGCGTGGCCCTGGCGCTCGAGCCCTTTCCCGGCCCCGGTGAGGGCGGTCGGCGCCACAGGCGGTGCGCCGCCAGGGCAAGCGCC
>Ga0315295_10001378_pt1 | contig 20844 bp, 16 predicted proteins | sample YL17G14_0_MG_FD_204453 | JGI IMG/M metagenome (GOLD analysis project Ga0315295, IMG submission 204453) | Sediment microbial communities from Yellowstone Lake, YNP, Wyoming, USA - YL17G14_0 | ecosystem: Environmental > Aquatic > Freshwater > Lake > Sediment | place: USA: Wyoming | collected...
CTGAGATCTGAAAACCCTGATATGCTGATTGCCCTGCACGGAGGAAAAGAAAAAAAAGTGGATGTGCAGGAATGGGGATATGCATACGGGGACCGTGATAACCAGTATTGGGGTTACCATCCAAGACCATTGGTTCCTGAGCCTGCGGGGAGAGACCATTTCGAATACAGGCGCGGTATAGACACATATGAATATGAAATAGGAACGCTCATTATCGATTTTGTTGATGCTAAAATAAAATCATTGATCTGGAGGGGCACAGCAACTGGTGTAGTAGACCCTGATATTGGATCGGAGAAAATCAACGAGATTGTGAAGAAATTACTCGAAAATTTTCCACCTCTGAAAAAGAAGTGATTTCAGCACCGGAAACAGGTTATTTCGCAATATGTCTCGATACGGAAAACAACACCTTCGGTATCTGGGAAGAGAACCCGAATGCAAAATAACATGAATGCCATGAAAGTTTTTATTTATCTTAAAAAAGGATAGGACAATAAATTGACAAAAGTAAAATTAAAAAAGGAAATCACCGGAGAAGAGAAAAAGAAAATGCCGTTTTACTCCATTGGGGTTGCAGCAGAGCTGATAGGCACTACCGAACAGACGCTTCGGCTTTATGAAAAACGTGGGTTAATAACACCCGCCAGAAGGAATAAAAACAGGTTTTATTCAGAAAATGATATCAAATGGCTTCGATGCCTGAGAGACCTGCTTCATAACAAGAAAATCAGCCTTGAAGGGATAAAAAAGCTTCTCGAGTACGCACCATGCTGGGAGCTGACAGAGTGTACCAAAGAAAATATGGGGAAATGCTCCGCATATATAGACAGGAGAAAACCCTGCTGGGAACTGAACACAATGATATGCAAAAGCAAATCCGGCAAGATATGTGATGACTGCGTTGTCTTCTTATCCAAATCTATCAAGAAAATAGCTTCTTAATTAATATCTATATACTTCTCATATGGTATAAATTTCTAATAATTATTTACTAAGTCATTTAGCAAGTGCTTATAATGGTGCATGATTATTTTATAAAAATACCTTGACAAATATATTAAGATAAATAATATAATTACTTGAAATTTCTATAAAATATTATGCAACTAAATAATACAGAACAATTTTCTTTTGCTTGCACATTAGATACTAAACTGAGAATAACATCATGTGGCAAGGATTTTGAAAAAAAGTATGGTAAATTTTTCCAAAAGATTAAAGGGCAACCCTACTATAAAATAATTCCCCTATCAAATAATGGCACTAAAGATGCATTTAAGAGTGTATTAAAGAATGGCAGACCATTAACAATTAAAGGCCAGAAGATTATCTGTTTCTGTGGGAGAAAGAAGGCAGACATTCATATCGTTCCTATCAAAGATAAAGCAGGAAAAATCAGTGGTGTAACGCTCAGAACTACGGTGTATCCAGACTCAATAACATTGAACAGCCTGAAAAAATCCCAAAGATTACTGAATATCGGGAAAGTCGCAGCAACCCTCGCACACGGCGTGAGAAGTCCCTTAAATGCCATAAAGGGATGTGTATTATATATACAGGAAAAATATGCTAATGAGAAGCAGCTTATTGAGTTTTCCAAGATAATGGAAGATGAGATATCACGGTTAGATCATTTCATCGCAAATTTTCTCAGCACATCCATTTCTGAAAAAAGTTCAAGTCAAGTAAATATAAATAATCTCTTGAGAAAAATCAAAACTTTAATTTCCCTCCAGGCTCAGGCCTCTAACATCAAGTTAATGTTTCAGTACGGCCATATTGCTCCTGTAATGATAAGCGCGTTCCATCTGAAACACGCAATTCTTAATATTATTAACAACGCTATGGATGCCATGACCTCTGGTGGAATACTGACGGTTAAGACAGAAATGAACAATTTCTCCGGTAATAATGTTATTGTAATTGAGGTGTCAGATACAGGACATGGCATAGAGAAACGAATGTGCGACGTCGTTGCTTTATCGTCTCAAAAGAAAGGGAAAGGGTTGGGGATGTTTATTACCCGAGAAATCCTTCGGTCTTATGGGGGATCCCTTGAAATAAAAAGCGATAAAGGATTGGGCACCTGTGTAAAACTTTATCTCCCCCTAAAAAGATGATGAATAATAAAGGAAATATATTAATTGTCGACGATGAGCCAAACGCTCTAAAGGTTCTTTCTGCCATCCTCTCCGATGCTGGTTATTCTGTCACCGAAGCAATGGATGCGAAAACAGCTATCCAGAAAGTCTGCAGGGCAGATATTGATGTCGTAATAACTGATCTCAAAATGCCAGGCATGAATGGCATGGAGCTTTTTGAGCATCTGAGTAAACATCATCCTGATATTTTTACCATTTTTCTGACTGCCTATGGAACTGTTGAAACTGCCGTTGATGCGATGACTATGGGATCTTTCTATTATTTTATTAAACCTCCTGACTACCAAAAACTGAAAAATATTGTTGCAAAAGCAGTAGAACACCACCGTTTGAAAAAAGAACTCGAGTCACTGAAGCAACAACTTTCTGAGAAAAAAAATCACACTGTTATTATTGGAAACACACCTGAAATGCTAAAGATATTCAGCACTGTTCAGACTGTCAAAGATTCAGAAAGCAGTATCCTTATTAGTGGTGAAACAGGCACTGGCAAAGAATTGTTTGCGCGGTCATTGCATGATAGCAGTGTGAGAAAAGACAAACCTTTTATCTCAATGAATTGTGCTGCAATACCAAGGGAACTCCTTGAGGCAGAGCTCTTTGGACATGAAAAAGGAGCTTTTACAGGTGCTATCTCAAAAAGAACAGGAAAACTTGAGGAAGCTGCTGGTGGTACAGTCTTCCTCGATGAAATTGCAGAGCTTGAGCTTTCGCTACAGGCAAAACTCCTCAGGGTACTTCAGGAAAGAGAAATCGAACGTCTTGGAAGCAACAAAAAGATAAAGGTAGAATTCAGACTCATCTCTTCAACCAACAGGGAATTGAAACAAGAAATAAATGCAGGAAGGTTTAGGGAAGACCTCTATTACAGAATAAATGTTGTTCAAATAAATGTTCCGCCACTCAGAGAGAGAAAAGATGACATCCCTTTGCTGGCTTCCCAATTCGTTAAGGAAATGTGCATCAGGGAAAACAAGATACTGACTTTTGCAGATGAAGTAATCGAAATCTTTCTCCGATACCATTGGCCTGGTAATATCCGGCAGTTGAAGAATGTTATCGAGAGGGCGGTTGTCCTTGCAAAAGACGACAAGATAACGTCAAAGAATCTACCGGCAGAATTTCTTGGCAGAAGGAGACAGAAAGAATCCCAGTCCGCTGTAATGTCCTTAAAAGAAATAGAATCTGATGCTTTGAAGAATGCTCTCCAGTTATATAATGGAAATAAGTCAAAAGCTGCCAGAACACTGGGCATATCAAGAAAGTCTTTGTATAAAAAATTCAAAGAATACCACCTTCTCTAAAGTGTATCCAAAAGAGACATAAATTTTCATGAATCCCTTTAAATACAAAGAGATATAAACCTGTTTCTTTCAGATACAATTTTCCCTGCCTTACATAGCTCGCGATTCATCACCGTTTGTATCACAGACAATGAATTCTGTTTCCATTGGAAACATGGGTATCCGGTATGTACACGTTTTGAAGCTACTTTTTTCTTTATAATCCAATAGTTTCATATAGGCACTATATTTGCTTCATACTCTGCTGTATGCCTGCGGTAGGAAAAAAGATACTGATCATTGATGAGGATGGGTTTTGCCGTATCTGCTCGGCTCTTCTTGAAGCTGCCGGATATGGCATCGAGACGTTTCCCCATCCTTTGACAAACAGTGAAAAACTGTTATCACGGCTTGACCAAAATATCGGCCTCATCATAACCAGTTTTCCCTACGATGATCTTCTGTTGAAGGAGATCAAAAATAGGAAGATTCCCTCCCTGATTCTCTCTGACAACATTGACAGGAGGCTCATGCGCATATTAGATAGCCTGCACAGTTCATACTGCATGATCAAACCGATTGATTATGAGAAGTTCAGGTCCATGGTTCAAATAGTCATGAGTGGTAATCTCATTGCACAGGAGGGGTTTTCAATTGTTTAGGATTATTTCAGTAATTCTTATAGTATTCACATCCCTTCAGTTTGGATGTTCAGATCAATTTAAGACAAAGGAGGAACTTCTCAGTCAAGGGCTGAAATCTATTGAAAAAAATGACCCTAACAGCGCGATTATCTTTTTTAAAAAGGCGCTTGAAAAGGATCAGAACTTCTTTGAAGCACGTTTTCAACTCGCAAAAGCATACATAAAAACCGGGAAACTGGATTCAGCAGAAAAAGAATTGCAAAAGCTAATCAGGCAGAATCCTCGTTCAAAGGAAGTTCATATCGAGCTTGCCCGCGTCTATATTCATAAAGAAAACCCTGACAATGCCCTACAGGAACTGTCAACGCACGTTGGCGATATTTCTAAAAATGTGGATGCCCTTGAAATCGCCGGATGGGCACATACTTTGAAAGGTGATACAGGTACTGCGATTGAGCTCCTCAATAAAGCTATTGCTGAAGGAAACGGAAAAATATCCTCACGAATAGCATTAGCCAGAGTATATGAGAGGATGGGCAAGACAGACGAGGCAAAATCTCAGATTACTGAGATTTTAACTACTGAACCTTCGAGTAAAATAGGTCTTTATACTCTTGCAGAAATACAGACAAAACAGAATGACAAAGACGCAGCGATTAAAACATATGATCAAATTTTAGGATACTATCCTACTGAAGTCGATGCATTTTTCAAAAAAGGTGTTCTGTATTTAGAAACCGGCAAGAATGAGGAAGCCCTCTCAGTGTCAGATAATCTTATTAAAGTCTTTCCGAAACGACCTGAGGGTTACAGACTGAAGGGAATTGTTCTTTTTTATAAAAAGAATTTCAACGATTCCACTATTATTTTACAAAAGTCATTAAGCCTCCAACCCCATATCATTACCTTCTACTTCCTTGGCCTTAACCACTATTATAAAAATGAATATGAGCAGGCAATGAATCAGTTACAGAAGGCACTCGATATTAATCCATCATTCACTCAGGCCAGGATATTGACCTCACTGTTACATCTGAAAAGAAATCGGACAGATGATGCTATAAAAGAAATTAAGAAGGTATTTGAGACCGATGAAAATAATGCAATCGCACATAATATTCTTGGTAGTGCCTTTATGGCAAAGGGGCTCTATACTGACGGGATCGAAGAATTAAATCGGGCTATTGAAAATGATCCCAAACTTTCAGACGTTTACATTAAGAAAAGCCTTTTTGATCTCAGTAAAGGAAAATTCAAAGAAGCCGAAATAGAACTTAAAAAAGCCATAAGCATGAATCCTGATATGCTCAATTCGAGAGTAATCCTTGCTTTTACATATGTAAAGCAGAATGCGTATGATAAAGCGCTAACAATACTTCAGGGGGGACTGAAAGGCCAGCAAACTGACGCAATCTTTTATTATCTCATGGCTGATGTTCTACTGCGGCAGAATAAAGTTACCGATGCAATCAAGTATCTTCAAAAGTCCAAGGAAACAAATCCGTCTTATTATGATGCATATTTTACCCTCGCTTCATTGTATTTTCAGAGAGGTGAACATGACAAGGGTTTACAGGAATTAAAATCCATCCTTAAACAATCCCCTGATAATGTGAAAGCTGCTGTTTCTATCGCATCCATACTCGAGATGAAGGCTAATGATGAAGCATTGAAATACTATTTACAGGCAAAAGAAACTGGAAAACTTGAAGGCTACCTTGAACTGGCAAAATTCCATTTAAGGAAAAAAGAACCTGAAAAGGCCTTGAAAGTCCTCGATGAAGCTTCCAGAAAATATCCATCAGAACCGGCATCATTTGAATTAAAAGGGAAAACATTACTGTCGATGAAAAGGTCTGACGAAGCAATAAAGACTTTTGAAGAGATCGAAAAGATCAATAAAAAGCTCGGGCTTGCATATATCGTGAATGCTTTTGTTTCTCTGAACAAACCTGACAATGCTCTGGACAGGCTTAAGAGAGAAATGAAGAAAAACCCGGACAACCTTGAACTCATGGCAGAGATTTCAAGGATTTACAAGGTTATGGGGAAAAAGCAGGACTCAATAGATAATGCCCGGCAGATCATTCAAAAAAAACCTGATTCACCAATCGGTTATCTGACACTCGCCATGATCTACCAGGATGATAAAGAACTGGATAAGGCAATCGAAATACTCAAAAAAGCATCACAGCTAAACGATGTAAGTATTTGCATGATGATCGGAAATGTTTACTTCCAGAAGAAAGACTATAAAGCTGCGTTAGAGCAATATCAAAAGGCAGCGTCGCTGAAACCCGGGTATGTCCCTGCCCTTTTTCATCAGGGGTCTGTACTCCACACAATGGGTAGAAAAAAAGAAGCTATACTTGAGTACCAAAAAGCACTCAGCTTATCTCAAAACCATATCCCGACATTAAACAATCTTGCATACCTGTATGCAGAGGATAATAAAAATATTGCCATGGCCCTTCAGCTTGCTGCAAAGGCATATACCCTCGCTCCAAAAGATGGTTACGTTCAGGATACCCTTGGCTTCGTCTTACTAAAAAATGGAAAGATCAAAGAAGGATTAACTGCGCTGAAAAAAGCTGTTGAGCTTGTTTCCAATAACCCCTCTATCTATTATCATCTGGCACTTGCATATAAAGAGAGCGGAGAAAAACAGAAGGCTATAGAGAACCTTCAAAAGGCAATGACATTCGGTGATTTCCCGGAGGCATCGACTGCAAAACAGTTACTTGGCAAGCTGCAAAAGTCATAAATATTGTTCACAAAGGTATAGATATACCCGGCAATATATGAATCTTTCATATTTTTATATACTTACTAATAAGTTCATAAGTAAGGCCATATAACCGTCATTCCCCGACTCGATCGGGGAATCCAGAAGAAGCCTGGATTATCCGGTCAAGCCGGATAATGACAACATTCACATATGATGTGGTTTTACTTATGAACTCCTTAGTATGCCTTCCCTTTTCAGCTTTTTTGGGAAAGGCTGAATTGCCATGTTAGGAATGATCATTTCATTGATTGCATCTCTTGCAGTTCTGATTCTTTCCTGTTATCTCATGTTCAGAAAGAGAACAGCTGCGAATGTCACCCTGTCTGTTGGTATGGTATTGCTCGCCTTGATTGAGTTTACAGACCAGTATGTTTTGTACCATGCAGCTGAGCCGCTTTTTTGGAAGCATATCAGTATTGCCCTCGAATCCCTCTTGCCTTTTACATTCCTGTTCTTCAGCCTTACCTATGCCCGCCAAACATCTGTTAAATCGATATCTCCCATCTGGTGGATTCTTTTAGTATCAACCTTCCTTTTCCCCGCCAGTCTCTTGTTTTTCCAGTTGAATGACTTCATATATGCTCCAGATCTTCAGACTGAAAAAATGATGTTCCTCAGTCAGACTGGATACTGGTTTTATATGGGGATGATGATTTATTGCATACTGGCTCTCATAAATCTGGAAACTACCTTTTCATCAACTTACGGGTCTGAAAGGTGGAGAATGAAATTCAAGATGATCGGAATAGCAAGCATACTCTCTGTTTTGGTATTTTATTTCAGCCAGGGCTTGCTGTACAGGGTCATTAATATGAGTCTTATGCCAGTGCGTTCATGCGTTCTGATTATTGCCTCTTCCCTTATTGGCTATTCGGAGGCCTTCAGAGGGAACGATGTAAGAGTACAGGTGTCAAGGTATATCTTCTACAGATCATTCACTCTCCTGATAGTTGGCCTCTATCTCATCATCCTCGGTCTTGTAGGGGAAGGGATGAGATATCTGGACATCCCTTACAGTAAGGATCTGACAGCATTTCTGGCATTTGCCTCCGGCATTATGCTGTTCATCGTCCTCTTATCAGAAACATTGCGAAGGAAAGTAAAGGTAATTATCAGTAAACATTTTTTCACGCATAAACACGACTACCGGGATGCATGGCTGAAAATTACCGGCAAGCTCTCTGAGTGTAAAACACTCACTGATGTTCACCAGGCAGTCCTCAAGAGTTATATTGAGGCCTTTGGTTTGACAGGAGCCTCCCTGTATCTTTTTAATAAAGCACGGAAAATATATACCCTTGCAGCTCATCTCTCAATGCCTTCTGCTCCAGCTGATTTCTCACCGTCTGCAGAATTGTTTGCGTATTTTCTGGATCGTGACAGAATTCTAAACCCCCATGATGATGAGTATGCCCCAACTACTGAGGAGTCGGCATTTATCCGGCAGACAGAATCGCGTTTAATAGTACCTCTTATATTTAATAAAAAAGTTGAAGGAATTGTTGTTTTAAAAAAACAGCTCATCCTTGATGAATTTATATATGAAGACTATGACCTTATGAAAACCCTTGCAAAGCAGGCTTCCCAGTCTCTTGTTACGTTCACGCTTACTGAAGAACTTATCGAAACGAGAGAATTCAATGCTGTATCCAAACTCTCATCGTTCGTCATTCATGATATCAAGAATTTGACATATTCGATCTCTCTCATGCTCAATAATGCGGAAAATTTTATAGATAATTCTGAATTTCAGGATGATATGCTTAAAACGCTGAAAAATACTGTTTTTAAAATGAAACATCTTATCCAGAAATTAAAGGTGCTCCCTGAAAAACAATCCCTATATACAAGATTAGCTGATGTGAGCCTTCTGACTCGTGAGATAATCGCAGATATTCAGAAAATGCAGGCTGATGCAGAAATTTTGTTTCAGGGTTCTTCTGCTTTCGCAGTAGTAGATGGTGAAGAGATAAAAAAGGTTATACTGAATCTGGTTATGAATGCACTTGAATCCGTCGGTCAGAAGGGTATTATAAGAATCGAGACCGGCACTGACGGTAACTACGCCTTCCTGAAGGTCAGTGATAACGGCTGTGGAATAACAGACGATTTCATTAAGAACCACCTGTTTAAACCCTTCAGAACTACGAAAGAAAAAGGGCTCGGCATCGGGCTGTATCAATGCAAACAGATTGTGGAAGCACACGGCGGCAACATTAAGGCAGAATCCGTGCCCGGGGAGGGAACAGTGTTTACAGTCAGGCTGCCGGCTTTAGCAAGTCCCCATTACGCGGTTCATACCATTTGAACATGTGGGTTGCATGAAAATGAATTTACCGTTAATAGATAAGTGAGAAGAAATGGAAAAACTGCTCATTATCGATGACAATGAAGATATAAGAAAACAGCTGAAGTGGGGGATGGGAAGTGAATACACTGTCCTGCTTGCAGGTGATGCTGAGGAAGCATTATCGCTATTCAAAAAACATCGACCAAAAGTAGTAATCCTTGATCTGGGTCTTCCTCCATTCAAGGATGGAACAGAGGAAGGGTTCAGATGCCTTGAGGAAATACTCAGGGACCATTTTCTTACAAAGGTTATTGTAATAACAGGGAAAGATGACAGAGAAAATGCGCTCAGGGCTATAGAGTCAGGAGCATATGATTTCTATCAGAAACCGATCGAACTAAAGGAGCTGAAGGTTATTATCAGCAGAGCCCTGCATCTCTATGCTATCGAAGAGGAGAATAAGAAATTGCAGCTTGCCCTTGATAAAAAGAATATTCTTACATGGGAGATGGTTGGCCAGTGCTCTGAAATGGCAAATATTTTTGCAACCATACGAAAGATTGCCTCTTCAGATATCTCTGTGATGATTCAGGGTGAAAGTGGTACAGGGAAGGAACTGGTTGCAAAAGCGATACATTCAATGAGCCTTCGAAAAGATTATCCCTTTATCCCGATCAACTGTGGGGCAATTCCTGAAAATCTTATTGAGTCAGAACTTTTCGGGCATGAAAAAGGTGCTTTTACCGGAGCATTTGCACAGGTACAGGGGAAAGTGGAGTATGCCCATAAAGGAACCCTTTTCCTCGATGAAATCGCTGAGTTGCCTTTTCATCTTCAGGTAAAAATCCTCAGGTTCCTTCAGGAAAAAACCATTCAGCGTGTCGGTGGACGGGGGAATATTCATGTAGATGCGAGGATTATTGCGGCTACCAATACAGATATCTCAAAAGCAATCCAGGATGGGAAATTCAGAGAGGACCTCTTTTACAGGATAGGGGTCATAACCATTAAACTTCCGCCGCTGCGTGAAAGAAATGGTGATATCATGCTCCTGTCGAATCTGTTCTTAAAGAGATTCAGCACCGAATTCTCCAAGAAAATCCGTGGATTTAGTGCTGCTTCTGTAGAGTCACTCCAATCATACGAATGGCCCGGAAATGTAAGAGAACTCGAAAACAGGATACAACGAGCTGTGCTGATTGCTGAAGGTCCAATAATTGAGCCACATGATCTCAGTTTTTCAGAGAAATCCTTAGCGCAGCCTTCCATGCATGCAGAAGGCATGACATTACGGGAAATAAAAGACAAGGTTGAAAAAAATATGATAATCACTACAGTCGAAAAGCATAAGGGAAATATTGCAAAAGCAGCCAATGAACTCGGAATTAGCCGGCCAACTTTATATGATCTGATGAAAAAGCACGGCATTTATACCACGTCTTAGCCTCTGAAAACATTATACAAATTCTAACCCAATCTTGCAGTAGAGATTATTATACCGATTACTCCAGCGTACGGCTGCTGTTCGAGAATTAACATTTTTTTCGTTCTTTATTTCTATCTTTTCACCTTTACTCAGAGGATTAGTTGAAAGAAGACAAAAACCGGATTCACTGATATTGGCAATAACACCTTCAAAAACTTCATCTGTATACAAGCCATTGATTACATACTCTATTGTAGTAATTGTGTCTCTTCTCTCATGTCTCCTTTTATCAGAAAATATATTATTGATCTTCTCTTCATTGCCAAAAAGGTTCATCATTATTTCACAGTATCTGAAATGTCAAGTTTATACATCCCGGCATAGTTAGTTAATATGTGTTATAATTTCTTCTAACGCTGTTACAACATTGGGATCATAAAGTGAGCCAGCCCCCGCTCGGATTTCCTTTAGTGCCTGCTCTTTTGTAAGCCTTTCTCTGTAGGGTCTCTCACTAAGCATTGCACTAAATGAATCAACAACCGAGAGAACCCTTGATAGCAAAGGTATCTCTTCACCTTTCAATCCGCTGGGATATCCGGTACCATCGAATCTTTCATGATGATACAGAATGATCTTTTTCATCTCATCTGACAATTCAAGGGTATCCAGCAAAAAGACCGTATTGTAGGGATGAAGCTTCACGCTGGTCGCCTCTGACGGCGAAAGGTGCTTTTTATAAAAGATGTCGTCATCAATGAGCATAAGTCCAAGGTCATAGAGTAACGAAACAAACATAGCAACTCTCTTATCTTCCTCTGAAACCCCGATCGCATCCATGATTTTTATCATTAGTTCCGGATCAATTGACTGCTTTTTGTGATACTTTTTCAGGATGGTGAGTAGACTCTCAAAAGATTTTATGAATTGCTTGAAATATGTTTCAAGATATCTGTCTGAAGAAAACTTCTCAATAAAATATGACAGGCGCTCGCACATCAAAGAGGCTATCCAAAATTCGGCTGTAGTAAAAGGCTCTGCATTCCTCTTGTTACTGAGATTGATAACACCGATTAACCTGTTTTGCATTTTTATGGGCAGTGAGATAAATGAATTAGAGTTATACTGCGGGATATTTTTTCCTCCGGGGTAAAGATCTTTTTCAATATTTTTCACAAAGAGAGGTTTCCCATGAAAAGCTACCTTTCCCGAGATTCTGTCGCCAGACTTGACTTTTGTCATTTTGATAATGTCATGACTCAATCCTTTTGAACTTCTTATTGCAAGAGCTCCTGTAAGATCATCAAAAAGCATGACTGAGCATATTTCCAGTTCCAGTATCTCGGATATAAACTCCACAAACATTGCCAAAGCCGTATTTATCATCACTTCTCTTTTCTGCACGGGATTCTCTGGTACCCTTATCGAGATATAACTGGCACTATGGTTATTCCTCATATTCAGGTTCCAGCGGTGATACTGTGCAACTTTTTTCGCAAGGTAGAGCTTTATCATTTCAGATGGTCTGTCAAAATCAAAAAGACGTCTTTCATCTAAAAGGTGTGATAAAACAGCATCGGGCATTCTTCGAGAAAGCCTTATCTTGATCTCAATCCCATCTTTCCCGCCAATGCTGATTGTAATACTGTCACGATTTTCAAGGTAGAAACTGAGGACTTCCAGAAGGTTCAGAAAGAATTGTCTGATTCTTATCCTATCACCAACGATATTAAAAACCATATCTGCAGTGTTAATGTCCAGTTTAATATTCTTTTTCAGGAAAATCTCCCTTAAGGACTTTGAATTTGCTGTTTCATTTAAGAGTTCAGCAATATTGATCACAGTTCCCTGAGAAGTCTCAATCGTATCTTCGGCTCTTAAAAAATCCAGATGCCCCTCGATGATAGAAATAAGATTGGTGGTTTCATTCGAAATTATATCAAAGAACTCCTTCTGTTTTTCATAGGAAAGTTTCTGAGATTTCTGCAAATAATAGACAGCCCCCCTTATTGAGTTGAGGGGCGTACGCAGCTTATGTGATATACGTGCAATGAATTCTTTTCCCGAAACCTCGCATCCAATCAGGTTACGGTCTAATTCCTCAATCTCCTTTGCTTTTGTCTTTATCTGATCAACGAGAAAGGCATGTTCGAGAGCAACCGCTGATTGATCAGCAACGATCTTTATTAGCATCAGTTCACCTTCTGTAAAAGGCGATTTATCTTTTTTATCATTGATATTAATTAAGCCAAGCAATCTGTTTTTTATAACAATAGGGCAGGAAATAAATGATTTTGTTTTATAACGGCTGCTCCTGTTCCCCCTGAAACGTTTGTCACTCTCGATATCGGTAATAAGAACAGGCTCGCGGCGCTCTGCAACCTCGCCTGCAATCCCCTCTCCTATTTTTACCTTATATTTTCTCATGAGCTGGGTATCTATGTGACTGGCAGCAGAAATACAGAGCTCTCCATTTTCATTCAGAATCATCACTGATCCTTTTTCAGCTTTTGTATATTCAGTGGCAAGGGAAAGTACCCGATTAGTAATGACATTTATATTTTCAGTATGTGGAATTATCGTTGAAATCTTCTCAAGGAGTGATAGTTTTGCTACATGGTCTTCTTGATTTTCTAACGACAACTCATTATAAGTCATCAAAATTGCAATAATTCCTTTCCCGCATCGTTAGACCCCCTCTTGACAGAACACCTTATCGAAGGATAAAAAGCAAATATTGAAAAGCTGTTTATAACAGTCTTGCTTGTTCCTTACAAGACTGATAATAGGCATCACATGAAAATCTTTCCCACGTTATTTTTTGAATCTTCTTCTGTTGTATAAAGTAAGCCCAAGAAGCCCGCTGCCAAGTAATAACAATGTGCACTTGGCTCAGGGACAATTTCTCGTCCAGCCAGAAATAAGCTGACACCATTCATAATCACCTCATCAACAATTTTGTTAAAAAAGAAAGCAAATTATGTGCTAATTAGTAACTATTTGTATTTATTAGAAATTTCGCCGTTCAGGGAAATAATGTAAAATTTTCCGACAAGTTTCTTTATTTTTAAATATTCTTTAAATTCAAAAATTATTCAATGAAATAACCGAAAGAATATTGTGCCTTCCCTCCATACATGATATTTTTCCGTTTCTCATAACCATCATGATATCCGCCTATTCCTCTCATCCTGTCGATTCCTACTGCAGCCCACCCTTCTGAACGCCTGAACTTTTTTATTTTATTTTCAGATATTAACATATCAAGGAGTAAAGGCTTTACCATGTCATATGTATCATCCTGGTATATTACTCTTATCAGCATAATTCAATCCGATTACTCATTCAAATCAAACTAAATATTAATGCAATTTTATTTAAAGCAACTTTTATTCCAAATAGATAACTCATTAATTTTATTAGTTTTTTTATTCCGGGATTTTCCCATGTAAATTATTCCGACAGACAGACGAATACATTGCACTTATAAGTGTATATGGAGAATACACAATAGAGTACTCATAGCTAATAGAAAAGTGTATCCAAAAGGGACATAACTTTTCATAAATCCTTTTAAATACAAATAGATATAGACCTGTTTCTTTCAGACACAATTTACCCTGTCTTACACAGTTCGCGATTCATCAGTGTTTGTATCACGGGCAATCATTTCTGTTTCCATTGGAAACACAGTTCCCCTTTTTGCAAACCTTCTAACGGTAATTTTATCTTTAAATTCAAATAGTTGCTATCAGGCACCATATTTGCTTATTTAATATAGTTGTCTTTCTGGGGGTAATACTATTCAAATCATTGATAAGAGAGGTTTTGTGATATCTTCACTGCTTTTATTGCATATGGAACATTCTTTTTCATGGTGCAAATGGTCATGAGTGGTAATCTCATTGCACAGGCAGGGCTTTCAATTGTTTAGTACGAACCAAGTAATTCTGCCGACGAATGACCTGCGACGTGATTTACCGATACCCACAAACCTCAACTGGTATGCTTTGTACGTAAAATCAAGGCACGAGTATGTTACCCAGAGCGAATTAATGCGAAAAGGCATAGAAACTTTTTTGCCGTCTGTAAAAAGATTACGTCACTGGAAAGACAGAAAAAAACTGGTTGACTTTCCGCTTTTTCCAGGATACCTTTTCGTTTCCATGAATGCAAGTCCTGAAGCATATATCAATGTGTTAAAAACCAGGGGAGCAGTATATCTGATTTCAACAGAAGCCGGGTATCCAACACCAGTTGCTCCTGAAGAAATACATTCTTTAAGACTTATCATCGAAAGCGGGCAGGAATTAGATATTTATCCCCACCTGAAGGAAGGCACCATGATTAAGGTTAAACGGGGGCCATTACAGGGTGCTGAGGGGATAATTGAGAATAAATTAGGCCAGTATATTTTTTTGGTGAATATTAATCTTTTGGGCAGAAGTATCGGTGTAAAGATCCACGCAGAAGATATGTATTCAGCCTAAAGATATTCAATCAGCAAAATCACATAATATGAGGATTGCAGTTAATAACCTTTTCAGTTACCTAAATGTGACTGAGAAGGCGGAGCATTGTTTAAACATAGTAGCCCGCATTAATGAATTACATTACTTCTCTGGTTGCATAAATGAATAAGAGATTATTACTTTTACTATCCGGAGATCTTATCTTATCGGCTGCTGCTCTTTATATCGGGTCCGTAATACGATTTGGTTCATTCGTTTATATTGCAGATATCACAGATTTAAATGGAATTAAGATATATGCTTTCATATTGGTACTCTTATTTTCTTCTCACCTCTGTGAGCTCTACGACATTGAAAAAAATGCAGGTAAAAAAGAACTCCTCATCAGGATAGGAATAAATTTTGTCCTGTCTTTCCTGTTACTTTCAGCCATTTATTATCTTATACCCGGTTTACTGATAGGGAGGGGATGGCTTGCCATATCGCTTGCCTGTTTTGGCATATTACAATTTTTCTGTCATATCGGTTACCTGTGGTGTTCCAATATCCCTGGATTGGCTAAAAGAGTGCTTGTCATTGGCACAGGTCCTTTAGCCAACAAGATAGGCGGGTTGATTTTATCAACGAATCATAATCATTTGCTCAGTGGTTATTTCCATTGTTCTGGTGAGACAGTCGCTGTACCTATACATCATATTCTCAATAATGGAAAAGGCCTTATCGAAACCATCAGAGAAGAAAAAGCAAAAAAGATTGTTATATCGTTATCAGAAAGGAGGGGAGTCCTTCCCGCAAAAGACCTTCTGGCCTGCAAACTCAGCGGGATTGAAGTAGTTGATGCCCCGTCTTTCTATGAGGAGATTAACGGAAAATTGTTTATTGAGAATATTACGCCGAGCTGTATGATTTTTTCAGATGGCTTCAGAATAACGCATTCCAGGCGTCTGTTCAAAAGGATTTTTGATCTCATTTTTGCTGTTATAGGACTGGGTATCGTCATGCCTCTCATCCCTGTTATTGCAATATTTATTAAGATTGATTCACGCGGTCCGGTATTCTTTAAACAAATTCGCTTGGGTGAAGGAGAGAAGGAATTCATTCTATACAAATTCAGAACCATGCGTGAGGATGCAGAAAGCAAAACAGGGGCAGTATGGGCACAGAAAAACGACCCGAGGATTACAAAAGTCGGGAAATTGCTCAGAAAAAGCCGGATTGATGAGATACCACAGCTTTTAAATGTTCTAAAAGGTGAGATGAGCTTTATCGGTCCCAGACCGGAAAGGCCCGAGATGATCCGAAAGCTTGAGGAGGTCATCCCCTTTTACTCAGAAAGGCATACTTTGAAACCAGGCATAACAGGATGGGCTCAGGTCAAACACTCATATGGAGCTTCGGTCGAAGACGCATTGGAGAAACTGAGATATGATTTATTCTATATTAAACATTCCTCACTATTCCTTGATCTCCTGATAATTCTTGAGACAATCAAGGTGGTCCTATTTGGCAAGGGAGGAAGATAAAGGGAGAACACATGAAGAATCGAATATTTATTGGATTTACTGTCTTGCTGCTGTTTACAGGTATCTTCTCAGAGGTATCTGCTGATCAAGGCTACCTCATTGGTGATGAAGATATACTCCAGATTTCAGTATGGGGTAACCCGGAATTGAATGTCCAGGTACCGGTGAGGCCTGACGGTATGATCTCTTTTCCACTTGCAGGAGACGTGAAAGCTTCAGGAGTCAGTCCCCTTGAACTCAAGTCAAAACTCGAAAATGAACTATCGAAGTTTGTAAAAACACCAACCGTAAGCGTCATGGTGACAGCAATAAACAGCTTTAAGGTTTATGTGATTGGTGAGGGAATAACATTAGGAGGAACAAATTCCGGTGTTATAACATTGAGGCGGAACACTTCCCTCATGCAGTTACTCGCGCAGGTCGGCTCCCTGAAGAATGCTGATTTAAATAGCGCCTACATCCTCAGGGATGAAAAGAAACTCAACAACGATTTTTTCAAACTCATCGTTAAAGGTGACATTTCACAGGATATACAACTGAAACCGAACGACATAATTTTTATACCGGATAGTTTCGAAAAAAGGATCATGGTAGTCGGCGCTGTCAAAAATCCCGGCATTATTCAGTACCGAGAGGGATTAACCATTGTTGATGCGATTCTGAATACAGGGGGGTTCACAGAGTTTGCCAAACAGAATGACGTCTTAATTGTCAGAAAGGAAGGCAAAGCCATGAAGAATATAGAGGCAAGAATGAAAGATGTCATAAAAGACGGTGATATAAGCAAAGATATACTTTTAAAGCCGGGTGATTTTATCATCGTCAAAACAGGAATATTTTAGGGAGGAACGAATGCGGCAGAAAACGAATGATTTCAATATACAACTTTATTGGGGGATGATACTGAAAAAAAAATACATCGCCCTTATCGTATCTCTTAGTGTGCTCTCCATTTTTACATGGGGAAGTTTCATCTTGCCAAAGATTTATGAGGCTGAATCTGTCGTAGCTATTGAAAAAGGCTCTATCATCGATCCCTTAATTAGAGGTTTGGGAGTGTCAAGCAGTCTTGAAAGTGGACTTACCAATATTAAAAATCATATGACAAGCAGAAATATTGTTGAAAGGGTTATGAAGAAGCTTGACCTGGATGTAAAAGCAAAACAACCAGGCCAATATGATGCGCTTGTTGACGGGATAAAAAACAATCTTAATGTGAAAGTGCTTCAGGATAGCAGCAGGCAGGGAGATTCCGGTACGGCTCTATTAATTATTTCATACAAAGGTAACGAGCCGAAAACAGTCAGAGATATCGTTAACACACTTGTCAGTGAATATATAGAAGAAAATATGGGATACAGGACATCAGATGTTCAGGGAGCATATGAGTTTATAAAAACCCAGTTGCTTGAATATAAAAATAAAGTAGAGGAATCGGATAAGGCGATACGGGAATTCAGAGAAAAAAACCCTAAGATGATACCGCAAAATGAAACTTCCATCCTTGGGAAAATAGAAAATCTTCAGACTGCAAAGATGGAATCTGATATCAGACTTAAGGAACTGATAAGAAAAAAAGAGAATATTCAGAAACAGTTAACAGGCGAAAAAGAGCTTACTGTAGCATTTGTGACCCGGGAAGGAACACCTCAGGCAAGGTTGAACTATCTGAACAATCAGCTTGTTACCTTAACAGGAAAATATACTGAAAACTATCCTGAGGTTATAAAAGTGAAAAATGAGATAGGGGAGATGAAAAAGGAGATAGCGCGTGAAAAAGCTCCAGGCGCCGAAAGTGGAGGTTCAGAAACCTCTGCAATAAATCCGATATATCAGCAGTTACGGGAGGAATTGTCAAAGACCGATACAGAAGTTGAGTCCCTAAGAACAAGGGTAGCAGAAGTCTCACGGCAGCAGCATGAACTTGAACAGAGGCTGGGACAAATGCCGAAGGAGCAGGAAGAATGGTCTAAGCTCCAGAGGGATAAAAACGTATTCCAAAAAATCTATGACGAATTACTGCAGAAACTTGAAAATGCAAAGGTTTCGAAGGATCTTGAAGTTACAAACAAGGGAGGGTCATTCAGGGTTGTTGACCCTGCCGTGCTTCCATTGCTGCCTGCAAAGCCTAACAGGGTTATGATGATATTATGTGGCCTTCTGTTCGGCAGTCTTTCAGGAATTGGTGTTGTCCTGGGACTCGAATATCTTAAACCTTCCTTCAAGGATGAAAGTTCTATTGAAACCTTGCTCAAAGTACCGGTGCTTGCCACGATTCCGCAGATAACCACCGAGGAAGATAAACTCTCTGCCCGGAAACAGGACCGCCGTGTATTTATCGCAACCGCTGCATACCTGTTTATCATAGGACTGGTGCTGACAAGGGAATTCCTTTACCGATATGTAGGAATCAATATTCTTAATTTTTAGCGGAGGTATTTTATTCATGAGCAAGATAGAGAAGGCATTAGAAAAAGCAGTACAAATGAGAGAGACAAAAAAAGAATTTGTACCGGACGAAGTGATCGCATCTGACAATCAGGCCCCTTTGCATACATTTGAAGTCGGAGATGTATTGATCGATAAGACTCGTGTTGATAGTCATATCGTCTGCATAACAGACCCGCTCTCATCCGCCTCAGAACAATTCAATAAACTGAAAGCGAGAATTTTGAATGAGACAACAAAACAGGATTTTCTGAATAATATAATGGTAACAAGCTCGGATATAGGTGAGGGGAAATCTTTTGTTGCCATAAACCTTGCGATTGCCTTGTCAAAAGAGATTGACCATACAGTTCTTCTTATTGATGCTGATCTCAGGAACCCTTCTATCCATAAATACTTCGGGATGGAACCGGAATTCGGTCTCAGCGACTACCTCACTGGCAAAGTCAATCTTGCTGATATCTTTATCAAAACCGGCCTTGGGAAATTGGTCTTGATTCCGGCAGGGAATATAGTACACAATGCTGCGGAACTTCTCTCATCAGAAAAGATGAAGATGTTTATACGTGAGCTCAAAGTCAGATATAGGGACCGATATATAATCTTTGATTCAACGCCTCTGCTTGTAACAGCAGACCCCCTCATGCTCGGAAGTTATATGGACGGTATTATTTTTGTTATTCAGGAAGGCAGGACAGCTCAAAAATCAGCCCTGCAGTCGTTTTCCCTCATGAAGGGATGGAATATTCTCGGTGTGGTGTTTAATAATGTACCGCACTATCTCATAAAAAGTCACGATTACTATTATTACCAAAAAAAACCAAGCAACAACGGTAAAATCCATGCTGACATGGTATAAGATAAACTTCACTTTAGCAACACAGGTTTTCAGACAAGTAATTCTGTCATGTATATCGCTTTTTCCTCTCTTCTTATTCTGTGCTCAGGCAGAAGGCGCTGAATTTTCCATCAAACCATCGATCGCCGTGAGCCAGGCATATGATGACAATATCTATCTTACAAAGGAAGACATGGAGAGTGATTTTATAACCAGAGTTCTGCCTTCATTCAATATGGAGTACAAGTCAGTATCATGGGACCTGAGTTCAGCTTACACATTAAACTGGTGGTACTATTGGAAGTTAAGACAGGGGAAAGATTCCCATAATCTCAATCTTACTTCACAGGTCAGAGTGATAAAAAACTTGCTCTATCTAGATGTATCAGATACCTATTCGAGCGTTATTCTGAACCCGAGAAGACCATCAACAGATATCAATCTCGAAACCAACAGGTCCGACTCAAATAATGCCAATATTTCGCCCTATGTCAAATATCATATAACACCCCTGCTCTCTATCTTGTCAGGCTACAGGTATACAAATATCTGGTACAGGGAGGAAAACGGCGTAAAAAGACAGATGCATACCGGGTTTGCAACAGTCGAATATAAATTCAGTCCTACGCTGATTACTTCCCTGTCTGTCGAGCATACTTACGACATACCAGAAAATAATACAATTGATGAAACCAATCACAAGACAGCGGCTTTTTTCAAAGCATTATACACCCTGAACCCGCAGACAGACCTTAATGCTTCCATCGGCTACAGTTGGATATCTTTCGCCAATAGAAGGAGAGATAACATGATTCTCTATTCTGTCCTGTTAACCCACCGTCTTGGAGGGACAGGACGTGTTGAATTACGGGCAGATTCAACATTCACCCCATCTCCCGAACTCGGTGTAATGGAAAGCTATTCAGAACATTTGAACCTGATTTATGGTGATACTTTTATTGTGAATGGA
>Ga0315295_10001379_pt1 | contig 20837 bp, 15 predicted proteins | sample YL17G14_0_MG_FD_204453 | JGI IMG/M metagenome (GOLD analysis project Ga0315295, IMG submission 204453) | Sediment microbial communities from Yellowstone Lake, YNP, Wyoming, USA - YL17G14_0 | ecosystem: Environmental > Aquatic > Freshwater > Lake > Sediment | place: USA: Wyoming | collected...
CTGCGCTCACGCGGTGCCACCGAGGAGCTGCGCGAGTCCCTCCCATTCGATGTTGCCGCCCGAGAGCACGGCGACCACTGGCCCCCTCAACGCGCCCCTCTCCTGCGCCATCAGCCAAGCCAGGGTCGCAGCGCCGGAGGGCTCCACCACCAGCTTCAGGCGGTCGAGCGCGAAGCGCACCGCCTCGCGCATCGCCGCGTCGGAGACAAGGACTGACCGGTCGGTGTAGCGCACGAGGTGGCGGTAGTTGAGGACTCCCACGCTGAGCGTGATGAGCCCGTCGGCGATACTGGAGGTCCGCTCGAGCACCACGCGCTTGCCCTTCTGGCGCGAGGTGAAGAACTTCGGCGCGCCCTCGGGCTCAACGGTGATCACCTGCACCGTGGGCACCAGGGACTTGACCGCCGTCGCCACGCCCGAGCTCAGGCCGCCGCCGCCCACCGGCACGCACACGGTGCCGACCTCGGGGCAATCCTCCACGATCTCGAGGCCAACGGTGCCCTGGCCCGCGATGATGGACTCGTGGTCGAACGGCGGGGCCATCGCGAGCCCCTGCTGTTCCGAGAGATCCCTGGCCCGATTGTAGCGGTCCGCGGAAGTGCGGCCCGCGATGACGACCTCGCCACCCAGCCGCTCCACGCCCTTCCGCTTAGCCTCCGGGACCGTCTCGGGCATCACGATGACGGCCCTCAGGCCCAGCCGCCTCGCGACGTAGGCGACCGCCTGCCCGTGGTTGCCCGAGGAGTAGGTGATGACGCCGGTCGCGCCCTCGAGCACCAGCCGTCGCACGAGCGTGTAGGCCCCGCGCAGCTTGAAGGCGCCGACCCGCTGGAGGGACTCCGGCTTGACGAGGACCGGCGTGCCCAGTTGGTCACTGAGCGGGTCCGCGGGCAGGAGCGGCGTGCGGACCGCCACTCCGACCAGGTCCGCAGCCGCCGCGCGAATGCTCTCGAGGGAGACTAACTCGCTGCTGGACGCGACCGTCACAGGGGTCCGAGAGCTAGAGGAAAGGTCAAGCTATGGCCCGCGCCGGACACGGGCAAGGCCGGTCGGCACACGATGTTACGACCTGCGCGCGTGACGCCGGAGGAGCCAGTGTGTCGCCGCGAGGTCGCCTACCATCACGGCGAAGAGGATGATGGTCCCCCGCGTGCCGATCACCCCGAAGACACGCAGCAGCGCGACGAGTATCGAGTAGAGGAGGACCCCGGCAAGTACCAAGGGCTTGTTGAGGGAACCGGCACTCACGCGAGCAAGATAGTGGTGGCACCGTGAAAGCGAAGCGCCCGGGTTCCCACCCGGGCGCTTCGTCAGCCCGCCGCTCGCGCTCCCAGGAACGACCGCGTACCGGCCGCTACTGCCGCCGCACCACCACCGGCCCGTTCGTGGTCACCACGCGGATCGGCACACCGCCCTGGCCGAGGTCCGTCGTGATCCGCCGCACACTGATGCGCCCCTGCATCACGATGGGGAAGTCGATCGACATCGGGCCGTTCACCGTGCCGGTCTCCAGCCGTGCCGAGTAGTCCGCCGGGATGCTCAGGCGCACGGGCCCGTTGCTCGTCTCGGCATCGAGCCCCTCGCCGTCCCATCGCACGCCGGCGAGAGACACCGTGACGGGGCCGTTCGTCGTGCGCGCACGCACTCTCCCCCCGAGCCCGGTGAGAGTGAGAGGACCGTTCGTGGTGCTCAGATCCAGCCGCCCGGCCACGTCTTCCACGGCGACGGGCCCGTTCACCGTCTCCGCGGTGAGGTCGGTCCGGCGCGGCACGAACACCTCCACGCTCACCGACCACGACTCGCCTCTGCCCGTGTGCGGTCCGTCGGCGCTCACCCGGTTGGTGGCGACGTCGACACTCACCTCACGCAGCAGGCTCGAGGCGTCGCGGTCGGTGCGCGCCTGCGCCTGGACCACCGCCCGCACATGCACGCTGTCGCGGTCCCAGCCGCTGACCACGATGGCCCCGTTGGGGCCGGTTTCGAGCGTGACGGGACGGCCCATGGGACGGAAGCCCAACTCGCGCAACTCGCAGACCCGCGGACGATCGTGGTCCTCCCGGCAGTTGGCGAGCCAGTCGTCCGCCGTGCGGTGGGTACGTTGCTGGGCGGTGAGCCCGGCCGGTGAAACGAGACACCCGGCCACGAGCGGCAGGGCGGCGAGCAGACGGAATGGGACGGCCATGTTCGCTCCACGGAAGGGGCAGGGGGCGCAGGGCGCGCAGACCGCGCGCCCTTCACGAGCTTGGACACCGCCGGACCGCCCCGGGTTGAGAGGACCCTACGATTCCGTCACCGCCCCGGTTCCGCCGTCCCCTCAGACACGAAGCGCCCGGGGGTCTCCCCGGGCGCCTCGCGGCCGCCCCATGCCGCCGCGGCGGGAGGCCGCGGGGACCGGAACCCCGTGCTACCCGCGCCGCTGCGCCGGCAGATGGCACATCTGGCACGTGGCCAGATTCCAGGTCCCGTGGAACGCCGGCACGGCCGGAGCGCCCATCGGCGAATTGGCGACGTGGCAGGTGCGGCACTGCTGGAACGCCTCGGTCGTCGCGTGCGGGACGGCCGGCGGGGCGTTGGTCCTGGGTTGATGGCACATCGCACAGGCCGTGACCGGAAACTGGTGGCTCGCCGGCTGGCTGCCGATGTTGGGGTTCGCGTTCGCCGCGTGGCATGTCAGGCACTGCTCCTTGCCGGCCACGGGGTGCGGCATCCGCGGCGGGGTCGCCTGCTGGGCCTGGACCGCGCTAGCGGTCAACGCAATGGCGAGGGCGATGAATCCGAATCGAACGAGCTTCACGGTTCCTCCTGAAGGACTGGCGCCTGCTCGGGAACCGTCGCCGGCCACCGCGGCCGCTGCGTCGTCCCGGCTCTTCTCCCGCTCACTACTACACCAGCTATCCGTAAAAGTGCGGACGTTCGAACAAAAAGACAACGGCATCCCCTCAGGCCCGACCACCGGCCAGTGATGCAGGTCACCAAGCGCCGTCCCTTACTGGGCGCAGACAGGGGTTGGCGGCAGACGCGGGGCCCCGCAGTCCACCGGGCCTAGGCGCCCGATTCCGCGCCGACTTGCTCCGCATCGCCCGTCGGCTCCTCCTCACCCCCCTCTTCCTCGTCCACGACCCGGGCCACGTCCTGCACCGTATCGCCGTCGTCGAGATTGATCATCTTCACGCCCTGTGTGTTCCGCCCGATGACCCGGATGTCGTTCACCGGCAGCCGGATGATCACTCCGCCGCGCGTGATGACCATCAGTTCGTCGCCGGGGATCACTTCCTTGAGCGCCACCACGTCGCCGGTGCGCTCCGTGCGCCGCAACGTGATGATCCCCTTGCCGCCGCGATGCTGGACGCGGTAGTCTCCCAACTCCGAGCGCTTGCCAAGCCCGTGCTCGGCCACCACGAGGAGCGTGGCCTCGCGGCGCACGACCACCATCCCGATCACCGCGTCGTTGGGTTCCAGTTCGACGCCCTTCACGCCAGCCGTGGCGCGGCCCATCTCGCGCGCGTCCTTCTCGTGGAAGCGGATGCTCATACCGTGCCGCGTGGCGAGCACGATGTCGTTCGTGCCGTCGGTGATCTGCACGTCGATCAGTTGGTCGCCGTACTCGATGTTGATGGCGTTGATGCCGGTCGTGCGCACGTTGCCGTAGGCCGAGAGGACCGTCTTCTTCACCGTGCCCTGGCGGGTGGCGAAGAGCAGGAAGCGGTCATCGGCGAACTGGCGCACCGGCACGAGCGAGGCGATCCGCTCGTCCGGCTTGATGGCGATGCAATTGACGATGGGCTTGCCCCGTGCCGCGCGCCCGCCCTGCGGGATGTCGTACACCTTCAGCCAGTACACCTGGCCGTTCTCGGTGAAGAACATCACGTAATCGTGGGTAGACGCGATGAACAGGTGCTCGACCCAGTCGTCCTCCTTGGTGCCCATCCCGTTGAGGCCACGGCCGCCGCGCCGCTGCCGCCGGTAGGTCGAGACCGGGATCCGCTTGATGTAGTTGGTGTGGGACACGGTGATGACCATGTCCTCTTCGGCGATCAGGTCCTCGACGGAGAAGTTCCCCTGGTCGGCCACGATCTGCGTCCGGCGCGCGTCGCCGAAGTCCGCCGCGAGGCCATCCAGCTCAGTCTTGAGCAGCGCGAAGCGCTTCGGCCGCGAGGCCAGGATCCCCTTCAACTCCTTGATGAGTGCCAGGATTTCCTGCCGCTCCTCCTCCAGCTTCTCGCGCTCGAGGCCGGTCAGCTTGGCGAGCCGCATGTCCAGGATCGCCGCGGCCTGCTTCTCCGAGAGCCTGAAGCGCTCGCGCAGCTTCTGCCCCGCCTCCTCCGTGGTCTTCGACGCGCGGATGATCTTGATGACCGCGTCGATGTTGTCGACGCAAATCTTGAGGCCCTCGAGGATGTGCTCGCGGTCCTCGGCCTTCGTGAGGTCGAACTGCGTCCGCCGCCTGATGACGGTGTGGCGGTGGTCGATGAACCGCTGCAGCAGCTCCTTCAGGTTCATCACCTTCGGCACGCCGTCCACAAGGGCCAGCATGATCGCGCCGAAGGTGGTCTGCATCGGCGTGTGCTTGTACAGGTTGTTCAGCACGACGAGCGGCACCGCGTCGCGCTTCAGCTCGATCACCATCCGCATGCCGTCGCGGTCCGACTCGTCCCGGAGGTCGCTGATCCCCTCGAGCTTCTTCTCGCGCACCAGCTGGGCGATGAGCTCGAGCAGCCGCGCCTTGTTCACCATGTAGGGGATCTCGGTCACGACGATCTGCGACCGACCGCTCGACTCCTTCTCCTCCACCTGCGCCCGGGCCCGGACGATGATGCGCCCCCGGCCCGTCTCGTAGCACTCGTGGATCCCGTCGCGGCCGTAGATGATGCCGCCGGTGGGGAAGTCCGGCCCCGCGACGTGCTTGACCAGTTCACTGACCGGCGCGTCGGGGTGGTCGATGAGGTACGCGAGGGCGGCGCAAACTTCCCGCAGGTTGTGCGGCGGGATGTTCGTCGCCATCCCGACCGCGATGCCCGCCGAGCCGTTGACGAGGAGGTTCGGGAGCTTCGAGGGGAGGACGGTCGGTTCCTGCAGCCGGTCGTCGAAGTTCGGGACGAACGCGACGGTGGCCTTGTCGATGTCCTCGAGCATCGCGAGCGCGATCTTGGTGAGTCGCGCCTCGGTGTAGCGGTACGCCGCCGCCGGGTCGCCGTCCACCGAGCCGAAGTTCCCCTGCCCGTCCACCAGCGGGTAGCGCAGCGAGAAGTCCTGCACCATCCGCACGAGCGAGTCGTAAACCGCCGAGTCGCCGTGCGGGTGATACTTGCCCAGCACGTCGCCGACGACCGTCGCGCTCTTCTTGTAGGCGCGGTTCGGCACGAGCCCGAGTTCGTGCATCGCGTAGAGGATGCGCCGATGCACGGGTTTGAGGCCGTCGCGCACGTCGGGAAGGGCGCGCTGCACGATGACGCTCATCGAGTAGTCGATGAACGATTCGCGCATCTCGTCTTCGATCAACCGGGGGAGGATTCTTTCGCGCTGGTTCGGTGCCGTCATTTGCCTGGGGTGAGGACCGCTAAATGTAACGGAATTATGGAGTTAAAACAACGGGAGAAAGGTGCGAGAACCGGCGTCCGGAGTCTCCCCGGGGCCCGCCCGGACACGGCCTGGTGCGGCGGTCGCGGACGCTGGCAAAGGCCTCCGCAGGAGGGCTCTGCGGCGCCTGCAGCGGGCTACTGGCCGCCGATCGTGGGCGGGTTCGGCGGGAGGGCCGGGGGCACATCGAAGGCGCGCTCAGGGGGAAGGAGGGCGCGCACGGCCTGCCCGAGCGCGCGAGCGGCCTCGTGCGCGCTGCGCAGCTCGGCGTACCAGCCCGCATAGAAACGCGTCGCCGCCGAGGTGTAGGCGGATTCCCAGTCGGGAACTTGGTCGGGAGACTCCATCATGCGCGCCAGCCCCTCGCACGTCCGAAGAGCATCGGTCCCGAGTAGGGCCTGCTCCAGCGCCTGTGCGGCCTGGGACGTCTCGGCGCCTGTCGCGAGGCGGAGCGGCGCTGCAATCAACTCGTGCGCCGCCCGCGCGTGGCTACCGAGCGCTGCGACGATCTGCCGACACACATCCCATCGGAAACGCTCGCGCCCCGAGAGGAGGGCGGGGGACTTCGCCCCGGCGATTGGTACGCCGGCCGAGTTCCGGAACACGTCGGCAAGGCGCCGCACGGCCAGGTCCAGCCGACCTACAAGCAGCACGCCCTGCTCCAGCCATACTGAGTCGCTGGTCGGGCGCACCGGATCCAACTCGAGGCGGAAGACGAAGACCTGGCGCCCGGGCGGAACGTCAGGGGGATTTCGGCCGGGGATGGGCGGTACCTCCATGCCGGGTGGTGCGCTGGGCATCGGCGGCCCGCCCTGGGGCACGGGGAAGCCCTGGCCCTGCGGCTGACCCGGGACGACCGCGGTCTGAGCGCCCGCCGGCATCACAGCGACCACTGCGGTGGCCGCGAGGACGGCCCACCTGGAGTAGGGATCCTGCTGTACCACTGTCAGCTCCGCGCGAATGATCGCAACCCCCGGAGCGACGCCGACGATCCTACCACCGCGGATTATGCGTGCGACGTTCACATTGCTGGAGAAGGGCATCGTACGGGGCCGACACGGGAAGCCACGGTAGACGTATCCCATCACGCTGGCGGTGACCGTGTCGCCGACGCTGATCCGTGAGCTGGATAGCCGGATCGCGAGCCTCGTGACGCGCTCGTCGTTCCACACACTGGATTCGGGGCAGTTCATCTGACCCGATGCCGCGCCCGCCGAGGCGGCGCTGCACAGAGCCGCGAGGAGTGCGGCACGAGACCAGGCCGGGCTACGGCGCACGGGACGTTGCCCCCCCGGTACGCGGGCCTGCCGACCGCACCAGTACTCTCACCCATGCGGCGACCGGTCCGCCGGACTTGGTGGCAGGCGTGAACAGAATGTCCCGCACCAGTGCCGTCGCCGCAGCGTCGAACACCTCGCAGCCCGAGCGCTCTTGGATGGAGGCCATGTCCACCTCGCCAATTGCCGACACACGCACCAGGACCGTCGGCGAACCTACCTGGTCGCCGCACGAAGACGGCACTGGAAGCATGGGCGGCGTCCTCGGTGCCGGCCGGGTGTCAAAGCAGCGTCCGCCTGGGTTCAGCAGGCCGCCGGACGGGGATGCGCAATCGGTAGCGGCATCGTGGGGGGCGGCGGCCGGCGGCCGCGCGGCCGTTGTGTCGGCGGCCTGCGCCACGACCACGGACTCGGCCGACCGCACCCCAATCTCCACTTCCGCCCACGAATCCACCGGTCGTCCGCCCTTGCGCGCCGGCACGTAGCTGGCCGACTGCAGCAGCGGCAGCGCCGCCGTCAGGACCTCGGGCGAGGCCGAGCCCGGCCGCACATCCCCCATCGTGCCGCTGCGCGTCACCAGCACGTCCACCGTGGGCGAGGCCGCAGGTGCCGGTCCCGCGACCGTCACCGCCACGGGCGCTGCCGCCCGAGCGGTCACGTCGAAACACAGGTTGCGCGGGTTGAAGGCCGGCCGCTGGCAGAAGACGTGCGCCACGGCGCCGGCGAGCCGGTCCATCAGTGCGAACAGGCTGTCGGCGTTCCCCGTCTGCTCGGCGTGCCCGAGGCGGCCCAGGTCGCGTGTGTCGTACACGTCCACGGCGAGGCGCACCTGACCGCCCGCCGCGACGGAGCTGCCGTACACCAACTGGTTCGCACCGAGCCGGTACGCGAAGGCGGCGTTCGAGTCGAGCGGCGCGGTGAGCGTGCGCCGCTCCGACGTCCACAGGCTGAGGAAGCGGTTCACGTCCACCGTGGCGACGTCGAAGCCTGTGGTGAGGGCGTTGGTGAGGAGCCGCGCCGCGCTGCGCGCCACCTGCGTCGAATCCCCCGGTCCCGAGACCTCGAACGGCAGCACAGCGATGACCGGCGCAGACGTGCGCCCGGTGTCGGCGGCACCGGCGGCGGCCCGCGGCGCCGCGGTGACGCGCACCAGGCGGCTCACCACGAGCGCCGTGATGCCGAGGGCCAGGGTCAGCACCGCGGCGATGCCGGCGCGTACCGGCCAGCGCCGCGGGCCTGCCTGCGCCGGCAACTCCGCCGAGACCGCCGCGCGCAGCGCATCGGCCACCTCCGCCACCGACTGGAACCGCTCCTCGCGCTTCTTCGCCGTGCAGCGCTCCACCACGCGCGCCAGCGCCGGCCGCACCGCAGGCCGCAGCTCACTGAGCGAGGGGATGGGCCGCGTGAGGTGCTGCATCAGCACGTCCTGCGACTCGGGGGCGTCGTAGGGCACCCGTCCCGCGAGCATCTGCCAGAGCACGATGCCGAGCGAGTAGATGTCGCTGCGGCGGTCGACGTCGCCGGTGCCGGCGGCCTGCTCCGGACTCATGTAGTGCGGCGAGCCGATGACCACGCCGACGCCGGTGAGCGTGCCGGTCGAGCCCGTCGCCGCCTTCGCGATGCCGAAGTCCGCCACGAGGACGCGACGCCGCGGTCCCTGCAGCAGCACATTGGCGGGCTTCACGTCGCGGTGCACGATCCCCCGCGCGTGGGCGTCCGCCAGCGCGTCGGCGATCTCCGCGCCGATGCGGACGACCTCGGCCTCGGGCGGTTGCTTCTCGCCGGCCAGGAACTGGTCGAGGGTCTCCCCCTCCACGAGCGGCATCCCGAAGTAGACGAGGCCCTGTCCTTCACCGACGAAGAAGATCGGCAGGATGTGCGGATGACTGAGGCTCGCCGCAGCCTCTGCCTCGCGGATGAACCGCCGGACCGTGGACTCGCTGGACGTCAACTCGGGATGGAGGACCTTGACCGCGATGCGCCGCGAGAGCTTGCGGTCCTGGACCGCGTACACGGCGGCGAAGCCGCCCTGGCCGACGGGCTCTTCGACGACGAAGTCACGGCCGAGGGCCGCCTGCAGGCGGCTGCGGATCTCGGACTCGGGGACGACTGGGCGGGGGGCGCCGCCGCCGGTGGGGGTTGGGATGGTCGGGCCCTCGGGGTTCGGCGTGCCGCATCGCGGGCAGTACGCGACGCTGACGTCGATCCCCTGGGAGCACCCGACGCAGGTGGGCATACGGTCTATGCTAGGGCACGCCGCAGGGGCCCGCCAGAGGCGCGGTCACGGGATCGGCGGCACTCTTCCCGTCGTCGTGGGCGGCGGGGTCGCGGGCTCCGGCGTCGCCGGCGTCGAGGCCGACTTCGTTCCTGCCGGCCCGCGTGCGGGAGGCTCCCCCGCGTCGGTCGCCCGGCGCCCCCAGTTTGCGACCCGCCCCGCCTCATACCAGCGCCGCGTGACCTCGCCCGCAAGCTTGGTATTGCCAACGCCGAACGCGAGCGCGAAGGCGAGCGCCGCGGCGCCGAGGATGAGCGTGAAGGCCGTGGTCACGATCTCGGCGGCTACGCCGAGCTGCTGGAGCGCCATGAAGATCGAGATCGTGATGACGATGACCTTCGCGACCTTCGCGAGCGTCGGCACGCCCTCGACCGAGCCCGCCGAGGCTAGAATGAGGGCCCGCACTAACTCGCCCAGCAGGATTCCGAAGACGATGACGATGATCGCCGCGAACACGGCCGGGATGTAGCCGACCAGGTTCGCGAAGACGTCGTTGACGTTCTGGACGCCCAGCGCCGAGGACGCCAGCAGGATGACGATCAGCATCACCAGCCAGAAGAGCAGCTTGCCCACCACCCTCGCCGGGCGGAGCCGGACGCCCGTGCGCTCGACCGCTTCACTCACGCCCCACTTCTCGGCCGACCGGTCGAAGTGGAGGCCGGAGAGGAACGCGTCGGCGAGCCGTTCCACCATCCGCGCCACCACGAACCCGGCGAGGAGGATGACGGTGGCGAAGAACAGCGGCGGCACGATCTGACCGAGCTGCGCGAAACCTGTCCTGAGCCGTTCGAAGAACTCCACGACGCTCTCCCTGCGGCGCTAGGCCGCGATGTCCAGCACGAGCTTCCCGAACTGCCGCCCCGACGCCATCCGCTCGAACGCCGCGCGCGCCTCGCGGACCGGCAGCACCGTGTCCACGACCGGATGCAGCACGCCCTCGCCGAGGAGCGCGACGACCTGCCGGAACTCCTCCGCGTTGCCCATCGTCGAGCCGAGGATCGACAGGTGGTTCCAGAAGACCCGCCGCACGTCGAGCCCGACGCTCGGCCCGCTGGTGGCGCCGCACGTGACCAGCCGGCCGCCTCGCGCCAGTAGCCGCACCGAGCGCTCCCACGTCGCGGTCCCGACCGTCTCGAGCACCACGTCCGCACCGCGCCCGCCGGTGAGCTCCTTCACTTCGCGCGCCACGTCGGCCGTCGCATGGTTGATCGCCGCGTCCGCGCCCAGCGCCCGCGCGCGCTCCAGCTTCTCCTCGCTGGACGACGTCACGAAGACCCGTGCGCCCTTGAGCTTGGCGATGGCCAGTGCGGCCTGCGCGACCCCGCCGCCGATTCCCCAGACGAGCACCGTTTCCCCGGACCGCACCACCGCCCGCGCGACCAGCATGCGCCACGCGGTGAGGAACACCAGCGGGAACGCCGCCGCCTCGGGCCATGACACATGCGCGGGGATCACCACGGCGTTCGGTTCGGGCACCGTGATGGCCTCGGCGAAGGTGCCGTGGAGGTGCTCGCCGAAGAGGCGGTACGTGGTGCACAGCGAGTGCTCGCCGGCGCGGCAGAACTCGCACGCGTGGCACGAGACCCCGGGATTGAGGACGACCCGGTCGCCGGGCTTCACCGAGCGGACGTCGGCACCCACCGCTTCCACGACACCCGCGCCGTCGGCCCCCATCACGTGCGGGAAGTCTAGAGCGAGGCCGGGCATGCCGCCGAGGACGAAGAGGTCGAGGTGGTTGAGCGCGGCGGCCCGCAGGCCCACGACGACGTCGCGGGGCCCGGGCGCCGAAGGTCGAGGAAGGTCGGCGAGATGAATCTGCTCCGGACCGCCGTGGGCCCGGATGGTGACGGCCAGCATGGCCCCGTAATCTAACGAGGCGGGCGGGCTATCACGGCGGCGGCGGCGCTGGCCGGAAGACCGGCTCGGAGAGCTGGTCGCCGGCGCCGACTCGCACCGTCACGGCCGCGTTCGTCACCGGGTCGAACAGGACGACGAAAGGAACGTCGCCCTGGCCGCGGATGCTCTCGAGCCGCGTGAGCACGAGCAGGCTGCCGTCCGGTTTCACGCTGAAGGCGCGCACGAACATTCCCACCGGCGTGATCGGCTGCGCGGCGGTCGTATCGGTGAGGCTCTGCTGATATACGCGCTTCGTCGGGGGGGAGCCGACTTCATCGCGCAGGAAGTAGAACCAGCGGCCGTCGGCCGAGTACCGCGGCGAATCCTCGGTGCGGGGGCTCGTCGTGAGACGGCGCTCTCCCGTGCCATCGAGGTTCATCTCCCAGATGTCGTAGTTCCGCTGAGCGCCCGGCAGCTGCCGCAGCGACACGAACACCAGCTTCGCGCCATCCGGTGACACGTCGGGTGCAGTGTTCGGATTGTCGCCCGTGGTGATCTGCCGGCGGGCCGTGCCGTCGACGTTGATCTCGTAGAGCTGCGGGCGGCCGCCCCTGCTGGACTGGAAGACGATGCGATCACCGGCCGGCTGCACGAAGACCGGGGAGCCCACCGTCGCCGAGTCGTGCGTCAGGCGGCGCGGCGCCGAGCCGTCGGCGTTGGCCACGTACAGCTCGAGGTTGGTCGGCCGTTCCGCCGACGCAGCCACGTACGCGATGCGCGTCAGGTCCGGCGAGAACGCCGGCTCCAACTCAACCGTGGAGTCCGCCGTCAGGGGCACGAAGCGAGGCGTGCTGTCGGCGCTCATCGCGTAGAGGTCCCAGCGCCCGCCGCGCTGGGCGGACACGAGCAGCTGGCCCGAAACGAACGCCTCCACCTGCACGGTGGAGTCCCACGGCGTGCGCGCGGTGAGTGACGCCCGGCCCACGGCCACGCCCTGGATGTGGCCGTCCACGAAGCGGGCGACGGAGTCGTCGCTCGAGGTCCAGGTGAGCCCGGTGGCCAGGCCGATCGGCTGGCGGCGATCGTCGAGCAGTTGCACCGTCACCGGGAACCGCTCACCGATCCCCAGGCCGACGCGGGTGCGGGACGCCACGAGGCCGCCGGCCACGACGCGGATGCGCCACGACCGCGTGATGGACGAGTCGCGCCCGAACGGCGCCGCGACCGCGAGATACGTGTCTCCCATCCGGATGCCGCGCAGCGTCCTGGTCGCGGTGTCGAACCGGGCGATGGCGGTGTCGGGCAGCGTCCAGCGGAGCGGAGCTTCTGCCACCGGCGTGGAGTCGTCCGCCAGCGGGCGCACCGTGAACGCCCGCGTCGTGGACATCGCGATGGTCACCACGCTGTCCGCCGGAGCCGCCGCGACCTGGACCACTGACCGGTGCACGCGCACTTCAGTGGACACCGTGAAGTAGGGACTGTCGCCGGTGATCCGTGCGACGCCGGGCGCGACGGCCGTCACGATGGGCAGCATGGACGCGATGCGCACCTTGGCGGCATCCGATGAGCTGAACTGGATTTCGCCGCGCACGTTCAGCGCGCGGGCCTGGCTCGGCACTTCGATGACCAGGGTGTCGACGGAGCCGGGCGACAGCCACACCTCGGCCCGCCTGAACCGCACGCTGTCGCCGCGCACCTCGACCGAGACCTGGCGCTGCGGGATCCGGGGGTTGCCCGGGACCTCCACACGCACGACGGCGCGCCCGGTGTCGCCTGCCGCGCGAATCAGTCCCACGGAGTCCACGGTCACGAACCGCTCGCCACCGGTGGCGATGCTGAAGATGATCCGGACCTGCTCCGCCGCCTCGTCGGCTCCGCGGACCGTGTGGTACTCCAATTGGCGCGACTCACCTCGCACCAGCACCAGCCGCAGGGGGTTCACGATCAGGCCTTCCGCGGGGCCGGTACCATAGGGCTGATTGGAGAAGGCCGCATAGCCGGGCCCTACGGGCCGGGGAGCTTCCGGCCGCGCCGGAGTCAGGGCCTGCGGCTGCTGCTGGGCCTGCCGCTGCACGACGCCCGTGGCGGCACTCACCATCAGGATGGCTGTCGCGCTCTTCGCAGTGGGGCCCGTACCGGTGCGCGCCGTGATGGTGGCCGTGCCCACACCGACGCCGGTGGCGATCCCGTTGGCGTCCACCGTAGCGACGCGCGAGCTGTTCGACGTGAAGGCGCAGGTGGCGGTGGGGACGGGGTTGTTCTGGGCGTCGTAAGCCGTACAGAAGAAGACCTGCGGCTGGCCGACTTGGATGGCGGCGTCGGCCGGAGTGACCTCGACGGAAGCGATCCGCACCCGGCGCTGCGCGAAGGCTGCGTCCGGACTCGTGGCAACGGCAAACACGCCGGCGAGCGCGAGCGCCCAGGCCGGCTTGACTCGGAAGCTCGTCATATCAAATCTAATTGACGGTTCGCGCCGAAGGCTGTCAAGCACTTCGGACTCCGGTGCCTAGGGTCGGAAGCGCACGACTTTCCTGACGTATCCATCGCGGGGGTCTCCGCCCACCGCCGGGAACTCCACGACCTCCCGGCTGGACCGGCCGCCCGGCCTCACCACGCCGATCTCGTAGCGGGCCCCCGCTCGCCCTTCGACGACGACGACGAAGGTCCCGTCGTCCACCCGGGCATCCAGCACCTTGATCCGTCTGGAGCGCTCTCCGCGCTCCGGCGGCGCCCCGTCGAGTTCGAGCCGCCACCCCGCGCTGTGCCGGACCAGGACGTCGGCACCCTCACCCAGCGGCACGTCGAAGGAGACCAGGACCGCCCGGCCGTTCGAGGCCGTCCGGAAGGGCACCGCCCTCCCGCCCGCCGTGACACCCTGGACCCGGGCACCCGGGGCGAGGGCCGGCTCGAAGCGCAGCGTCAGTGGCGAGAGACCTCCGACGCGCCGCACCGTGGCCCGGAAAGCCGTGTCGCCGACCAAGAACGCCACGTCGAGGACCACGTCGCCGACCCGCACGTGCCGCACGCCGACCTCCCCCGGCCGGTCGAAGAGCCGCGGCGCCACGGCGAGAACGCCGCGCGGCGCGTCGGCCTCTAGGCCCAGCGCGCCCCGGACATACGGCGTCAGCACCATCGAGGTCGCGAAGAACTGCTGCGGCACCGCCGTCTCGAGGGGCTCGTAGGCCGCGCCAGAGAAGACCTCCGGGTTGCGGCCCAGGCCCCAGAGCGACCCGGTGCGCCAGATGGCCTCGAGCTGTTCGCGCGCCGCGTAGGGGTTGTGGTAGCGGTACTGCGCCAGCGCGAGGAAGCCGGTCACGAAGGGCCACACGGTGCCGTTGTTGTAGTGCAGCGGGTCGTAGAGACCGCTCTCCGACGCGAGCGCCCGGCCGCCCCAGTCGGTGGAGATCGTCGCTCGTGCCAGCGCGCTCGACATCTGCTGGCCGCGCCCGTCGTTGAACAGCCGCCAGCTCATCGCCGTGGCAGGCCAGACGGTGAGGTTGTCGTTGAGCGAGTCGCCCTCGAGGATCGCGAAGGCGAACCGGTTCGCCCGCGGCATCCAGAAGCGTTCCTCCAGCGTCCGCCGCGCCACCGGGAAGCGCCGCGCCGCGTCGGCCGCAAGCGCCGTGTCGCCCACGGCGCCGGCCAACTCGCCCATCCGGCGCAGGCCCTCCACCCAGACCGACGCGAGGTAGATGTCGCTCTTCACGCCGACACCGAGGTCGCCGACCTCTATCGCGCCGGCACCAGCTCGCGAGTTGTCCATCAAGCCGTCGCCGTCGCCATCGGTGGCGAGGCACCACTGGTACGCCCGCTGGATACTGGGCCAGAGCGAACGCACGAACGCGGTGTCCGCAGAAGCGCGGAACAGCTCGCCGACGGCCAGCAGCCAGAACGGCGTGGTGTCGCCGTGGTAGTAAGCGTACGGGTAGTCCTCGAACCAGCGCACGCGCCCGGCGGCCTGCGAGATCTCGTGCGTGATCTTGCCGTCCGCCCGCTGGTAGCGGGTGAAGAAGGCGAGGTACTGCCGCGCGAGGTTGAACGCGCCGACCGACGAGAGCGCGAGCGAGTTGATGGCCGCGTCGCCGCCGAAGAACCAGCCGAAGCCCGGCCGGTAGCCGCCCGGCCCGGCCGCCGCGTAGCCCGCCACGGGACCGCACCCCAGATCAGGGTTGCAGACCAGCGCCTCGTCCAGGTTCAACTCGGCCCACCGCACCACCGCGTCGGCCCGCGGGTCGTCCACGCCGAGGAGGCCGCCCAGCAGGGTGTCGGCGTGGGCCGCACGCTCCGCGTACAGGCGCGGGAGGGACGCGAGGACGCGCCGGTAGGTGGCGATCACCGTGTCGCGCGGGGCGATCTGCCCGACGATCACGATGGGGATGCCGCGCGAGACGACGTTGACGAGACGCCCCGCCGGCTCGCCTGGCCGCGGCATCGGCACGGGCGTCTGGTCGCCGACGGCGATGCGGATCTCCGAGGGGGCGTCGGGGAGCGCGTGGGCGGGGTGGGTCGTGGCACGGGTCGCGAACGGCGAGCCCACGAACGCGCTGTACTGCCGCCGGCTCTCGGAGATGAGGAAGGCCTTCAGTTCGTCGTTCCAGGAGATGTACTGCCCGCCGAAACCCCCGGGCCAAGCTAGCTGCAGGTCGCTGCGGAACTGCGCGATGATCTCCATCGGGCGGACCGCCTCGACCTCAAGCACCATCGCGATCGCCGGCTCGCTCAGCGGCGCGAAGATCCTCTGGCGGACGGTGAAGGCGGGATGCACGTACGTGATCGTCGCGCCCGCGGGCGTCACTTCCACCGAGCGGGCGACATCCCGGCCACGGACCGGGTCGGCGTACATCGGAGTCTGGAAGGCCAGCTCGAACCCGCGCACGATGCGCAGGGGCCAGGCCCAGACCTCGAACTCCCCGACTTCCGTGCCGAAGGCCGCTGCCTTGCGGCCTTCCACGCCGACGTAGCCGCCCGGACGGGCTGGGCCGCGGAGGGCGTAGGGTCCCGCCACCCATCCGAGAGGGGTCGGCTGGAAGGCGTCGGCGGCCTGGCCCGGCGCGGACCGTGGGCTCAGAAGGGCGGCGACGAGGAGCACTCCGGGGAGCAGGAGTCGGGCGAACATCGGTACCTCGATCCGGCCAAGAGCGAAGAGACGCTTGCGCAGAGGAGAGTCGGGCGCAATGTATATGTCCGCTCACTTGAGCGGCAATCGCGCCACCACCGTCGGAGGACACGCTACGATGTTCGATGACATCACCGGAGCGCCTTGGGACAGCCCGTGGACCGGCGGTCAGCCGGCGGCTCCTGCGCCCACGCCACCCACACCACCCCCGCCGCCTGCGCCGGCTCCCAGGCCCGCGCCCATGCCGACGCCCAAACCTGCGCCTGCGCCGGCTCCCAGGCCCGCGCCCATGCCGACGCCCAAGCCTGCGCCCGCGCCGGCTCCCAGGCCCGCGCCCATGCCGACGCCCAAGCCTGCACCCACTCCGGCGCCAAAGCCCGCGCCTGCACCGGCTCCCAAGCCGGCTGCGAAGCCGAAGAAGAAGGCCGCGCCGAAGAAGAAGGCCGCCAAGAAGCCGGCCAAGAAAAAGAAGAAGGTCGTGAAGAAGAAGGCCGCCAAGAAGCCGGCCAAGAAGGCGAAGAAGGTCGTGAAGAAGAAGGCCGCCAAGAAGGTCGCCAAGAAGGGCAAGAAGGCGGCCAAGAGGACCAAGAGGGTCGTGCGGAAGAAGGCGGCCAAGAAGGCCAAGAAGCGCTAGAAGATCTCCACGCTCCCGCGGATGGCGCCTCGCGCGCGGCCGGCAATCGCTTCGAGCCGGTCGCGCGCGACGCGCTTGATGGAGGGGTCCGCCGGCTGGCGGTCGAGGCTGTAGATGTGTACCGCCGCCGGCTGGATGCGCCTCAGGTCCCGGAGCCACTCCTCGAGAGCCTCCTCCGACGCGCCACTCCACCCGGGCCCCTCCACCACCATCGCCTGGATGGTCAGGTCGGCGAGACCTGCGTAACTGCGGATCAGCTGTTCGCGATCGTGCGGGACCCCGTTCACCAGTTCGGGAGGTCCCGGATCGAGCTTCATCATCCGGGCATCGAGCAGGTTCAGCGCGTCGCGGATGGCGGGCTTGCCCGCCGCGAGGCCGTTGCAGAGGATGCCCACTCGGGCCGCCGGCGCCCGCGCGTCCCGCACCGCCAGCACACGGTCCACGACGCCGGGGAAGCGGGGGTGCATCGTCGGTTCCCCGTTGCCCGCAAACGTGATCCAGTCGGGCCGGACCTCGAGCCCGTCGAGCGTCTTGGCCAGCGCATCGGCCACGATGTCGGGCGAGGGCCAGCGCGCACCCTCCGCCTTGGGCGTGTTGAAGCCGCATTCGCAGTAGGGGCAGTCCATCGTGCACAGCTTCGAGCGGGGCGGCACGATGTTGAGACCGAGGCTGATGCCGAGGCGGCGCGAGCGCACGGGGCCGTTGATGATGCCGGCCCAGAGGAACGTGCCGCCGATCTTGCCGGGCCTGGGGATCGAGAGGGGGAGATCAGTCACGGAGGAAAGCTAGCCCGGCCTTGCGGCCCCTGCCACGGCTCATAGGTTGACGCGCGTGAAGCGCCCACTCGCCGCCATCGCCCTGGTGTTCCTCGCCGCCGGCCTCCTCGGCCAAGCGCGCCTCGAGTACGACGTCGTCTTCCTTGGCGGGACCGTCGTAGACGGCTCCGGCGAACCACGCCGCCAGGCCGACGTCGGCGTCATCGGCGACCGCATCGCCGCCATCGGCGACCTCCGCGGCACCGCAGCGCGGCGCATCGTGGACGCCACAGGTCTCGTCGTCTCACCCGGCTTCATCGACATGCTCGGCTGGTCGGAGATGAACGTCCTCGTTGACAACCGGGGCATCTCGAAGGTCACCCAAGGCGTCACCACGGAGATCACCGGCGAGGGCTGGACCGCAGCCCCCGTGAACGCCAACACCCTGCGCGATGACAGCGCGCAGTACTCGGCGTGGGGCCTCGTGGTGGACTGGCACGACCTCGACGGCTACTTCCGCCGCCTCGAGCGCTCGGGCACGCCGTTCAACCTCGGCACCTACGTGGGCGCAACGCAGGTCCGCAAGTACGTGATCGGCGACGTGCGCCGCGACCCTACCCCGGCCGAGCTGGCCTGGATGGAAGCGCTGGTGGACACGGCGATGCGGCAGGGGGCGATGGGCCTCTCGACCTCGCTCGGCTATGCGCCGGCCGTGTACGCGAGGACCCCGGAACTCATTGCGCTCGCCCGGGTCGCGGCGCGCTACGGCGGCGTGTACGCCAGCCACATCCGCAGCGAGGGGCCGCAGATCCGCCAGGCACTGGCGGAGGCGTTCCGGATCGGGCGCGAGGCGAACATCCCCGTCGAGATCTGGCACCTCAAGCTCTCGGGCCGCCGGCAGTGGGGGCAGATGCGGTCCGTTCTCGCGCTCTTCGACTCGGCGCGCTCGTCGGGCGTGCGCGCCTGGGCGAACAGTTACCCCTACACGGCGTCCGCCAACGACCTTGCCTCGATCATCCCGGCCTGGGCACACGAAGGCGGCAAGGATTCGCTGGTGCGGCGGCTGCAGTATCCTGCGATACGCTCGCGCCTGCGCCGCGAGATGATCAGGCCTCCGCGCGGCGAGGGCAGCTCGGCGAGCGAAGCGGGTGGATTGAACGCCGTGGTGGTGCTCTCCGTGCTGGACAGCTCGCTGCGGCGCTACCAGGGACGCCGCATCACGGAGATCGCGGCCGCCGAGCACAAGGACCCGTACGCCGTCCTCTTCGACCTCATCGTGGCCGATCACGCCAACACGGGCCGCGCGACATTCTCGATGAGCGAGACGGACGTGCGGCTCGCCGTCTCCACGCCATGGCTCGCGGTGGGCTCCGACTTCGGGGCCCGCGCGCCAGACGGCCCGCTTGCCGAGCCGGGGCACCCGCGCGGCTACGGCACCTTCCCGCGCATCCTCGGCAAGTACGTCCGCGAAGAGCGCGTGCTGTCGCTCGAGGCGGCCATCCGCAAGATGAGCGGCCTCGCGGCCGAGCGGATGGGGCTGGGCGAGCGGGGACTCCTGCGACGGGGCTACTTCGCCGACATCGCCGTCTTCGACCCCAACACGGTGCGCGACCGTGCGACCTTCGAGAACTCGACCGCCATTTCCGAGGGCATCCGCTACGTGCTGGTCAACGGCCGATTCACCCTCGACGAGGGAAGGCTCACCAGCGCGCGTCCGGGCCGCGCCCTGCGCGGACCCGGCTGGAGGGCGCCGTGACGCTCGTCCGCATCGCCCTGGGCTTCCTAGTCGTCGCCGCGCTCTTCGTGGGCTACGCGTGGACGACGGGCCAGCGCAAACGCGGAATCGCAGTCGTGCTGTCTGCGGAAGCGCTGGTGCTAACGCTGTTCGCCGCCCTCTGGTTCGGCTCCCTCGGGAAGGGCGGCTGGTTGCTGGTCTTCCTCCTCACCGGGCTTCTGGCATCGGGAGTCGAACGCTGGATCGGAGCGGTGTCCCAGGGTACGCCCCTCAAGCCGCTTCTGCGGCCAACTCTATTGGCGACAATACGATACGCAATTGCAGGGGGCCTGCTCGCCCTCATCATGGCTTGATTCCGGACCTTGACCGACACTCTCAAGACAGCTAGGGAACAGCTATCCGCCACCCGACTAGTACCTTCTGAAGCTTCGACCGTCTAGTTTTCCGCCCCGATGAATCCCATCCACCGGGCTGTCGAGCGGGCGGCCACGTACTTCGACGTGCGGGATACCCGGGCAGGCGTCGTGGCTCGCCGGCTCCTCGGGCGGTCCCGCTCGGACGACGAGCGCCTCACGGCGGCGCTCGTTCGCGAGCGGCGCGCCAAGATCCGGAGCGACGGCAGCGTCGGCGGCGACCTCATCGCGACCGCATGGCTCGCGTGGGAACTGATGGACCTCGGTGTCGGCGTCGCTGACGGGCCCGTCCGTCGCACCGTGAAGTGGCTGCTGGGCCGCCAGGGCAAGGACGGCTCGCAGAACTGCCTGCCGCGGCGGCACGAGTTCACGATCAACGAGCACAGCATCGGCGGGTTCTTCTCGTACCGCTCGTCCGGACGCACGGTGCGCCGCTTGGTGCTGCCGAACGGCAGTTCGGCGGTCTCCGATCAGGGAGCGCGTTTCATGGCCTCCTGCTACGCGCTGCGGACGGTGCTGCGCGCCGGCCAGATCGAGGCGGAGGCTCTCGCGCGGCAGCCGGGGCCCGGCCGCCCCGTCATCGGCACGCCGGCGAGGACCCCGAAATCCAAGCCGCCGCTCGGCATCCTCGACCTGTCCCAGGTGCGGCGGCACGTCGGGAGCCTGCTCGCGCTGCCCAAGATGTGGGACACGTGGGGCGGGCTGTGGCAGCCGACTCTGACGGTCGGCGCGCTGGCCGCCATCGCGTGGGCGCCGATGCCCTTCCGCTCCCAACTGCCCATCCTGGCGGAGCACCTGGCGCTCAACCAGAAGCCCGACGGGTCGTGGCGGAACCTGGACATCATCCCCGCCGTGGACGCTCTGGCGTCGGTGCAGTTGCCGCAGGCCCGTGAGGCCGTGGCGCTCGCCGCGCCGAGGCTCGCCAGGCTCCAGGCCTCGAAGGGCAGCATCGGTAGCGGCCCGCGCGCCGAGGAGCGTTCGTTGGCCGCGCTCCGCGGCTGGCTCGTCGCCCGGGAGTACGCCTAGCCCTCCTCCGCGTTCACGGACCACGGTGCCGGTGCTACATTGAGCCGACCTCTCCAACGAGGCTCCGGTGCCGGAACATCCCGAAGACCAACGGCCGCGCATCCGCCTGAGCACGCTCTCGCACGGCGCGGGTTGAGCCTGCAAGCTCGGTCCCGCTGAGCTCGCGCAGGTTCTGCGCGCCATCCCCCCGACC
>Ga0315295_10001380_pt1 | contig 20832 bp, 13 predicted proteins | sample YL17G14_0_MG_FD_204453 | JGI IMG/M metagenome (GOLD analysis project Ga0315295, IMG submission 204453) | Sediment microbial communities from Yellowstone Lake, YNP, Wyoming, USA - YL17G14_0 | ecosystem: Environmental > Aquatic > Freshwater > Lake > Sediment | place: USA: Wyoming | collected...
AGTGTGCCCCGTCATCTCCATGGCCTCTCCGGTCACCCCTTGTGCCCGCAACAGCTGCACCAAGTCCACATCCTGGCGTGGCACCAGCAACCTCATCTCCGCCAACCTCGACTGCACCATCGCCTGGGCCAGTCGCGGGTGAGTACACCCGGCGACCAGCCCCGTGCGGCTGCCGGCGTACTCGACCACCTCCCGGACCCCACAATCCGTAATCCGTAATCCGTAATTCGTAATCCGGATTCGGCATTCGGGATTGGCTGTATGGCACCTTTCGGGAAGGTCACTCCAGCCGTTCCAGATGGGCCAGGCTCACCAGCAACCGCTTCAGCCCGGCCCCTTCGAACAGCACCGTCACCATCTCATCGTCTCGGTCGGGACGGCTCTCAATCACCAACCCTTCACCGAAGGTAGCATGCCGCACCCGCTGCCCGGCCTGAAAACGGGACTGCACGCGGGTCGGTATCGAATCCGCATTCCGCATACCCTTCCCGAAAGTTGCCGGGGAGTACGCCGGTGAGTCGGTGGGGCACCTTTCGGGAAGGTTCCGCACACGCTTGATCAACTCCGGGGGGATGTCGTCCAGAAAGCGGCTGGGGAGCGAGGGTTCGCTGTCACCGTAGCGGCTGCGCCTGAAGGCGTACGTCAGAACCAGCCGATCCTTGGCCCGCGTCAGGCCGACGTAACTCAAGCGCCGCTCCTCCGCCATCTGCTCGGGATCGTCGAACGAGCGGCTGTGAGGCAAGAGGCCATCCTCGAGCCCGGTGATGAAGACGACCGGGAACTCCAGCCCCTTGGCGGCGTGCAGCGTCAGCAGCGTCGGCGCGTTCACGTTGTCGCTCAGGTTGTCCACGTCGGAAACCAGCGCCACGTCGGCCAGAAAGTCGGCGAGATTCCTCGCTTCGCTCGGAATGACAGGGGGGGCGTATTCCGCCGCCACGTTGCGCAATTCCAGCACGTTGGCCCAGCGGTCCTCCCCCTCCTCGGACCCATCGCGCAGGTATTCAGCATAGTGGGTCTCCTGCAACACGCGCTCGATCAACTGGGCCACCGTCAGCGTAGAGCGGGCCGCCATCCAGCCTTCCACCAGTTCCAGGAACGCACTCAGCGCCTGGCGTGCCCGCGCGCCCAACGGCGGAATGAGGAATGCGGAATGCGGAATGCGGGTGTCGCCGGGCAGCCCTTGAGATTCCGTCCGTGAGTACACGGGCTCGGAATGACAGGGGGAGCGCTCGGAATGACAGGTGAGTTCGAGTACTTCATAGGCGGACAACCCACGCTGCCGCGCCGCATCCTCCAGGGCGGCGACCGTCTTCTGGCCAATGTTGCGGGGAGGGACGTTGATGACGCGAGCCAGAGCAATGCCATCCATGGGGTTATGGATCAGGCGCAGGAAGGCGATCAGGTCCTTGATCTCACGGCGGGCGTAGAAACGGGTGGCGCCGACCAGCCGGTATGGCAGCCCGGCGCGGATAAAGGCGTCCTCCAAAGCGCGGGACTGGGCGTTCGTGCGGTACATCACCGCACAATCGCCAGCCTGAATGCCCTCCTGCGCAGTCAGTTGGGCCAGCGTGTTCACCACAAACTGCGCCTCGTCATCCTGGTCGTAGGCTTCGTGCACCACGATCTTCCGCCCCAGACCGCGCTCCGTAAAGAGCGCCTTCTCCGTGCGGTCCGGGTTATGGCGGATCATCGCCTGCGCCGCGTCCAGGATCGTCTGCGTCGAGCGATAGTTTTGCTCCAGCAGGATCGTCACCAGGTCTGGATGATCGTCCCGCAACCGGCGCACGTTGCGGTAGTCCGCGCCTCGCCACATATAAATGGACTGGTCTTCGTCAGCCACACAGAATAGGTTGTGATGCGATCCCGAAAGTTGGCGGAGGAGGGCGTATTGGGCCTGGTTGGTGTCCTGGAACTCGTCCACCAGCACGTGCACGTAGCGCTCCTGGTACCTGGCCAGCGCCTCAGCGTTCTGCTCGAACGTGCGCACCGTCACCATCAACAGGTCGTCAAAGTCGAGCCCATTGTTGGCGGCCAGCAGCGCCTGGTAGCGCTCGTAGATGCGCTTGACTACCTCGCCGTGGTACGAGCCGGTCGAGTACGCCTCGGGCGGTACCAGCTCGTTCTTGGCGCGGGAGATCGCGCCGAGGGCCGCTTGTGGCCTGTAGCGCTTGTCGTCCAGGTTCAGGTCACGGATGGCGAGCCGGACCAGGCGCAGTTGGTCGTCGGCGTCGAAGATCACGTAATCGCGCGGGATGCCAGCGGCCTCCGCCTCGCGCCGCAGCACCCGGGCGCAGGTCGCGTGGAACGTGCCCAGCGTCAGGCTGCGGGCACGTCCAGCACCGAGCAGTTGGTCCAGACGCTCGTGCATCTCGCGGGCGGCCTTGTTGGTGAAGGTGACGGCCATGATGCGCCAGGGAGGGACGCTGCGTTCCTGCACCAGCCAGGCCACGCGGTGGGTGAGCACGCGCGTCTTGCCGCTCCCGGGGCCGGCCAGCACCAGCACAGGGCCATCGGAAGCGGTGACCGCCTTCTGTTGTTGGGGGTTCAGCCCTTTGACGAGGTCCATGGCGGCCCATTGTAGCACAGCAGGGCCGAGCGCGCCAGTTTTGCCGTTTGGTGGCTATACGCTATAATAACAAATATGGGTACACCTACGTCGTCGCCCCTTGATAGACCGCGCGGGTCTGCCTTCCCGCTGCCGTGGCTGGTCCCCATCCTGGCTGTCGTGGGGACCCTGGCCTTCCTCATCACCACACCCCATGGGTTCTTGACCAAAATGGACATGGTGGGCTACGCCGTGTGCCATCGCATCCCCTCCCACTCCTTCGCCATCGCCGGGCACCAACTCCCGCTCTGCGCGCGCTGCACCGGTACCTTCATCGGCACTCTCGTCGGGTTCGTCGGGCAAGCCGCCCTGCTGCGACGGCGCCGGGCCGGCGAGTTCCCCCCTGCCCCCATCCTCGTCATCCTCGCGGGCTTCACGCTCCTGTGGGCGGCCGACGGCGCCAACTCTTACCTGGCCCTCATCCGCGGCCCGCATCTGTACGAGCCCCAGAATTGGCTGAGGTTGACGACTGGCGCACTGAACGGGCTGACGATGAGCGCGCTGGTATACCCGGTCTTTAATTTCACGCTATGGCGCCCCCCCACTAGTGTGGGACCCCACCCCACTACTGTGGGGCCCCACCCCACTACTGTGGGACCCCACCCCACTACTGTGGGGCCCCACCCCACTACTGTGGGGCCCCCACTCACGGAGCGCACCATACGCAATCTGGGCGACCTGGGCCTGCTGGTCCTGCTCGAGGCCGGCCTGATCGGCCTGCTGCTCACCCGCTGGTCCTTCCTACTCTACCCCTTGGCCCTGCTGAGCGCCCTGGGCGTCCTGGCTCTCCTTACCACGGTCAACAGCATGCTGGTGTTGATCATCGTGCGGCGGGAGAACGTGGCGGAGACGTGGCGCGAGGCGGTCGTGCCGCTGCTGGCCGGTTTCATCGTCAGCCTGGTTCAGGTGGGCGTGATTGACATCGTGCGGTATATGCTCACCGGTACCCTCTCCGGCATCCCGCCGCTCGGGTGACCGAGCGAACCTTCCTGAAAGGGCGGGTGGTCCGATGTACCCATCGGCGTACACCCGTGACCTTTCGGGAAGGTGTGGCATTTGCCTTGGACACATACTTGGGCTATAATGCACCCTCGGTGTACCCACCCGGTGTACTCACCGCGACATCTGAGCATAGGAGGAAGGGAGCATGGACATCGGCAAGGCATTCAGTTTCGTGTTTGAAGATGAGCAGTGGATCACCAAAATCCTGCTCGGCGCAGTCATCACGCTCATTCCCATCTTCGGCGGGTTTGCGCTCATGGGATACGCCATCGCGGTCCTGCGCAACGTTATGGCCGGCAACCCCCGCCCGCTACCCGCCTGGGATGACCTGGGGCACTACTTTATGGACGGGCTGATGGTCTGGGTGGCCACCCTGGTCTACGCGCTACCCTTCTTCGTCTTCATCTGCCCCCTCGCCCTGGTCTGGGTCCTGCCGGCGCTCGCGGGCGATAGCCAGGACGCGGCGGTGGTCCTGGTCGGCGTAGCGGGCATCTTGAACATCGGGTTGGGTTGCCTGGCATTCTTGTATGGGTTCCTGCTACAGCTCCTGACGCCTGTGGTCCAGATACGGTACGCAGAGACTGGCCAGCTCGGCGCCTGCCTGCGCTTTGGGGAGATCTTGCGCTTCCTGTTCTCCAACATTGGCAACATCGTCGTCAGCCAGTTGCTGTTCGTCCTGGCCGGCATGGTTCTGGTGTCTGTCTTGGGCGGGCTATCGCTCGGGTTGCTGATTCTGCCAATCTCGGTCTGGCTGTCGGTCTTCTCCTCGCACCTCTACGGTCAGATCGGCCAGCGGGCCGGCCTAGCCCCTCAGGCGGTCGCGGAGAGGTTCCCGTGCGGGTGAGTACACTGCGGGTGAGTACACCCGGGTGAGGAAATCCCTGATCGCCGCGTCTGCCAACAAGGCACTGGGGCACATAGTTCGTCTGGAGAGTGTGACATGGTAGCACATGCATTCTTGAGCCTGGCGACGGCCTTCGGACTATCAACGTCCGCAGGGCTAAACGCCTACATCCCGCTGCTCGTCGTCGCCCTCCTGGCCCGCTTCACTCCCCTGGTCACCCTGAACAAGCCGTATGATGCTCTGAGCAGTTGGTGGGTCATCGGCACCCTGGGCGTCTTGCTGGTCATCGAAACCCTGGTGGACAAGGTGCCCGCCGCCGACACCGTCAACGACATCATTCAGACCTTCATCCGGCCGGCGGCCGGCGCCATCCTCTTCGCCGCCACCACCAACGCCATCGGCCTGCACCCGGTCGTGGCGGCCATCTGCGGCGTGCTCCTGGCTGGCAGCGTACACGTCGTCAAGGCGGGCGGGCGACCGGTGGTCGCCGTCGCGACGGCGGGACTGGGCAACCCGGTCGTGAGTACGATCGAGGACGTCGTCTCGTTCGTGACCTCACTCCTGGCGATCGTCGCTCCCTACCTGGTGCTGGCGCTGATCGTCATCGCGGCCGGGCTGATCACGTGGTGGGCCGTGCGCCGCCGCCGCAGGCGGGCGCGTTAGTGACCCTCGGTGTACTCACGGCCCCATCGAATCCGCATTCCGCATTCCGCATTCCGCATCACTACCGGCAGGTAGAACCCATACGGCTCCAGGAGCACCCATGTGGGTCGCTCCCATGCCTCCCCCGTGCCATCCTCTAGCAAGGCCACGCCGTAGAGCGAGGTGCGGACAGCGCTGACCGGCAGAGCGAGCCGATAGGTCACGCTGGCCCAGCCTCCGGCACTCACAGGACCGCTCCAGCGCACCGTCCCGGTCAACGCTTGGGCCGCCCCTCCGCCTGTCCAGGCCAGAGAGCCGGAGACAACCCTGGTGTCCGCCGGGAGCAGGTTGGTGACCGTTACCACACGTGTATGGCCGGGGCCCGCATTGGCGAGTGCCAGCGTGCAGGTGACCACAGCACCAGGCCGGGCGGGAGAGGGACCACATTCGAACGCCGATGGGGAGAGGTCCGGCGCGTCTACCCGCACGACGGCAGAACGACGGAAACGGATGCCCTGATCCTCCAATGCCAGGTAGGCCGTGTTGGTGATCGGCGTCCCGGCCGGCAGGCCCGCCGAGACAGTGACCCGGTATGTGAAGGTCACGGCTGCCCCCGGCCCGAGCGCCCCCTCCCAAGACAGCAATCGCGCACTTTCATCGTAGATCGCAGGGCCGGCCAGGCTGCCGGGGACCAGCGTCAGGCTGAGTGGGAGGGTGTTGGAGAACCAGGCGCTGGTTGGTTCCCGGATGTAGCCACGGGTGTACTCACCCGCCTCATCCGCACCGTCGTTGCGCAGGACCATGGTATAGGTGAGAGTGCCTCCACTAGAGGCGGCACGCCGGATGTGCCCGCCCCCATCGGCGGCGAAGGTCGAACCGCCCAGCCAACTCAGCCACCCAATCGTGCGCTCCATGACCTCGGCCCGGCCTGCCTCCGGTAGCGCCTCAAATGGGAAGGCGAAAAAGACCGCCCGTTGGAGCGAACCTTCCCGAAAGTTCACGGGTGTACTCACCCGCCCTTTCAGGAAGGTCGCGTCCGCCTCCTGCCGTGCCAGCGCAACGGGGTTTCCCTGGTCACGGAAAGGGACAGCCGTGCCGGGCGCAGGCACCACCGCATCCGACCAGTTGGGGAAGGGATAATCTAGTGGATAGGGACCCAGTCGCTCACCGACGGGGTGGTCCGGCCCTCCCCACACCAGTGTGGGCGTAACCTCCTCGGTGTACGTCACTACTCCCAGGTAGTCTCGGCTGAAAGAGTCATTGCCATGGTAGTACAGAAAGTCCTGGGAGGAGAGAAACAGCCGCCCTCCGCCATCCAGATACGCGGCCAGCGTCTCCTCCTCCTCTTTGGTCACTGGCGCGTACCAGTCGTAGCCGGTGAACCAGACCACGATTGGGTAGCGTCGCAGTACATCCAACGGGGGACTGCCTTCGGATGTACCCATCCGCGCCGGCACGCCGTACGCCCGCTCCGTGTCCCAATAATCGTAGGGGAGACCGTCGGTTGCCAACGCTGCCTCGTACTTGTCCTCCTCGTCGTACCACCGGTCGTCGTCTACCAGCAGGATGGGAGCCGGGGCCTTCGTAGTGATGGTGACACTCGCAATCAGCGTGGGAGAAAGGGAAGAGCGAGCAGTGAGTGTAATCTCGTCCCGCGTGTTCCACCCGGCAGTGGAAGGAACAGTAACGCTCACTACCACAGTGGTCGTACTACAGGGAGCCAGTGAGAGAGACGGCGCATTGAGTTGGGCCGCCCAGGACACCCCGTCGAGGTTCATGCGGACCGTATCGGTGACACCTCCCTGTCCCAGGTGGCGCACCCGCAGCGTGTGTGTGACGACGGAGCCAGGCGGCCCAACACGCACCTGGGACGCGGGCTGCAACTCTAGCCCAAGTGTCGGCAGGGGCGAGGACAGCCAGTCCAAGGCCCGCCGCATCACCTCCCGGCGGGAAGCCCGCTCGTTGATGGCCTCGAATCCGAAGGACAAATAAACGGCCCGGTATGCCAGACACGTCCCGATCCGCACCCCACCACAGCCACCCTCGTTGTCATTGCGGGTGGGTACACCCGGAGCGGAGCGAGGAATCTCATAGGCCAGCACCGGCGCTACAGCATCCGAATCGGCGACAGCGATCTCGTCGGGGAAAGCCTGGTTGTCGGCCCCACCTGCGCCAGCAATCGTGATCGTCAGGCCCGCAAAAAGATCACCGGGCACCCCCTGCAGCGTCCAGACTTCAGCGCTATCTCGCACGAAAAAGACCTTCAGGTAATCGTGGTAGTAAGACGAGTAGCCCAACCCACCCCCGTCCAGATAGCCCACGTCCTGCCCGCTCAACAGCAAGCGTCCGCCCGTGGAAAGGTAACCGGTGATGGCAGACTGCGCACCAATGTAGCCCGGGGCATCCAACGGCGCACTCCAGACGACAACGTCGTAGGGAGCCAGTTCGGAGGCCACTGGCACGTCGTCCGGTAATAGCCGGATCGGCCACTCATCGTAGGTGTATGCCAAATCGTCCAGAGCCTGGCGGAAGTAGCCGGCCTGGCTACCCTGGTACCAGGGGCCGCTGTCTATCAAGAGAATGGACGGGGCAGCAGGTAAAGCCAGGTCTGCCACGGTCACCTGTCCTACAGTCACGGCCACCGTGGCGGTGACGGTCCGGTAGCCCAGGCTGCGGGCACGCACGGTGTAGGTGCCGGCGGGCAGGGTGAACGTGTAGGCACTGGCTGTGGTCTCCAGCGGCGTCGGTGTCCCCTCCGCCCCAGCCACCGATACCGTGGCGGTGACCGGCGCACCGCTATCAACGTCGGTGACACGGCCTCGCAAGGTGCCGGTAGGCAACGGCGTAAGCGAGAAATCCGCCACGGTCGTCGTGCCGGTCATCACCGCTACCCCCCACGTGGTCGTTGACTCGGTTCCGAAGGCTCTTGCGGTCAGGTCGTAGATCGTGGGAGCCAGCGCCAGCAAGTAGGAACCATCGTCCCCGCTGATCGCCCTGCCCCCACCTTCACCACCGTGGGCTGCCGCCACCACCGTCGCCCCGGCGATAGGTACGTCACCGTGCCCGTCCTCTCCCGCCCGCATCACCTTCCCAGCCACGAAGCCAGGCTGAGACAGCGCGGCAACGGCAGCAAAGGCATCCACCCGCCCCCAGCCATCGTCATTGTTCGGGACCAGAGCACTCAGAGGGACAGCCGTACTGGTGATGAGCAAGGCAGTGCGGGTAACGCTCAGTGTGGGGCTGACCGACCTCAGCAGCGCCACGATACCGGAGACGTGCGGAGCGGCCATCGAGGTGCCGCTCAGCCCGTCGTAGGCCCCTCCCGGCGTGCTGGAGAGGATGCTCACCCCTGGCGCGACCACGTGGGGACGAATCTCTCCCCACGGTGAAGGACCTCGGCTGGAGAAATAGGCCACTTGCTCGCTTGAGTCGGTGGCACCGACCGCAAAGGCCCCGGGCAAAGAGGCCGGCGAGTTGACCGTACCCTCACCGGGACCGCTGTTCCCAGCGGAGAAGACCGCCAGCGTACCAGCAGCCCGCAGCGCCTGCAGGTCGGCCTGGAAGGTGGTCAGGAAACCATTGCCGTTGCCCCAGGAGCAGTTGACACCATCAGGTGCACTGGCTGGATCGCCACCAGGAGCCAGCAGCCACTGGAAGCCCTGGTGGATCCACGAGTCATACCCGTACCCTTCGTTGTCTAGCACCTTGACCGCGATCCACTGGGCTCCTGGCGCAACGCCGATGCCCCCCTGCCCAACGGCGGTGCCGAGCGTATGGGTGCCATGGCCATGGCCATCCACCGGGTACAATGCACCGCCGCCGGTGGCGTCGTACCAACTAAACGTATGGTTCGCCGGGCCGTGAGGATGATAGCCCCGGTAGTTGGCCTGCAATGCCGGGTGAAGCCAATCCACTCCGGTGTCCATGCCGGCCACGACGGCGCCGGTGCCGGAGATGTGAAGGGAGGCCCAGACCTGGTCCGCGCGGATGCGGGCGACGCCCCATTCGATTGCGGATTGCGGACTGTGGATTGCGGATTGTGGATTGTGGATTGTGGATTGGACATGGGAACTTGGAAGTTGGAGGTTGGGAGTTGGGAGTTCGGTGGTAATCCATTGGCGCCAGTGGTCCAGGTAGACGGCGGCGACGGAGGGATGTACGGCGAGCGCGCGGATGACAGACGGGCGGGCCTGAACTGCAATGCCGTTAAAGATCCACAAGGAGGTGTAAGATTCCACCAGCCCGGCGGCCCGCGCTCCCTCCAGGTAGGCCCGCAGCGCGGCCTGAGCGCGAGCAGCGTTGGCTTGCAGCGCCGAGACGATGCGAGAGTGGACCTCGGTGGCACTCGCTGCTCCGCCGGCCGCTGCCTGGAGATCGGCTTGCTCGCGCACGACGACGATGACACGAAGATGGTCGTCGGCCCCTGCCTCAAGCAGCGCCCGTAACAAGTCCGGCGCAATTGCAGGTCCCTCGCCCGGTGTACTCTCCGCCCCATCCCCTCCCAACGGCGGCGATGGGATAGCCCATCGCCGTGCGCGTGAGGAAACAGGGGGTGGGGTCCCCTGCTCCATCCTCTCCTGGTAGAGCAAGACACCCGGCTCGTCTTCCTGTTGAGCGCCGCTCACTTCGGCTCTGCCTGGCTGGAGCGAGGCGTACACGGGCAACCCCGCACTTGCCAGCAGGAAGAATATGAGTATCATACCGATAATGCGGTAGAGAGTGCTTGTGCTCATAATGAGCATTATACCATAGATCTGTTCACACAGCGTCACAGGAATATTAGACATTGATTAGAGCAGCCACGCTCCTGAGGTGACAAAGGCAATTCCGGAGGTTTGACCATGTTGACAGACAACCAACCACGAGTGTCCATTGCCCACCTGCCGACCCCATTGGAACCGCTCCCTCGCCTCACGGCACAACTGGGCGGCCCGGCATTGTGGATCAAGCGAGATGATCAGACTGGATTGGCCACGGGGGGTAACAAGGCCCGCAAACTAGAGTTCCTGGTGGCCGACGCACTGGCAGGAGGGGCCGACACGCTCATCACCGGCGGCGCGGGACAGTCCAACCACGCTCGCCAGACGGCGGCGGCGGCGGCCAGGTTCGGCCTGCCCTGCACACTGGTACTGCGAGGGACAGAGCCGCCGCAGGCGCAGGGCAACCTGCTGCTGGACCGGCTGCTGGGGGCCAGGGTCGTGTGGGCAGGGGACAGGCCACTGGCCGAGGTGATGGCCCAGGTGGCAGAGGAATTGCAGGAGGCGGGCCATCGTCCCTACGTAGTACCCTACGGTGGCAGCAATCCGATCGGGGCCAGCGGGTACGTGGCGGCAATGGAGGAATTGCTGGCCCAGTGCGCCGGGCGCGACCTGCACTTTGATTGCATCGTGCTCGCTTCCTCCAGCGGAGGTACACAGGCGGGGCTGGCCGTGGGAGCGCGAGCGTTGGGGTACGCAGGGCGCGTCCTGGGCATCAGCGTGGATGAGAAGGCCGATGTGCTCCAAACGAAACTCTCCGGCCTGGCGAACGCCACAGCGAACCACCTGGGGCTGGAACTCACCTTCGAGCCGCAAGAGTTCGGGGTGGACGATGGGTACCTGGGCGGCGGGTACGGCGTGGTGGGAGACCTGGAGCGGGAGGCGATCTACACGCTGGCGCGTGCGGAAGGGGTGCTGCTCGACCCGGTTTACACGGGGAGGGCCTTTGGAGGACTGCTGGACTTGATCCGCCAGGGCACCTTCCGGCCCGACGAGCGGGTGCTGTTCTGGCACACGGGAGGCACGGCGGCGGTGTTTGGATACGAGAGCGAGTTGCGTTAGGCGCGGGAGTGCCTGACAACAGCGCTTGCGCTTGGGATAAATCTGTGATATGCTTTAGATTGACCAATGGCCCGCATTGATGGAGGGAATGGAGCATGCCTGAGTGCATTGTCTGCAAAGGGATCTACGAGTCAGAGAAAACATGCGCGCGCTGTGGCACTGACAACAAAGCATGGGAGGACTGGAAGAAGGAGGAAGAAAAAACGCTCCGTACTCCGTGGGCCCTATTCGGCTTTGCGGCACCCTATCTCTGGCAACTGCTCCTGATCGCCGTCGGCGCACCGATCTTCGGTCTAGGGATGTTCTTGTTGTTTCGGAGCGGGATCAAGTGGTATGTGTCCTTGGTGGTTATCGTGTTTTCCTGTGGAGGATGTATCTTCGCCGTTCAGAATGCTCACGCGCACCGTTTTGCACTACGTGAAAGCGAACTGCTCAATCGGGTGAAACAGGGACGGGAGAAAGAAATGGGGCTCACCAAGCAGGCTTTGCTCGTGGTGGCCATTGCCATCGCCACGACAATATTCTTCTCACTATGCCTGATAGAGATCCCGATATTCTGGGCTCTGATGGAGCGGTTGGTACTCATACCTCAGGCCGATGCACCGGCCATTGAAGAAATAACCCTACAAGAAAAGATTACACGTGTTCTGCCCCTGATATGCCTGATCGGCTATGCCTTGATTCCCGTTACTGTTGCTTATTTTTCCTCAATCATGCTGGCACAGATATATGCCGAGCGACTGAACGACAAGGTGCTACCGCCCATTTTTCTGCAGGAAGACCTATTAGCAAGCGTGGTGAAGAAGAAAGCAGCGGAACTAGTGGAGAGATCCGCCACTCCAGGCAAGGAGAAGGTTCCGGAAACCAGCGATTGGAAAAACCAGCCAGAACATACTGACGGAACCATTACTCCACCAAGATTGCTCGGTGCAAACAAGGCGAAGGAACAAGAGCCGAAACCCAAGCCGTGGGTCTGGGACGAAATGGAACGCATGGATGATGGCGGGATCAGATTCAAGGCGCTTGTACAGGAGAGCAGTAAGAAGGAAGAAGAGCCGCCTATCTACATCACCTATGTGGTAGAAGCAGATCCATGGGGTCGCATCACCAAGGTGGAACGGGAAAAGCCGGACTAGGAGAAGCAGGGGGAGATTCCAACATGGATGACATGCTGCTCCGTGACATCATCGGGTGGGGGAGCATCCTCATCCTGGTAGGGCTACACGTCTTCGCCTACCTGTACGGGGCAACGGGGGGACAGCGCGGCCGGCGAACTGCCGCGGCCTACGTCGGTGCATTCGATTGGGCACTGCTCATGGGAGTGACGGCGGGATGGACTGTGGCGAGGGAAGGCACGCCATTCTGGCCTCTGTACGCGGTGACGTGGGGAGTCGGGGGGGTGCTGCTGCTATTCATACCGGCCTGGCTGCTGTTCCGGTTCGGCCTCAGGCAGGGTGGCGTGTTGCTGCTCCCGGTGAGGCCCGCGGACCGCAAACAATGCGACCAGGCCAGGCGCACGCTCCACGCTTATGCTTGGGGCCGGAACTATGACTTTTACCGCGAGGAGGATGGGGAACTGCGGAAGTTCGTGGAATCCAGCATGGGGCCGCGCGGCCCGATATTTGGCAAAGCCGGCCCCGGCCTCGTGATCGCCAGCAGCCATTACGCCATTCCTCTTACCATGGGAACGCGTGATACCCAGGTCGGTGGATACGGAATCGTCTTCACCGGCCGATGGGAAGGACCCCGCGCCCTGGTGGACCTGCGGCCTCAGGCTCGCACCAAGACGGTCCACGCTCTCACCCGCGATGGTATCCCGGTCAAGGTCTCCGTGACAGCCGTCTTTCAGATTGGCCACCGGAGGGCAAAAAGCGACGACTTGTATCCTTTCGATCCCAAAGCGGTGTTCGCCGCCGTGCATACACAGGGTGTCAGCCCTGACCAGGAAGGGCAACCAGAGGAACTGGGATGGGGGCGCATCGTCATTGATAAGGCGGCGGCCTCGGTGCAGAATGCTATCACCTGCAGGCTGCTGGATCGGCTGCTGGCAAGCGATCCAGAAGGCGAGAAGCCCCCGCGCGAGGAACTGCGCGACGTCGTGAAGAACGAACTGGCCGAAACGTTGAAGCCACACGGCATCCAGGTGATAGGCATCGGGCTGGGCAACATCGAAGTCGAGGACGAAGAGGTGCTCAAACAGCGAGCAGAGAGTTGGAAAGCAGATTGGGAGCGGCGGCGGTTGGAGATCGAAGCCCGCGGAGAGGCCGAGGCCATCCGTCTCGTCGAAGAAGCCCGCGCCGATGCCCAGCGCCAGATGATTGCCGCCATCGCCGAGGCCTTCCAGCAACTGGCGGATACGGGAACGCCCGTACCGGCCCACGTGATTGCCCTGCGCTTCATTGACGTCCTCGAGGACGTGGCCACCTCACCTACCGTGCAGGAACTGCTGCCGGAGAATGTGCAAGGGTTGCCGACACGATTGCGCCTCCTGATGGCACAATCGGCTGCCGGCGAACAGGGCACAGAGCAACCGAGGGGTTCAAAATGAGCGGACGACCCTACTATTCTACCAGTGGACCAGAGTACTGGAGTAAGAAGGCGGCGCAACGGCAGGCAGACCAGCGCGCGCAGATGCTCGGGGGCCACATTCTGCGCACCCAAAAACGCTTCTGGCTTTTCATCGCAGCCTTCCTGGCGGTAGCGGCATCCAGCGTGGCCCTGGAAGTGGTGCGCCTCTGGGCAGGTGGAAAGAGCATCAGCCCGTGGCGCTGCCTGGGGGGAATCCTGCCCGGACTGTTGGGGCTGTTCGCCGTACTGGGCGTATCCGTGGCCTTTGTGAGTGCCGTCTACGAAATGCCGGATTGGCGCCATGCGTTTGGCTATGCCTGGCTGCTCCTGTTCGGCCGCGCCCCACTCTCGTTGTTCGACCTGAAGCCCTCTGCCGCCCCTTTCGCCCCCTATCCCTCCATTACTGTGCAGCAGGGGCAAATTGGCGAAGAACATGTCAGCAAGCCCTTGACCCGCTTCGGTGGACCTGGCAACGTGATCATCTTCAGCGACAGCGGGGCCTTCCTCGAACGGTGCGGGCGCTTCTCCCGCGTCGCCGGGCCGGGCATCATCTTCCTGCAGCGCTTTGAGCGTGTCCGCGAGACGTTTGACCTGCGCCCACAGGAACGTAAGGACACCATGTCTGCGCTAACGAAGGATGGGATCCCCGTGCGCAGCGACGTACAGGTACGCCTGCAGATCGCGCGTCCGTCCGCCAGCCAGAATCCCTCTACCCCCGACATTCCCCACCCAGTCTACAAATGGGCCTTGGAACAGGCAGGGCGCTGCCACCTGCACGTGGTCAATGTGGACACCGGCTCAGAGAGCGTCTCCCGCTGGTCGGAGCGGGCGAGCGGCACGGGCGGCACCATGCGGGCACTCATCGCCAGATATTGGCTCGACCAACTGCTCGAACCACACGAGCCTGAGAGGGACCCTCACCGTAAGATCAGCCAGGACCTCTTGGAAAAAACACAAAAATCTGCTCGAGACTACGGAGCACAGGTCCTGGAGGTGCGCATGGGTACCCCGGAACCGACGTCAGACGTGGTGAAGAAGGAACGCATCGTCAGTTGGCAGGCAGTCTGGAAGAGCAGAGTACGGGCGGAAGAGGCTAAAGGTGTGGCAGAAGCAATTCGTGAACGGGGTCTGGCTCATGCCTATGCCCAGATGGAGATTATCCTGGCCCTCACGCGAGAGTTCCAGGAACTGGTCGATCGGGACATGGCTATGTCTGCCGAGTTTGTCGCCCTGCGCTTCATCGAAGCACTGCGCCAGACCTGGACTCGTCCCGGAGGTATGCTGATGTCTTCTGAGGCAATCCGCACTCTGAAGTACCTACAACGGATGGTCAAACAGGACTACTCCCTGAAGTAGCCCAACGAGTAGTGAGCAAATATCAATGGTTGACATTCAAGACCCGCTGCCCACAGTGGAATTCGATCCCCAAGGGCCAGTGGGAAGTCTTCTGGAGAAAGCGGCAGATGCCTGGAACCAGGCCTTTCTTGGGGAAGCTTTTCGCTTCTGCCACGCCGCTGCACGTTGTGCCAGCGACCACAACGATCGGGCAGGGACCGCCCTGGCTCAGCTTCATCTAGCCTACGCTCAAACTCAGAGTCCGAACTGCCACGAAGGCATCAGACTAGCACAGAGAGCACAAGCCAACTTCAGGCTGCTGGGAGACCGCCACAATCAACTGGTGACCCAACTGCTACTGGCCCGTTTGAAGCGCGCATTGTGCAGCTTTAATGACGCAAAGCTGCAATACCAAGAAGTGCTTGCCCTCTGCCAGGACTTGGAATCTGAAGCGAAAGATTCCGCCCAGGATAATAGAGTACGGCTCTATCAGCAGATTGCCGAGCAGATTCAACAGATCCTGGAAAACATAGAGATAGACCGGGGCCAACTGCTAGAGATCATCTGGGTGGCAATAGATGACCAGTCGCTTGGGGTCAATGTGCTTGACACCAAAGAAGACAAGATCTACACAAAGCAGATGACGGCACAAGAGTTCCGAGACCGGACAGGAGTAAGTTGGCTCTGGGAGGGTGTGGTCGCAGAGATGTCTGATGGATCGGCACTCAAGGATCTGATCTGCGCGCAGATCAGACAGCCAACTACCAGCCTCGTACAGGCTTATCTTCTGAGTCGTATCCCCGAATTGACTGACCCAGAACAGATTGAGGATTTCAGCGTCAAGCCATACGGCTTGACACAGATCGGCTATGCTCTAGATCTGCGCCGCCAGAGTGGCAGACCACTGTATGAATGTGTAGAAGTACCCCTGCAGGCTGAGAGACCACGCTTGTGCTCAGAGAAAGAAAGGGAATGCCTTATCAAGCACGCTGTAGACCGGGAGAGACTGAGCCAAGCATTCTGCCGCTGGGTAGAAGGCGATGTGCGGTTTACCATACTCTCCAACGTATACGAGTGGCCCGCAATATTGCACAGCGCAGTCGCAGCTCAACGGTACCGCTCTATTTCCGACGACAGTAAATCTGAGGCAGAACCGGTCGAGGTGCGGTTTGAGTTGGGTTGGGAAGCGGCGGCGTTGGAGGAGTCCTTTTATCGCAGTATGGCAATTCAAGGAATCTCGATCGCCGGCAGCGAGAAGCTGAAGCAGAAGATTCTGGAAAACCTGGACAGCACCAAAAGATCACTGAAGGCCGCTGATGTTCGCAGATGGATCTCTGAGATGCAAAGCCGCTATCCGTGCACGCCGAAAGAAAGGCAGGCGGTGCACCGCGATGAGAAGGTAGAACAACACTTCCTGAAACGAGTCGGGCGTGTGTGGCAGCGGATGGAAGAGAACCGGGAGCAACACCAGGAATCGTTCATTGAGAAGAAAGCGGGAAGAGGCGGAACGACAAGCAAAGGTAGTTTCCGCGCCCACTTCCTCAACGAAGGAGATGGGGACAGCATCGTATTGCAGTTTCCTGATGGCTCGCTGGGGGTAGTTGATTGCTGCAATCCAGGCAAGACCCATAAATACCTGAGGGCACTGGGGCGGCAGATGAATTTGGACAATCTGCGGCTGGTATTCGTGGCTGTGACCCATGCTCACACCGACCATGACCAAGTCATCTCCTTGATCGATAAACTGGGTGGTGGCAAATCTGTGGAGGAGGTCTGGTTAAGTCATTGGCCGGTGCCCAGGATAGAGAGGCTTATTGACTATTGCACGAGCGAGAGCATCAAATGGTTCACGCTGGACGGTAACGAGCATTCCCTGGCACGGCAGTACAGTGGTGTGACAGTGGAGATACTCGCGCCGGGCCCCTTCAGTGACCAGAAGGACATGATCGCCGGAATGAAGAAACGGGCGCACAGTTGGGTTGATGAATCTTCGCTGGTTTTGCGGTTCGACTACGATGATCACACCTTGCTGCTGACTGGTGATGCCGGAGTACAAAACTGGGCCTACGTACGCTATGCGTGGCATCGTGAGGATAAGCTGCAAGCTCAAGTGCTGAAGGTATCCCACCACGGCAGTCGCTATAACCTGGAAGCCGGGCTAATTCACGATGTCGAGCCGAAGGTTGCCATCGTATCGGCGGCACGGCGAGGCGAGGGACGGTTGGAGGCGCTGCCAGAGAAGAAGGTCGTCCAGACTTTGGCGACAGATGGACGACAAGTGTACTATACCTACAACGGCTCTTGTATCGTGACACCGTGCGAAAATGAATGGCACGTGGACCAATTGGACGACAGGGACATATACGACTTACCCAATCTGCCGACATCATGATAAACACCGATTTCAATGCAACTCGGGTGAGGTCGCGGTGTTTCTGAGGAGGTACGATCATGCCTGACATTGACAATCCTCTGTCTATGTTAAGAGGAGACCCGGAATCACCGATGTGGGTTGTCCTTGAGCGTGCAAGAGAGTTAGCCAATGAAGGCAAGACGAGTGAGGCCAAGCAGCAGTGTCAGTCAGCCTTGACTATGACTAATAATGCAGATGATATCCTCGGATTTGGGCTTGCTCAAGCCTGCCAAGCATACATCCTGGGCCTATCTGACCGGCAGACAGAAAGGAAAGAAGGAGCCAGGGCAGCAGACGCTGCGATGGAAAACTTCCGCATTCTGAGGGGTCAACACGCTTTATTGGGCCAACATAATGAGGCCATAGTACACCTGATACGTGCTCGTGCACACTACAAGGCCAAAGGTTGGTATGAGGCACATTCAGCGTATCGCGCTAGTCGAGAGCGTTTAGAACGGTTATTGCATCGCCAGGAACTGGCTGCCAAACAAGCATTGGACAACGAAAACAAACAACAAGCTTACCAACACGAGCAACAGGCGAACGAATATCGGACTCTGATAGAGCTAATCAGCCAGCAATTGGAAAAGATCGCTCACACGATCGCAGGATCACCCAGACCAACTGCCGAGCAACAAATACCAACCCCCAAGCGACACGAGCCAGCCTCAGATGGCCAGATTACAGTGGATTCTCTGTTTTTCCTACCAGTGATTGGCGCTATTCCGGCAGGTCAACCCAGGATCAGTCACGACTACATACAAGATGAGGCCACTGTAGATCAAGTGAGTATTGACGGGACCAAGTACTATGTAAAGCGTCTCCGCGGAGAGGGAAGTCTTATCAGACTTGATCAGCGAGAGTATGATTATTATCTGAGTCCGGTCATAGGTGACAGTATGAATCAGGCCCGTATTCATAGTCAGGCCGATATTCATATTGACGAAGGCGACTATGTCATGCTGAGGCAACCAAGAGCCTCTAAGGTGTCCCCTGATCCAGGCGACATCATTGCAGCATCCATCGCCGACATAGACAGAGAGATGACTTTAAAGCGCTATAATAGACGGGGCAATACGATTGTCCTTGAACCGGAGAGTTCGAATCCCGACAACGAGCCTCATGTGTTTCACGAGGGTGACTCAGAGGTGACGATAGTGGCAACCGCTATTGCCGTCCTCAAGCCCGTCCAGGAAGGAGAACATCAATGACCCAAGACTGGATCGCACTGGCGGCATCATTCGTCTACGTCTTCGCCATGATCGGCATCGCCGAAGCCCTGCGCAGGTGGCGCGGGTACTCGGTCGAGTTCACGCGCAAGTTCATCCACATCGCCGTCGGCATGTGGGCCTACGGGACGGTGTTCCTGTTCGAGCGCCGCACCTTCGCCATCATCCCGCCCCTGGCCTTCGTCGCCATCAACGCCCTCTCCTACTGGCAGGGGACGTTCAAAGCGATGGAGACCGGCGAGAAGGGGCAGTTGGGCACAATCTACTTCCCAATCTCATTCGCCGCGCTCATCTGGTTACTGTGGGGCCGCCCGCACCTGCTGGTGGTCAGCCTGATGCCGATGACGTGGGGGGATGCATTGGCGGCCGTGATCGGGCGGCGCATCGGCCGGCACCGCTACACGGTCGCTGGCAGCACCCGCTCGCTGGAGGGGTCGGGGGTCATGTTCCTCGCCAGTTGGGTCGCGACGTTTCTGCCGCTGCTGCTGCTGGCCCCAGGCGCTTTGAGCCCGGTGGCCGCCGCCGGAGCCGCAGCCACCACAGCGCTCGCCGCCACGATCATCGAGGCCATCTCACCGTGGGGGATTGACAACCTGACCGTACCCGCCATCTCGGCACTGGTCCTGGCACTGATTCTGCGCTGAACACAAGAACGGAACACGCAATACGGAACACATGGTGCGTGTTACGTGTTCCGTGCTTCGTGTTGCCTGGTGCGTGCTGTGTAACGGGAGACCCAAATCACGTTTCACGTTTCACGTTTCACGCATCACTTTATCACGAACTGAGCAATGCCTTGCAGCCTCGTTTCGATGAAGGCGCGGATCTCGTACGTCCCCGGTACCCAGCCACCCGGCGGCTTGCAGAAGTACGAGGTCCGCCCGCGCTCGCCCCAGTCTCGTCCCTCGACCAGCCCCCACAGCCACGTATCCGAGCAAAAGTCAACCAACTGCCCGTCCTTGTACCAGGCGAAGGTCGTCGTGGTGCCGTTGCGCATCCCTTCGTAGGTAAAGAACACGTACAGCCGGTGATCGCCGGGCGGGAACTCGACACCCGGATCCACCGGCTGGCCGCCGGCGTCCTGCTCGGTGGCCAGGGTGATGATGGCAATATGCGCATCCTCCCCGGCCGGCACGGCCGAGGGGAGCGGGCTCAGGGCCGACTCAGGCGGCAAAATGGCCGGGGTGCTGGTGGGGATAAACGGCGGGGTCGCCGTGGGGCGGCGGGTGGGCGTAATTGTCGGGATCGGAGTGGGACGTGAGGTGGCTGTGGCCGTAGGCACGCTCGTCAACGTCGCCGTCGGCAGCACAGAAGCGGGCACCACAGCCAACAAAGATGGAACCACGAGCAACAACAGGACGGCCACCACCAACGACGCCAGCGCTGCCAACGCCCAGCGCGTGGCTCGTGTGAGCGCATTGCGGCGCATGACGTAGAATGGTGCACGGCGCGCCGTGATCAGTTGAGTGATGGCTAACCCCACCAGGACGGCTGCAACGATCAACAGTGCGTAGGCGACCCAGCGTATCAGGCCTAGAGTGAGGGGAGTCAAGCCAACCTACCTTTTATCCTGTCATACCAATATCACTATACCACGAATCCCCGATTTCAACAACAGGCCATCTACAAGTGTTCCTTGATCGCGACGGCCACCGTACGGGGAATGCCCGGCACGGCGGCCAGTTGCTCGACGGTAGCCGCGCGGATGGCGTCCAGGGAGCCGAAGGCTTTGAGGAGCGCCTTGCGCCGCGCCGGCCCCACGCCAGGAATGCTATCCAGTTGCGACGCGACACCCATTCTTTGCCGGCGCGCACGATGGTGCGTGATGGCGAAGCGGTGCGCCTCGTCCCGCACGTTCTGCACGAGAAAAAGCCCCTGAGAGCGCGGGGGAAGCAACACCGGCTCGACTCGCCCCGGCAGGAAAATCTCCTCGCGCTGCTTGGCCAACCCGACCACCGGCACCCGGTCGAGCAGGTCGAATTCCTGCAGCACCTCGACCGCCACCCCCAACTGTCCGCGGCCGCCGTCCACGATGAGCAGGCCCGGCAGTTTGGCCCACCCCTTGATATCCCCCTTCGTCCCTCCGCCGGGGGAAAGGTCCGAGGTGGCCATCTGCCAGCGCCGGAAGCGGCGCTGCAAAACCTCCCGCATGCTGGCATAGTCGTCCTGGCCCTGCACGCTGCGCACGATGAAATGCCGGTAGTCGGACTTGCGCGGCACACCCTGGACGAAAACGACCATGCTGCCGACGATCTCCGTGCCCTGCGTCGTGGAGATGTCGTAGCACTCGATGCGTGCCGGGGACTGGGAGAGGCCCAACGCCTGCTGGAGTTCTGCCAGTGCCTGCTCGTGCTTGTGGGCGTCGGCCTGCCACT
>Ga0315295_10001381_pt1 | contig 20831 bp, 15 predicted proteins | sample YL17G14_0_MG_FD_204453 | JGI IMG/M metagenome (GOLD analysis project Ga0315295, IMG submission 204453) | Sediment microbial communities from Yellowstone Lake, YNP, Wyoming, USA - YL17G14_0 | ecosystem: Environmental > Aquatic > Freshwater > Lake > Sediment | place: USA: Wyoming | collected...
TTGATACTTTAGTGAAGAATCTTCATCACAGCATTTTTAGATATGATGAGGTCCTATCTTATCTTAAATATAGGGAAGTAACGGAAAAGGATATTGAGAAGTTTGATTTAGGGTTTGGAAAAGTGGTTACAGTTCCGGATGATGAAACTTCAGATCGACAGAGATTCATGGATGAAAGCTGGAAGGGTCGAAAATTTGAAAACAAGCTTATTTTTCCTATAAAGGACCCTATTGGTAGGGTTGTAGGGATTATTGGACGATCTATAGATACAAAAGGATTCAAGATATATGTCACGAATGAGGCAAAATTTTCAGGGTTCTTTTTTGGGCTTTATGAGGCCCTGCCATGTATTTATGAAAAGAATAGGGTCTATATAGTTGAAGGGCCCTTTGATAGTATGGCCTTTTCAAAGGTTTTACCGAATACAGTAGCAACATTAACAGCCAAATTACATGAAAGTCAGTATGAGCTACTAAATTTCTATTGTGATAACATCATCACTGTTTTTGATAGCGATAAGGCTGGAAAAGATGGTACTGAAAAAGCCCTGAAGTATGAAAATGTTCATTCAATGTTTTTAGGTTATAAAGATCCTTCTAAATGTCTTGAGGAATTAAAATTAGATAAATTTAAAAAATTTGTCATGGATAAATTACAAAAAGTACCCCCTTTTTAAGAAAGGACTTTCTCAAATGGATAAGGAACTACAGTCTCTGATAGGTCGCCTTCAGGATTATCTTAAAGGGTGTGAAGATAAATGCCTTGATCTACAAGCTCTGAAATTTGAGGCAAAAGAGAGTGAGATGCGGCTCTACAATGAGTTCAGATCTTATTATTTCAAGAATGATCCTAAGAATCCCAGACAGCCTAAAATTATACACGGCGCCAAGCAATTATGTAAATTAATGGGCCTTCCATACAATTTTTTTGCTAAAAATCCGGAATATATGAAGAATCAGATGGTTGGATGCTGGTTGCCTACCATTCAGCCGGAAAAAACTGCCGTATTAGGTAAATTGAGAAAAATTCCTGGAACAGAGGATTGTATAATCAGGGCCCTTCTCCCTGTTGAATTTACAAATATATCCAATTATGAGATCATGTCTATTGTTGGAGAGAATGTTGGAGATGATTTTAGGGTAGAATTTTTTATAGGTGACGAGAGGGATGACTTGGTTTTGCATGTGAGACTTATATCCAATAAAACCTTTACAGCCTGTGATGAAGAGTGTTCTACAGGATTTTCGATAATAGCCAGTGAATTAGGAGCGTCTCCTTTGTCAGTGGATACTTTTCTTTTCAGAAATTCTTCTAAAGCGTCAATGATAGCTATTTATGGGGGGGAATCCTTTTTTCAATCGGAATATGAGGGTATGCAACCCACGACAATAAAAGAGATGTTTCCCAAGCTTATATGTCATTTAAAGAGTCAATCGGAACAATTGAAAGAGAAGATTCAATCAGCGAAAGATTATGTTCAGAAGAAGGAAGATATTTCAGAATTGCTTAGGGGCTTAAGATTCAGAAGGGGCTTAAATGAAAAATTTCATATCCTTATGCTCCAGGAACTTGAAAAGAATCCTGTTGAGACCCGGTGGGATTTTGTAAATAGGATGTCTATTTTGGCAAAGGACTTTGAGCTTCAGACACGGACACGTATTGAAAAGGCTGCAGGAGAAATGGTGGGGCTGATTTTTGATAAAGCCTAATGAGATACCGAAAAGATTCTGGTATGTTTATATAGTGCTTTGTGCTGATGATACCTTTTATACAGGCATGGCTCGGGATATGAAGAGGGAGCTCTATGAATTAAATGTTGCCCGGAAAGGGGTTTATTTTTATGACCATCCAGAAAGAACCCCTGTTAGTGTAGTTTTTCAGGAAAGAGTCCCCTTTAGAGAGGCCTATGCTAAGCTATGTTATTTGAGAAATATGAACAAGTGCTATAAAAAGACGTTAATAGCGACAAAAAAATGGCCCATAGGGGGGGCTTTGAGGAAATTTATTGAAAGTGGGCATGAAATAAAATAAATTATTTGACTTTTGATGTATTAAAAGATTATTATTGATTATAAGCCCTTCAATCAGAGGATGTTAGCCATCAAACTTGCTCAAAAATACAGGCCCTCAATTTTTGAGGATGTTATAGGCCAGGATTCTGTCGTAAAAGTTTTAAAAGCTATTATACGACTGAACCGTTTTGAATCGGCATATTTATTTTCAGGGCCTCCTGGAGTAGGAAAAACAACACTCGGTCGAATATTTTCAAAAGCCTCCTTATGTGAATCCCCTGTAGATGGAAATCCTTGTTGTAAATGTGAATCATGCCTCTTATTTATGGAAGAAAGAAATTTTGGATACCAGGAATTAGATGCTGCCTCTTTTGGTGGAAAAGAGGATATGGTAAAGTTAAGAGATGAAGCTTCTATGCTGGCGGCTGTAAAAAGGAAGGTCATACTTCTTGATGAGAGTCATGACATAAGTAGACAGGGTCAGAATGCCCTTTTGAAACAAGTTGAAGAATGTCCGGAGCACCTGATTTATATATTCTGTACAACAGAGCCGGATAAGATGGAAAAGACCCTCAGAGACAGATGTATTCATTTCCAGATATCAAAAATAGACCCGCAGCTTATAAATAACCGTCTTAAAAAGATATGTGACTCAGAAAAAATACCTTTTGAGGAAGAAGCTATTACCATGATAGCTTCGAAATCTGACGGGCATATGAGGAATGCCATAAATTTATTAGAAGAGATAGCATATCTTGGATCTATAACTGTTGATTATTTTAAGGCTGTCTCGAAAGACTATGAAGAAGAGATTTTTGAACTGTTGTGTAATTTAGGTACTGATTTATCAAAGTCTCTTGATATCTATAAAAATGTTTCTTCTTGTATTTCTTCCATAGCTTTTTATAATACCATGCTTACATTGGTCAGTGATGCTTCTAAATATATATATGGTTATGATAAATTTACTCCTCGTTATTTGAATATGGTTTCAAAATTGAAAGATATTCATGGACACAGTCTTATTGAGTTCATGAATTATTTGATTACACGGGATAAATATATTGATAGAATAGGAATTTCCAGTGATATCATTATAATGCATAATAAATTCTGTTCCAGTAGTTTTGTACCCAAGGAAATAAAAGTTGATAGGTCCCCAGTCATAATAAACACTCAACAGCCCACACAAATAATATCCCAAAAACAAGATCCTTCCAATGATGCTTCACCTCTCTCTTATGCTCAGTTATTAAAAATGGGCTTTAAGGACCGGAGTAAAATACTTCGGGAACAAAAGAGGTCCCAGAAATCGGAGCAACTCACAGAAAAAGAAATAGTGCCATCAGAGTGGCCTCTACCAAAAGAAGAGAGAGTGGGGGAAAACAGCTTAGATGATGATATTTTATCTCCTCAAGAATTCTCTCAATATTTGGTAGGGGGACGTGGTAGTGCCTGATCATCAATGGTTAATTATTGAATTAGATGATAATGTGAATGATGTCAGTTATAATGACATTGAACGCGCTATCATTAATATTTTCGGGGATGGAATAGATTATTTCATTCCCATACATAATGAAAAAATGGGGTCATACATCAGCACTTCAGTTCTTATGGAGGGCTATATTTTTTTGAAGGACAGTGATGAAGTTCGAAATAATATTATTAATCTTAGAGATGAGAGACTTTTTTCTGGCCCCCTTTTCAGACATGGAAAATATCAGACTATCCCGTCTAAGACAGTATTAGAGCTCAAAAAGAAACTGAAAAATTCTGTGAAAAGAAGATTTCCAATTGGAACAAAAGTGAATGTTCTTGACGGGATATTTAAAGGTATGGTAGGAGAGGTTGTTGGGTCAAATAATGAGGGAAAAGAAATAGTCATAAAAATAAATCTCATATCCAGAGAAATAATTGCCCCAGTTCCATCAACATTAATAGAAGAAATACAGGAAAATGGAACATCTGATAATAGACGGATTTAATATAGCATTTAGGTCTCATTTTGCTTTTAATGCTCTGCATGCCAATACAGGGTCTATGTCTGGATGTGTCTATGGATTTTTGGTGTCTTTAAGAACCATAAAGAAAAAATTCCCCCAATGCCATCTTACTGTCGCGTGGGATAATGGGTCACAAAGAAGAAAAGCCATCTATGCTGAATATAAAGCAACAAGATCTTCTCATGTTTCAATATCAGAACAGATACAAGATCTTAAGGCCATGCTAAAATGCTTGGATATAACTCAGGTGGAAACCCCTGGAGAGGAGGCTGATGATGTCATAGCGACGTTTGTGAAAAAAAATCAAGAAGGTAATAAAATTTATATTTATAGTTCTGATAAGGATTTTCTGCAGTTGGTAAAAGATGGCTCTGTCATTGTTATACGACCTAAATCAGGATTGATCCCGGAAAGAGCCTATGACAGCAGTGTTGTTAAAAATGAATACAGTGTAAGTCCTGAAGATCTTCAGAGTTATTTTGCTTTTAGAGGGGATTCAATAGATAATATTCCAGGAGTCCCCAGAATTAAATCCAATTCTATAGCATATTTGGTTACTAAATACAAAACTCCTGAAGAGATCTATGCCCATTTGTCTGAAGAAAAAATGACTGATTTTCAGCTCAAATCTTTAAAAGAGTCAGAAAAACAGGTGTATTTAAATTATATCCTTGTTTCTTTAATATCAGACTTGACTCTCAATACCCAAGAGGGTAAACTTAGCGTAGAAGTTCTTCAACTATATTTAAATAAATATAGTATCAAATCCATACATTCAGATTCCTATTCAGTCTTATTTGAGAAAACGGATATATTTAATACAAGGACAGCTCCGGCTGTTCAAAGTTATTCTCTTTTTGAAGAGGAGTTACAAAAATGAGGACTGCCCCTTTTCTAAAATCCATGGATTACAATGAAATGGATGCTCGGTTTTCAAATGAGAGTGCCATTAAATATAATGACATTCTTGATTCGGATATAACCTATGATGAAATAAGGCCCTTTCTTTGTAGACTCCCAGAAAGAGAAATAGACCTCATAGAACTTTATTATAAACAAAGAAAGAATCAAAAAGACATAGCAAAAATGTTTGGTGTTACCCAAGGGGCCATATCAAGCCGTTTGACAAGAGCAAAAAAGCGCCTTATCTTTTTGAGAGATTTACCTAAGATCTCTGATCAAGATATTGACATCACTCTTAAACCTTTGTTTGATAAAATAGACATAGAAATAATAAAGTATATGATAAAGACCACATGCCAGAGTAAAACAGCTCAGATAATAAATACCGAAAATAATTTGAAGGATGATAAAGCCAGAATGACCCAGGTAAAAGTCAGGCATCGTTTTGAAAAGTGCTATCTTAGATTGGAGAAGGATCCTAATCCGGAATTCAAAAAATATTATAAGCTTCTTAAATATATAAAAGAGAATCTATATATGTTACATGAAGTTAAACTGCCTCACTTTGATCGTGGAAGATATGCCGTGTTTTCTATGGCAGTTTGACTTTTAATTATCTCTTAATTATTTTAATTATTGATAATAGCCGATCATGCAGGCTTAAAAGGGCATGAATGGGAGGGCCGCCATTATACGAGATGCCCAAAAATAGGTGACTCCTGAAAAAAGTCGCCCCAAAGTGCCTAAAGGAGGCCTTTTATGTCTACCCCTCTATCTGTTCGTGTCCAGAAGTCTGCAGAGCTCCTTAACATCCCTCAGGATAAAGTTCTTAAACAGCTTGAAGAAGAAGGAATCACAGATACTGTCCAAGGTATGGCTATTCTTGATTCATCAACTACAACGGTTGATGACCTTGTATCTATTCTGAAAAGATGTGACTCTCAAGCTAAAAATCTTCAGCTTAAAGCTGCGGCATCATTCCTTAAAGAAACAGATTCTCGATCCGGGCTCGTTATATCAACTTCAGGGCCTTCTATCTCTGAAATAATTAGGTCAAACAGACCTATAGAACAGTGGGCTGATAGAGAACTCCTGGAAAGATATATAAAAGATAGGGAAGCTGAAGTTGAGACAGAGCTCCATAAGCGGGCAAAACAGCAGCCGTTTCTTATATTAAAGCCCGGTAAATTTGAACCAGGTAAAGAAGAAATTGAGCTTGAGATAAGTTTGGAACTCCTTAAGACAGCCCGAAAGAGAACCAATCCTTCTATGATACCTTATGGGGAAGCGGTGTCTCCTGTATACAGAATAACAGAACTCAATCCTCAAGATCGAGTCATAGAACTATGTCCAATTTGTGGTGAATCCTTGTATAAGGGCTTTTGTGAGAAATGCCAGGTTAATTTTTCAGGTATTGGAAATGACGAGAGGGTCTATGTTAATTTGGTTTCAAAAAGCGATAAATTCAGAGCAGATTGCATGTCTGACCGGAAAGCCCTTGTTACTAGTGCCTTAAAGGGACTTGATGATCTTAAACTAACATGGCCTTCTATGATAAAGCTCTTTGATGAACTTAAACTTACAAACAGTTTTCCGAGATTGAAAGTCATAGAAAATAGACCTAGTCGTACCATAGCGGATCCTTTTTTTATGGATGGAAATAGAGCTTTTGGCAACCGTACTTTCTAATAATTGGAGGGCCTTTTATGGCCCTTCTTTTAAAATAAAGGATAAAAAATGAATACGAACATGGAATATAAAGGGTTTTTTGCAAGGATAATGGAAACTGATAGATTGATTGGAGATCAGGTATATGGATTGCCCCCTGGGATAGCTTTGCCTGTTTATTATGCGGATGCTTTTTTAAACATTCCTTCTTTTTGGTGTCGAGGTCCTGGAGTTTTTATAGTTCCTGTCCGTCCTAATAAAGGATTGTGGTTTGATTGGTGCCAGAATTCTGAAATTAATACGGCCGTGATACCTACTGTTAAAGGATGTAATCCAATTACTGGGATGCAGACTTCTGGGTTTCATCTTGAAAGATATGATGAAATATGCCCTAAACATGGATGTGCTTTTTTGGCAGAAAGATTCTGTCCTGAATGTAATTATAAATGGCCTTCTCAGAGCTATTGTACTGGGGCCCCTTTATGGTGGGATGGATGGTTTAATCCTTTAGATGGAACAGTACGTCAGTTTTTTTTCTCAGATGATGAATTGAGAGATGTGGCTTCTTACCGAATAGGGCGTGAGAATACTATGCCAGCTTTTGGGTTTGCTTTTTATAGTCCTAAAGAACGGCGTCAGGAAATAAAGCCCATATCATACACATTCGTTCAAAATAATCCCAATTTTTATCATGAGCTACCTAAGATATATTACACTAATTCAACGGCAATTTGTGGGGGTTTAAATGCTTCATATGCATGTGCAGCAGCATCATCATATTCCTGTTCTGATATTAAGGTCAGAGAAACAAAAAGTGAGATCAGACTTAATTCTGTGACACCGGATGTCAGTATTGGAGCAGGTGCAAAAATTCAACAAAAATTAATAGCAGATTCCTATTCGCTAGATTCTTGGAAGGATACCCCAGATGCAGTAATGACAATTTATTTTGTTTTTCAGGATCAATTTGAAGAGATAAAAGCAGGTGGTATGAGAGACTTGACAGGCCTCAGAGAGGGCATTTTGGACAGTATCCCTATTGGATAAATATACATTTTAACTAACTTCTTGATCTAGAAGGCCTTGCATTACTGCAAAGGCCTTTATTTTTTGTTGTAAATATATCATAGATAAAAGGTTATAGCACTTTTAACCATAATTATCTACTAATATAGTAAGATGTACGATCTAATTGGATTCTTGTCCAGGAGTATGTATTTGGGACAGCGTACAGCAGATTATACGTTCCATCCTCCGGGTGGGAGCAACGTTCCTGGTAAATGTGATGCGAATCCATATCTTAATTATCCTCCGGATGAGCTGAGAAAGCTTGTAGATAGTGAACAAGATAAGGAAGAAAGGGATAAAATAAAGAGTGCCTTGAAGCAATGGGGAAGGCTCTATATTTATCCAGGGTATCCTTATCGAAATGCTGTGTGTTCAAGAATAAGAGAAATAGCAAATAAAATAGCGGAAATAGTGGGTCCGGCTCAGAATTTGTTCTATTATCAGGATTCGGAAATTCCCGAGGGGTATCCTACCTGTCTGGAACAAATGCAAAATGTTCATGATAATGATTATGATATAGAATTTGATTATTCTAGACAAGGCGAAAGACCTAATAGAATTATAGATGATGGTGATTTTCTATCTCCTAAGGATCCTATTTTTGATCCAAGAAGTGTAAGACCCAGAGGAGATGGCCCAGATCCAGATGGTATGGAGGTTCCTTTTCCTCCTACTGGAGGAGATATTGAAGGCTATCCAGACATAATTTGAAAGGAACTTTTTATGGATATGTATGAAGAATTAATAAAAAAAGCAAGTGATCTAAAAACAGTTGAAGAAGAGACCAGTGGAATGGATGATTTTATTGGTGGCGTGAAGGCCCATGAACCTCTTCCAAATAAGATCAAAGTGGCGTCTCTTGGGGATCTTTCCGATTTTTTCAGAGTTTCTCATGATACTTTAGTTCATAAAGCTGAAAAAGATCTATGGAAAATTAGTGAGGATGAAAAGGGTCAGGTTATTATTGAGCGCCTTTTTGACCCTCAGTTAAATACACCTGTTAAGGTGTAAAAAGGAGCTGCTTCCATGAGAGAGAGGCTTACAGATCATCCGGAGCGTATTAAGACGGCTGCTGCAGGTAAACGTCAGATACCCGATGATTATAAATATAACCCCAAAAAGATAAAGCATTTAAAGCACATACTACATAATGTGAGTGTGGCTTTGGGGACTCTGACTTCTGCCTTAAATGAATTTTCCAGGCTTAAAGGCCCAGAAATCAGTCCAGACGGTCTTTTAGGTGGTGTAGGTTATATAATACCTATTCAAGATATTAAACAGGCCCTTATTTCTTCTATACATTCTTTGGGTAATGTTGCGGATTCCATAGCGGATGAACTTACAAATCCTAAATGGAATATTCAGGATGATAAAGAGGTTAAAAAACTGATAGAAGAAAAAGAAGATGTTCTTGAGAAAGTTGAAGAAGAGATTAATCCTGATGATGTCATGACTGCGAAAGAAGAGCTGATAGATCAGGATATAAATAAAGAAGCTAGTATAAAAAAGGCAAATGTTTTAACGGCAGCCGTTAAAAAAGAGCTCATGTCGTTTTTTAGAAAATAAATGAAAAGGAGCCTGATATGATCGGTGAACTTCCTCAGGACATTATTGGAACAAATCCAAAGTACCCTTCATTAGTGAATCATGATTGGCTTACGATTGATGTCAATAGTTATGACAATTACCCATCAGACAACAATCCTGTTCGGGTAGTGCCAAAACTTTCTGACATGTGGGGTCATAAAGCGGATACGGGGATCAACCTTGTCCCAAATCTTACTGTTCAAACTCTTGGTAGAAATGCAGATGAGAAATCCAAAGAGGAAACAGTCTCAAATATTATCCGAGAAGCCAAAAAGGCTATGATGGTTGGTATCAGTGGCAAAGACCTGGCGGATCATTTGAGAGCTCGTTTTGCTCATAACCAACTTATTTCAGCAAAAGAGCATCTTGAGAAACTGGCTGAGGAACAAGGCCTATTGGGTAATGTCTATATTGATGCCTCTGCTTTTTCTTCAGCAAAAGAGATGGAACAATTCATTAATAATAATAGAACTCGTCTGGCTCAGGATATTGTTGTAAACAACAGTAATCTGAACACATCTGTTATTGGAGTATTGGCCTCCAGATTTCATAAAAATGTCGTGGCAAGTGTATCGTATAATGATGACACGTTCAATAAATACAAATCCTATCTTGTTGATGCCGGAAAAATAGATAGGGATTTTGTAGTTAATTCCAAGGAGACCTTACGTAAAGCTTTTCTTTCTAAGAAAGAAATAAAAGAGCCTCAAGTGGTTAAGGCTGAAAAGAAAATAGATGTGGAAGCTTTTGATAAGGATATGTCTTTAAGGATTAAGATGGCGAATGAAATGAAACAAGCTGCTGATGAAGAGATTCTTTTTAGAAAAATTCGTCCTATCCTTGAATATGCCCGGGAACATTTAGCAAAAGGTAAAACAGGATCAGATCTTAAAGAAATGCTGAGAAGCCGTTATGCTACGGGGGATCTTAGGGATTCTGCAAAATACCTGGCCTTGGTGATTTCAAATGATGGATTGAGTTCAGAAGCCATCGATAAAGTGGTAACTTCAAAAGAGATGTCTGAGATGGTTGGGGAAGAGCTTAAAAAATTAGGTAAAAAGTTTCCAGTTAAGGCTCGGGATGTTTATGAGCATGAGACGAATAGAACTATTGGGGTTAAAGGATATTTTCATGCCCTTTCAGGAAAGACTTCTAATATCTCTGATGAAATAGTAAAGTCTGCTGTAGCTGATCTTAGAAGTGGCCTTCCAATTGAAAAAGCTTTTGTCAATCTTCGTCAGAAAATGTCTTCAGAAGAGGCTGAGAAGACTTTAGAAAGAGCTCTCAGAGAATTTAATTCTTCCTCTGCGGGTATAAAGGCAAATGTTTTTACACCGGCCCCTAAACAGAAAGTGGTTGCGGATATAGAAGAAAAGGTAACTCTTCCAGATCCATCAACCATTCCATTTCAGAGTCAGGAAATTTTGAGTTTTTTTGAGGGATCAAATAAAGATTTTGATGTTGGGTCGGCCCCTGAAAAACAGGGATCTTTGGAAATTGAAGGTATCTTTAACCGTTCAGGTTTGGATAGTGTCCTATAATGGGTAATAAAAATACAGATGTTATTGTTGAGCTCAATCCTGATGATATAATAAAGGCCGCACCAGGTATTGAAACCCCTAATGTCCCTATGAGTATGGCTGAGTCAGTCATAACTCCTTCTGAGGAATTGGAAGATGATGATATCTGTGTTGCTATAAAAGGGGATGATACTCCTGATGCTGTTTTAAAATCAGTACTCATGGGGCTTGCTGAAGAGCAATCATCCTTAAAGATTCTCCGACATACAAAAAGTAAAGATGGGAAAGACACATCTTTTATATCTTTGAAGCGTGGGACTTTATTGAAGTATATGTCGGAGACCCTGCTTCAGCGTCAGGCTTTGGTAGGTGGAACAGGGGACTTGGATTTTAGGGGTCCTAAGTTCAGAGAGGTGTTTAAGATGTTTCTTAAAGCTATATCGGACTCTTTTGATGAAGTTCATATACCTTCTGAGTACAGAGATATGTTTTTTCATGCTTTATCAAAGAATCTGGAAGGTTGGGAAAACCGTGCAGAAAAAATAGTAAAGACAATGACACCTAAATTTTAATTCCTATGCAACATGAGCCTTTCAGAACTTTGTTCATCATATATCAACACAGTCAAACTTCGGGATGATACCGAACGGAATATCATAGAGTTTTCTGAAGCCCCGTGGGGATTGGGGCATGGAACGACTCCCGGGGTCCCTCCTCTTTTTCCTGTTCAAAAATTCATTTTTAAGTGTTACTATAATATTCCTCTATCGGATAATGATCAAAATATAATCATTAAAGACAGATTTAATGAAAAGGACCGTTTTCGGTTTACGGAGAATGAGTATCTTAATTTTTTATATAATGAGGGGCGGATTAATGTTAATGAGATAACTGGGAATCCTCAGGATTCTCGCCCAAATCTCATACTTGTCATAGGTCGTAGGGGATGCAAAACGAGTTCAATTTCAGTCCTTGTAGCTTATGAAACCTATAAACTTTTAAGAAAAATATGTCCTCAGGAATATTATAAAATAATGCCTGATGATGAAATAAGAGTTTCCTGTATAGCCACAAATCAGGAGCAGGCCTCAGAACTTTTTAGGCGTGTAACAGGGCATTTAGAGAGATCTGACTATTTTAAAAAGTACAGGAATAAACCTACTCTTACATACATGCTTTTGAATACTCAAAGGGATCAGGAATTATACAGTGGGTCCAGGCCCTCTATACGTCTTGTGGCATCACCATGTAGTGGACGTGGTCTTAGAGGTCATAATAATATCATAGCCATTATGGATGAATTGGCATATTTTTTTGAGTCCGATGAATCTATGGATAAATCAGACAGGATTGTTTATGACGCCGTAACACCTTCTACGGCAAAATTTAATTCTCCTGAGGGTGAGCCTCATGGAAGAACAATCTGTATTTCCTCCCCAGCAGCTAAAAAGGGTAAATTTTTTGAACTCTATCAAAGATCCTTTGAGAAAGATTGCAAAGACTGGTTGATGATTCAGGCTCCAACTTGGGAAGTAGATTATACTCTTTCTCCTAAAACTTTAAGATCCAGGTATTCTGAGAACCCCCTTGCTTATATGGCTGAGTATGGGGCCATGTTTAGTGACCGTGTATCGGCATGGATAGAAAATGAACAAGTCTTGAGAATGAATATTATTCCAGGGCTTAAAGAAAAGACGAGAAGTTATGATAGAATCCCGCATTTTATGGGAGTTGATATAGGGATGAAGAATGACGGAACGGCTCTGGCTATCTGTCATATTGTGAAACAATCTGTGGACGGTGTTCTAAGGAATGTTATAGAACTTGATTGTATTGATGTACGTTATGCTACAGACGAAAATAAAGAATATTTTCATCCAGAAGATATTGCAGATTGGATTGCAACATATTCAGAAAAGTTTTTTATTGTAAAAGGGATAATGGACCAATATATGGGCATGGCTATGATGCCTGTGCTTCAGGATCGAGGTCTGAAACAGATAGAGGCCGTTCATATGAGTCGAGACTTAAGTTCAAAAATTTTTCAGAACTTAATGTCTAAAATGTTAGATGCCTCTTTGAGAATACCTGAGGGGGAGGAAAGAGTTGTTGATGGTAGAAAAGTCATAGATCTTGATCTTATTCCAGAACTTCTTAGGCTACAGGCTACAGTACATTCTAAATATATGATTACTGTTAAGGCCCCAGAAATAAAGGGCATGCATGATGATCTTTCAGATGCTTTTGCCCGTGCAGTTTATCTGGCTACGGAATATATGTCTGCAAGTGGTGGAGTTAAAAATAATATAACAGATACATCATCTGGATCAGGAATGTCTTACAAGAAATATTATATGAAACAAAAAAGGGGTTCTATATATACAAATAGGCCCTCATCTGCGTTACAGATGGAAATATCACAACGACGGCAATTAAGTTCTACCGGCCGAACTGGCCGTATGTGGAGGTAGTAAATGTCGGAAAATTATACAGGCCAATATGCTCCAGGCATGTTTGATGAACGAAAAAGATACTATCTTCTTCAGGCTCAGGAACAGCAGAATCTTACGGATGCTGAGCTTAGAGATCTTCATACCATAGCCAATACTTTCTCTCGAAGATTTATACAGGCCCAAATTGGGGATTGTGCTATTGGGGATGGCTATAAAGTAGCAGAAAAGACTGGGGATAAGGTCAATAATTTTTTGATAATTGGGGGTAGCGGAAGTCTTGATGACCCCGGAATGTGTTATTTAAAGGGTTACAGACTTTTTCTATTGGGGGATATTGGATATAAGGATCAAACGAGTACTGGAAATATTACCTCTGATGGTTATACTAGGACTACTTTACCTTCTCTTACCACTCCTACAGGTACTTTAAAGTCCCTTAATTCTATCAGTATGAATGGTTCTGCTATCGTTTCCTGTGGTCAGGATGGAACGATTATCAATACCTTGAACTGGGGGATAGGCTGGACTCCTACATATCCCACATTAAACACTCTTAATTCTATCTCTATGGGAGATGCCAGTACCGGATATGTTGTTGGAAATTATGGCAGTGTTTATAAGACAATTAATAGTGGTGGTTCTTGGGCTCAGATTACTCTGACAAGTCCATACAATAATCGACATTTTTATGGGGCTTCATTTGTAACACAAAATATAGGATTTATAGCAGGTGAAGTTGGATCAATTCTAAAAACGACCGATGGTTTTTCCAGCTGGACGCCTTGTGGATCAGATACAACAGTCACTCTTAGAGGGATAAGTGCTGCTGATTCCAATAATATATGGGCCGTTGGAGATTCAGGAATTATTACGCATACTACAGATGGAACTACTTGGGCTCAACAAACCAGTGGCATTACTAGTAGAATTAATGGAGTCCATGCCGTGGATTCCGACTGGGCCTATGTGGTCTCAAATGATGGAACAATTTTAAAGACCGTTACAGGAGGTCTTCTCTGGAGTGCTCAAACATCTGATACTACGAATAATCTTTATGGGATCTTTTTCTTAGGAAGATACACAGGATTTGCTGTTGGAGCCAATGGTATCTTGACACAGACTTTCGATGGTGGAACTGTTTGGGATTCTAAAGTTATTGCGACTGGAACGGATCTGAAATCTATTACGTTTAAGGATTCCACAGGATTTGCTGTTGGTGTTAATGGAGCTGTTTATAGGACTTTGGATGGGACAAACTGGGATAAATACAGATCAGACTATGCCTATATAGACTTTCATCTTGGTGAAGTCTCCGCTGATACTACTTCTGGTAGTGAATATATTGATACTGGAATACTGGATCCTCTGATAGGGCTCCCCAGTGCTAATAGACTAAGAGTCGTTTCAGATGTTAAAGTCTCTGTTGGATGGCCTGTACCAACCGATTATACTACTGCAGATGGAACAGTCCAACATTATATATCAACTCTGGCTAAGATTCAGCGTACTGTCGATAAAGTTTCTATTGATCAGACAGATATAACGGATCTCAGACGTGTTATTAGAACGATAGCTGATCTTGATGAGGCTCTGAATTCTGGAGGGGTTGATACATCTTCTATAGCAAACGGTGCCATTAATCCAGATAAAATGGACCCAACTGGGGACTATACCTTTGGGTCTATATATGTAACGAATACAGGTTATTTTGGTGGTGATGTAAGAATTAATGGTGCTCTGATTGTTAGTGACTTTAGAAAGTCTGTTTTTCTGGATAGTCTTGATGTAAATGGATCAACGATACTTGGGGATACTACAAGGCCTTATGACGACACTGTAGGAATATATGGGCGTATCCTTCAATACCATGATGTAAATGCTCCGGCCTACCAACTTCAGGTAGATTCCTCAGTATCAGAACCAGTTTTTAATATCACATCGTCTGGAACAGGTCAGATTTTCAAAATAAATAGAACGTCTGATACCACTAAATGTCTCTTTGATGTTACCTCAGTGGGTACTGGGTATGATTTTTGTGTGTCACATCTGGGGGCTGCTGGGGGCATATTCAAATTACGTGATGATGCAAGTAATGATACTATTGTCATTACGAAAGATGCCCCAAGTTTTCTAGGAACTGTTTTGAATGTAAGTAGCAATGTTCAGGGGCCTCTTTTCAATATATATAATCGAGCAATTACTGATTCTGTTTCTATAAAAGTTGACCAAACATATGGGACCATGATCAGGCTTAATACCAACAGTGACTCCTCAGGTATTCATATTACCTCTGCAGGGGCAGGGACAGATCTTAGGATTACTCATTCTGGTACAAGTGGTGTCCCAATAGACATTACCAGTGCCAGTCAATATGGGTCTCTTTTGATTACGAATACCAAAGGTCAGGCGGTAAATGTTACCCAAACTGCTAATGAGACTGTGATGTCTCTTGATAAGGATGGGACAGGGCTCGGCCGTGGCCTTGAGATTAATAATTATGGATCTGATGTTGGGCTACAGGTTAATAGTATTGGCAAAGGTGTAGGACAACATATTTCCCATACAGGGGACTCTACTCATCCTGCACTCGATATTTATATTGCCGGGACAGAACATGGCCCTGGTCTGAGATTAAATAAGTCTAATGATCATACTGGAGAAGCCGTCTATATTTGGAATCAGGGCTATGGGGATGGATTATTTGTTAAACATGATCGAACAGATTCCTCAGCGGTCATGATTAGACTTAATAATCAGAGTCTTGGGTATGATGTTAGTTCAAATAATTGGTGGATTGATAGGTCAGGAAATTTCTTTACTCTTGGTGATGTTTCTACGAGTTGGGTAGCTTTTGATACATCTCATCACATGTCTGCGGCATCGATATGGTTGGATTATACCGGTTTGGATGCCTCAAATCCAGGTATTGCAGGAAAAGTCTATAGGGAATCGGGATATTTAAGAATAAGTGACGGTTCCAGTCAGGCCCCACAATTTGGTGCTACAGGTCCAACAGGTGCTACAGGTCCAATAGGTTATACAGGTCTTCAGGGCCCTTCAGGAGGACCTACTGGGCCCACAGGTCCTTCTGGTACATCTGGCACAAGTGGTGTTACAGGACTTCAAGGACAAACGGGGGTTCAGGGTATAGGCCTTCAGGGTCAGACAGGGCCTTTAGGATATCAAGGTCAGACTGGTATTCAAGGTGCTACAGGCCTTATGGGTCCAACAGGAGTTCAGGGTGGGACTGGTGTCCAAGGTGGCACGGGTATTCAGGGTGGCACGGGTATTCAAGGCATGACTGGGATTTTTGGTCAGACTGGTCTTATGGGTCCAACAGGAGTTCAGGGTGGAACCGGTATTCAAGGCCAGACGGGTTTAAGAGGTATTACCGGTTTAATTGGTGCTACGGGACTTTTGGGTCCAACAGGTATCCAAGGATTGACAGGTATTCAGGGCCAGACCGGAACGGGTCTTCAGGGTGCTACAGGTATAGAAGGGCAGACTGGAATTCGGGGCGGGACGGGAATTCAGGGTTTAACTGGTCCAATTGGTCCTTCAGGACTTACTGGGATCCAGGGATTGACAGGGCTTATGGGCATTACAGGCTTTCAGGGTATTACAGGATATCAGGGAATAACCGGGGATCCAGGATTAGGAGCTACAGGTATTCAAGGTATGACTGGGACAGGGTCCTCTACGGCAAGTGCCATGCCTCTTGGATGGCCTACTGATGGGACCTATGGAGGTATTTTCTTATTTGATTCTTCTACATGGACAGCAGATGCCATTGATCAGATAAATGATCTTCTTTTAGCAATAGCCCCTGTTCCACCAGATTCGTTATCTGGTAATTTAACTATTTCGGGGACTACAAAATATACAGCGATTCTTCCTTTAGGATTAAGTTCTAACTGGTATCAGGATGGTAGTACGGCAGGATCCACTGTTGCAGATTATATCATAGATGGCATTTATAATTTATTATCTCCTAGTCAGTCTACAATGTTTAAAGTAGGCTCTACCTTTGGAGGAGACACGGGTACCATAAGTAGATTGGAAGACGGCACAGCTTTTGACACAAGAAACAGTACGGATGGTACTGGGACTACAGGATCCTTGCAGGTCACGTCTATTGCTACTTACAATAGTATATGGCGTAAGGGAAATGCCCAGATTAATTATACACATACTGCTGCGGGATATAAAAAGCATGCTTTAAGGTATATGGGCCTTACGACCCAGGTTACGAATGATATGAAATTTTGGTATGATAATAGTAATTTAACCCCCTCATTTCCAATAACGTCCACAGTAAACCAGAATACCTTAAGTAGCGGGCGTTATTTATCGGGAGTTCGTTATTATGCTGTTGGGGATACTTTTAATTTCTATTCTCAGATAAGTAACCTGGCTAATCAAGGTATTCGACCGACGAATCCAGTATCTTATTCAATGCCTGGATTAAGCAATGTGGATGCTACAGTTAATGGGGCTACCTTTGCTTATACAGATATATATGCTCTTGATCAGAGTGGTGTAGCTCTGAATGCCTCCAGTGTATATAATATTAATTCTCGGCTTACTGTTACGGGTCGAAAACCTGCAGGTACGACGGCCACAAATCAGTCTGCTTCTGAGAACAGGCTGGTAAATACCTATAGTACGTTGACCAGTTCTAATGGGGATATCACGATGTTTGATGAACAATACAGGTTCCCGTTAAGCACGGATTTTTCTTTGATCCCTGTTACTTTAGCGAATCAATGGGATAGTACGGCTTTATTGGCTAATGGTAATGCTCAGCTTTATGATTCAAAATGGGCTTATCCGTCTATTAATTATTCTACTGGATATTTCCCAAGTCAATCGGCAGATTATACCTCTTTTAGTGGTGAACAGGTTGTTGTTTGGGGTCAGAATATTGGATTGGCACATTCTGGAATGAGCATTGTCTTTACGGGTATTAACTACACAGATATATCTGCAGATGGTTCAGGGAATTTGAATCTTGAAGTTAGACTTCCATCAGTTACTGGGTGGTTGGATGCTGGAAGAGATTATGGTGATGGAAGTGGGTGTAGACTAGGGACTTCTAGTGGAACAACCTTGAATTTAACTTTTGGGACAAGTTCATCTTCGGATTCTACTGGGAGAGTCTTTATAAGGACAACATTAAGAAATGGCTCAGCAGCTCAGGCGTCACGAATGGTAATTACCGGAACCTAATATGTAGGAGCTCGCATATGGCATGGTCAAAAGAAGACAGATCATTTAAGACATTGATAAATCGTCGTACTACTTCATCAGGTAAACAGTGGTATGAGGAATATGGTGATTACACCATTAATTCTGATTTTGACGAGATATGGACTCAGAGTATTTCGAGTACCCCAACTACGGCTGTTTCTTCTGGGATAGCTGAATTAAGAACTCTTTTTACCATGACAGAGGATCTGACAGTAGCATCACAGCAGAGTTATTATGCTTTTTCTTCTGTGAGATTGACTGATTGGATAAGTGATAAGTATGGTATTGATTATAAAATCAGATTGTTTCAGAATGATGGCACTGAAATCTTTCCGGCAAATGCTTGTTCTTGGTTCTTTGACTATCAGACAGGGATTCTTACTTTTGGGGCCAGTACTGCTGCATTTTCTAAACCCTTTAAGATTACAGGGTATAGATATATAGGATCTAAAGGATATGTGGGTAAATTAGCTGCTTCAGGAGTAAATCCTGCTCTTAGTGTTGATAGTAGTGGTAATTTAATGGTTAAGGATCAGACTAATGACCCCCAATGGGATTCCAAATTCAATCTAATTAAATTGGGGCCACAATCAACATTAGCTTCACCTAAAACAGGGCTTACCAGGGGTCCAGCTCTTTATGGAAATATTGCTGAAGATTCTGCTAATTGGTATTATTTAAAAAATGGCACAGGTTCTGTAGCTTATTTTTTTGATTCGGGGATTGGTTTTTATACTTTTCCAGTTGGTACAGCAGGGGCTACAACTGCTCTTTTTTCATCAAATACCTTTCTTATGGGTTCTGGTACCACTATTTTTAATAATGAGCAAATAAGTGCAAATTTTTTAATATACGGTAATTATCTTCTTTCTAATCCGGTAAGTTTTTATGTTGATGGATCTAGTGGCTTTATAGGTATAAATTGTAATGCCCCTAAATATCAGTTAGACACAACAGGTCATGTCAGAGTCCGTGGACAGTTAAGATTGGACATGACTACTGGGTCTGCTCCTATTATTACTACATCTACGACTTTAGTTACAAATCTAAATGCTGATATGATAGACGGGACACATGCCTCAGCGTTTCTCGGAACACAGGGTGTAACTGGTCTTCAAGGAATTACAGGACTTCAGGGTGTTACAGGGATCTTTGGTCAGACGGGACTACAGGGCGTGACTGGTGTCCAAGGTGGGACTGGGATCCAAGGCGTGACTGGGATCTTTGGTCAAACAGGTCTTCAGGGTCAGACGGGACTTCAGGGACAGACAGGAATCCAAGGTGGGACTGGGATCTATGGACAGACGGGTCTTCAAGGTCAAACAGGGGCAGGTATTTCTGCTAATTTAACAACAAACTATATAACGAAGGCTACAGGAACGAGTTCTCTTGCCAATAGTGTGATGTATACTGATGGGACATATATAGGTCTTAACACAATTGTTCCGGGTAGATTATTAGATATATCAAATAATAGTTCAGGAACTAATGATATTGAGTATTTACAGAGAATTACTCGGACCAGTACTGGAACAGTGTCACAGGGATTCGGTTCGGGTGTTGAGCATGTTTTAGAGGCCCCTGATAGTTCTTCTTGGGCGATGGGGGCGGAGGTCTTTTATTTTGACAGGACAGGTACATATCCATGGGGTGGTTGGAAGGTACAGTTGTCTTATGAGATGGGAAATCTGGAAGATGTTTTACTTCTTTATAATACTAATTTATATGGAAGTTCCCTTTATGCTGATAAGATTTTTTATGTTGGAGCAAATGCACATGTTGTAGGAAAATTGAATGTGGGAAATAATTTTATAACTGGTTATAATTTTGCTGTTGCAGGATCTGGATATTTAACGGGTAAAATGACTGTTGGAGGACAATTACAAATAGATTCTGATTCGACCCTGGCTCCTATAGCTACTACCTGTACTACGCTGGTAGCTAATCTTAATGCTGATATGGTTGATGGAACACATGCTTCTGGTTTTGTGGGAACAACTGGAATTCAGGGTGTAACTGGACTTCAGGGAATTACAGGTCTTCAGGGCCAGACAGGACTTCAGGGTGGAACTGGAATTCAGGGTATTTCTGCTAGTTTGACAACAAATTATATACCAAGAGCTACTGGGGTCAGTTCTTTTTCTGATAGCTCTATATATATGAGCAATACCACAGGATACATAGGGATAAACAATAGCGATCCTTTAAAGTTGTTTACCCTTGGTAACCCTCAGTCAACTTTCTCAGATATTTTATTCTTTGCAGAACCTACCTCTGGGAGCAGCTCTATATATTTTGCAGATGGAACGATGGGCCCTGGAATGATAATTATAGCAGGGGCTATTACATATGATCATGTCCTG
>Ga0315295_10001382_pt1 | contig 20826 bp, 12 predicted proteins | sample YL17G14_0_MG_FD_204453 | JGI IMG/M metagenome (GOLD analysis project Ga0315295, IMG submission 204453) | Sediment microbial communities from Yellowstone Lake, YNP, Wyoming, USA - YL17G14_0 | ecosystem: Environmental > Aquatic > Freshwater > Lake > Sediment | place: USA: Wyoming | collected...
TTGGGATTGGTCTGACATGGGGTTGGAATATGCTTACAATTCTATCGGTGCAACTATGGGTTTTTGTATCGTACATAAGTTTCTGTTGGGCATAGACCGTGTTGATAATCCAAAACATACGTTGCTCGGAATGATTTAACGGGAAACGGGATCCTATCGATTCAAAAACATCCAACATGTTGTTTATCTGCTTGATATCACGATTGACGCATTCCAATAACTTTCTTGTCATCTTCCGATGTGTGGCCTCTCTTTTCTTTTTTTTCTTTGAGTAATCCAAGTATGCCTTATCTATTTTTCGTCGGTAGGTCCTGGGTTTTTCGCCTTCTTTTCCACTCAGGTCATAGAGCTTGTCGATAAATTTTTCGCATTGTTTGCGACTTTGGTTTAAAATTCCATTGTCGGTTGGGTAGGTAATATACTGATCAGCAACTGTGGCATCTGCCTGCATTTTTCCTTTATTTTTTGGGGTGTTGTTGGTTTTATCAGTTCCTTTCCGGTTGTGTTTTTTATCATCTTTTTCACTAACCGATTTTATCAATTCAACATTGAGGGAATCGAAAACTTTATTCCCGGCACGTTTCCTGATCTCTACAAATAGTGAAGGATCAAACACTGGCTGTGTAGTAAATTCCTTCAATCCTATAAAAAACTGCATGTAGGGGTTTTCCTGTATTGTAGCGATGACACCCCTGTCATCCAGTTTTTCAAGGTGCTTTATGATTAATGCCCCAAGAACAATACGTGGAGAAATGCCCGGGCGTCCAAAATCAATAGTCATCATGGACATATAAACTGAAGCAAATTTATCCCACGGAACCACCTTGCTGAGCTTAACCCACCGATTATCAGCTAGTAATGAGGTTTGAAATGGAGTTTTGAACTCTTCAATTGTCAACTGTCGATCTGAATTATACTTTACCATAAATGCAAATATTTATAACGGAATTTATGTTTAAATTTGCATTTTTACTATTTATTTATACTAAAGATATTAACATATATCGTTGATTATTAACATTATATGTATGCAAAACAACTTTATCAGCAGACCCTAAGTAACCTTTCCCTTCCGGTTCCAGCCATTCACACGCCACAATAATTCCATCGTCTGCAAAAGCAGTTGGACGAAAACACGGGGCAAGTGTTTTCATATTTAATTCAGCTGGGATAACAGCCTTATGCATAGCTGTTGTGACAATAAATACGGTTATTTAAGCCTGTCAGCCTTCATCTCAAAAAACTTATATTCAGAAGTTGTACCAACTTTAATATACCTCCTTGATATTACCGGATCAATACTTCCGTCAGGCAGAAACTCAGCCAAAAGTAAATACCCTCCCGGTTTTTTAGGTACTGAAATTTCGACCAAAAACGAAGAACGATCGAAAGCCGGAAGAGCGACAGGCAGGATCTGTTTTGAAACTGATTTACCGTCACTGTCCAGAACTTTCAGAGTCACATTCCCTTTAACTTCCTTATTAACATCATTGATTTTTGCCAGTTTAAACGATAGCTTTTCCCCCGGCTTGTGAGGGTCAGTAAGCTTCACATACCGTTCGTCAGGTAAATTAATAAACACCGCAGTTGGTGCAAAGGCATGACTGAACCAGTTCAGGGTCGGAATTGGTTTCAGATCTTTAATATTGTCCATGAACCAGTCGCCGGTATATCCATAGTTATTTGCAAGATAGCAGAATGCAAGTACACCGGCCAGATCAGGTTCACTCCTCAGCCATTCAGTTTCGAGCTGCATATAATAAGCCTGGAATTCACGGTTTTGCTCTGGTGCAGAATTAGGCCCGAGGTAATAATTATATTCATTTACAGTAAGCTTGCTTGGCATCCCGTTGCGCCACAGCCATATCCAGCCATATTCATTTGCCAGCTGAGGGACACCTGCCGTCTGAATCATTTTAAGTGACTGTGGTTTAAAATCAAGATCGCCGAGCGGATAAAAATTCTTTAGCGGTTCCATATTACTCTTGCTCACTCTTCCCATATAAGGATGCGGCTCATCCATTTCATCTGTTTTCATAAGACCCTCAACCATATAACCAGCATCCCATATCCTTGTCGGATCGAGTTTTTTCAATTCAGGAATAAGTGTATTCCCGATATAATTATCAGTGTTTTCATTAATGGCATCCCAGATAGCAATACTGGGATGGTTTCCATCGGTCCATACCCAATCGGTGTATTCTTTCCTTATCTGATCGTCCCAGCCATGGTTTTGCCAGTAAAGCCATTCATTCTGTAATAATAAACCATACTCATCGGCAATATCGTACCAGAAATCCGGCACTATACCAACACATATTCTCATTGCATTCCAGTTCAGCTGTTTCGGATAATTTACGAGGAGCTTCTTCACCCATTCCCTGTCCCATACCAGGTTCCCGCAGTCGGGATCTTCAAAAAAACGCTGGAGAGTAATATTTGTGCCACGAAGAATATACTTTTCACCATTCAGGTAATAAAATTTCCCCTTTGCAGTAAAATCGCGCATTCCAAACTGATGACTTATTTCGTCAGAAACACCATTTTTGGTTATAAGTCTGGCGGATGCAGTATAAAGAAAAGGTTTCTCAGGTGTCCACGAAGTAAACTCAGTAAATGGAATTTCCAGCACCATTTCAGTAAGATTGTCTCTTTTAGCTGAGAATTTTCCCTGCACAGATGCAACCTTTTTGCCTGAGATCTTTTCAGTGACTGATACCTCAAGGTTCACCGAATCATTCATCGGATCCCCATAAAATATCTGGGCGGGAATCAGGCTTCTGATTTGAGCTTTTACAGTGACTTTTTTGTTTTCTACTGAAGGAAGAACAAGTAACCTGTTAATCAGGATATTCCCTGTGAATGAAAGCAATACATCATCCCAAATCCCAGGGAGATAATGCTCCTTCTCCTTATCAGTTCCACCAGCTGCCTCTGCAGGAAGCCAGATCCTTTCACCTACTCTTATCAGGATCTCATTCTCTGTACCAAACTTAATTGCCTTATTTACAGGAAATTCAATAGGGGTGTAACAAGCCATTGAGGTTCCCATATCCATACCATTAATATATACCTGAGTTACATACTGACTTTTCTTAATAGTTATCATCCCCTCCCTGTTTTCAAGTTCCTTCGGGATAAAAACAGTTTTCCGGTACCAGCTGTATCTCGGTGTGTAATCGAGATTATAAAGATTGAATTGTTCCACCGATTCCGCTTTCCCCGGACGTTTAAAGAATTTATCATACTCCTCAATGCGCGGTTCGGCCAGATGAATTAATCCGGGAACAGGAATATTTCTTGTGAATTTTGCAGGTGGAAATGCATTTAAAGTCTGGTCAAAGTCCCATTTGCCGTTAAGGCTGATAATTAAACGCGGAGGCTGTCCATCTGCCCTAACAGAAGAAACCTCCGGCTTTTGCTGTGCCCGGTCCGAATCTGAATAAACAACTGCAGTCTTACCCAGGAACAGGACTGAGAAGATCAAAATCATCAAACCAGTGTTTGATGATTTGTTTATTAACTTTTCCATCTTTATAATATTTGTACAATTTGTAACATTTAGGGGAATATTACTTTCCCTTTTTTATACCCTTTTATTGTACCGGGAAGCCAATTAGCTGCAATTTTAATATCCTGATCTGTTTTTTCTGTCAATTCAGGAATGTTTACAAATCCTATCCTGGTCAACAAAGAAGGTTTATATTGCGAGTCATAGATTTTCGCGTATTTCACCCAAAAAGACTTAGCATTTGTAAGATGCTGAATGGCATCATCCTGGTCCTGTTTTAGTCCGTAAAAATTAAATAATGCCAGACTGCATGCTCCTCTTATTTTTTCAGCGTAATAGTTACCTATTGCAGCAAAGGCTTCAATGTCTCCAAGGGTAAGGTCAAGCTCATCTGAGGAACCAATTTTACGTTCAGGCAGCGACTTTAAGCTTATCAGCGCCATCCGTGCATATCTGCTAAGAGTATCGGCAGCTGCCAGCGGTGAGATTAAGCTGTCGGAAAGATTAAGCTTGTAGTTTTGTGCCCAACGGATAACGTTACTTATATGACTGTTCGGGGCAGGTTCTACTTCCATAAAGTCCTTAACCGTGTAGAATCCTTTAAACCCGGCGTCACTTATGCAGGCTTCGGGAAACCACTTGAGATCAATGTCGCCCCATGAAAACCTTGTAATCCATGGGAATATCATAGAGGCTGCAGACCATCCATCCATAAGTATCTTAGGAGGAACACTTTTAAAACGTGTTTCAATGGTTTTCAGGAATAAGCCATTCTTAAGATCCGGATCATAGCTTAATCTTCCCCATAGCATAAAAGAGTACCATTGCTTTTGTATGATAAGAGGCCGGGGAGAAATATTGTCTTTCCCAAGAAAATCTCTTGCCCAGGTATAACCATCGGGACCCATATAGAAACCGGCTATCTTATCAGGTTCGGGAATGGATAGAATAAATTGCCTGGCAAAGGTGGGATTTCCCCAGCGGAAACTATATATATCATCGTTTCGGACAGTGAGCCATGTCTTCAGCTTTGGAGAAAAAAGGTTCATATAGGATTTGATATAAGGCGGATCAGTAACTGCATACATATGTGCAATTGCATATTTATAGCTCAGATCAAGGGTCCCCTGATATCCTTTAAACGCATCCATAATACTTGATAGATTGGTCTGGTGAAAGCGGTGAATTAATCTGACTTTTCTTCCTGGCTGTTTGAGCAAAGCATCCTCAATCCCTTTACCGTACGTTTTCCACAACCATTCTTCATTGGAATATTTGCTTTTGTTCCCTTCCATATTCTCCCCGGCTGTGATGCCAATACCGGCTAAATGAGGGTAGGTCAACACCATCTCCCTGACAGCTGATCTGAAATAAGCAATTGTAGTGTCATTATTCTGCCTGTCATCAATACCATACTTGCCCTGGACACCATAAGTAAAAATGTTCCATGTAAACCAATATACTTCAATACCCCGGTTATGGGCATACTCCATTACTCTTTTCCAGAATTCAATTTTTTCATCAATAGTTATTTTCTTAACTACTTCGTAATTATTAAGCATTGCCGGAGTAAGATATCCATTCCCTGACAGGCTGAAATTATCATCGAGTTTTGTTTTTGTCCGCCAGACATCGTTAAGCGCAATCTTTGGAAACTCCGGAATTTTTACAAGCGACGGAAATGGATTCTCGCTCCACAATGATATTACATTATACCGGTTACGAGCCATTTCGTCGAACTGTTGTTGCCAGAAATCCATTTCCCACACAACAGGGATATTTTGTTGTGCTGCATCGCCCATATCTGAATAGCTTGGAGTTCTGAGGTCGAGTGGAATGTTGAATTTAATACCTCGCCGCTCAAGGTAAGGCTTGCTGTCTGAATCAGAAATAAAGTTTATGGTTTCCAGGCGAATTGCTTCAGCAATGTCCAGGCCACCATACATAGCGCCCGTCTTATCGCCAGATAACACGTAAATAACTTTCTGACTGCCTGTTTCTTTAACCCGTATAGAATAACTTTGCCATCCAAATTGTTCAGGCATTTTTAAATTGTCGCTACGGGAAGCTTTAACAGATAAGACAGAATCGGAAATGATTTTTACAATCATTTCGTCTTTTGATTTAGCATTTAAAGATTTAACCAGGGTTATAACATAACCATTGTTCTCAGCTGCCTTCTTAATTTCGTCTCCTGCAAATAATAGTTGTTTGTCAGAAGAACTAATTTGGATAGCTATTTTACTTTGTTGAGAAAATCCGGAATTGATATCTGCTAAATCAATAAGAAGTATCAGAATTAGTAATTTGCTTGAAATTGTTTTCATAATAATTGAGATAATTAATTGTTTAATATCTTATCTGTTTTAATATAATCAGGAACAATAATAATACCTAACCCTGAGCCGGCGGGTACTTTTAATACTCCCTTTGTTATGGATATCCTAGCATTATATATTGCTGATGTTTCATTATGATAGTGACCTATACTATCGAAATACAGTCTCCATGCCGGTTTGCTGGAAGCATAGTTAAACCGGTTTAAGATTTTTTTGCCAATCTATGAATGTACTATGCATTGAATACCAGGCTTTAGCGGATATTTTACCTTTTGTATGCTTACCGAAAATACGAACAGTTTTAACTTCGCCCGGCAAAAGATCAAAATAATTATCCTCAAAGAACCATCCAAAGGAATCGCCATTTGAATCTCCCTCGAGATTAATATTCCTTGCAAATTTGTCAGTTGAAATTACCAGGGCATTATTCTCAACCTTTATGTTAAGCTTTGCATCAGGGAAAATAAGACGACGTTCTATATCGGCCAGTGCATTTGCCCTTGCAATAACCTGGTTATTAACATTAATCAGTGTGGCAAAAAGAATATGCTCTTTTCGAAAAGCCCTTATACCTTCCTTATCTAACTGAACAACTACGGCTGATTTACCTGGAGAAATTGTAACATTTGTTACAATTTCTTTGTGGAACTGACATAATTCGAGATGATAAAGCTGGATTTTTATTGTTCCTCTAACAGTCTCAATGCTATCGTTAACAACCCAAAGATGAATAAAAGCGCCTATATCAAATGACAGAAGTACAGGAGCATAAGCGCGTTTTAAAAAGTAATAAGCATGATAAGGTTCCATGAAATAATCAACCTTAGCGCTATATATCTCAGGCCACGAATCATTGTATTTCCAGACTATATACCCTCCACAACTGCGACGATCTCCATCTTCTGTGGCAGGCCTTCCCCGACGCTGACGTTCAACGGTATCCTGATAATACAGACCTTCTGCTATACCGATTCTATTTATTAACGATGCAGCATCAGCTGCATCATAAAATTGCTCTACCGGGCCAGTTTTTTTCCAGCTTTCACTTGAAGTATATGGAAGCCATGTCAGCGGAAATGGATATTTATTGCCATGCAGAGAAATAGTAGAATATCCCTCAGGAAAAATCTCTTCAGATTTCATAAACCGTTTCATGCTATTTAACTGTGGAGCAGCAATACGTGTGTCTTCGCTAGCAAAATTCAAATAATCATAGCCTGGCACAAACCACATATTTGTATAGCCATGGGTATTCCCTTCTCTTGGATCATTAGGATTCATTCCAAAATATGGACTGCTTGGTTGATAATACCGGTCAGGATCAAGCTTTTTGCAAACCTCGCCCACAGCTTCAGCCGATGGTAGACCCTGCCAGGGTCCATGGTCAATGAAATCTTTATTGTAATCTTCATGAGCCCACTGCGCGGCCTCATTACCTCCACACCATGAAAGTACCGAAGGGTGATGTTTAACTTTTTTAATAAAGCGCGTTGCTTTTTCAACACAAATTTCAATACTGCGCTTGTCGGGGCCCAAAGGAAGATTTGGAAAATCCTGCCAAAGCAGAAAACCCCTTTCGTCGGCCATTTCATAAAACCTCTGATGTGGTTCCGACGGAGACGGTCCCCATATCCGAAAAGCATTGAAATTGGCGTTTTCAGCCATAGTAAATAGCATCTCTTCACGTTCCTTATCCCATACATCGCTAAGCAAATTTGGTGTCACCCAAACACCTCCAAGCAATAATACCGGAACCCCATTAACAACAAAATGCAGCCTCTCAGGCATAGTTATTCTCCTGAATCCAATGGTACGATATTCCTTTTGGTGAGGTTTTCCTTCAGCAATTAATACAATCTCAGTTTCATATAATTTCTGTTCCCCATACCCTCTTGGCCACCAGAGTTCAGGATTCGTAACATTCAAAACAAGTTGTCCGCTGTAATTTCCATTTGAAACGTTGACAGGAATTGTTGAGCTGGATACTAATTTAGTATCCGGGCCATACAGATTGACTTGTAACTTAACCCGTGATAATCTGCTTCTTCCAGATACATCTAAAACAAGAGTCCCTTTTGCCAATGATTCATCGACTGAAAAGCCTGTAATAATTTCTGAGATTAGGTTTCCATGAGTATTCTCAAGAATAACGCTCTCAAATACCCCCGATGTGAAAACCATAGGATTCGGGCCAAGATACGAGCCTCCTGAATTGCGGACTGATGGATCAGGGACACCTGTCTTTACATCGGGGGCAGCTTTGCCAAAATGTAACACTAGAGAGTTCCTGGCAAGAAGATGGCCGGTAACATCAACAACAAGCGGTATTGCCATATCTGTATGGTTAGCAATCTGTTCATTGTTTAAATATACCTTAACATGACCATTAAGGCCGTTGAATATCAGTCTGCTCTCCCCGGATGTTTTTTTCACAGCAAAAGTTACGCTGTACACCCAATCCTTTTCAGAAACCCAATAGCATTTCTCCATTCCAAAGGGTTGAACCGGATCTTCAATTATTTTATGATGAAGAAGGATCTCATGGACCATTGCAGGCATGATTGGTATTGGCAACCACTCCTTTTTTTCACTCGCCTCTGTTGCATCTGACAGATCAAGTGCAGCTAAAAGTTTTCCGGGAGGAAAGGACTTAATTTTCCATCCATCAGTGATAATCTGTTTTTCAAGTAATCCCCCATTTAAAACGGTCTTATTGCTTCTTAATATATTAGAAGATAATAAACCAGGTAATGCCAATGCTCCTCCAGCTAAAGCAGATTGCATTATAAAATGCCTGCGGGTCAGACCTTCTTTACTTCTGTTTGGCTTATTTATTTCACTCATGTTCTTATCTATTTGAATATTACCATTGTATTTTATTAAGTAATTAACTTTCAAAATAGACATTGCCTGCTACCAATGCTTTTCTTAATTCAGAATATGGCAACTCCCGGCAACCGATATTCTTTGCAGCACATAAGGCTGCAGCGGTTCCGCTTGCCTGTCCCTGCCCCATACAACTAACAGTGTTTCGGGTTGACATATGTGCATTGTGGTCCGAGGTAATCATCATTCCTGATACATATAGATTATCATTACTAAACGGATAATATCTAAAATTAGAAGGAGATTCTTCGCTTCACTTCGTTTCGCTCAGAATCTCATTAATTTAATCGGATACTACTGATATTTATACTATAAAACTAAGCAAATATATCTACTATATTAAAATTATATTATTAACATCCAAATGATTATATCAACAATGGGTTTTTAGAGATGCCCCTTATAAATTCAACAACCGGACACTAATGACATTTTTTCTAATTTTACTGGTAAATAATTACAAAAATTTAACCAAAGCTATATGAAGTCATTAAAGGTATATTTAACAATCTTAATATGTATTTTGCTGCTTTCTTCATCCAGTGAAAAGGAAAAGTACATAAAGGTAAAGCCTGCCGAATATGTCCATGCGCTGCGCAATCCGTTAAAAGGATTTACCACTCGGGGAATAGACAATCACCCCTGGGCCACAACTGCACAGACTTACATTCATTGGAATGAGATTGAAAACAGTGAATCAGACGGTATTGAAAAAATTAAAAAAGTGTGTGACGAAAAATGGCTTGGAATTGAAGATAACAACGTAAAAGTAATCCCAAGAGTTTATTTGCATTGGAGCGGTAACAGAAAATACTGGCCCTCGGATATGCAACAGGATGATTATTCCAGTGAACAGTTTCAGAAAAGAGTTTTACGTCTAATTAAAAGGCTGGGAGAATGCTGGGATAATGATCCGCGGGTGGCATTTATTGAAATGGGAATTTTTGGAAAATGGGGAGAACAACATTCACCTGATCCATCGGTTAAAATGCAAAAAATCGTCGGGGATGCATTCGAGGAAGCATTTAAAAATAAAAAGGTTTCAGTACGTCATAATTGGATGCAGTTCGAACAACATCCATTTGGTGAATATTGGGATTCTTGGGCACATTACGATCAAATGTGGCCTCATGGCAACAGTATTAAGAGAATGAATGATAACGGGCGTTACCTGGAAAATTATGTTGGCGGTGAAGTGGCTTATGATTGGGGAAATGGTAACATCCAACCCGGACTTTCACCTACTGCAAGTGTGGCTGAGGAAAAACACCTCAATTTTGTTATTAATTCAATCCGGTGGCTTCATTGTACTCAACTCCGTTGGATTGAAAATTATGATAGAAATAATGAAGCAGCAGCTAAAGGTGCTGAAGAAATCCAAAAAGTTTTTGGATATCGGTTTGTACTTGATGAGGTGCGTTTTTCATTAAGCGATTCTTTAAAGATAGCTTTCGATGTAACCAATACCGGTTCAGCTCCTTTTTATTACGATTGGCCTGTTGAAGTTGCACTCCTTGATAAGAGGAACCATAATCCGGTATGGAAATCAACTATGAATAATGCGGATATAAGAAATTGGTTGCCCGGTGAAGGTTGGACAGATCCGGACTGGACGGCAGTTTCAGGGTGGTCTGAATTTGTACCTGACACGAATTGGAATGCAATGGGTAAATGCAAATGGGAAAACCCACCCAAAAAAAACGCGGTAAAAGGAAATTTTAAAGTGGATCTACCCGAAGGATCTTACGTTCTTTCACTGGCAATACTTGATCCAGCAGGCAATTTGCCAAGTCTAAGGTTTGCAACCACGAATTATTTAAACGGTGGCAGACATCCGGTTGGAATAGTCGATGTTGAAAAAAAACAATGCTACCCTTTGCCATCTGATTTTCCATTTGACGATCCTGCATCAGACAACAGTTTGCATTATATCATTAGTAAAACAGTATTAACCAAATAATTTCCATGTCGTTCACAAAAAGACAAGAAATAAAAATGGACTCACTTAATTCGAATTAAATTATTAATTAACAACTAAATAAAAAAAGTAAAATGAACAAACAACAAAAATGGATTTCAGGCCTGATTTTTTTAGTGCTCATTTCTTTTTTATCAAATAGTCATGCAGGCGCTCAAGCTTCCAAACAAACACCAGCCCCTTTTTTGGGATGGAATAGTTACAATTGCTATGGCTCCCATATAAATGAAAAATTGACCTATGAGAATCTGATTGCCTTTATTCAAAAACTTAAACCTTATGGTTACGAATATTTTGTTCTCGATGCAGGTTGGTACAGACATTATGATTTAAAACCAGGAGAAATTTGGCCAACTGATGGTGATAAAAAGCATCTGACCATGGATATGATACCCTTTGGACATATTAGAATAAACTATCCGTTAACTTATAATAAGTTGGAAACTACCAGAGGATACGAACGTATGGATTATTTCAGTTATGCACATAAAAAGACTTTTATAACACAGCGTGCCATGGCAGCTTCCCCGCTCTTTATGGGTGGTGCTTTAACATCTTCGCCAAATATTGTCTTTGAATTGATTACAAATGCGGATATGCTTGAATGCAACCAAAATGGGATAACCGGTGAACTTGTAAGCAGAATCTCTGATTATAGTGTTAAAGTAGATATTTGGAAGACTCCACACAAAAACAATGCTAATGAAGGATGGATAGGAGTTTTCAATCGGAATGAATACATGGAATTAATTAAAATTGACAAAGAGAAACTTGGTTTGAATAAGACAGTTTCTTATAACTTATATGATATCTGGGGGAAAAAAATAATGACAGATTCTGAAACATTCATTTTTGAAATTCCCGGAAATGATGTTGTTTTTATTCATTTTACTGAAAGAAAAGGCAATTCATAAATGATTTTCGTTCTGCGACAATAAAAATGCCACAAAGAAGAATCTTTTTTCTTACATCATCCATGTATTTGACGAAAGCGGGGCATCAACCTCAAAAAAAGTCTTTAAGTGGTAGAACAACTTTCTCTTTTTTGAACTGAAACTTATCCTTTATGGACAAAAATTAACTCCTCGAATTGTGTGTAAAAGATAATTTTGATGTTACATATAGTTTTAGTTTAATTTAGGTAAATCAGTTAAATGATAATGAGTACAATATTGTATTGTTAAATATACATCATCAACTGTAATGGCTGCTTTGATATTGCCTGACGGAGAAACAAATATGACTGGTTCCTTCTTTGAGTTGCATGCAAATAAGGAAAAGGTTAAAAGAGTGAATATAGTTTTTCTCATAGATTGATTTATTAGTTACTATTTTGTTTTTTAATTACAGGGATTTAATCAAACTTTCAAAATTCAATATCTGAAATTAGATAATAGCCTTCTGAATCTCTCAATTGTTCCTTTAAACCAATTTCCACTGGCCTTCCCGATCTGGTGTCAGATAACTGGATAGCAAGTGAGTAAGTTCCTTTTAACTTTTCTTTAAATTCAGTTGAATAAGTTTCGGTAATTGGCACATCGGGAAACCAGTTTTTGTTTCCAGAGTTCTGAATATCAAAATAAACTGGTTTGCCTGGCCTATTTACACTGGTTAATTTACCCTTTAACTGATAAACAGAATATGCCGGCGCAACTCCTTTGTTTAACCACTCAATCTCGAATTGGAGAGATGATTTTATAACATCTTTAATTGTTAATGATTTTGGAAAATACCAGTATCCGCAAAGGTTCAGCATTTCTCTAACGGGGTCAGGATTGTCGGTAAGATACTCACCGGCATACCCATGGAAACCTATATAAGTAGCATGTTCCAGTTTAATTGCTTCACGAAATATTTTAGCTCCTGAATATCCAACAGAGGGAATTGTGTCTTTTCCATTTTTACCGAGCCACAGACCATTTTTCTTCACTGTCGGATAATGTTCCGATTCGAATACAACAGGTTTCTGAAGATAAAGAGGATTATAAAAATGAGGATGGCTTACCGACCAGGTCTTGATCATTTTTTCGACATAGTACTTTACCATCGGACTATCGTCGCGAAGTGTAAACCCATTAGCTACAGCATAATCATATAATGTTTTTACATCCTTTTCATTTTTGTTGTAGTAAAGCAAATCGTCAGTAACCACCAGCTGCGTCTTTTTATAGTTTTTAAGGTATATGTCCATATTGGCTTTTACTTCCTCAACAGAAGGTGGAATTCTTGTTGAGTTGTTAGTATGACCTTCACCCCATTCGCCTATACTTCCCACATCGATATACCTCACCCATGGTTTTCCATCATATTTTGCAGCAAATGCACGGTGAAAGTTGTCAAGTTTTTCAAGGAAAACAGGATCATCCCAGTCGGGGGTCCATGATTTTGAACCATACTGAGTGGGAACCACACCTTTGGCACCTGCTTTCTCAACCCACGATGGAGTAGCATAATAAACACCGTTAACTTCTTCGGGTACAGAATTTGGCTTCCCCCCTGTTTCCTTACACGAAATCCGGAAAGAAATTCCATAACCCAGCGGAACATATTTCTTCACAATATCATCAATATACGACCAGTCGAATTTGCCTTCTTCCGGTTCAAGGTAGGCCCATGCCAGACGGAGATAAAGATGATCCATGCCTGGGAATGCCTTCAGTTCTGATTCGTCCTTCAAAAGGTATTTGCCAATACCATTATCGAGCATATGGTGATACCACCCTTTATCGGGATTGGCCAGCGGACGGACAGTATCCCATCTGACAGAAAGATCTTTTTTCTGTGCCTGGGTAATACTAACAGTCAGAAAGGTCAGAAGAATAAGGTTGAGAATTTGTTTCATGTTATCAGAAATATTTTTCAGTTCTTAATGATCTCGAAAGTCTGAGAAGAAGTTGCAGTTAAACCCAACCAGATGATCATCTTATACTTACCGTCGCCATCAATAATTTTACACTGACGGAAATCTGGTCCGGCTTTTATAACTCCTCCGTTCACTTTTAAACCTGCTGACTGGCTGTTTCCCCAATTACTGACTTCAAAACAAAGGTTGTGGATAGGTTTACTTTCAGAAGCATTTATCTGAAAAGAGAGCTTTGAGCCTTCAACAACCAAAAAATAAGCTCTGTGCGATTGATTATACCCCTGAGATGTCCCACCTGATACACTTAATACCTGTGGTGCCTTAAGCCATGATCGGGCCAGACCGGTAAGCGACGCTGCAGGCTGGTCGGTCATTCCTTCCAATAATAATTTTTCGTTAAAAGATATTTTGCCCCTTTGCTGAGAACTGAATGGCCAGAATAAATGTGAAACAGAACTATGCGCGGCCCTGTCTGTGAAACTAGCATTCCGGCCAGAGGAGTTGATCTGAGCTGTTGGCCAGTGGTTCCACACCGGGAACACCGAGTACCATGTCCGTTCTCCTTTGTAAATATCTCCTCCACTGAAATTCTGGATAGTAAACGGATCATATTTCCCGGTAAAATATATCTTCTGAATAATCTGCCCTTTATATTGAGGTACAGGTGGATCTGGGTTCCAGTCATAATCAGTTGCTATGCCTGAACTGTCAACAAGTGTCATTACAGGGCTCTTGCTCAATACGCTTTCGGGGTGTTGTCCCTCACCCAAAATTACCATCTGCTCATCCCATTCGTACCATGTATCGGGCTTTGAGGAATAACAGCGCATGACCTTGGAAGCCACGCCATCGGGGTAAATATAATAATCCCATTCAGCGATATCGCCCCAGCCTGTTGTATCATTATAATTGGCCCAGTGATGACCTGGTTCTGTTAACCTGTAGCGCCAGCTTACAACTACCCTTGCATCACTGTTTTCGATAACCCTTACATGTGAATCCCACGATCCTTTGTCAGACATTGGTTCACAATCGCCCGGAGCGTCTTTGGTAAACCCTGTCTCACTGAATTCGTTTGTAAACCATTGGTTGGATTCATTAACCATCACAGGTATATAGCTGACACCTCTCCAGAAAACAAACTTAATTGGCAGCTTATCAAATCCAACCACAACATCTGCAAAATCGCCAAAGCGGAACATATTCTCCCAGGTCTCATAATATGGCAGGTGAGTATAAACAGCCTTAAACTGCCCTTTAGCTGATGGTTCAGGTAGTTTTCGCCTCATCATATCAGGGGCATTTGCAACAGAAATACCGGGGTATAGTCCGTCGAAAGAAGCCTTTACCTGACTGCTGCTTAATGCCTTATCGTAAACCTTAACTTCATCAATTAGACCGTCAATACCATAATTGCTTGAGAGATTAGTATTGGTGCCTTCAGTGGGTTCTCTGAAAATTCCTGCTTTACCTATTCGTAAATCGGCAGTAACAGTTTGTACGCCTCCCTTCCCAATCAGTTTGCCGGCAACCTCATTTCCACTCAAATACAACCGTAAAGCGCCATTGGTTTTGTTATAAGTGCCGGAAACATGATACCATTTAAAGAGTTCCATGTGGCTGGCATCATTATAGGGTGGGTTAGCTGTTACAGTCAGTTGTTCCCATAAACCGTTAATTTTTACCATGAAAGCAGGATAGCCATGACTGTCAATTCCCAGGAAATAACCGCCATTATCTCCCTGCTGTACAATCGGGGCCAGGTTCCAGGGATATGCTGCAATGGCAATCCATCCTTCTAATGTTAGGCTGCCATCAGAGAGGGAAGGTACACTGGCGGCTGGAACCGTGACAAAAGTATTATATCCATCGAACTCAAGGGATGTTCCTGAAACTCCTTTCTTCCAGAGAGTTTTATGTCCGGGAATGATTGAGCTTATTTTAGTGATTTTTTCTTTTGTAATATCTCCAACCCCTTCATTGAAGTCAAACCATAATACAGGGGAAAAATCTGCAGATCCTTTTTCGGGATTTCCCTTAGTTCTGGTTTGTTTTGCAGAGTGTTGCGGATTTAAACGGCTGATTTCAGTAATCCCATTAATATCAAGTTGAAGTGTTTGCACGGTTTGATTCATAACATCATTCCAGGCATCTATCTTGTCTGTCCCCTTTTTAACGACTCGTTTTACTCTTCCGTTGGGTGAAATTGTGAATACTTCATCGACAAAATTGACAGGGTTCACATTGGCGTGAGGGTTACCGGCATCAAAATCAGACAGGTACCTCCAGTGTATTGTAACAGAGGTTGTTGAACTCTCAATTATTGAAACGTGAGAATAGACATTCACCTTATCAGGCATTGGCTCTTTACCATCACCGCTGCGTGGAATAATCTCCTCCAGGTCCCATTGACCTTTGTCAGTTTTCCAGTATGGCAGATAACTATTGCCACGCCAGAATACCAGTTGACCTTCAGGCTTTGAGAGTTGAAGAACGACATCCGGATGGTCTCCGGTACGTGAATATGCTTCCCAGCTTTGACCTGTAATAAGGTTGGTATAATATGCCCCAAAATCGATGTGTGCATAGCTGGCACTCATTATAGAAAGGAAGAATAAGCAAGCTGCTATACGTTTAATTCTTTTCACTTTCATGTTAAGCCTTTTTTACTGTGTTACTTATTGACCAATATTCAAAATACAAAGGCGCAGTTAAAGGTATGATCTTTCGTGAATGCAAATTGGTTTGAAAACATAGAAACTTCACAAACTTACTATCAGGGTCGCGTCCCGACACCAACTGATGGATTTCATCAAGTATCAAATAGGTTTCGTCTTAAGTTATTATCTCCCATTTTCTGAAGGATGAACAATCATTCTAAAATTACTTTCTTTATAAGCAATTTTCTATATCAATCAAATACAACTGGCGTCCATTTCCACCATGAGGCGAATCTATACATACATGTTTGCCATCAGGACTGCCCCGGGGGTGCAAATCGCAACGCCATTCTCCTTTATATTCTTCGGACGATGGATAGTCACCCAGATTGATGCGACGATCTGTTGGTATATGGTAAAGATATGGTGTCTGGTTAAGATTTTTTAAACTGGCATAGTTGTCACACAAAATCCACTCCATTCCGTTACCCTGTGGCAAATAGGTTTGATGGCCATTTACAGGCATTTTTACGGCACCAATGCGTTCGTATTTCCCGGTTTTGTCTTCCAGGATGTAAAAACCTTCCGGTTGTCCGGATGGCTTGGTAAATGCAGTGATGTGAGACGGATCTTTCCAAATAAAATGTGAGGTAAAACCCGATGGATCTATACAGTAAAGGTCGTCACCTCCAGCAGAGGAAGTGAACATCCTCGTTACAAAACCTCCTGCTGACATTTTTTGAGGGTCCAGCTTCTGTGGCCTACACCTGTTCAGGAATGTAAATCTTGTGCCATTTGAATTGACCAGCAAATGGTTAAACCAATGATAATTATCAACTACAGAAACCCCATTGTGGGGAATGGATGCCACACCGGCAATAGTGAAAAGTAACTGATCTTCACCCGTCTTAAGGTTAATTTTATGTAAACCAATTTCTTTAGGGGTTTTCTGGTTTTCATATGGATCAGCCACTCCGGCATATCCGTATCCGGGACGGAGCTTCTGAATACGTGAAAATTCGGTACCAATTGCCCAGGAGCCATCTGGACTTAATGCATAAATGGCCTTTGATAAGGAACGCTTTCTCCCAGTTTTTATATTGAGAATATAACTAACATAATGGTCATCCAACCGGTTGTTCCAGATGATTTCTTCCGACGACCCGGGAATCCATTGCAACATGCAGCCTTGCTGCCATCCCCAGGATATGCTTGATCCCAGATCCGTCCATCTATCGCTGTCCTGAAGATCAATCATCCCGATTCTGATCTCATCATTTGCTTCCGGAGAGCGGTGCTCAAAACCCACCTCCATACCCAGTCGGCGTACTCTTTCCTGATCTGCTCGTCCCAGCCATGATTCTGCCAATAGAGCCATTCATTCTGGAAGAGCAAGCCATATTCATCAGCTATATCATACCAGAAATCGGGTACAATACACACGCAAATCCTCATCGCATTCCAGTTCAGCTGTTTGGGATAGTCTACGAGAAGCTTCCTTACCCACTCCTTATCCCAGACAAGATTTCCGCAATCAGGATCTTCGAAAAACCTCTGAAGAGTAATATTTGTTCCGCGAAGAATATATTTTTCACCATTCAGATAGAAGAACTTACCCTTTGTTGTAAAATCGCGCATTCCAAACTGATGATCAAGTTCGTCAGCGACCCCACTTTTGATTATAAGTCTTGCAGTTGCAGCATACAGAAACGGGTTCTCCGGTGTCCAGAAAGTAAATTCAGGCAATGGAATATCAATTGCCATCTCAGTAAGATTATCACGTTTCACCAAAAAACGGCCTTTTCCAGCGGCTACCTTTTTTCCCGTGATCTTTTCGATAACCACAACTTCAAGGCTCACTGAATCATCCATCGGATCTCCATAAAATATCTATGCAGGTATCAGGCTTCTCACCTGCGTTTTAATTGTCAGTTTTTTATTTTCAACCGAAGGAAGTACAAGCAATCTGTTGATGCGGATATTACCGGTGAATGAAAGCAATACGTCATCCCATAATCCGGAAAGGTAGTGTTCCTTTTCCTTGTCAGTACCGCCTGCCGCCTCAGCCGGCAGCCAGATCCGTTCACCAACTCTGATCAGTATTTCGTTATCCGAACCAAACTTAATCACTTTATTAACAGAAAATTCTATCGGGGTATAACACGCCATTGAAGTACCCATATCCATTCCGTTAATATATACCTGGGTTACATACTGGCTCTTCTTTATTGTAATCATTCCTTCAGTGCCTTCAAGCCCTTTCGGAATAAAAACTCTCCTCCGGTACCAGCTGTACTTTGGTGCATAATCAAGTTTATAAAGATTGAATTGCTCTTTAGATTCAACCCTGTCGGGACTTTTGAAGAACTTATCATATTCTTCTATTCGTGGTTCAGCCAGATGAATCAATCCCGGAACAGGAATTTTTCTGGTAAATTTTTCAGGAGGGAAGGCCTTTGTTGTCTGATCGAACTCCCAGATACCATTAAGACTGATAACCGTGCGGGGTTCCTGTGCTCTGAAATTTTGCAAAGTCAAAACTATTACAAGAATAAATATAATTCGAGGTCTGTTCATATTTGTAAGATTTAGAATTATTATTCCTTACTTATCTTCATAAATGCTACGCCATGCCATGGAACATCAAGCTCGAATGTATTTTCAAACGATCCCAGACTCTTTTGCCTCCAGACATCTCTTACATTTGCTTTTCCGGCCATTCCTATTTCATTCAGGCTGATTTTTATTTTCTTTGGCAATCTCTGTGGATCCCATTCAAAATAATCAGCCGGAACAGGAGGGTTGCCTGACACATAAAAAAGGCCAGCAGCTTTGGATCCATCTTCGAGGTCCTTTATCATAATTAATTCATTATCTGCATATTTCAGGATCTTTGCCTGACGGCCAAGAACATCCTGATTAATATCAATTACTTCATTATTGCATAAAACATTAAGGGTAAATTTGTCCAGCTTTGACATATCTCCGCTGAAGATCAGGGGGGAAGCCATTAAAGACCACATTGACATATAAGTATATTGTTCATCAGGGGTGAGGGTGGTTTTTTCACCTTCGCCCATTGAATTTGCACTTCCGACCCATCCTATGAGGATATAATCAGGATCATTCCACGCACCCGGGCGGGCATATTCGCTGTGGCTGGCATTGCTAATTCCAATATTAAAAAAACCCGGCATTGTACTTGAGGACTCCAATCCCAGATCACCAGTAGTGCGCCAGGAATTGCCAACTTCACCTGCCCATTTCCACGATTCCCCCATGCCGTACTGGCAGAGATTAAAAACTATATCACGGTCAATTTTTTGAAGATGCGACCACATGAGTTTATATGGGGCTTTAAAATCCTCAGTAGTTCTGCCTTTTACCACGCTTCCATACGAGCACCAGTCATACTTGAGGAAATCATATCCCCAGGCAGCAAAAGTTGCAGCATCCTGCTTTTCGTGTCCCAGGCTACCGGCAAATCCTGCACATGTTGTCGGGCCGGGCGAGATATACAGCCCTGCTTTAAGACCCTTATCATGAATATATGAAGTCAGTCCTTTCATATCGGGAAATCTTTTATTTGCCAGGATTATCCCGTTTTTATCACGTAATGGTCCTCCAAGATCAGGGTCGTCTAATTGTTCTTTTCTCATCCAGCAGTCATCAATATTTACATACTGATATCCGTTATCAGCCATTCCGGAAGATATCATAACATCTGCCGCAAGACGCATTAGTGAATCACTTATACGGTTATAATGAATATACCAACTGTTCCAACCCATGGGAGGTGTGAGCGCCAGAGTATTCCCAACAACTATGGTGAATGGACGCCTGGACTCCCCTTTGTTATTTTTTGCAACTAATTCGACATTATATCTGCCGGGTTTTGAAATACTTCCAGTTATGATCCCCGTTTCTCTATTCAGTTTCAGTGATCCGGGAAGTCCTTTAACATCAAATGACATAGGTCTTTCACCAGTTGCGGGAATACGATACAGAAAAGGAGAGCCGGGGTGCATTCCACAGATCTTTGGTCCGTTAACACGTGGTTCTGCAGGCTCTGCAGGTGTAAGGACTTCACCCTCTGCAATTATATTGGAAGGTACCGGAGTGGGAACTACTCCCGAAAATTCAATTTTAGTTTCAATCCAGTTCGCATAATCTCTTGAATTACCGTCGTTTCCATCAGATACCAGTAACCCGATTTTTGAAATATCTCTTATATCCAGTTCTGCAACTTTTACCCTGTCCCCCTTTCTCATCAGGCCACTTTCCCAAAGGATCTTTTTATCACCAAGAATATAAAAGATCGCTGAACCGCTTTCATTTGAGCTATCATCCACACCAACTTTTGAATGGAATGATTTTCCATTCCCATTAACATTGATCAGATAAGAACTTGTGGCAATAGTTCCCACACCACGCGAATAAACCTGATTCCCAACTGATAAAGGAGTCCCTTTAAACGATTTGTTTATCTTAGGGATTCCCCAGCCGGTTTTCATACCGGATAGATCCAATTCATCAAGAAAGATATTCTTTTTTGATCCTGTACATGAAGAGAGAAGGAAAAGCAGAGA
>Ga0315295_10001383_pt1 | contig 20821 bp, 22 predicted proteins | sample YL17G14_0_MG_FD_204453 | JGI IMG/M metagenome (GOLD analysis project Ga0315295, IMG submission 204453) | Sediment microbial communities from Yellowstone Lake, YNP, Wyoming, USA - YL17G14_0 | ecosystem: Environmental > Aquatic > Freshwater > Lake > Sediment | place: USA: Wyoming | collected...
GCTGACGTGATATTTCTTGGCCAAATTAAAAGCGTCTCTTTTAAGGGGATCCAGGCCGATGTCGAGTGCGTCGGGTTTGAGCACTTTTTAAAGATGCCGATCCCGACCGAAAGATATCAGATCACCTGCAACTGGAAGGTGTTTGATTCAAAGTGCAACGGCGTCTCCGTATCAAGCGTAAATCGCGGGAGAGCGGGCAATGTCGCCACCATAGAAACTAAGATTGCTCACGAACTCGTTCCTGGAGATTGGGCCGTTATTTCTGAGATGGGGAGCGCGGGTTATGATGGAACGTGGGAGGTCGCTTCTATTCCCGACACGATGCATTTTACTTATGTTAATGCAGGGGCAAATGAAGGGGAAACTGCTGACACCGGAGGAGCAATAGTTCGTGATATGAAGATAAAATATAAAGTTCCGGTTACGGTAACACTTGATCCTACAAAGACTATATTGACGGCCATTATCTTTGGCACATATACCGCAGGTTATTTTATTGGGGGCACTGTGGAATTTGGAGTTGAAAAAAGAACCATAGTTGCTCACTCAGTTAATACAATTACTATGTCTTATCGCATGATTAACCTTGATCTTAATAACGATGATATTTCTGATGGCGATGTGGATGTTTATCCAGGATGTGATGGGCGGGCGGCGACGTGCAGAGATAAGTTTGATAATATCTTTAACTTTTTTGGGCATCCATACATTCCGATCGAAAATCCGGCGATGAGGACGTGATGGAATATTTTTTTGACGATAAAGAAAAACAGAGAGAGTTGAAAAAGATACTGGATAGTTGGATCGACCCCCCCACTCCCTTCCGGCACCAGTGTGGTGTGAAAGGCCTTGGATGCGATTGCGCCTATTTTGTGGCAAGAGTTTTTGAAGAGATTGGCGTCTTGCAATGGAGAAAGAATCTAATGCCTGACTATCCGAAGGACTGGCATCTTCACAACACGAGGGAGTTGCTGAAAGAAACGATCGAGAAAGAATTTAGGTGCGAGAGCATCGGGTTTGAATCCTTTCTTAATGGAGACATGGTTCTTCTTCACTATAGGAAGGCGGCCTCACACGTTGGGATATTTTTTGATGGCCATTTATATCAGGCGATTGAGATGGTTGGGGTATGTCGAGCCTCTGCTCAGGAGAAAGGTCTGAGAAAACGGATGCGGTTCGCTTATCGAATTTTAGTGTGATTTTTGGGGATTGTATGAAAGAATTATGTTTGAAAGGCAAATATTCAAATTTTACCACTAAACTTGATGATGTTTGGTTTGATTTCTTTAAAGATTGGAATATAACTGGGTTGGCCGGAAAAACAGGTATTATTTATGCTTGGGGACGTCCTAAGCATGCTCCCTTTGACACCCCATCTCGATATCTCCATCGTATCATTTTAAATGCTCCTAAAGGTATCTTCACCGATCACAAAGACCGGAATGGTTTAAACAATCAAGAAGATAATCTTCGTCTTTGTACTAATCGTCAAAACCAATTGAATTCTAAGAAACGTATGGGAACTTCTTCTCGTTTCAGAAATGTTTGCTTTAACTATAAAAATCACAGATGGCAGGCTTCAGCAAAATTAAAGGAAAAATTAATATATCTTGGATGTTTTGTAACTGAAGAGCAAGCCGCTATTGCTTATAATGATTTTGCAGTAGAAAACTATGATCCTGAATTTGTGATTTATAATCAAGTGGACTCTATATGTAATGAATTGGGGATATTAAAATGAGCACGGGACAATGGATCGGCGCAATCCTTGGCGCCATCGTAGGGTTTATTATTGGTGGTTGGTATGGTGCTATTTATGGTGCCATCATAGGTTATTCTCTCGGCGGCATCGTTGACCCTGTTAAACCGGATGTTAAACAACCCGGTGCTCCCGCACCGCAAGGGCTTCAGATCATGACCAACGTGATTGGGAACCCGATCTTTGACGTGCTCGGAACGGCGAAGATCACGGGGCAACTGTTATTTTTTGGAAAGGAGTTTAATCGACCTATCTGGTATCGGCCAGCAAAAGGAGTTCGGGCAATCAGCGGGTATAAGTATTATGCTTCTTGGGCATTGGGCATCTGCATGGGGCCAGCAGATTGTTTATACACTGTCTTTAGGGATCAAGACCCAATTTGGGAAGGGGAGTTAACACGCCCTGAATCTGGTGGAGAGGCGACGATCCAGATCGAGGGAGGAGGGACGATGGTTTTTTACTTTGGCACGGATGACCAAATGCCAAACGTTAATGCTGGAACTCTTATTCCTGATCCGACCCTAAACACGGGATACCGCCATCTTTGTTGGGCATTCTTTGACGCTTTCTTTATGAACGAATATAACCGGATGCCATCAATGTCGTTTGTGGTGAAAAAAATTCCACCAATGTTTGATGAACCTACGAGCCAGATCCAGACCTATGACATAAATCCTGCCCATGCACTGTGGCACACGTTAATAGAAAAGGCGGGACTTCCGGTAGAATGGGTTGATCCAGTAGATTTTTTGGCGGTTGCAACAGAATTGTTTGGAGAAGGACGAGGGATTAGCATTCTTTTTGACGTTCATCAAGCCACCTTGAATTATCTTGAGGCAATCAACAGCCACGTAGATTGTATCTTGCGCTATGGGTCAGATGGAAAATTTCACCCTAAACTAATACGGTACGTTGATCCGACCGATTTGCCTATTATCAACGAATCAAAGTTGCTTGAAGAACCGACCTTTTCCCGTAGAAGTTGGATCGACACCATCAACGAGGTGAAGGTGCAATACTCGGAGATTCTTGGAGAAAGACCGTCCCCTTACACCCATGTTTATGGAGTTCAAGGGTATCCATCGAGTAGTCCTTGGGCTGGACAGACAAAACTTGTGAAGCGAAATATGAGTGATTTAAGTTTTGTCTCTGAGGTTAATCTTGGGGATTATTCTCAGAGTGGAATAGCCAACCGGCCTGGAATTAAATATGTTCCTTCGGAGGATACACTCATAGTATTGTCGCATGACATTAGTCTTGGGGGAGCAGATCCAGATTGGAGAATCCAAAAGAGAAAAGCCTCTGACTTATCTTCAATATATAGTTTTATCTATGATCCAGGTTTACCCACTAACTATTCTGGCCGAACATGGTCGCATATTCTTTTAAGCGATGATGGAGTTTCATTTTATTGTTGGATGACAGACGATAGTTCACTTTCACAAGTATTCCAGAAAAGAAATATCTCAGACGGGTCTTTAGTGTGGTCAAGAGTTTTTGGGACATTCCCTGGGTATCATGGATATAAGGATGTTTGTCTTTATGGTGGGAATATTTATGCGATTGGGAAGGATTACTATAATCGCTTGTATCTATGCAAATTTACAGAAGGCAATGTGGATGTTTGGGCATGGCGGGATACCGTAAACATGGATTATTATTATGGTGCAGGTATCTACGTAGATGCAGGCGGAATCTATGTAGGTTATTATAAGGGCACGACCGATTACTGGACAGTTCAAAAATGGACTGATAAGAGTATTCCAACTTTAGTTTGGACTCAATCTCCAGGTGCCAATCGAATCCCATATAAAATCATCGATGATGGAACTGGGGCCAATATTATCATTGTTGGTGGTTCAGGAGCAGCTCTTTATGAAAAGCGAGCGAAAGCTGATGGAACTCTTATCTGTACTGGAGGATGGCAGGTTGGCAACACAAACTGTGCTTTGGATTTAACCCCTGTCTATGATGGAATATTCTATGTTGGTGGAGATGATTTTGGAGGGTCAACTGGCTCTTACAGAGCCAGATATGAGAAAGTACGTTCCAGTGATTTAGTAACAGAGGCTTTTGTGGTTGACATAGATAGGCCAGTAACCTCTGGAATTACAATTGGTTTATGAGTACAGATGGAGCACTTATAATATTATGACGGTGGAAATTCGACAATCAACGGCTGACCCGATCGCGGTGGATACGGGAAACATCGGTGTTCAGGGAAGAGTTGTCTCAAAGACAATTCAACTGGCGCTATTTACTACAAATAAAAATGCCGTCTGGGGCGGGCGCCAGCATCTTCTTAAATCTTCTTATCCCTTTGCTATGTTGCAGTTGGTGGCAAATCGGAAGGCATTTCAGTTGGAGGTTGGGGATTGCTTCAAATATACTTATTTAAAACACGGGATTAGTAACGCTGTTTTTAGGGTGCTTCAAAAGGAGGAGCAGGAACTTGAGTCTGAGAACATCGTCATCAGCGCCATTGAGGACTTCTACTTCATCTCTCGGGTGATCGATGAGTACACGATCCCAACGGACAACACTATTCCAAGACCCGATTATACTTTGATCCCATTCACTAAGCAGATGGCAATGGAGGTTCCTTATGCGATGACTGATAACATTGACCCTGAAATTATTTTGGTCGCAAGCCGGGAAGGTCTGTTTGATCTTGGTTTCGATGCCTACATAAGCATTGACAATGGAGTCTCATATTCTCTCTTATCAAATAATGTGGGCAACCTTGTCTCGTTTGGGCAGGTGGTCAATTTTGCTTATTCTGAGACTTATATGATCGATGATACCGAGATTGGATTTATCGTGGAATTTAGGAATGAGGCGGACGCCGCTCTTGTGGAGACGACGACGTGGGTGAACACGATCGCTGGGATTGAGAACATTGCTTTAATGGGAAGTGAGATCATATTTTTTAAGACTATAGTTCCTGTGTCTGGGCTGAAGTATAGGATCACGAACATCATCCGTGGAAGAATGGACACGGTGAAAGCCAACCATGTGATAGGGACGAACTTTTATATGTTGAGCAGGGATTTAATGTTTTTATCCCATGAGGAGATTGTGGTAGGCGTGAACAGGGATTTTAAACTCGTCCCTTACAACGTTCGGAAGCGAGGGGACATATCGCTTGCCACGCCGATTGACTTTAACATTATAGGCAGGTGGCGAACGCCCTATATCCCAGGAAATTTTAATTCGAATGGGGGAAACTTTGCCGCAAGATACGATGACGATATCATCCTAACTTGGTCTCCTCGTTATAGAGGGAAAGGAGCGGGGATTGGAGTTCCGGGGGTCGTCACCTCCGAATCGGATAGAGAAGGTTTATTTAAGATTGAAATTTGGGTGGGTGGGATCAAAGTTGATACGGTCAACGCCATCGATGCGGCTTCATGGACTTATACCGAGGCGATGAACCTCTTTGATAATGGCTCGCTTGCCGAAGAGGTCTTGTTTAAGATTTCAAACTATCGGGCGGAGAACGGCGTCCTATATGAATCCGCTCAGGCGGAGGTCGTTTGCAAAAGGAACTATGTCCCATCATCGTAAAATCGGAGGAGCAAGATGACCACAGTCGCTCCCCGTACGGGAGCGTGGATTGAAACTATAATATTTAACTCCCATGTTGATCATATCATACCCTTAAGCAAAGGAGGATTACATCATCCTGATAATCTTCAGATACTTGATGGAAAATTAAATGACTCAAAGAAAGATAAGTGGCCTTTATCAGAAGAAGAAAACAAAAGATACAAAGGGTTAAGACTCTAAATAAAAGGAGAAGTTTATGACAACACCTCGTTACGATTTGCATACCATAGATTACTCGGTGCAAGGTTGGGACGTAATCATGGCCACCGATATGGAAAAGATCGACGACATGATGCCAACCAGAATCATTGGAATGCTCGGGGAAACGGTGACGGCGCATCAGCCTCTCTACCTTAAAGCAGCAGATAGCAAATGGTATAAGGCGCAGGCCAATGGAGCAAAACAGCCGTGCCAAGGTTTGGCAGTTGAGGGTGGAGATGCTTCTGATGAGATCAGAATCCATCGGATGGGTGAGATCATCAATGCCGGGTGGGCTTGGGGAACGATTGGTGGTGCAATATATCTCGATCCATTAAACGCTGGGGCATTGACTCAAACTCCACCAGATGCAAATATCCAGATCATTGGTTATGCCTTGTCAGCGACTAAGATGCTTGTGATGATCGAATCCGTTGGGGTGGCTGGAGGGGCAAGTCTTACTGCTGACAATAGGTTTACGGGGCATCAAACCTTTCAAGGACGTGTGAACGTCGCCGTTTCAGTTGGCGGCACGGTGGATGCGATCACCGCTGTGTTCTCTCCAACCTTCACAGCCCTTGTAGATAAAATGGAAGTGATAATTAGGGCAGCGGGAGCTAATACAATTACAACGCCGACTTTTGCACCAGATGGACTTGTTGCAAAAACAATCGTTAAAGAGAATCTTGCTGCGCTTGCCGCAAGTGATATTATAGGTGCAGGCCATGAGTTGCATCTAATTTATAATGTTACGGCTGATAAATGGGTATTATTCAACCCGAAGGGGTATGTCGCCGCTTCTCAAACTATCAGTCGTGGTGGAACGATTCTTTCCCCAACAGGAGCTATCAACGTAATTGTCTGGCGAGCACCATATGCCTGCACCGTGACCAACGTTAGAGGATATCGGGTTGGCGGAACTGGGGCAACGATCAACGCGAGATTGAATGGGGCAAGTAACCATCTGGCTGCTGCCTTGTCCCTCACCAATGCGGATGAGTGGATGGATGGTGGCGCGGTGCAGAACACAGCTTATGTCGCGGGAGATAAACTTGAGATCATGGTCGTAACGGTGGCTGGATCTCCAACACAGGTTGCTATTCAGGTTGATCTAACAATATAAGGAGAAATTATGGCTTGGCTCTCTGGGTATTCATATCGAAAATTGCAGCCGATAACTGCTTCTGGTTCAATAGCTGGAACCGTTGCTGTTACCAATGGAAATGCTGCCGTTGTTGGAACCAGCACTTTTTTCTTACAGTGGATACTTGGAGATAAGATCCAATTACCTGATAGCAATTGGTATACCATAGCCACCATAACCGACAACACCCACCTTACCATCAGCATAGTTTATCCCGGGGCAAATGCCTCTGGTCAGACCTATGACATGCAACACATTAATTATCAGATGAAACTTCTGGTCGGTGAGAGTGCAGGGGCGACAGGTGAGAATGTTGACTGCAATTCTCATTGTCGGTCTGATTTCGATGATCTTCGTTTTACCGCTGCCGATGGAACGACTCTTCTTGATCATTCGTTTGAGTCCATCACAGGCGCTTCCCCAAATCGATTAGCGACAGTTTGGATTGAGTTTGATTTGATTGGAGTCACGCCAACTAACTTCTATATGTATTACGGATGGGGTGCCGTTGGCGATCCTTCAACCGTCGGTGTAAACTGGGGAAAGTCTTGCAATAACCCATGTCTTACTCCTGGGGCAAGTGGACAGTGGGACGATGCTTGGGTTGCCATCCATTCAATCTGGAATGAAGGCGGCACTTACTATGCTTATTATAATGGCTGGAGGTCATCTACTCAGTGCCAAATCGGCCTCGCCACCTCCACGGATGGAATCACATGGACTAAGCACGGTAGTAACCCTATACTTGCTTTCGGAACGGCTGGTCAGTGGGATGATTATAACGTTGGCAACCCTGTCGTTTGGAAAGAAGGTAGCACCTGGTATATGCTTTATGGTGGTGCGGCAGATGCTTCTGGAAATGTTTGCGTAGGGTTGGCTACGAGTTCAGATGGAATTTCATGGACAAGAAGTGGAAGCAATCCAGTAATGAGTCCTGCTGGTTCAGGGTGGGAAATTAGTGTTGTCACTCCTGGGACAAATATATTTAAGGAAGATAGCACCTATTACCTATACTATACAGGAGGTACAAGGGGTAGTTTGACAACCATGAAGATTGGTTTGGCTACAAGTACCGATCTGATTACCTGGACAAAAAGTGGGAATAACCCATTAGTTTCTACAACATCCCCAGAGGTTTTTGTTGGTGAACCGTGTGTTAAGAAGTTTGGTTCAACCTATTATATGTGGTACTACAGAGGGGATGATGGCACAGTTTTTACTAACATTGGTCTTGCTACATCGGCTTCTAAAGATAGTGGTTGGATAAAATATGGAAGCAATCCTGTATTAAACTATACTCGTGGAGACTGGGATGGCTGTTGGGCTGAGACTCCCGTTTTAATCCAAGTTGGCGATTATTGGAGATTGTACTATTCATCTTCTCAAGATAATAGTTATTATATTCAATCAGGTTATGCCACTGCTCATTTTTCAGGAGGGGCAAGTGGGTCGAAAACTTTTCTTTTGCATGATCATTTTAATGCGGGTTCTGTTAAGACCACGGGAGCAAATGAATGGACAAAGAGTGGGACACCCACCGAAGAAGGAACAATTTTAACGTTAAATCAAGCCTCTGAAGGAATAAAATCTAAAACGACATTTCAATATAAGAGATTCAGGGCCAGTATTAAATTCCCCGCCAATGCAAATGCAGCTTATCGGAATTGGGCGGGTTTTAAGGTTGTTTTTGATCAGACTGCTGTTGAAAGTGTCATGGTCCTTACGGTAGGTGGTGCCACGACACTTTTATATACCTCTACATACTTGACTGGTTGGAACCAAATTAGCCAGGGTGGGGGTTATACGGATGCTTACGTCATTTTTCAAATAGATAGATTAAGTAATGCAAGTGTGAAGTTTTATTTTAATGATACTCTGGTAGAGGAGCATACGACCCAGATTCCTACGGCCAGTTTGCCGGCTTGGTTCATGGCCGCTGTAACAGCTAATTATTATTCGCCCATGTATGTTGATTGGATGTTTGTAGCGAATCTTGCAGATCCAGAGCCAGCTTGGGGAGCTTGGGGAGCGGAAGAAGCAGCAGAACCACCGCCATCGGGAGTAAGTTTTGTGGCATGGATAAATTGAAAGGAGGTTTATCGTGGATGAAAAATGCCCTTTAGGAGAACATTCTAAAATAGAAGCTTTGTGCGAGAAATTTTGCAACGAGATTCAGAACCTAAAAGATGTTGGTGAGAAACAGTGGGACATCATCGCCAAAAAAGCCTCTACTTCTTCCGTTAAATGGGGGGTGGGGATTTTTGTAATGCTTATGTTGGCGACCGTCGGCTTTCTCTGGAATAATCAGAGGGAAGTCAGGAATGAGATAGTTGGAGAAATAAAATCTATTCAAATTTTAATTGCCGGTGAAGATGGGTTGAGAGATAGGATAAAGGGGCTTGAGTGGAAGCTTGATGGTCGAAAAGAAAAACTCCCACACGAGAACAACCCTGAACCTAAAAAATAAGACCATGGAAAATGATAAAGCTGACTTCATCAATAAGTTTTTACAGATCGAGCAATGGGCATATAGGGGAAGGCACCTCGTCGAAATAATGGATAGGGATAAGATGAAGTTCGTTTGCAAAAGAATTCGGTATGATCTTGAAGAATTGGAAGAAGTACTGGGGAAGGAGGTAAAGAAATAAAGTTAAAAAGCGTCGCACCAATCAGAGCCGTTTTCACCGCGAAGTGGCTGTTCTTATTTCTTGTCCTGCTCTTTATGTTTTTTAAATTCGTGGCCACTCCAAACAGCATTGGACAGCTTGGCCTATGGAAACTTATGCTTGGGGTTGCCGCTGCTATCACTGGATACGTGACGAGCAAGGCCCTTCATCCTGAGATGAGCCTATCTAAACTGCTTGCGGAGGACAGAGCAAATGAGCTTTCGGACTCGATCAAGCTTTTGGGCATCCTTATCTATCGCGGCGCTATTATGGCTGCGTTTATAATTGGAGTTTTGCTCGGGGTATAAATTTATTTATGATTGTCTATAAAACATCTAATCTCGTTAACAGCAAGTCCTATATTGGGCAGGACTCCAATAATGATCCAGATTATTTAGGTTCAGGGAGATATTTAAGAAGTGCAATCCAGCAACACGGAAGAAAAAACTTTAAAAAAGAAATAATAGCTTGGTGTGATACAAAGGATAAATTGAATTTTTTAGAGAGATTCTTCATTGATTTTTTCAAAACCAAAGTTCCAAATGGTTATAACATTAGCGACGGTGGAGATGGCGGTAATCTTGGATCATTGGTTAATGAAAAAATCCGTAAAGCTATGAGGGGAACTTCCTGGAATAAGGGGAATAAGGGAGGACATCTATCGTTGGAAACAAGAAAGAAAATGAGTGAACGAAAAAGAGGAATCCCCATGTCTCTTGAAGCAAGAGAAAAAATTAGTAAGGGATTGAAAGGTCGTAAAACTCCTTGGTTGATGGGAGATCTTAATCCGGCCAAACGTCCAGAAGTGAGGAAGAAATTAAGTGGTGAGAATAATGTAGCCAAACGTCCAGAGGTAAGAGAAAAAATTAGTGCGACCATGAAAGGAAGGCATTTATCTGAAGAGCATAAAAGAAATCTAAGTATATCTCGTAGAATGATCAAAGTTAGTGTGATTGGTTGGATGATTCTATTTTTATTTTCATCATTGGCGTCTTGCTCGGTGTCTGAAATTAACGCAGTCAGTAATCAGCCAGCGATAGAAGAGCAGATTATTGATAGTATTCATGATCCCAGAATCTCGTCGCTTGCTTACGGGTTGAAACGAGCAGTTCGAGCGGAGGTGAACTACTACTGGGGCCTTGAGCAAAGAGCGACTGTTTTCTATTCTCAGATACATCAAGAGAGCGGTTGGAACCCAGATGCCAAGAGTCAATATGCTTCTGGCCTTGCTCAATTTACGCCAGATACGGCAAAGTGGATTTCAAAATTGTATCCGGTAGATTTAGGAGAGAACAATCCCCTTGACGCTCGATGGGCGATTAGAGCTTGCGTGAAGTATGATCGTTGGATATATGATAAGTTATCAGAGGTTTATCAGGAACGCCAACGGTGGGCTATGACCTTGAGTTCATATAATGGTGGTAAGGGATGGCTTGATCGAGATCGTAAGTTATGTTTTGATGCTCCTTGTTGTTGTGATCAAATGAAGTGGTTTGAGAATGTCGAGATGTTTTCCAATAGAGCAGCATGGGCTATCAAGGAAAATAGAGATTATGTTGTAAAGATTTTAGATAGATGGTCTCCCATGTATGAAAAAGCGGGGTTCATCTAAATGAAGGCAAAGATATTGATGCTGGTTATTTCTTTCGGAATTTTGTTAGCTGTTTTAATAATTCTTTTTAAGGGGAGGTGATTGAAATGGGGTGGTATTTATTAGTGCTTGGAATTGGTTTCGTGGCTGGTGTTATTTTAGAGGGAAGGATCGCAACTGGAAGATGGTTCGTCTTTAAAAAGTAGGAAACTCTATGATAAAAAAATGGTGGTTTTGGGTTGGGATTATCATTTTTGGGCTTTTCCTTTGGCAATACTTCTCAGGTTGGGCTATGTCCAGCAAGTTGTATAAAATAGCTCTGGACAATTTAAGGGAGGATCAGACCAGGATCGTAAAAACCTTAGAAGGGGAACTTAGTCAAAGAGAAACAGAGATTGCTGGATTGGAGAAGGAGAAGAAGCAACTTCAGAAAAATGTAGTCCTTTTGCAAAAGAGGGACGGAGAATCTGTCAAAGAGATAACAAGGCTTGAAGGAGTCGTTTATGACCTTCGTGTTAAACTTAAAAATGTGGTTGTTAGCACTGACCCTGATATTCTCATCGGGGATTTGCAAAAACGCTTTCCCTCAGTCAAGAGAAAGCGTTGAGCAACCAATTTTTGAGATTGAAATAAATCTTCCTGATTTAAGGAAATGGGATGAGGAATCTCAGAAATATCCCCTTCTGGAAGAGTTGGCTAAGGAACAATCGAATACCATAACCGCTCTTAAAAGTGATCTTGCAATCGTTAGGGAATTATTGGCTTTGGAGGAAAAGAAGAACGATTTGAATGAGAAGGTTATTGGTTTGAAGAATCAAGAGATCGCCGCTACTAATAAAGCCTTTGTAGAGATGAAAGACGTCACAGATCGAAGTTTGAAATTGGCTGAGATGTCAAAACCAAAGGGGAATTGGGAGGTTTATGGAATTGCGGGATTAGCTCTTTTTTTAATAGGTCTTTTAGCCGGGAAATAAACTTTATGGAATGCAGCCAGCGATCCCGGCATCTTTTGTCCATTTCCAGACAGCATACTTACTAAGTCCAAAATTTTTAGCAATCTCTATTGAACTTAATCCTTTCAGATATTCTTCTATGACCATTTTTTTCTTATCATCAGAATGCTTATAGATTACTCTATTTGCCCATTTATTTTTACTCATTTATATACTCCTTAATCTCTTGTTATAGGATATCCTTCCAATGGGGCAATTTTTAAGACGAGATTCATTTTTTATCTCCCCGGAAAGAGTTTGGAAAGAGAAATTAGGTCAAAATTCCGATCGTGTCTTCTAAATATATTAATGATTTTGATATATTAGAAATTGATACATGGCGGAGAGGGTGGGATTCGAACCCACGTCACCGCCCCTAATCTCCCGAAATCTTAACATTATTTTTTCTGGTTTCGCAATTAGAAAGAGTTTGGAAAGAGGTTTGCTTATTTCTTAGGACTGATTTCATGTTCATCAATGGAAATTGGTCTCCGTGGGCTCTCCGGCAAATCCATTACGTATAATCCATCAAGTCCATTACGTATAATCCATTTGGCGTTTTTAAACCATCTTACTTCTATTTTTCCGTTTACCAAATAAAATCCTCTTTCGATCTTCTTTATTGAAATACGATTATCACGATTTTTGGGATAAAATATAGTTTCTCCTATTTTCATTTTTCCCTTAGTACCCTCTTCAATCCATTCACGTTCATCTTCGCATATCGTTTTGTCATACTTCTACTCGTGTGATGTAGAAATTCTTGAACGGAATCCACACCCACCCTGTTGACCGCTTCCGTTGCCGATGAATGGCGGGTTCCCTGATAAAGAGAAATTTCAACTCCTAACTGCTTAGAGGTTCGATTCCACAACTTTCTTGGCCATGACTCACTAAATGCCCTACCCTTCTTCTGGAAAACGAACGGGGAGGTAATATGCCGAGGGAGGCATTGAAGAGTCTTTTTTACCTCCCCGTCCAAGGGAAGGATTTTCACCTGTTTGGCTTTGGTCGTTTCCCTTATCTCATTGAGGGAGAAGTGCCTTTGTATAATCACTCTATCATGTTTTAGGTCGAGATCATCCCAGAAGAGAGCTCTTGTTTCTGAAGGACGAACCATCTGTCGGGCCGTAAAAAGAATGAACGCCCTATCCATCTGGTCCGGAATGGCATTGATAATCATATCTTGTTGGTCGAGATCTATCGTCCTGATGAATGATTCACTCATTTCGATCTTCGGGAATTTGGGCATGATCTTAATGTCCCCCCAATCAAACCCATCATTGAGCATTTTGCGGAAGGTATCCATGATATTTTTGATATATTTCGGGGACCCATCAAGCCAGAGGTAGAAGTCATTGATTTGCCTATTCCCGATATCCCGGATATCCATGTCCTTAAAAAAATCTTTGAGTTTTGAAAGATGGACCTTGAGCATTTTTAGATACGAGGGGGCACGGAGCCTTTTTTGAACTTCTATCCGTTTGACTTCATACCATTTATCAGACCAAATAGTGAATCGGAGGGGCTTGATTTTCTCTGCCACGTATCTTGAAGGCTCGAAGTTGCCGGCCTTGATCTCCCGCCGCATTTTACCTAAGAGCTGATAGGCCTGCTCGTAAGAATAAAAACTTTCTCTCGTCTCGGGATCCGTGTAGACCTGAACGGTCTTATGTGAGAATTTATCATAGACCTGGATGAAGCAATGCTTAGGCCTTGTTAGGTGAGATGGGCAGAGGAGATCATTCTTGACATTCTGAAAATTTCCTTGGCAGACAGGACACTTCTCCTTTGTATAGACTCCTCCCTTCATACATGCTGCCTCCCTCAAGAAAGGCAAGTTATCACCTATCCACGGAGAGGTCAAGGAAGATTTTTCTACCGTAAGAGATTCCATTTATTAATCACTTCTTTTGGGATTTTAAAGATTCAAATCGAATCATAGGTGTTGGAATTGGCAAAGGTGGATAGGTTTCAAGGTCTTTGATAAGGTCATCTGGGACATTGAAGATTCCTTGCCTGCCCATAATATATGGAGGATTCACAAATCGTCGGATGTTCTGAAGTTTCCAGACATGGCGATTCGGAGAAAAATCCCCAAAATATAATTCGTCCCCCTGGGGCCAATTTTGATCAATCCCCTTTCCCTGAATCACGATATCATCTGTTCTTAGGATAGTGACAAGGTCAACGATCGCGACTGCCCGACCCGGACTAAGATCATTCCACGTAATCCCGGCCCGATAAAGAATTCCGATGATCTTATTAAGTGGAGGCCTCTTTTTTGATGCACAGATCAGCAGTGGCCCACGATAGGCAGTAGGCCAAGATCTGGTTTCGAATTTTTTTAGGCGCAGGGCAATCAGGGTTGCCCAGGGTTCGAAAAGGCTGATGGCTTTCATAGCAACTCCAGCACTACTGGGTTAAGTGATGATTCAAAGACTTTTGCGATCGGTAAGATTTGAAATTGTTCCATAATGCCTCCTTTTTTTATATGAGCATGGTGCACCTCTAAAAAATTGCCCCGCCTCGCCCCGCCTTGCCTCGCCGCTATTTATCTTTCCCTCCATCTCCTTTCAATCTTTTTTCTACTTCAGAGGATAGGTAGGAATACCCGTCGCCGCTTCAACTTCTTGCCTCATCCGTTTTTCGTCGCTGTTCCCGTCTGAAAGATGAAGCAAAAAGATTTGTCTACATTTAGAAAGATCGTTCGCTTTAAGCATTGCAATTAGATTTTCGAGGCTTAAATGATTGCGGCGGACCCTTTTGCTGATTATTGTAGGAAGATTGCCTTCCAAGATGTTCTTGCTGAGAATGTCCCCAATATAATTCGCCTCGATCATAATGTGAGTAAGGCCCGCAAAACGATGCTCAACATAAGCACTATCTGTAAGATAGAGAAGCCGTTCTTCCCCACGACCAATAACAAAACCGAGACACGGAACATCATGAACCGCGGGAAAGGGAAGAATTGTCCAAGCACCGATTTGTTTTTGCACCCCTGGTTCCAAGATAAAAACTCTATGATGATCCTGCACTCCAAGAACTTCGGCACTTTGTCTCGACATTCCTACATCCATCCCTACCCTTAGAGCATCCTTGACCGCTTTAGAATGGTCCTGATGTCCATGGCTCACAAGGCATCCCGCCAGATCCGAAAGGCTTACTCCGCGTTCCCTCAACTTATCCCGGAGTTGCTTGATCGGGAGTCCTGCTTCCAAGAGAAGAGGAGATACACCATCAGATTGAAGGAGATAGGCATTGCCCCGAGATGATGAGGCGAAGGAAGTGAATTTCATTTTCGTTCCTTAGAAACCTGGATTTCTCCTGGCTTGCCCGCCGTTCGCCTTCTCTTTTGGGATCATCCCCTTTTTCTCCATCATTGCCTTTTCTTCTTCAGGGGAGGGAATGTCTTCGTCGGTTTCGGATTTTACCCCACCTTCCGGCACACCTTTCTTTTCCTCGAACAAGATTTCTCCCGTCGATATATTGATCACGTCTCCCTTATTGGCTTTGCTCTCAATTTCAGCCTGGACTATTCCAGCATCGGCGGTATCTTCCTGCTCTTCCACGAACCTGAAAGATGCGTTTACCTTCTCGGGATCTATCGGGATCTTTCCAGTCGCCCGGTTCACAATGGTCTTGTACTCCATCTGCTCTGGGTAGTCGTCCCAAAAAACTTTGCTCTGAGCCTTGGCCTTGGATTTATTGAAATCTGCTTCCGTGACGATGAAAAGACGGTTCTTCTTTGGATCTCCATAGACCATGTATGCGAATCCGCCAATGACTTTTCCACGATCGAAGGGTTTTGGTATTTCAAATTCGTAGGATTCAACAGGGTTTTTGAACGATGCCTTAGCCGGCTTAAAAACATCCTTTTCGTGAACGAGTTCATAGATAATATTTTCGGGAGGGTCAACGGCCATCTGCCGCCGATAGTAGTCCTTTCCGGCATATCCGATCCTCAGATCAAGATCGTATTTTTTCAGGCGGCTGTTAAAGTAGGGGATCGGAGAGATGTGATTCGGGATCAAGGCGTCCAACCCCAGTTCAATCCGGTGAATCGAATCGATAGCGAGCTTTTCAAGATTGATATTCGCCCATACAATCGGGAGTCCATCCTTGTCCTTTTCGGCCCTTTTCTTTTCCAGGTCTTTCAGGGATTGGTCAATCTTGATGAAAAGATGCTGAGCAAGACGGCGCTGATACGGAGACATATCAAGCTTTCCGACAGCACCCGAAAATTCTCTGATTATAATTGCGGTGAATCTTTCTGAAACCGACCCTTTATTCTCTGCGGGTAGATTTCTCTTTTCTTTCTTGCTTCCCTGTTCCACTTTCTGTTCCATGTTATTGCCTCCTTTTGAAATGCTTTTTCGATAGAATAGCCCTTTTGAAGTCTTGAATTGATAGTGGAATACTTTATTCCTAATTCTTTTGCCCAATCGGAAAGAATTTGAGTTCTTCCACCGTAAGTGATTTTTATTACTCTCCGATTATTTTTTCTTTGCTGGTTCCATGATATCCAGGTGCAATTTTCTGGTTCATAGTTTCTGTCGTTGTCAATCCGTTCAATCGTAAGCCCAGGAACATATCCCGCAGACATGGCCCAATCGTAAAATACCTTGAAGTCATCCCATGGAGCGAAGAAGGTTATTCCCCTGCCTCCATAGTCCTTAAACCCGCTGTCTCTTGGGTTTCTGCACCTTTGTTTTATTTGTGTCCATACATGATAGAGAGGGTTGACTTTTCCATTCGGAAGTTTTGAAAGACCATGTTTTAAATTAGTACGCTTGGTAAGTGCTTCTCTCGAAAGGCATCCGCAACTTTTGGTATGCCCAGTCCGAAGCGTATTGCTATTCCGAAGTGTCGTAACTCCACATTCACATTTACATTCCCAAAGTTTAACAGTGATAACCTTTTCAACCTGTTGAATTGCTGTCAATCTTCCAAACCGTTTTCCGGTTAGATCGATGAACTTAGGCATTAGAGCCTACCTCCACCCTTAAAATTTTATCCTCGGGCGATACAATAAGAGAAATCAACTGGCACCCCAGCGACGGAAGGTCACTGACGCTTTCCCTGTTATCCACAAATACCGGCGCCCTCATTCCGAAATGCTGTTGCAGAGTCCTGATGATGTCGCAACCTGCTTGAGTTCTGGCTCCTGAATTTAATCCGCCGTTAAATGGGACGCCATTGACGGTGATCTCGCAACAATCTTCGATCCCGCCATTGATGAGGGTATCGAACAGTTTAAATCTGACCATTTCGAATTTCCCATTGATCCTATCGGTGAGCATAGCGACTTTCGCTTTGATGAATTGCTCGATCAGATAGAGTTCCCCTTCCAGCTTTTCAAACTCGGCAGAAAGTTTCTTTTCCTCAATTTTAAGTTCCTCGATTCGCCTCTCTCCCCGCTCCCGGCGGGTGAACATATCAACTTTGGCCTTTGCGGCAAAGAATTCAGTCTGTAGGGCTGATATCTCCACCTTGACCTTCTCGATGTCCTGGGCCTTGCCTTCTCTTTCCTCCTTGATCAGAATTTCTGTGTTTTCGATCTCCTCAGAAAGTTCGGGCCAATGCGGGAGCCCCGTAAAATCCTCAGAGGATCGTTTCAGGGCGTCTCGTTCTTCGGTGAGGGTCTTTAGTTTTGTCTCTGTTTCTGGTAAGTTCGTTGTGATGACCTCACGTTCTTTCTTGAGGGCCTCGATTTCCCCCGCGAGTCGGTCGCGGTTAGCTTTTAGGTCCTTCCCCCCCGAATCGATCTCTCCTAATCTCTGGGCCTTACTTATGTTGAACGCTCCAAGAGCCTTATCTCGGGCCTCCTGGACCCGATCGGAGGGAAGGGCTTGGTTGCAAGTGGGGCAAGTATCGGAAGTGGTGTCTTTGAATATCTCGGCATCTACAGCCATCCATCTTTTTCTGAGTTCGGCAAGTTGGGAATCCGCAGTCTGAATGCCCCTATCTTTCGTTTTTAGATCTTCATAAATGGCCTGCATTCTCCGATGCTGACCATTGGCGTGAGCCTCAACTTCCGAAATCTGTTGGTTCAATCGGTTTTGGGTTGAAAGCGACCCAGAGCGGTGGGCATCTTCCATCTTTCGTAGATCGGCATTGAGTCCGGAAAGTTTCTTGGTGAGGTCTGCTATTTCGCCACCGCTATCTATTCCTTGAAGTTTTAACTTTTTCTTGTTTATCACTAATTCTAAACTTGAAACCTCATCTTCCAATTGCTTGCGATCCAAACCGGAAACATCAGGCATTCCACGGCGTACCTCGTCCACCCTAATTGTTATAGAGGGTAATTCCTTATTAATTTCAGCTCGTCTGACTGCAATAATTTTTCTCATGTCATCGATGGTTCTTTTTCCGAGAATTGCGGGGAGTTTGGACAATCTTTCGTCAGAGGCGATAACATCTGAATCCTTCAGATCACCGACTATGTCGAGTAAAATTGATCGTTGACGCTGCCATGGAAGCGCGGGAAATACAGTAGGACTCGTAAGCAATCTGAACGTCTCTTCCGGTCCCGCTATTTCAGCGACTTTCTCATCGAAAAGTTTCTTCTGAGTAGGGATTCCGTTAATATGGAATTCATTTGTGTGACCTGTGAACGTGGCCTGAGAAGACCCTCTCTTTCTTTGCCAGACTTCGGAATGAGTCTTCATTAAAGTAATCTGCTCTCCATCAACATCCAAGATTATTTCGACTGAGTGCTGAAGGTTATGCTCTGGTTCTCCCGTAGCATCGAGATTTTTTATTTGAAAATCCGCGCGGTTCATTGCGTCTTTTGAAAATAACAACCAGGACCACCCGCTAACCAACCTTGTTTTCCCTGAAGCATTCTCACCGCATACCGAAACGTCTTTCCCTTGCGGAATATCCAAAACAAAATTACCACCCTGAAAGTTGCGAAGCGTCAGATTATTAAGAGTTATAGTTCTCATTAAGTTATTGCCTCCTTATCTTTTCCTAAGTTTCAATCCACGCTCCCGTACGGGGAGCGACTAAGAACCTCCCCCTCATTCCTATGGGGATTGATTAATGGTTGCTGTATCATAAAATTTTACGAGGCGGAAACCCCGTCAGTTTACTGCGGGGAAGAGCCTCGTCCTCCAAGAATTAAATGCCAGAAATCGGCAATCTTCTGGAATAGCATTCTGGCACAGCCGTTGACCATCGGTTAAAGAGTGTAGGCTAATCCGGTTTCTTGATGTTCCACCCACATAGGACAATCCCCAGGTTGGATGTTTTATCAAACTTCCACGTTTAAATCCAAGGCTTCTACTTCCACCATATGGCTTCCTAACTCCCCCGTTTGCGGGCTGAAGCATATGAAGTTGCCTTCTGTGAAATCTCAATGGGGTGATTAAAAGCATTTCCTTGTTATCGGGAATAATGTGACCGCCAACCCATGAATTCGCTAACACCCAACTATCGACACAGTGGGCCTCAAAGGTCTCTGCCATCTTGCTCCCACTTTTTTTCAGACCTACGGTATCCCTCAATTCTTTCGTTTCAAATCCTTGTTTTGTTTCTACCCTTCCGATCTTTTTTAGTTCTTCGTAAAACCATTTTTTTCCTACCTCAAGCGGAGAAAATGATTTATCCCATCTTCTCTTTCCGGTCGTCCTGGCCTTGATGTCTTCAACAACAAACGAATCAATCGGGAGCATTTTTGTGATCCAATGACAAATCCTTAACTTCCATCCCCACCTTGCCTTTGTTGACGGAGGCAGTCCGCCCTTGGCTAAATTAAATCTTGGTTTTCTGCATGGGGTAGTTCTGAATCTTCTTGCTTTCCGCATTTCCCGTCTTGTCTTGACCGCATCTTTAACCCAAGTCACTGCATCACTCTGAATATTAAGAAATGTATGGGCCTCAGACTTAACGGTGAATCCCTCTTTTTTACTTCCAGGATCAACCCCAACGGTTACAGATTGAATAACTCTTGCCGACGGTTCTATGTTCAAACGAACACAGAATATTCCCCTTTTCCAAAACGGAGTAGCTTTCCCGGATTTAACCCAGGTGGCCGCCCTGTTTGGGGTGGTCGCCATCAAGGGTTTCTGATTTAAATCTACTACGGGTACGAATAACATAGTCTGTAAGACCTCCTATATACGGCCCTTCCACACTGACTGACGGAGAGGTTGAAAATTAGGGGCGGCGTTCTCAACATCCTTTGGCCTGCCACGGCCAGCCAGTTCAGCAAAAACTGTGTAGTCAATTTTTTAGTCTCTCTGGTCCCGATTGGCCTTCGGTTCCTTCAAGCCCCGTCCCTTTAGGGCAGGGTAGTTGACTGGGGATCTCCTTTTCCAGGGGTTTGGCTTTTCCTGGGGGTTTGCATTCCTTGTGGTATTTTATCCCATCCTTGGTTTTGTTTTTCTCATCGGGCAGGATGAAGGTTTTGCATCTGCCACATTTCCAGACCTCTTGTTTGGCTCTGTTCTGCCATTCAAACGTATCATCGATGATCACGACATGAGAGACCCGGACATCGAGAGTAGAATAAACAGCTATCTTTCCATTAGTCATTATCTCTGGAATTGCGGAGCGAAGTGCGTAGGCTTTTTCCATCGATTATTTCTCCCAATGGTCATTGATTATGGATACGCCACCAGCGGAAAAAAAATAAAAACAGCACCAAGAAAATGAGATAAACTCCGAGGTAGATGAAAGTCATCAGATCCCCCTGATGTAGAATTTAAGGTGTTTTACCATAGAATTTATTTCCGGCATCGAGATCTGGCAGATCGGCTTTTTCTTTCCCCAAAGTGACCGATTCCCCACTTGGAGAAGAAAACGTCATGGTTGTTTCATCTTTTTTTAGATCGGCATCCATTTTTTTGATGGTAT
>Ga0315295_10001384_pt1 | contig 20804 bp, 20 predicted proteins | sample YL17G14_0_MG_FD_204453 | JGI IMG/M metagenome (GOLD analysis project Ga0315295, IMG submission 204453) | Sediment microbial communities from Yellowstone Lake, YNP, Wyoming, USA - YL17G14_0 | ecosystem: Environmental > Aquatic > Freshwater > Lake > Sediment | place: USA: Wyoming | collected...
TTAAAAAAGACATAGATGATAATGCTGTTGCTGAATTTTTTACATTAGGATCAGTTTTAGGAAATAAGACATTTTTTAAAAAAATCAAAATGTTACCTCCGGCTTCTCTTTTCATATACCAAAATGGGAATTTTAAAATAAAACAATATTGGCATTTCAAATACAAAGAATGTGCCAAAAATTATTCTGAAGAATATTTTGTTAATAAATTGATCGAATTATTCAAGAATGCAGTTGAGCGAAGGATGAAAGGTGTTCATAAACCTGGTGTGTTTCTCAGTGGTGGTCTGGATTCGAGAGCTGTGCTTGCAGCGATAAATAAAAAACATTATCCTATTACTACAATTACCTTTACTTTTGATGGAAGTGATAAAATACCAGAAATAATTAAAATTATCAGCGGAAAAATGGGAACGACAGCCAAAATATTTAGATTAAAAACTGATTTTCTTGTTGATTTTGGGGGAAAGTTTGTTCATATCACCGATGGGATGATAAGCCTTGTTCATGCACACAATATAAGTCTGCTTGACAAATTTAAATCTACCATAAATATAGGGCTAAGTGGGTGGGAACCAGAAACGACATTTAAAGGAACTTTTCTAAATAAAGAGGTATTATCTGCCAAAAATGATAGAGAATTATGCAATATACTTTATAGAAAATCTAATGTTGGTGTTAATGAAAGGTTAGCATCACGCTTTTTTTCTGAACAATACTATAAAAAAATTAAGGGTCTTTCATTTAAAAACATGGAAAGAGAATTGAATAAAATCAAAGACAGAAACATGGCAAACAAGAGCGATTGCTTTCTCTTTCTGAACCGAGAACAAAGATTATTCATAATGGCAGAAGTTTGTAATAGAACTAAAATTGAAAATAGATTACCCTTCAGGGACAATGACCTTGTTAATTTTGCCCTTAAAATCCCAATAGAATTGAGATATAATTCTACTATCTATTTAAAATTTTTAAAAAAATTAATGCCAGAATTATCAAAAATAAATTTTATAACAAAGTCAAAAAACATTAAAATAGATAGGCCATATATAATAAAAAATATATTTTTAATTAAAAATTATTCAATTAAAAAAATAAAATGGGTTCTAAGTAAGTTAACTTTTAGTAAGATTAATTTACCAAGTAAAACGGATTATCCGAATTATGGTGAGTGGGTAAGAAAGGATAAAAGATTAAGAAAATGGGTTGAAGAAATTTTATTGGATGAGAGAACACTTAACAGGAAATATTTCAATAGAGATTTCATTATTAAAATGGTTAAAGATCATATGAATCATAAGAAAGATTATACCCAATTAATATTCTTACTCTTAACTTTTGAACTGTGGTATAGGACTTTTATTGAAGGATAATTATGAATAAGATTAAAATTTCAGCAGTAGGAGATGTGTTCGTGGGGGGTTTATTGTCAGAAAAAATTGAGAAATACAAAAATATTTTTTTGTCGAAAGAGATAAGTGCAATTTTTAAATCTTCTGATGTCCGCTTTTGCAATTTAGAATCTGCACTTTGTCGCTTGGAAGAACCGCCAGAGCCAAATAAAACTCTTTTGTATGCAAAAGAAGGGTCCATTGAGTATTTAAAAAGAGCGGGTTTTAATGTAATTTCCTTGGCAAACAATCACATAACGGATTTTGGGTGGAAATCTTTAAAACAGACAATGAAGATTCTTGGAAAAAATAAAATACATTATGTGGGTGCTGGAAAAAACATACGCGAGGCAAGAAGGCCTCTTGTTTTTAATATCCGCGGCTTAAAAATTGCTTTTCTCGCTTATTCATGGGCTCTTCCCATGGTTGAAGAAGGGTCTATAGCAGCAACAGAAAATTCACCTGGTATATCTCCTTATAATTTAAAATTTATCAACGAGGACATCAAAAAAATAAGAAAGAATATTGACTACATATTTTTATCTATTCATTGGCAACATGAGTTTTCTCACTACCCGCCGCCGCAAATTATATCCGAAGCTCACCAAATTATTGATGCAGGAGCCGATGTAATTCTTGCTCACCATCCTCATGTTTTGCAGGGTTATGAAAAATATAAAAATGGTTTAATTTTTTATAGTTTATCCAATTTTTTGTTTTCACCGTGGTTTGCAACCAACAACGGTAGGTGGATAAATTATGACAACAATGGGAAATTAAGAATCTGGTACAGAGATAGGAGGAAAGGTGTTATATTGAAATTCAATCTGTCTAAAAATAAGAATTTTAATTATGAAATGATACCAACGTTACAGGAAAGGGAACCTGTTGTCAAAATTCAATCAATAAAAGACGCGAAAAAAACCATGAATAGCATAAGCCAATGGTCCCTTGAATATCAGACTGGGGATTATGGAAAGGGGTATGAAAAACTTTTGCAAAATGAAAATAAATTCAAATTTTTAAAGTCGGTGAAAAATGAGATAGATACGTATGGTTTAACCAGCACCATCCAGAAAGCCAAGAAAAAATTTTTAACACGATGAGTTGTAGGTTTGAATATGAAAAAACCAAAAATCTCGATAATAATAATAAATTATAACAAAAAGGACTATCTTAAAAATTGCATAGAATCGGTTATAAAAAATACTGATTATCCTAATTATGAAATAGTGGTCGTAGACAATCACTCTATTGATGGAAGTATTGAATTTGTAAAGAAGACTTTTCCATCAGTAAAGCTCATTGAAAATGAAAAGAATTATGCATTCGGCGGCGGCTCGAACATTGGCGTTAGGAAGACAGAAGGCAAGTATTTCGTTCTGCTGGACAATGACACACTGGTCCAGCCTTACTGGCTTTCGAGAATTGTTGAGACTGCAGAAAATGATGAAAAAATTGCAATAGTGGCATCTGTAGTTATATTAAAGAGTTGGTATGACCTGTGTAAAAAAAATGACCCCTGGCTCAACAACGAAAAAATAGCAGAAAACATAATGGACAATTTCTATAAGAGACACAAATCGCTAAAACGAGTAGAAGAATTCTCTCATGTTGCTATTACTGCTTGTCTTTTGAGGCGCGATGTTTTTGAAAGAGTGGGTTTTTTCAGCGATTATATGTTTTTGTTCTGGGAGGACACAGAATTATGCTGGAGGACCGTTTTATCTGGATACAAAGTTGTGTATGATTTTGATTCGTTGGTGTATCATTATGTTGGAACTACTAGGAAAAAAAATCCTATTTGGATTTATGAGAGAATAAAAAATAAAATTTACACATACATTAAACTACTCGACTGGCAACATGCAATTTTGTACATCACGATTGCTTTGTTAAAGAACTTCGGTGGAATCATAAAGGACAAAAAAACAGCCAAACCACGTATAAAGGCTATAATTAAAATAGTTATGGATATTAAAAAAATACTTAAGGAAAGAAGGGACTTTGAAAAAATAAAAACTGTTGATATAAAGAAATTAATTGGGCTCATGAAAAAAACGTACAAGTTCGAAAAAATAAATGCATTTCACGAAAAGGATCTTCCAAGAAATATGTGATAGATGATTAACATGAGATTGCTTATAACCGGTGGCGCCGGCTTCATAGGAAGCAATTTCGTAAAGCATATCATCAGAAAGCACCCGGATTATGAAATAACGGTTTTGGACAAGCTCACCTACGCAGGCAACAAGAACAACCTTAAAGAGGACATGAAAAAGATAAAATTCATAAAGGGAGATGTCTGCGACAAGAAAATCGTAGGAAAACTTGTTAAAAAATCCGATATTATAGTTCATTTCGCCGCAGAAACGCACGTCGACAGGTCGATAATAGATGCTGGTTCATTTGTGCTCACTGATGTTTTTGGTACATATCAATTGATGGAGGCCTGTAAAAAATTTGGCATAGAAAAATTCGTTCACATATCAACAGATGAGATTTATGGACAAATAGCAAGAGGATCATTCAGAGAAACTGATAAATTAGAACCGAGAAATCCTTACTCGGCTAGCAAAGCCGGGGCAGAACTGCTGGCCAAATCTTTTTATATCACACATGATGTTCCTGTTATAATAACAAGGAGTTCCAACAATTTTGGGCCGTACCAGCATCCTGAAAAAATGATGCCCCTGTTTATAACAAATGCGATGCAAAACAAAAAACTTCCTCTGTATGGAGATGGTAAAAACATCAGGGACTGGCTTCATGTGACAGATAACTGCAGTGCCATAGACCTTGTCATGCATGAGGGGAAAACTGGTGAGATATACAATATCGGCGGCGACAACGAGAGAATGAACATCGAGGTCACCAGATTGATACTCAAATTCTTGGGTAAACCGGAAAGCCTGATAGAATTTGTCAAGGACAGACCCGGCCATGATTTAAGATATTCTCTGGACAACACCAAAATCAAAAAACTTGGTTGGAGGACTGAATTAAAATTCGAGGAAGCACTTAAACAAACGGTGGAATGGTACAAGGAAAACAGCTGGTGGTGGAAGCCTTTGAAGCTTTAATTTTATATAAAATGTAGTGTTGCAATGGAATCCAAGAAAAAAACCAAAAAGATGTATGAGGAAACATATGGGGAGTTTGGCACAAGTAAGCAGGATGATCTGAGCGGTAAAAAAATATTCGGGATGGTGGGCAAGCTGGTAGAAGCCGATAAATGCTCATCGGTTATCGATTTCGGGAGCGGGAGTTGTTCCTTGATAAGAAGGCTGCATGAAAAATATAAAATAAAAGTGACCGGCGTCGACTTCGTAAAGCACAAGGATTCGTTCAACACCATACTGCATGACTTGGACGATTTCCCATACCCCTTCGAAAATAATTCCTATGATGTGGCTCTTTCGATAGGCGTCTTGCACGCTATGCATTTCCCCAAAGAGTTTGTAAAGGAGTGTCACAGAATTTTAAAGCCTAATGGGATGTTTTTCCTCACTGTCGTTAATTCCATTCCGGTAAAAAGCAGGCCCGGATATCTTTTTGGGAAATTATACAAAGTGCACTCATGTCCGTTTCACATCTCGTTTTTTAACAAGGCAACACTCGAAAAATATTTCAAGGAAGCAGGTTTTTCGGATATCAAATTTTACAATGTGGGTAGAATATCATCCAGATTAAAGGTCCTGCCGCCGTCCTGGTTTTCCCTGCTTTTTCTGAGCGCGAAAAAGAAGGCCTGACTCGCTAAATTTATAAGACTTGGCTATAATTAATTGACATGAAAGGGGTTTTGCTCGCGGGCGGAACGGGTAGCAGGTTATACCCTCTTACCAAAGTCACGAACAAGCATCTGCTGCCGGTATACAACAAGCCGATGATATATTATCCTCTGAAAACACTCGTGGATGCTGGAATAAGGGACATAATGATAGTTACCGGCCCGGAACATGCCGGAGATTTTCTAAAACTACTTGGAAGCGGAAAGGAATGGGGGATAAAATTAACTTATGAATTGCAAGACGAAGCAGGAGGCATAGCTCAGGCTTTGCTGCTTGCCGAATCGTTTGTAGGTGACGATAAATGTGTCGTCATATTAGGCGACAATATATTTGAAGATGGCATCAAAAAATATGTCGAATTATTTGAAAAACAGAAAAACGGTGCTAGAATATTCTTAAAAAAGGTCTCAGACCCTAAAAGATTCGGGGTAGTTGGAATTAAAAACGGCAAGATAGTCCATATGGAAGAAAAGCCGAAGAATCCCAAAACCAACATTTCCGCGGTCGGGCTTTACATGTATGATAATACCGTATTCGATAAAATAAGAAAATTAAAACCGTCTTCAAGGGATGAACTCGAAATAAACGACGTTAACTTATTGTACATGAATGAAGGACGTCTTTGCTACAATTTCTTAAAGGGTTTCTGGACCGATGCAGGGACATTTAGTACATTGTTCGTGGCTTCAAAACTGATAAAAGATCGTGAAGACAAAGTCAAAAAATAGATTTAAGAATGCCTGTAATATTTTTGAATACGGGATGCAGATGATGTGTTATAAAATTAAGGATATGCAGAACCAAAGGGTGCTTATAACAGGTGGATTAGGATTCTTGGGGAGCAACTTGGCAATTAAATTGACAAATCTTGGCGCTGAAATAACATTGTTTTCAAGAACTGCTAAAAACATCCGCAACATAAAGGAGATAAAAAACGATGTCAAAATGGTTTTTGGCGACATAACAGACAGGAAAACGCTGGACAGGGCAGTGAAAGGGAAGGATATAATATTCCATTTCGCAGGTCAGACGAGCCACATAAGCTCCATGGAAAATCCTATGAACGACATAAAGATGAATTGCATGGGGGTGATGAACGTCCTCGAGGCGTGCAGGAAGGTAAACGACGGAGCGAAAATACTTTTTCCGGGAACAACAGGGCAAACAGGCAGAGTCGAAAAGAGCAATCTTCCCATAACCGAAAATCTGAGGGATGCGCCCATAACCGTATACGATGCCGACAAGCTGGCGGCTGAAAAATATCTGATGATTTATAACAGGGTCTACGGCATGCAAACGGTTTCGCTGAGGCTTGCCACCATATACGGGGAAAGGCAGGACGTGAAAAGCAGCAGGTATGGCATAACCAACATGTTCATCAAAAAGATAATGTGCGGGGAGACGATAACGGTCTATGGCGACGGCTCATTCATAAGGGATTACAACTACGTCGGCAACGTGGTTGACGCGTTCATTCTCGCCGCGCAAACAAGGCGGACCAGCGGCAATTATTTCAACCTCGGCTCCAACAGGCCCACGAAATTCATTGACATGGTAAAAACAGTCATAGAAAAGGTCAAAGAAGTAACAGGCAAACAGGGCAAGTTTGAATTCGTTCCGTGGCCTGAGAAGGCGAGGGTGATAGACGTGGGCGACGTGGTCGTCGATTACAAAAAACTCAGTGACTTCACCGGCTGGTATCCGAAAATCAGCTTTGAGGACGGGATCAGAAAAACGGTCGAATTTTACAGGGAAAGGCTGGATGAATATTTATGAGCGACTACAAAGGCATGGAAATCCTGATAACAGGCGGCCTGGGAGCGATAGGCAGCAACATAGCGGTCACGCTCGTCGGCCTAGGTGCAAAGGTCACGATAATCGACAATATGCTCAAGGGTTCCGGGGCGAATATGGACAACATAAGTGAAATCAAGAACGACATCAAACTGATAATGGGAGATATTAGAAAGGAAGATGATGTCAGAAACGCAGTGAAAAACAAGGACATCATATTCAACTGCGCGGCACAAATAAGCCACGTGGCATCGATGGAGAATCCATATCTCGACATAGATATAAACCTCAACGGCAATATCACACTTCTTGAGGCGTGCAGGAAATTCAACGACAAAGTAAAAATTGTTTACACTGGAACCAGGGGCCAGATAGGGCCTCTTAAAAACCTGCCCGCCGACGAGAGCCACCAAGACAACCCCACGGACATATACGGCGTCGACAAGCTCACGGCCGAACACTACCACCTTATTTATTACAACACGTACGGGCTGCGCACGACGTCGCTAAGACTCGTCAACACGTATGGCCCTAGGGCGCAGATAGACGATCCGAGGCACAGCGTCGTCAACTGGCTGATAGGAAGGGCCATAAAAAACGAGACCATAACCGTGTACAGGCCAGGCACGCAGAAAAGGGATTGTAACTACGTAACTGACGCTGTCGACGCTCTCCTTTTAGCAGGCGCAAGCGAGAAATCGAACGGCAATGCCTATAACCTGGGCTCCGGAAGGCCGGTGGAATTCATAAATATCGTAAAGAAGATAATAGAAATATCCGGCTCTGGAAAATGGAAGCTTGTGCCATGGCCCAAGGAAAGGAAAGATATAGAAGTCGGCGACTCATTCCTCTCGTATGAAAAAATAAAGCGTGATCTGGGATGGAAGCCGAAAACCAGTCTTGAAGATGGGATAAGGGAAACCATAAGCTTCTACAGGAGGAAGATGAATGCCTAAAAAGAAAGTGCTTGTGACCGGTGGTCTAGGCCACATAGGCTCCAAGTTGATACTCAACCTTGCCGGAAGAAAGGACGTCGGCGAAATAGTCATACTGGACAATCTGCATACTGAAAGGTATTGCAGTCTGATGAACTTACCAAAAAATGTAAGATACAATTTCATAGAAGGCGACATAAGGAACGCAACTGACGCCGGAAAGGCGATGGATGGGATTGACACGGTGATCCATCTTGCCGCCATAACAAATGCGCCTGAAACAATAAAATTCCCGGAACTCACCAAGGAAGTTAATTATGATGCGACAAGGCTGATGCTCAAAATCGCTAAAGAGAGGAATGTCGAAAAATTCTTTTTCCCGTCGACCACGAGCGTTTACGGGCCCGCGACAGGTTTTGTTGATGAAAACTACAAAAAATGCAAGCCGCTTACGCCATACGCAGAATACAAGCTTAAGGCTGAAAACGAAGTTTTGAAGGAAAACGGAAAGATGAAAACATGCGTTGCGAGGTTCGGGACAATATACGGCTACAGTATAGGTATGAGATTCCACACCGCAGTGAACAAGTTCGTATTCCAGGCCGTGAACAGGCAGCCGATAACTGTATGGGAGGACGCGTTGGACCAGAAAAGGCCGTATCTCGATTTGAACGATGCCATAAACTTCATAAATTTCTTCATGGATCAGAAAAACGATAAGTTCTTTGGCGAGGTTTACAATGTCCTGACCGAGAATGCAACCGTCAGAAATGTCATAAACATAATCAAGAAATATGTCAGCAACGTCGAGATAAAAATGACCAAAAACCCGATAATAAACCAGGAGTCGTATGAAGTGAGCAGGAAAAGGATCGAGAAGCATGGCTTCAGGTTCAGCGGCAATATGGAAAAAGGCGTGAAGGAAACGATAAATTCGTTCAAAGCCCTGTTTTAGCTTTTCTGTTTTTGGATGCCCAGACATTGCCGAATGATTTCGGATCTTTTCTTTCCGTGTCCTCCGGGTCGAATGTCGTATCCGTCACATGGACAAGAATTGCTTCTTTGCCGACGGCCATATAGCCGTGCCACACGCCGGGCGAGACTTTTATCATAACCGGATTCTTTTCTCCTATTATGAAGGTTTCCGCCTTCTTGCCGTCGCACACGCCGTATATTATGTTGCCTTTGGCGCACAGCGTATAATCCGTCTGTTTTTTGTGTTTGTGCCAGCCCTTCACAATGCCCGGATAAACCACTGATATGAGCGTCTGGCCGAATCTGCCGCCGAAAATGGCATCGTCTTTTCTCAGGCCCTCGAAAAGGTATCCTCTCTCATCTGAATGTATTTTGATTTTCTTGAACTGAACCCCTTTCATCAAATCACTCTTGCGTAAGGTATATGCACTATGAATTTGACGCCGGTGTTTTTTTCCTTTTCCTTTATCTCATTCGCATAATTCCATGCCAGCAGCAATGCGTAATCTGGCGGGTTTCTATGGAACACGTCTTCTGAAACGATGGGTATATGGGTCCCGGGGCTGTAAAGGCCGATTTTAGTGGGTGTGTTATCCGAAATATATTCTATGTCCCTGTTGGTTATGCTGCAATAGTTCAAAACTACCGTGCCTTTCGATGAAGCTGCATATCCCGTTATTCTCTTATTCTGGGACTTTATTTTTTTTATCAGGTCAACAAGCATTTCCCTCGACCTGTTGACGTTATCGGCGAATTTCTGGTATGTTGCGATTTTCTCTAGGCTCTTGCCCTGCTCCTCTATGATTGCCTTCGTGACGCTCGCATCCACTGCGTAGTCACCTTTGTTGCAGACGTAATATCTCATCGAACCGCCATGCGTCGTTTGCCTCTGACAGTCAAAAATTTCCATGCCATACTGCCCGAACAAATTTCTGAGCGACAGAACCGAAAAATAAAAAACGTGCTCGTCATAAATCTGGTCATATGCATTTTTTTCAAGTATATCCACTATGTAGGGGTCTTCGAATACCAGAACACCATTTTTATCCAGAAGGGTTTTCACCCCTTTCACGACCTCGTGAAAAGCCTCTATGTGGCACATGACGTTCGCCGCGCATATCACCTTGGCCTTGCCACTTTTCCTCAACACATCCTTTGCAAGCTTTTCGTTGAAAAACTCGCTTATCACTTCAAGTCCTCTTTTCCTGGCCGCATCAGCCACGTTGCCTGACGGCTCGACGCCGAGAACCTTGTATTTGTCTCTGTCGAAATTTTTAAGCATTATGCCATCATTGCAACCAATCTCGATAACTATCTCGTTATTTTTCAGGAACCTTTTAGTTAACTCATCGGCAAACCTTTTGAAATGCTCTTCCATCGTCTTAGAAACAGAAGAGAAATACGCATAATTGCTGTTGAAAAGCATCCTTTTGTCAACTGTTCTGATCAGCTGAACCATTTTGCAGTTTTCGCAGAAGCCGACCGAAAGCTCAAACTTGAATTCTTTTTTGCCGAGGTCATTCTTGGCAAGGAAGGCGTTGGCTACCGGCATCATGCCCAGTGACAAAAACTGCTCCAGCGATTGGCTGCCGCATGCGCGGCATCTGTATTTTTTCATAATAAAAACCTTGTTTCTTAAAATTTATAAGTATTGTTTATATGTGTTAACTATGATAATACCTTGTTTTGATTTGTCAAGGCAATATAAAAAAATTAAGAAAGAGATCGACAAGGCCGTAAGAGATGTTTTCGAAAGCAGCAACTTCATCCTCGGCAAAGAGGTCGAACTTTTTGAAAAAAGATTCGCGAAATATGTTGGGATGAAGCATGCGGTCGGAGTCGGGAACGGAACCAATGCCCTGACCCTGAGTCTGGTCGCATGCGGCGTAAAGGGCGGTGACGAGGTAATAGTACCGTCATTCACCGCAAGCCCGACCGTATTGGCTGTATCGGATGCCGGCGCGAACCCGGTTTTCGTTGACATAGCACCGGATACGTATTGCATGGACCCGTCGCTGATAAAAAAGCAGATAACTAAAAAGACCAAGGCGATAATACCGGTGCATCTTTACGGGCATCCTGCCGACATGAAACCCATCATGGAGATAGCCGTGAAGTATGGCATCGATGTCATTGAAGACGCCTGTCAGGCGCACGGTTCTGAATATCGCGGCAGAAAGGCTGGCTCGCTCGGCGATATCGGCTGCTTCAGCTTCTACCCCACAAAAAACCTCGGCTGCTTCGGGGATGGGGGGATGGTTGTTACCAGGGACGGCGAGCTGGCAGAAAGGGTCAGGATGCTCAGATGCATGGGCCAGAAAGGCAGGGTCTACCACAGCCTGATAAAAGGCTACAACAGCCGGCTTGACGAGCTGCAGGCCGCGGTTTTGAACGTGAAACTGCCATATCTTGACGCATGGAACGCGGCCAGAAGGAAGCACGCAAAAACCTACGGCAAACTTTTGGGCGGGACCGTGGTTACTCCTAGCGAAGGCAAATACGCAAAACACATCTACCATTTGTACGTTATCAGGACGCAGAGAAGGGACTGGCTAAGAAACATGCTGGCAAAAAATTCCATAATGACCAGCATACATTATCCCATACCCGTACATTTGCAGAAAGCTTATCTTGGTTGCTGCAAAGACGGAGGCAGCCTGCCCCTCACGGAGAAATATGCAGATGAAATAATCACCCTGCCGATGTTCCCTGAAATGAAAACTGAGGAAATTGAAAGGGTTGCCAGAGTAATAACAGATTCTATGAAGAACTGACTTTTTTATAAACCTCCAGAGTCTGGCCTGCTATCCCCTTCCACTCGTATTCTCTTGCCGCTTTCTTCCCGTTTTCGCCGAGTTTTTTGCGCAATTCCCTGCTCTCTATCAGCTTTTCTATATTATTCGTGAACTGGTCCAGATTACCTGCTCCGGCAAGGAGAGCCGAATCCTTCGTTATTTTCTCGACTTCTGCAAAATCATAGGAAACTATCGGCTTTCCGGATGCCATGTATTCGAAAAGCTTTACAGGACACCAGTAGAATTCGTATTTTTCCAAGGACCTGAATCTCTCGGCACTGAACGGGGCTATCAAAATATCTGACTGAAAAAGAACGGACGGTATGTCCGCATAAGCCAGCGGTCCGGTAAATATCATGCCCTCCTTTCTCCTGCTTCTGATTTCATTGAAAAGCGGCCCGCCGCCGACCAGAAGAAAAACCGCATTCTTGTATTTTTTCCTGATTCTTTCCGAGATTTCGGGTATGTCCTGAACCCCGTGCCACTCGCGGAAAGCCCCGACAAAGGTTATTATGATTTTTCCCGGCGGTATGCTGTATCTCTCTCTTACATCAAAATTGCTTTTGTTCTTTTCAAAAAAACCTATGTCGACCCCGTTTGGTATTACAAATATCTCGCCGTGGTAAAATTTTGACAATATTTTTTTCATCGTATCGGTCTGCGTTATGATTGCATTCGCGCGGCCAAACTTTCTTTTAATGATTTTCGAGTATATCTTTTTTTTCAGACCGGAGTAGATGACTGGAGCGGGGTCGTTCACCTCCAGTACGTATTTTCTTTTTCCGACAAAAAGCAGGTCCATCGGGTTGATGTGAAACCGTTCGTGTATTATGTCGAACTTGCCGGTCTCATTCTTCATTTTCCTGTAGCTTTTGACGCTTTTTATCGGGTTTTTAATACCGGACGGCGGCAGGGAAACGAACGTGGCCGGTATGTCCGGCTTTGCGTTGCTGCCTCTTATAAAAAGCCTTATCTCAGTCAGTTCGGAAAGGGCCTTCACGATGTTGTACGTGTGGACGAAGCCGGCATGATTTGAGCCGTATGTCTCGCCCAAGGCAAAATAAGCGATTTTCATTGCCGCCACACCTTCCAGGGAGTGTTTCCCCTGTCCCACATGTCGTTCAGCTCCTTCACTTCCTTGAGGGTGTTCATCGACTTCCAGAATCCCCTGTGCTTGAAGGCGCATATCTGCCTCTTTCTGGCGAGTTCCCTGAAAACATCGTCCTCCAGCTCCATCCCCTTCTTCATATAAGAAAATATTTTTTTATTCACTACGAAAAAGCCGCCGTTTATCCAGTGCCTAAGCACGGGCTTCTCCTTGAAATCGACTATCTCGCTCTTCTCATTAAGTTTAAGTATGCCGTATTGGGATACTGGATTTATGCTTGTCATGGTTGTTATTTTTTTGTTTTTCAGATGAAAATCCAGTATCTTGTTTATGTTGACATCTGATAAATCGTCGCCGTAAGCTAGAAAGAAATTCTCGCCATCGATGAATCTTTCAACTCTGCGCAGCCTCTCGGCTTTGCTGCTTTTCAGGCCGGTGTCTGCAAACGTTATGTTTCCTAAGCCGCGGCCATTCTTCCTGAAATATGCCTTTATTTTGTCCCCTCTATAACCTAGGCAGAGGATGAAATCGTTGTGGCCGTAATGAGAGTAAATTTTCATGATGTGCCATAATATCGGCTTCCCGCCGACTTCAATAAGTGGCTTTGGTATCTTTTCCGTATACTCCCTCAGCCTCAGGCCTTCCCCGCCGCACAGTATTACTACCTTCATGCCTTTCGCCTTTATAACTATATAAATCGGTGCGAGTTTTAAAACATTTCATTTCAGCAACAGTTTTATGAAATGGAAAATCTCCAGAAATCTGCGCATGCCCCACAGAAATGGGGAGAATACATTAACAAAAACGTCGTCGGTTCTCCGCATCATCGCGGAAAATAATGCCAGGTACATTACCGGCAATGAAAGCGAAAACATCAGCATCTGTATGAAAACGCCTATCGCTTTAAAGGGGTATATGAAAAAACCCTTTGCCATGTTGCTGCATTGTCTCTTGTAATCCTTGAAATGGGTTCCCATATCGGTGTAATAAATGATTTCTCCTGAATCCAGTTTCGGTATTTTCAGCTTCTCCAGTTTCATTGCGAAAGCTGTATCCTCTCTGTAGTAAGCTTTTTCATCAAAACATCCGGTCCTGAAAAATTCCTTTGTTGTGATTATATACGGGCAGAACGGGCCGGTGTACAAAATTTTATTGGGTCTCCTGCGGGATTTTTTTCTGGTTATCCAGGAATACAAAAAAATCCTTCTCCAGTTTTTTGGTATGGCGGTTCTCCTGTCTCCGCATACGAAGTCTATGTCTTTGTATTTCTGGAACGTTTTCGCTATGCTTTCGAGCGTATCCTCTCCGACCCAGTCATCCGAATCCAAAAAGAACAATATGCTCCCTTTGGCTGCCTCGGCTCCTTTGTTCCTTGAAAAAGCCACGCCCCTCCTTTTTATGAATTCCTTGCTGGGGTCTGGGTCATAATTGAGTAGCTTTATTTTTTGAGAGTGCTTTTTTACAAAACCCTCGGCTATTTCTCTTGTCCCGTCGGTCGAACCGTTGTTGACGACGATTATCTCATAATTTTTATAAGTGGATTTTAGCACGGAATTTATCGATTTTGCTATGACGTCCTCTTCGTTGTGCGCTGGGATTATAACTGAAATGGAATTTTTAAACATATCATCATTTTTGAATATTTTTAATTTTAGTGGCTTTAAAAAAGCCAAAGCCGCAAAGGGATTTTCTTATGATTTTAAGTTTACCAACTACTTTGTAATCTTCAAGTATAAAACCATTCTCTTCCAAGTTTCTTTTTATTGAAGATATCGTTAACAATCTACAATGATGGTCATCGAAAATATCCTTACCTAATAATATCTGCATTCTATATCTCCACCAACCTAATAACGGGCATGTAATTATTAGCGTTCCTCCTGTTTTCAAAACCCTATTTATTTCATAAAAAAAATTACTGATAAGACCTAGATGCTCAATTATTTCACCTGCATAAACCACATCAAAAAAATTATTTTTAAATGGGATTTTTGTTCTAGCATCACCAATTTTAGCTTTTACTCCCTTTCTTTTTGCAAGTTTAATTGCATTTTCTGATATGTCTACTCCATAAATTATAAGTTTTTTTTCTCTAAAAATTTCGGTTTCGTATAATGCACCACAACCTATGCTAAGGAGATTTCCTCCACTTGGTATCCATTCGAAAATAAATCTTTTTAAAATCTTATTATGCATTAAAACAAGCTTTTCATCATCACCATTTTCAATAATTTTTTTGTAAATATTGTCATAAAATTTTTTTTCTACTTCCATAGTTATCCCTTGTAGTCAAATACGCACCATATTTATTAGCATTATTAATTCTCCTCTTCTAATAGAAATTACTTTTAAATCTATAAAATATTAAAGTTAATATTAGTTTGCTTCCAAAAGAAAAAATCAATTGATTGTGTTGAATATGGAAAAGGTGCTAATAACCGGAATAACAGGTTTCGTGGGGTCTCACCTGTCCGAATTCCTGCTGAAGAAAAACCTCGAAGTTTATGGCATAGAGAGATGGAGGAGCAGGACAGAAAACATACACAGCATAAAGGACAAATTAAAATTGATAAAAGCTGATATGAGGGATGCCCATTCAATAGAACAACTCATAAGCAAAGTCGAGCCTGACTATATTTTCCATCTCGCAGCACAGAGCTATGTGCCAATGTCATGGAGCGCACCGGCAGACACGCTCGAAACAAATGTTATAGGAACTGTAAATCTTTTTGAAGCGGTTAGAAAATCCAAAATAGATTCAAGAATCCATATAGCAGGTTCTAGTGAAGAATATGGAATGGTTTACCCTAGCGAATTACCAATAAAGGAAACTAATCCTTTAAGGCCACTAAGCCCTTATGGGGTTTCGAAAGTAGCTCAGGACATGCTTTCATACCAATATCACAAATCATACGGTCTCAAAATAGTCGTCACCAGAGCCTTCAACCATACTGGCCCTCGAAGGGGCGAGGTGTTTGTGACTTCGAACTTCGCCAAGCAGGTTGTTGAAATAGAGAAGGGAAAGAAAAAACCGGTTATAGAAGTGGGTAATCTCGAAACGAAAAGGGATTTTTCGGACGTAAGGGACATTGTAAGGGCCTACTGGCTCGCCATCAACAAATGCGACTTCGGCGAAGCTTACAACATATGCTCAGGCAAGGCTATAAGCATGAAAGAACTCCTTGACCTTATACTAAGTCTGAGCAAGGTTAGGCGTGTCAAAATAGCCAAAGACCCTGCTAGGATGAGACCTTCTGACGTGCCCATCTTAGTGGGGGATTGCACCAAATTCAAGAAAAAGACAGGCTGGAAACCGGAAATACCGTTTGAAAAAACAATGGAAGACCTGATGAATTACTGGAGAAATCTTATAGTGTGAGCTAATTTTTCATGCCGTTCACATACAGAGCTTCAATTTTCTTTGATACGTCGCTCTTTCTGAATTCTTTGACCCTCTCCATCGCTTTTTTGGATATGCCCGAAAGCGGCGTCTTGCTCAACCTGAATATTAAAGCGGCAACCTCTTCCGGTTTTGAATAATCAACTACATAGCCATTTTCACCGTTTCTGACAAAGTATCTGAAAGAGTCCAGATCGTTCAAAACGACAATCAGCCCGGATGCCATCGCCTCGACGGCGGATATGCCAAAGCTCTCGTATTCCGAAGCAGAAAGGAAAAACGTCGCCTCATGCATGTGCCTTAACATCTCTGCGTTGCTGGCTTCGCCGACGAATTCGACGTTTTTCCAGATCCCTTCCGAAAGAACCCGTTTCTCGAGCGAAGCCCTCAGGCCTTCCCAGTCCTTGCCGATTATGTATAGCTTTGTCCTTGGCTCTTGTCTTGCAAGAATTTTCACCACATCAATAAGCCTGTCTATGCGCTTGTTTTTCGATATGCGGCCGACATAGACCATTTTGAAGTTGCTTTTTTTCCTTTCTTTGGACATGAATTTCTCTGTTGCGATGGGCACGGGGATGACTTCTACCTTAAGCGAGATCTTTGAAAACAGCTTCCGGTCGTGATCGCTTATGGCTATTATTTTTTCCGCGTTGTGGAGCGCAAACCTGCACCACAGATTGAAATAAACCTTTTTTATGCCGCTAATGTCCTTGGTGTGAAAAACGCCTCCGACGCCTGAAACGAATACCGGCTTCCTGTGGAAAATTTTAGTGAGGCAGAGGAAATCGGAGAAAAAGCCTGTGCCGTATACGTGAACAATATCGTATCTTTTAGCTATTTTCAGGACGCTTGGCGCGATTTTGTAGTACTTGGTGTCCATGAACGGTATCCTGTGTATGGTTATGCCTTTATACGCTTCTCTTTTGGGCAGTTTTTCCTTTGTTTTGGGCAACCTGTCGAGGCAGCATACGTCGCTGGTATGGCCTGATTTAATCAGTTCGGAACACAAGTCCTCGATATAACTTTCTATGCCGCCTTTGAAGGGATGAAAGTTATTGTAGACATGAAGTATTCTCATAACCTGACCGCCCCCGAAATAAGGCCGAGCGTGAAAACCACCGTCCTGAGCAGCGAAATCAGCGGGGTCCAGATGCCTGCCACGACGTCTTTTTTCGCGTTCTTAGATGCCAGAGGGAACGTTGATAAAAGCAATAAAATGGCAAAAAAGGCTGCAAAATACGCATAATATGCAGTGAATGGGGAAACGGCAAGCGATAAAACCAAAAGGCATAATGCAATTATCTGGAACTTGAGAATTTGCGGTGTATAAGACTCGCCGGCCATTTTTGCGGGATGCTTTCTGTAAAGCAAAACCCTCCAGTAAGCACGCCAGAACTTTTGTCTCAAATAAGCAGAAAGCGAATCAACGTGGTTGTGATAAACAAGTGCATTATCATTGAAAACCATCTTGTGGCCGGCTTTGGCAAGTTTGAACGAAAGCTCCGGGTCCTCACCTGAAGCTGCTGGGAAGGACTCGTCGAATCCGCCGAATTGCATGAATTCGCGTTTTCTGTAGCCGGCAGAGTACGAACCGATGAAGTCGATGAAGCGTCTTTTTTTCATCCTGTCATACCTGTCTTCAATCTCGAGCTGGACAAACCTGGCCATGACGCCTTTCTGGCGCGTTTTGTATCTGCCCTGTACACCGGTTATCTCTTTGTTTTCAAAGTGTTTTGCCATCTCCAAAACCCAGTTTTCATCAGCAGAGCAATCGGCATCGGTAAAAAGCAGGATATCGCCTTTCGCCTCCTTTGCACCAAGGTTTCTTGCGGCAGCCGGGCCTTTGTGCCCCTGTTCGAGAAGGACAACGCCCCTGAATTTTCTGACCATGTCTTTTGTCTTGTCCGTGGAACCATCATCAACGATTATTATCTCTTCCGGTTTTTTCGCCTGGTTAAGAAGCGATTCGAGGCATTTGCTTATTGTTTTTTCGCCGTTGTAGACCGGTATGATAACGGATATTTTATCAGCCATATCAGCACGACTCCGAGCTTTTGAACAGATGTTTTGAAAACGTCCTCATTGATTTGAGCGTTCTGGTGAATTCCCCGGGATGCGAGATAACCTGTGCCATCTTCGAAACTATGTATCTTCCCCTCAGATAGTATTCCTTTCTCATCCGGTCGCAAAGTTTCACCAATTCCTCCGAAGACATTTCCGGCCTTGAAACCGTCGTATTGTGAAGCCCCTCCTTGGTGATCCATTTTGAATAATCATCGGTCGAAAGGTAGCCGCTGCGTTGCGCCCAGTCATAAGCTTCGGTCCCAGGATAAGCCATTAGCGGGTAGAACTGCGCCGTATCGGGATTGAGCTCCTTGGCGAATTCAAGCGTCCCGCGCATGGTTTCCTTGTTATCGCCAGGGAGGCCCAGTATGAAGCAGCCGTTCACAAGAAGCCCCGCTTTCCTCGTGTTTTCCATGAACTCAACCTGAAGCTGGCGCGTGGTGTTTTTGTGGATGCTATCCAGCACTTTCTGGCTGGGCGTTTCGAAGCCGACACAAAGCAGCCTGCAATTGGCTTTTTTCATCAGCTTGAGCGTCTCCAAATCCGTATTCACCCTCGCGTTGCACGACCATTTAAGCTTTATTTTTCTCTCAATCAGAAGGCTGCATATCTTCTCCGTCCTTTCCTTGAGGACAGGGAAAGTGTCATCCTCTATCATCACCTCGCGGACGTATGGAAGCTCGTTTTGTATGTATTCGAATTCGCTGGCAACATTCTCTGGCGAGCGATAGCGATACGATGCCTTGAAAGGAATGTTGCAGAAAGAGCAGTTGTAAGGGCATCCCCTTGCCGTAAGGATCGTCACCTGTGGCCAGCGTAAAGAGGCGTAGAAGTATTTTTTGATGTCCAGATGCTTCCTGTAAACCTCTGAAACGAATGGCAGATCATCGAGGTTTTTGATGAGCGGCCTGTCCGAATTGTGTATTATTTTTTTGCCGTCCTTGAACGACAAGCCTTTGACGTTTTTCAGGTTTTTGCCTTTTTCGAGTGCTTCTGCGAGGGCGATAACTGTTTCATCATACTCGCCCCTGCACACGGAATCGACGTTTTTGGATAGATTAAGCGTTTCGTTTGGGAGACGCGTAGGATGCGTCCCGACCAGAGAAACGTGTCGAATGCCCAATTCTTTTATTTTGGAGGCGATGCCGACATCGTTGTATATGCTCGGCGTGCTCGTGTCAAGGACTGCCAGATCCGGTTTGAACTGCCTGATGAATTCCAGCGTCTCTGTTTCGCTCCACTCGTTTGCAACTGCATCAACCAGCTTCACATTAAAACCGTGTTTCTCGAGGTTGCCTGCCGCGTAGGCGATAGAGTATGGAAAATATATCGTCCCTCCCTTGGTCACGCATGGCGAGCGCGACTGCCTCGAATAGCGGCTAAGGAACGGCGGATTGAGCATCAGGATTTTCATGAAATCACATATTAATAGCAGCACAAAAATATATAAAAAACAAGCAGATGCGGGTTTTGTCATGAAATACAGGTATTTTGATTTTAGGTTTGCTGCCGGAATATTCATCATACTTGCACTCTTGTTCTATTTTTACGGACCGATGTCGGAACACCTATACTCGCTGGACGTGTTCTATTTTTTTACTGCATTTTCAGTGCTGCTTTGTACAATCGCGATAAAACAGGTGAAGTGGCGCCTGCTCGTGGGCAAAATCGGTGGCTGGAGGCTGGCTTTAAAAAACTAATTCTGTATTTATTAAGATGTTAAAATACAGTAAAAGAATTTTTAAAAGCAAATTTTTAGGGAGACCTTTTTTCTGCACCCTTAGGGTAACAAGCAGATGTAATCTCAGATGCAGAATGTGCAGCGTATGGAAGCACGGGAGCAAGAAGGATGAAATGAGTTTGGAGAAAATAAGGGAACTAAAAGATGTATTCAAAAAATTAAATATCAGTGTAGTCAATCTTGGTGGCGGCGAACCGCTATTAAGAGAGGATTTGGCAGAAATAGTAAAGATTTTCAGCAAAGATTTTGAGGTTAGGGTGCAAACAAATTCTTTATTGGCCAATGAAGAAAAGATAAAGGAGCTTGTAAAGGCTGGGCTAAAGGGGCTTTCAATATCTCTGGACACAGTAAATCCAAAAAAGCAGGATTATATTTGTAACCGCGGGGGAATATGGTATGAAATCATAGAAAAAATGGTTTTGTTTTCCAAATTAATGCCCAATGACGCCCTTCTTTTATCAAATGCGGTTGTTTCAAAACTAAATATTAGTGAATTGCCCAAACTTACCATTCTTACAAACAAGATGGGATTCACTACAGGATTCGTGCCAGTTTTGCTTTCTGAAAAAAAAGATCATAATTATATCTTCAGGGATTATGCGCCAAATATGACTTTCGAGGAAAGCGATTATCCTGTCATCGAAAAGTCTTACAATGAGCTTATAAAAATGAAAAAAGAAGGCTATCAGATTTTTAATTCAACAAAATTTTTAAAGGAATCGATAAAATTCCTCAAGGAGGGTCATCGTTGGAAATGCGATGCCGGCAGATTGTATTTTCTTGTTGATTATGATGGTTCATTCCTGCCCT
>Ga0315295_10001387_pt1 | contig 20771 bp, 13 predicted proteins | sample YL17G14_0_MG_FD_204453 | JGI IMG/M metagenome (GOLD analysis project Ga0315295, IMG submission 204453) | Sediment microbial communities from Yellowstone Lake, YNP, Wyoming, USA - YL17G14_0 | ecosystem: Environmental > Aquatic > Freshwater > Lake > Sediment | place: USA: Wyoming | collected...
GGTGGGACTCGTCCAACGCCGAAGCGATGATGGCCTTGGCCAGCCTCTATCATAGCGGCCTGTGGGGTACGTACTGGAAATCCGAGCGGACCGCCGCGTGAGGCCGCCAGGATTTCTCCTCGCACACAAATAGGGACGCCTTCGCCACGTCAGATTGTCCTTGACACAGCCGGGCGGATGTGGTACACATAAAATACAAGTATCGCTGGCAAAATTACTATTGGCCGTTTCTGGCCCCCCGAGGAGGACTACGATGTTCAATAAATCGACTTTTCTGATCTATTCCGTTCTACTGGCAAGTGCAGCAGGCGTCGTTCAGGCGCAGCCTTTTAGCCTGCTGCCCACACATGATGCCGAGGTTGGCAATGACACGCAGATAGGACCAAACCAAAATTCGGGCGGCGGCTCAGGTATGGCCATCCGCGACATAGACGTTCGGCGCCGCGTGTCCTATGTTAGTTATGATATCTCGCAGCTTAAAGCTGGAGGTCAGCTCGTTGGAAATGTAAGCTTCAGCAATTATGGCCACGATAGCGGCACGATTCTTGTTTACGGCGTTATCGAGGAATTGGATAACATCGACGAAGCCACAATCACCTGGAATACGGCTCCCGGCGTCCAGAACAGCCCGGCCCCGCCCGTCGGCAGCCCAGTTGCCCTGGACTATGCCGACCTGACGGACCAGTTAATGAGCTTTGTCTCGCCGGCGCGCGGCGTCAGAGCGTCAACCGAGACAAGCCAGGCCATAGCTGATTTCATCAACAGCGATACGGATGGGACAGTAACGTTTCTGTTTGCCCCGCCGGCGGGCCAGAACAACGGGATTCTTCGAACGAAGGAGATGGGTGAGGACGGCGGAACATTGCTTCAGGGCAGTCTCGTCGGGCTTCCACAAAAGGCCCAGAATCCGAACCCTGCCAATGAAGCGACCGATGTATCGCGCGATGTGGTCCTGAGCTGGACACCGGCGGGCAATGCCGACAAGCATGATGTGTACCTCGGCGCCGATTTCGATGATGTGAACGATGCAACACCAACGCTTGATCCGAATGGCGTGTACCGGGGCCGCCAGGACCCGAACTTCTATCCTGCCGGCGGAACCCTTCGTTTAGATATTGGCCGGACTTATTATTGGCGCGTCGATGAACTCAGTGCGCCGCCCGAAAACGCAATATACAGGGGCAACATCTGGCGGTTTACGGTCGAGCCTCTGGCGTATGCGATTCCCGGCGGGAAGATAACCGCCACAGCCTCCAGCAGCGAACCGGGCAAGGGACCTGAGAATACCGTCAACGGCTCGGGGCTGGACGAGAGCGGCTTGCTGCACGGCAATCAGGACACCGGTGCGATGTGGCTGAGCAGCCGAGCCGGGATTCAGCCCACCTGGATCGAGTACGACCTCGGCAAGGTGTACAGGCTTCACGAAATGTGGGTGTGGAACTTCAATGGGAGTCTGGAGCCGTCGATTGGCTTGGGATTCAAAGAGGTTGTCATTAAATACTCAGTCAATGGCACCGATTACATAGCGTTGGGAGATACTCACATATTTAACCGGGCGCCCGGCGAGCCCGGCTACGCACACAATACCACGGTTGACCTTAGCGGCGTCGAAGCGCGATACGTCCGGCTCACGGTAAACAGCAACTGGGAAGAGGTCTTGAAGCAGTACGGCCTGAGCGAGGTGCGATTCTTCTACATACCGATCCAGGCCAGAGAGCCTCGCCCGGAGTCCGGGGCGACGGGCGTGCCTCTGAATGTCACCCTGGGCTGGCGCGCCGGCCGAGAGGCGGCCCAGCATAACGTTTATCTGAGTGACGACCAACAGACCGTGATAGACGGCACCGCTCCCGTCGTCACTGTGACTCAAGCCAATTACGGGCCTTTGTCTCTCGACGTCGGCAAAACGTACTACTGGCGTGTCGATGAGGTCAACGACCCGAGTATCGGCGCGACCCTGAGTGGGGACCTCTGGAGCTTCACGACGGCGCAGTTCCTTGTCATAGACGATTTCGAGCACTACGACGCCAACGACAACCAGATATGGTACGCCTGGCACGATGGGCTCGGCTATGGCTCGCCGACGACTCCTCCCTACTTTGCCGGCAACGGCACCGGTGCGGCCGTCGGCGATGAGAACACCGCATCTTTTACCGAGCAGGCCATCGTTCACGGCGGCAGTCAGTCAATGCCGCTCAATTACGACAATAATAAACAGGGCTTTGCAAAGTATTCGGAGGCCGAGCTGACATTGTCCTCACCGCGCGACTGGACTGTGGGAGGCGTGGGTGCACTGACGCTTTGGTTCCGAGGCAATCCGGCATCTGTCGGCAGCTTCGTGGAAGCACCGGTCGGTACCTACACAATGACCGCGACGGGCGCGGACATCTGGGGACAGGCGGACCAGTTCCATTATGCCTTCAAGACGCTCACCGGCGTCGGGACCATTGAGGTTCAGGTGCTTAGCGTCGATAACACGGACCCGTGGGCCAAAGGCGGTGTGATGATCCGCGAGACGCTGGATGCCGGCTCGAAATTCGCCGCTGTCTATATCACACCCGGCAACGGTTGCCGATTCCAGGCACGAACGGACACCAACATCGCCGCTACAAGCGACACCACTGTAGCGACAGCGGAACAAATAGCGATCACAGCGCCGTACTGGGTAAAGCTGGATCGCGACTTTGCGGGCAACTTCAGAGGCTACTATTCCAGTAACGGGATCAATTGGACACCCATGTCCTGGAGTCCACAAAATATCGCGATGAATTCGAACGTCTATGTGGGTCTGGTAGTGACCAGCCACAACAACAATGCCACGTGCCAGGCCAAGTTCTCGAACATCAAGACGACCGGCGCGGTCGGCACGCAGTGGGCACACCAAGACGTCGGAATCGTCAGTAACGCAGCCGAGCCGCTCTACGTCGCAATCTCCAACGGCACAGGTCAACCGGCGTTGGTACTCCATTCTAATCCGGCTGCTACGCAGATTACCGCCTGGACCGAGTGGGTGATTCCGCTGCAGACGCTTGCTGATAAAGGCATCAACTTGAAAAATGTGGACCGGCTCGCGATTGGCCTGGGTACGCGGGGCAATATGACGGCCCCCGGCGGCTCAGGTAAGATGTACTTTGACGACATCCGGCTGTCCCGACCGTGAAATGCTCCTCGACTGTAGCAGTCGATTCTCAAAGTCGGTTAGAGCATGGTTAGCGGATGTCGTCGGTTTTTCAGAGGCAATTCGACCGGCGTGTTGAGTCGATGCGATTCGTAAACGGCTAATATCATCTCCAGGGCGGCCCGGCCATCGTAGGCGCTGCCCTTCGGCTGGGTGTCCGTCTCGATGGCCCGGATCAAATCGAGGGCGATGAGGCGATTTCCGAGACTTTGGCCGGCGTCGCTCAGCGTTTCGGGCTTGTCGATCCCGGCGCTGGTGATCTTCTTCCAGGGGGTTTTGCTGTGGCCGGGTTGCCACGAGGGATCTTCGACGAATGCAACCTGCGGCAGCGCGCCGGTGGTCATGGTCAGAATGCCTTTACTCGCAAAAATCTCCAAACCGAATCGCGTCGCTGCCCCATGCCTGGCCCGTTCCGTCGAGAAGTAGCCCATCATTCTCCCAGTGAAGCGGTACATTGCGTGAATTTCATCTCCAGCTAACGGCCCGATGCCTTCAGCCCCGTCCCGCACCTCGCTTTTAGTGACGGGCTTGCCGCTCTGGCTGACGCGTGCAAAACACCACCGCGGGTCGCCGGCGAACAAACGCATCAGGTCCATGACGTGCGTCCCGAGCACCATCAGGTCTTCGCCGCCGCCCCGGCTGTCCTCTTTGCCTCGGCCTCGCAGCTCGAGGATGTCACCGAGGCGCCCCTCGGCGATGAGCTTTTGCACGTGCTCCAGCGTGGGGCTGTAGCGGGTCTGGTGGGCAATCGCCAGCTTCAGATTCCGCTTTTCGAGGGCCTCGATCATTTCGTCGGCCTGCTCGAGGTTCTGGCACATCGGCTTTTCGAGAAAGACATGACAACCGTGCTCGGCGCACGCTAAGACCATGTCGCGATGGCAATCCAGCCAGCGTGGGGCGACGCTGACAATCTGCGGACGCTCCTTTTCGAGCATTTCACGATAGTCGGCGTATGCTCTCGGCGCCTTGAGCCGCTTGGCCGCGGCGGCACGACCCTGCGCATCTTCATCCGCGACGGCAACGACTTGCGCCTGCTCGACATCGTTCCACACGACGTCCAGCCCGTGGCCGTAGTTGCCCCGGCCGGTTCTGCCGATGACGGCGACCTTGTATTTTGGGCCGCCTGCTTTGGCCGTTCTTAGTCTGCCTGCGGCAAGGGCCGCCAATCCTGCCGCCGCACCGCTGATGAACTCACGCCGTTTCATAGACTCACTCATTTTCTTTCGCCTTCAACCATGCTTCATTGAAACGTACGTATTTGATGGTCTTACCGGGGCCACCGTTTCGGTCGTTGCGATGGAAACTGTACACGACGTGCAGCGTACCATCCCGGCCCTGGATGATCGATGGATAGCTGCTGCTCGTGGCAATCTGCCGGTCGCGCATGTCCCGTTCGAGGTGCCGCGTATATTGCCACGTTTTGCCCTCGTTGGTCGAGATCGAGACTGCCAGACTGTGCCTGCCGCTTTCGGTATCGTTGTACGCCAGCGCCCAGTGGCCGTTTTGCAGGGTGACCACGTCGGCGCCCGAGCCGGGGTTCGGCAGCTCGGAATCGGTTACCAGGGACCACGTCAGACCCTTGTCTTTGGACTGGCTGATATGAAGGCGATTGGGCGGAGGACCGTTATCTCGCATGTAGGCGACGAGTGTGCCGTCGGCTTTCATGGCAATGCTCGGCTGAATATTTCCCGCGCCCACCAGCGGCTCGCTGAACTGCCAAGTCGCACCGCCGTCATCGGTACTGGCCATTAGAGAGAAGCTGAATCCATCCGAGTACAAGGGAATAATCATTCGCGTCTTATCGACGATGACGGCTTTGTTTTTGGTCTGCCACCCGACCCGGCGGAAATACGGATAGCCCACTTTCTGCTCGCTGTAACCTCCCTTGCCGTCGGGGAGCCGGCCGCTCCGCATCATGTCCTGGCCCCGCGCTTTGGAAAGCAGGTCCTCGGCCCATCTGTCGATGATGCCGCGTGCGACCTGCTCGGCAGGAGAGTCTGACAGTATCTTTTGCGAGTATTCTTTGATTTGCCTTTCGACAGATTTGACAAAGCTGTCGCCGGGCTGGATGCCGCGTTCGGCCGGATCGCCGGCCTTCACGTGAAGGACGTCTTGCCAGCGCCATTCGGGCGCTCCATCCATCGTCTGGTAGTTCTCGCTGATTCGGTATTTCAGCAGGGAGGTCTCCCACTGATTCGCCAGCACTGTGTACCACGTCAGCCACAGGCGGTCCCGGCCATCGAGGAACAGGATCGGATTGATATCCGGAAATCCGGGGACATCCGCCATGAGGAACGGCGTGCTCCAGATTTTCCGGCCGGCCCGGAGCCTCGAACCCATGATCGCGACGTCATCGGCCCACCGTTCGCCCGAGCCCTGGAACCAGGCGGCGAGCAAGTCGCCGTTCGGCAGCTCCACAATCGTTGAGCCATGCACATGCTGGCTGACCAGCGGAAAGATTTCCGCCGCCTCATAAACGATTTTCTCATCACCAGCGAACGACGCGCGGCCTGCCGCAATCAGAAAGCACAGAAATAAAACTGAAATGAGCCTATTGACTTTCATGTTGGTTTCCCTATTTGATAGTCGATTGTCGATTTTCGCTTGCCGAGTTTAAATCGAAAAGCGAGAATCGCAAAGCAAAAACCGCAACTTGGGACGCTTGAAATAAAGGATAATCTGAAAATGATCAATATAGTTCACGTTGGAATCGGCCCTTTGGGCCAGAAGCTCGTCAAGTACGCCGTGGAACGCGGCTGTTTTAACATCGTCGGCGCCGTCGATCCAGATCCCCAAAAAGCCGGCAAAGACCTTGGGCAATTATGCGGGATCAACTCGCTCGGGATTACCGTCCGCGATAATCTGCATGATGCACTCGCAAATCGGTCGGCCGGCGTCGCACTGCTGACCACAGTCAGCAGCCTTGTCGCCATTGAAAACCAGATCGCCGAGCTGGCAGAGGCCGGACTCAATATTGTATCAACGTGCGAGGAGCTTTTCTTCCCGTGGAAGACCCATCCGGAGGTGGCCGGCCGGATCGACCAGATATGCCGTCAAAACGGCGTTGCGTGCGTCGGCACCGGGGTCAATCCCGGATACCTGATGGATATGCTGCCGACCGTTCTGACGGGGCTGTGCCAGAACGTCAGGAAGGTGGAAGTCTGGCGGATCCAGGACGCCTCGGTGCGCCGAATTCCGTTCCAGCAGAAGATCGGGGCTGGCCTGACGTTAGATGAATTCGAGGCCAAGAGGAAAGCCGGCACGCTCCGTCACGTGGGCTTACCTGAATCCGTGGACTTTATCGCGAATCGGCTCGGCTGGAAGCTTGATCGCAATACCGAGACGCTCGAACCGGTCATCGCCGAAAGGCAAATCGACAGCGGCTATAAGCCCATTGCCAAAGGCATGGCGTGCGGCGTGCAACAGGTCGGCAGGGGATTCGTGGGTGAGCGAGAGGTCATTACACTGAATTTCAGGGCCGCCGTCGGCGAGCCGGAATCCTACGACCAGGTGCACATCGACGGAGAACCCCCGATTCACTCCCGAATCGCCGGTGGCGTGAACGGAGATATCGCCACATGTGCAATTACTCTGAACGCCGTCAGGTCGGTGCTTGCAAGCAGCCCCGGTCTTAAAACGATGGCGGATATCCCTCCGATTGCGTTCTTTGTCTGAAACAGCGGGAAAGATCGGATTCTCATCTTAAATATTAACCGTTCTATTGAGGTCGGTATCGCAAAACCTAAAATGAATATTGATAATCAAGATGCGGCCTTACTGATCTGAAATGCAAATAGGAAGAAGAACATGGTGCGCTTGTTTTTGACACTCTTTATTTGTCTGGGCAGTGCAACAATCGCTTTGTGCTCTGTCAGTGGAAACACGAAGTCCAAGGTTGATTACGTGGCCAAGTGGAATGAGCTTGCCAGACAAGGTCGCGATGAGGGCCTGAACGCAGCGCCCTTCTATAGGAAAGCTGCTGAATTGTACGTAAGACGGCCGGAAGGGATAGAAAATGAGGACCTTTTTGGATGGCCGTCAGAACTGACAAATGAGAAACAATGGCTCTTGAGACAATGGGCGGAGTCTAACAGCAATGCCTTCGCCCAGTTAAAACTTGGCACCCAAAAGCCCTATTATTGGAATCAGTATCAAGCTGATAACGTGTGGAAAGTCGGCGATTCTTCAGACTTGTCAGGACTGGGAGATATCGTGCGTGCAACACTATCTCGTGTGAAGTTGAGTTCAGTGGAAGCAGGCATGACAAGAGAGACAACAGAAGACATACTGACGTGCTGTCGATTTGGCTCACATTTAGGACAGACGCCCGACTGGAGCGATCAGTTGGTGGGAACGGGTATCCTAAACGCTGTAGTGGATACGCTGTTTTTGTGTCTCGGAAAGACAGATTTTGACCCGATGCTGATGGACTTGCTGCAACGCGGCGTTTCTTCGGAGTTTTCGAAAAGTCAGAGCTGTATATACAGTATGTTGGAGGTGGAGAAACTCAAGCATCTGGAGGTTGTTCAGATGATATTCCAAAGCACGCAAGACGATAGCAAGTTAAAAGCCGATGAAGGAATGGGTTTGGCTGCACGGTTCGACGACCTGACCTATGAAGACCTGCAAGCCGTCCGGCGCGGCAGAACAATGCGCGACATAGAGGCAGCATTTGCTTACTGCAAGGAGTTTTTTACCACAAGCCCATGGCAAGCAAAACAGAAAGGGCTCAACTTCTGGGAGGATCTCCAGAAACGGACAGGGGAGAATCCCGTGGTCAGATTTTGCATGTTCGATGTCCCCAGGGACGCCCGATTAAGAGCCCACTGTCATGCCAAAACGGATGCTTTGGTGACAACACTGGCCGTCTTGCGATACAGACACGACAAAGGTAATTTGCCCAAGGATCTAAAAGAGTTGATTGCCGCCGGTTATCTGTCTCAACTACCCATGGACCCATATAGCAACGGACCTTTGGTCTATAGACAGACGGGAAAGGAGTTCGTGCTCTATAGTTTTAATGAGGATTTTGACGACGAAGGCGGTAAGCATAGCAGACAGGGCTGGGATGAAGAGGACGGCGATTACGTCTTCTGGCCCGTACAGACAAAATCAGCCGAAAAGGAGAATTGAACAACTGGTGGTCTAACAGTCGAGGAAGGGTTCAAAAGAGATTGCCGTTTTTGCCGATTGCCGGTTGAAAATCGCAAGCTGTAAATCGTGGAGTGCCTCATCCCTCAGTGTGCAGTAAGGTGGATCGCCTCGCCGATTCATTCTGTTATTAGCCAGCCCAGGACGCCTAAAACCATCGCCGTAACAGCCATGAAAACGACAATCGAGCCGAACAGGATGATGACTTCCTTGAGGAAATTGGCGGCCGTTATTTTAGGGACCTTCGTGGCCTTATAGACGATGGCAATCGCCGCGACAAGCGGCAGCAGCCACAGCATGGATTGGGGGTCCACGGTGATTCTCTCCGGCACCGTGAAACTCGCTGTCACTAACGCTGCTATCGCGGACATATCAGCCTCCGACCTCTTCGACGCCCCGCAGATGGGCAATATAGACGGCGTTGACAACACACAGCAGGTTGAGCAGACCCGCGATGCTCGTGTAAATCTGTCCGATCTCGCTCGGCTTGCCGTAAACGGCGTAGTCTGTTTTGACGCTCAAGTGTCCGATAAACGCCACGGCCGGCGAATTCAAAATCTGCGCCAGATACCACGGCTTGGCCCCGATGGGATTGACCACGCCGATGGAGCCGATGTACAGCCCCGCAGCGAACGTCAGGACAATCGTCGTGAATATGACGATAGCATGTCTTTTCTCCCGGAGCACGGCGTAGCCTCCGCCCGGTACGAGCCAGCCGGCCAGTCCCACAAGCAGCAAAAACAGGATGTGGTTCTCTCTCGAACGCGGCGCCATTACAATGCGGCCTCCGACTTCGGTGCATTGGGTTCTACGGGTTTGCCGTCGGGCCCGGCGTGCCTGAAATGCATCCGTCTAAGTATATTTTCGGGATTGAAATGGATCGCCACAAGGCTCTGGGCCTGGGCGTGCTCCTCGCGGAAGACCTGCATCGCCTTGGCCTTGTCGAAGTCTTCTTTCCAGAGCGGCTTGACGGAAATGTCCTTGATGACGAGATACTGCATGTCCGGCTTAAATTCCACCACGGCGGGCAGCCCCTCAGCCGTGTTCGCGTCCGCCGGCACGAGCGCGTAGAGCTTATCCACGAAGAGTCGATTTTTCCGGCTGTCGCTCAGAGAACGCGTCATCGCCGGGTCGCCCTGCCATTGTATCGCCAGGGCATCGAGAGTCGCCCGCGACATCCTTCGCAGTCCGACCAGGTTTTGCAGCTTGAACACGTCAGGTTTATTGGGGTCCTTCTCGCCATAGAGGTCCTCGAATGTGCTGATCGCCTTTTCCCAGCCCTCTTTGCCGGCCAAGGCCATGAACTCTTCGGCCCTAACTTTGGCCGTCTCCATCGCGGCCAGATTCTTCAAATCCTCGACGACCTTCTCCTTCACCGAATACGTAGTTTTCTCAGGCTTCTGCTCGTTCGGGTCGAGCTGCAGCGATTGTGTGCTGAAGGTCATATCGAGACTCTCTGGCTCGGCGGCCTTGTGTGCTTCGACCACTCGCACGACGGCCACGATTCGACCGGCCATATCCGTCATGCCGGTCATCAGGTCCTTCACCGGCCCGATGTTCTCGTACAGCTTCGGCCGAGGTACGTCGAACGGCCCAAGCTCGCTCGCCCCCAGCCCCTCGATGCCAAAAACAACCTGGCTCAATCTCACCGGATTCTGCCCATAACCTCGTAGAAAGAGCATCCCGAGATGATCGTCCATTTGCATATCCGTGGGGCTCACCAATCCCGTCTGTCCGGCATAGAGCTTGATCTTATACTTCTCGCCGAGCGGCTTAGCCACGGCTTGAAAATCCCCGGTCTTCTCCTTGAGCTGCTCCGGCTTGGCGCTTTGCACATCCACATCGGCCAGCCCGGCTTCCGTCAGCGTCCGGGCCTCCTGCAAAATGCCGTCGGCCCGTGCGTTGATCTTCTCGGTCAGAAGCTGTTTGGAAATCCCGTCGGCCACCTCGGCAAAGCTTCTGGTGTGCGGCACGAGCGGCGAGTTCGGATCGTTCGGGTCCGACCGCACCTGCTCGGTGAACATGTCTTCTTTGTTCCTCTGGTAATAGTCTCCCACCTCGTCCTGAGTGGGTGGCGTGACAATCTTGCGAATGTCCTCAAGCTTCATGGCAATATAGCTGAGCCGAACCAGAGGCGGCAGCTTATATCCGAGGCCGTATGGATTCTCCTCGCTGACGGCGCCGGGGACGAACGCCTTGTACTTGTCGAAATGCTGCCGGATCGCCTCCTCGCCCGGCGGTTCCTGATTCTTGGCAAACAGCTTGGCCTCAAATTCCACAAGCTCCGCGTCGAGGTTCTCCTGCTCGGCGGCCTCGGCCATGATCTGCCGGGTGGTCAGCCCTTCGTTGGAGCATATCGTCTGGGCGTATTGCAGCACGGCCAGCAATTCTCCCACCGTCGAAAGAATATCCGCCTCCACCATGCGCTGCTGGTTCATCATCGCCCCCATGAAACTCGTATAGGTCTGACCCTGGAACAACTGGGGGATTGTCTTGCCCAGCAGCTCGCCGACCTGGTCATTTGGAATGGCGATGCCGGCCCGCCGAGCCTCGGTTTTCAGACAATACCAGTAAACGTGCGGCGGCGATTCGCGCCTGTAGATGTCGTTGATTTGTTTATCGCTGATGGCGTACAAGTTCCGGCGAATGGTTGACTTGACGCGGCTGATCAGCCCCGCTGAGCCTCGCTGGTCGGCGAACAGCAGCTCGGCCAGAAGGACACCATGCAGGTCCTGGGCGCGCAGCAGGTCGTCGGCCCGGAGTATCCGCAGCAGGTCCAGCTCCTGGCGCGCCGCGTACATCTCATAGTTTGTAACAGCCTTGTTGCCGAGAAACGCAACGGCCCCTGCATCAACCTGGCGTCTGCCCCAGCCGGCCAGGAAATCGCCCGCCACGAAGACGAACATCAGGACGATCACCACGACCGCCATCAATTTCATGTTGTTCTTTCGCAACCATCTGACCAAACTCATACGTTTACTCCACGTTCATCTTCGCTCGATACGCTCCACAGTCCAAAAGACTCCTTACGGAGGACGCCTTCCTGCGGTCGTCAGCCCACCAATTCCTATGCAGACAATGCAGACCTAACGCACCGGATACTCGATGCTCGTCGAGTATCGAGCACCGAAAACCGACAATCTACAGTTATTGAGACGAGTTTGCAAGAAAAATAGCCCGACCGGAAATTCAAGAATCCGCGAGGGCCCTTACCCTCGTCGGGACGTATGGCCCCGAATACACAGATGTCTTCGAACATTGAGGTTTTTTTGTGGCCCGAAAATAAATTTCTTGCACTTGGGACCGAGAAATGCGCTAATGAGCCGTCGAAACAGAAGGATCGATCAGATGCATGCGGGCGTCCTTATGCATCGGTGCATCTTAGGCATAAACACAGGCAAGCAGAAGGATTAAGGAGATATAGCGATGAACGAGATTCAGGCCGGTCCGAACGATTTGCTGGATACCACCGATTGTCTCGAAGCCGTTGGCGTCTTCAAGGGATGGAAGAACTTCTTTTTCATCATCATCGTTTTGTGTCTGTTGTTATCGCAGGGGGGGTTCTGGCTGGTGGATCGGGGGTGCATAGACCTCGGCCCGTCGGCCGCCGCAGCCGAAGAGGGCGGCGCTGCCGAGTTTGCCGCGCCTGAGATAAAGGTTGTGACCCTCCCCGTCGAGCAGGTCCCCGCTGTCGCCGAGCCTCCCAAGCCGGTCGAGGCGCCGCAGACGACGGTTCAGCCCCAGGCCGCGCCGACGACGGAGCCGGCAGAGCCCAACAAGGCAGCCGAGCCCAACCAGCCGGCGGATCCCAATCTCGCGTCTGGAACCACCGGCAGCGTGCCCGTAGCGGGCAAAGGACCGGCAACGAATTTACAGCGCGCGATTACGTGGCCCTCAACGGATTTCCTGTCCAACATCACCTCGGAGCAATTCGCATGGGCGCTTCGGCTTGTGAACGCCGTGCTTGTCCTGACGGCGTCGCTGTATTGCCTGACTCTGCTGTTTGGCCTGAAGGTCTCGATGCACGGCAGGCTGGGCGGCATCAATCATATCAGCCGGGCTTTTTTCCTCTCTCTGTTAATGCTCGTTCTGCTGCTGCCCTGGCAGAAAGTCTTCGGCAGCGTCGTAACCGGCGCAATCTATACGCCCGCCGAGCTGATCAAGTGGCATGACGCCGACAAGACCGAGGACGTATTCAACACAGTCCTTTACTACTTGAGGTTCAGCGGATACGGAGCGTTGGTCTTCCTGCTGCTGATTCTCTCGCAGTACCGCAGCCTGCGGTGGGCCAAGGCGATCCTTCGACGGCTTGAAATCATTTAAAGTGACTAAAGTGCCTAAAGTTAAGAGTGCCTATAATCCTTGCCCGCCACGCGGATCGGCGGGCTTGCCTGACAGGTCAGACAGGTCAGACAGGTCGGACATCACTTTAGCTCACTTTAGTCACTTTAGCTCACTTTAGTCTATCGGTTGGTTGAGGGGCGGATTTTCCTTGACAGCGGGAAGTATAGTCTGATAAAGTAGGTAAAATGGCTGGAGAATGCTCGTGCTACGTAGCGAAGCGCTGCTTCGCAGAGTAGTATGGGTTTTCTTCTTTGCTCGCAGGTCGAGCTTCTATGGATTATTTCATCCTTTGATTCAGCAACACAAGCGGACTTTTTGGAGGAACGAGGTAGCGGAAAGTCATAGAGATCATCTTTGACGCCAATACGGTACAGGGCGAGAGAATCAGTTAATCAGCCTGGTTGCCACGCCCGAATTCACCAATTCACTAAAACGAAGGAGGATTACGATGTGCCGAAAACCGGTTTCTCTGGTTCTTTCCATTCTTGTGTTGAGCATGTCGGGCACTGCATGGGCCGATCTGGTGGGTCACTGGACATTCGACGAAGGTTCCGGCACCACGGCTCACGATACGAGCGGCAACGGCAATGAAGGTAGCCTCAAAGGCAATCCCAAGTGGGTGGTCGGTCATCTCGGTGGCGCCCTGGAATTTGATGGTTCCGATGATTATGTGGATTGCGGGACTGATCCGAGCCTGAACCTTACTAAGTGGACAGTAGCGTTTTGGCTCAGGGTAAATGAAAACAAGAACTACAATGGATTCGTCATCAAGGGCTTGGATGCGGCTGAAAACTATGAAGTCTTGGGATTCGCAGACGGGAGCTTCCATTTTCCAATTGCGTTTGCAGACAGTACAAGAACATTCGTTAACACGTCCCCCGGCGTAATCGTCCCCGGTGAATGGGCGCATTTTGCCTACAGCTATGACTCGACTGAAGGTCGAAGATTGTACAAGAACGGCAGTCTGACCTTTAGCGATTCGGAGTCCAAGACCCCTCGAAGCTCGACGGCATCACTTACTATTGGTAATGAGCAGCCTATGAGCAGATACGTCAACGGCGCTATGGATGACGTTCGTATCTATAACCACGTGCTGACCGAGCCGGAGATTCTGGCCGCCCTTGAAGGAAGCAAAGGATACCCCTACGCTTTGGGCCCCAAGCCGGCGGACGGCGCCCTTCATGCGGATACGTGGGTGACCCTTTCCTGGAGGCCGGGTGATTTCGCCGTTTTGCACGATGTCTATTTGGGTGACAAGTTGGACGACGTCGAGAACGCCACCGGCGACACGTTCCGGGGCAACCAGACCTCCACGTTCTACGTCGCCGGCTTTCCCGGTTTTGCCTATCCCGGCGGTCTGGTACCCGGTACGACCTACTATTGGCGAATCGACGAAGTTAACAATGCCGACCCGAACAGCCCATGGAAGGGCAAGGTCTGGCGCTTTTCAATTCCGCCCAAGACGGCTTACAATCCCAAACCGCCCGACGGCGCCGAATTTGTGGACCCGAATGTGAAGCTGAGCTGGACGCCGGGTTTCGGGGCCAAGTTGCACACCGTCTATTTCGGCGACAATTTTGATACCATCAATAACGCCACGGGAGGAGTCGCACAAGGCCCTGCCACCTATAATCCCGGCCCGCTCCAATCGGAGAAGGTCTATTACTGGCGAGTCGATGAGTTTGACGCCAAGGGAACATACAAGGGTGATATATGGAGCTTTACGACGCCCGGAGCGGTCGGTAATCCCAAGCCGGCAAACGGTGCGGCGGGCGTGCAGATGGTCGCGAAGCTGAGCTGGACGCCGGCAACAAATGCGACTTCGCACCAGGTCTATTTCGGCACGGATAAAGAGGCCGTCAGGAACGCCACAACCGCCTCGCCCCAGTACAAAGGCAATAAAGCCAAAGGTTCCGAGAGCTACGATCCCGGCAAGCTCGCCTGGTACAGCGACTACTACTGGCGCGTCGATGCAGTCTATGATACAGGCACGGTAAAGGGCCTCGTCTGGAGCTTCACGACGGCCGACTTCATCGCTGTAGATGATTTCGAGTCCTACAACGACATCGATCCGCCCGATCCTGCGAGCAACAGGATATTCGACAAGTGGATAGACGGCTTTGCAACCCCTACGACAAACGGGGCGCTGGTGGGTAACGAGCTTCCTCCTTATGCGGAGCGGACGATCATTCACGGCGGCACCCAGTCAATGCCATACGCTTACGACAACAACGGCAAGACCTCTGAGGCATCAATGACATTGGTTTATCCGCGTGACTGGACCGAGGAAGGAGTCACGAAATTGTCGCTGTGGTTCAGAGGCGCCCCGGCCAATGCCGCTGAACGGATGTATGTGGCTCTCAACGGAAATGCTGTGGTCTATCATGCCGATCCGAAGGCAGCCCAGGCGGCGGGATGGACCGAGTGGGTGATCGACCTGCAGGCGTTCCAGGGCGTAACCCTCGGCAGCGTCAACACAATCACCATTGGTTTCGGTACCAGGAACAGCCCGGCAGCCGGTGGTTCAGGTAAGATGTACTTCGACGACATCCGGCTGTACCGACCGTAAGAGGTTTGTTGAGAAGTATTGAACTCTTGAACGAAGGAGGTGATGCAAGTCGCACAGAGAATTGTCCTTGACGTCAATACAGTGCAGGGGGAAAGAAATGCCGTTGGGTGTGTTACTTGAAGGAGAACAACCATGTGTAAGAAACGCATTTGTTTGATTCCATTCATTCTGATGCTGAGTCTGGCCGCGAATGTCTCCGCCGACATTCTCACCGATCCGTCTCTGATCATATACTATTCTTTCGACGAATTTGACAAAGTCGTTCTGGACCAGTCGGGCAAGGGGCACAATGGAGCCGTAACCGGTAGTGTCACGCCAGATCCCGACGGCAAGCGCAACGGAGCTGCTAAGTTCGCAAAAGGCAGCTATCTTGACCTGAACGGCCCGAGCATTCCCGCCGACGATATTCCGACGTCCGCGATAACGCTGGCCGCATGGGCGAAATGCGAGAACACCGGCGATCATCACGCCATATTCAATGCCAGAGCATTGGACAACACCTGGGTCGTTCATCCCGAGCTCCGCAGCAATGGCCAATTTCGATGGCTGCTCCGGGCCGCCGGTGGAGTCACAATCTTCGACATGCAAACCGGTGCTGTAAAGTGGAATGAATGGCTCCATTTTGCGGGCACGTACGACAAAGCAACTGGCAAAACGATCCTTTACATCAATGGCGAGGTTGTTTCCGAGCAGAAGGTTGCAAGCCCCCTGGATATAGCAGGAAACTGGGGCTTAGGGGCTCGCGTCGGGTACAACATCGACAACGCCAGACCTTTCACGGGACTTATGGATATCTTCTGCCTGCTCAAGCGGGCACTGTCACAGGATGAAGTCAAAAAGGCGATGCAGGGCGAAGCCTACCCGTATGCGCTGAATCCGAATCCGCCGGACGGTTCCTACCATTCCGACACATGGGCGAACCTGAGCTGGTCGCCGGGCGATTTTGCGGTTTCACACAATATATACTTCGGCGACAAATTTGACGACGTCAACAGCGGCACCGGCGGAACCTTCCGAGCCAATCAGACCACGACCTTTTTTGTCGTCGGTTTTCCCGGATATCCCTATCCGGATGGTCTTGTCCCGGGCACAACTTATTTCTGGCGAATCGACGAGGTTAACGACCTCCATCTGGGCAGTCCCTGGAAAGGCCCGGTCTGGAGCTTCACCGTTCCGCCCAGGACCGCTTATAATCCCGTCCCGCGCGACGGCGCGGAGTCCGTCGATCTGAATGTGACGCTGAGCTGGACGCCGGGTTTTGGTGCAAAACTTCATACGGTGTACATCGGCGAGAGTTTTGACGATGTGAGCAGTGCGGCAGGGGGGTTGTCCCAAGGCACGACAACCTATACCCCAAACCCGCTCAAGGGCGAGAAGGTTTATTACTGGCGCGTCGATGAATTCGACGGGACCTCGACGTACAAAGGCAACATTTGGGCCTTCACGACGCCCGGCGCCGCCGGCAGTCCGAAGCCGGCTAACGGCGCCGCGGGCGTGCAGATGGTCGCAAAGCTGAGCTGGACGCCGGCGACGAATGCCACCTCGCATGATGTTTATTTCGGCACGGATAAAGACGCCGTCAGGAACGCCACGACCGCTTCGCCGCAGTACAAAGGCAGCAAAGCCAAAGGTTCCGAGAGCTACGATCCCGGCAAGCTCGCCTGGTACACCCCTTACTACTGGCGCGTGGATGCCGTTTACAGTACAGGCACGGTGAAGGGTCTCGTCTGGAGCTTTACGACAGCCGATTTCATCACTGTAGATGATTTCGAGTCCTACAATGATATCGACCCACCCAACGCTGCGAGCAACAGGATATTCGACAAGTGGATAGATGGTTTTGCTACCCCGACGACAAACGGGGCGCTGGTGGGTAACGAGCTTCCTCCTTATGCGGAGCGGACCGTGGTTCACGGCGGCGTGCAGTCGATGCCGTATCGTTACGACAACGCCAACAAGACTTCCGAGGCAACGCTAACGTTAGTTTATCCGCGTGACTGGACCGAGGAAGGCGTTACGAAGCTCTCACTGTGGTTCCGTGGCGCGTCGGCTAATTCCGCTGAGCGGATGTATGTAGCTCTTAACGGTAGCGCGGTGTTCTATCATGCCGACCCGAAGGCAGCTCAGACAGCTATATGGACCGAGTGGGTGATCGACCTGCAGGCGTTCCAGGGCGTGACCCTCACGAATGTCAATACGATTACCATCGGCTTCGGCACTAAGGGCAGCCCTGCGGCCGGCGGTTCAGGCAAGATGTACTTTGATGACATCGCGATTTATCGATAGGAGCAACCCCGTGTGATTGTCTTTATGTAGAAGCGTTCATTGTTCACAGCTATTTGCAGGAGATTAACTATGTTTAAGAAACTAATTCACCTAACTTGTCTTGCTTTAGTACTGTGCACGGCGGGCGTCGCCTCCGCCGAACTTGTGGGGTACTGGAAGTTTGATGAGAGCGGCGGGACCGTAGCGGCTGATTCGAGCGGCACCGGGAACAACGGCACTCTGCACGGCGTTCCGCAGTGGGTCACCGGCAAGCTGGGCGGCGCGCTGGATTTCGACGGCAGTACGGACTACGTGGAAATCCCTCACAACCCCAGTCTCTCGATCACAGATGCAATCACGATTGCGGCCTGGACCAATATGAGAGCGAACGCCAGCGGGGAAATGGCGATTGTCAGCAAAGGCGGATGGGCCGCTAACGACCTGCCCTATGAACTGACGGAAACCCCCGGAGACGTCATCTTCTGGCAGTTCTACGATGACGGAGGCAGAGACACGTGCTCTCCCAACTCGCCGCCGGTCAGTGAGTGGCACCATATCACCGCAACCTACGACGGAAAAATCTTCAAATGTTACATCGACGGGGTCCTGGGGGAGGAATGGGCTTACGTTGGAAAGATGCCGCAAAATACGGCGTCAGTCACCATCGGAAGACGAAGCAGGGGCGGGACTTTCTTCAACGGTATGATTGACGACGTTGCGATCTTTAATCACGCCCTCAGCGCCGAGGAGATCCCAAACATCATGATGGGCGTGGGCGGCTTCGGGCCGGCTTCAGGGCCCAATCCACCTGACGGGGCCATATACGCCGATACGTGGGTGACCTTGTCCTGGAAGCCGGGCGATTTCGCTGTGTCCCACGATGTCTATCTGGGCGACAAGTTTGACGACGCCAATAACGGCACGGGCGGCACGTTCCGCGGCAACCAGACCTCCACGTTCTACGTTGCGGGCTTTCCCGGATACGCCTATCCGGACGGCCTGGTTCCCGGCACAACGTACTACTGGCGGATCGATGAGGTCAACACCGCTGACCCGAACAGCCCGTGGAGAGGCCCCGTCTGGCGTTTCACGGTTCCGCCCAGAACGGCCTACAATCCCAGCCCGGCCGACGGCGCTAAGTTCATCGACGCGGCAGCCACCACCCTAAGCTGGACTGCCGGTTTTGGCGCGAAATTGCACACGGTGTACTTCGGCGACAATTATGACACCGTAGCCAACGCCACTGGCCGTCCACCCCAAGGGCCAACGACCTACAATCCCGGACCCCTCAAATTAGAGACGACGTACTACTGGCGCGTCGATGAGTTCGACGGCACCACCGCGTACAAGGGCGGCATCTGGAGCTTCACGACGGCAAAGGCCGGCGGCGGTGTGAAAGGACAGTACTACAGAGGCATGAACTTTGAGAGCCTCGCACTGACGCGCACCGATCCTCAGATTAACTTCAATTGGGGCGCCAATGCCCCCGACCCGGCGGTTGGCGCCGATAGCTTCTCGGTTCGCTGGACCGGCGAGGTCGAGGCAGTCTTTACAGAGACCTATACGTTCTATCCAAGGGCTGACGACGGCGTGCGCCTCTGGGTGGACGGTAAACGGCTTGTGGACGCCTGGGTAGATCAGGGTGCGACCGAGTACAGCGGAAGAATCGACCTCGTGGCCGGCAACACGTACGTCGTTGTAATGGAAATGTACGAGAACGGCGGCGACGCCGTGGCGGAGCTTCGCTGGTCGAGTCCTCGCACGCCCAAGCAACTGATTCCACAGGCGGCGTTATCGCTGCCTCTGCACGCCGGCAGACCGAGCCCGGCTAATGGAACCGTCGGCGTAAAACTGGAATCGACTCTTCTGACCTGGAGTCCGGGAGACCTCGCGGCTTCGCATGACGTGTATTTCGGTACGGATGCACAGGCCGTCAGGAACGCTGCGAAGGCTTCACCCGAGTACAAAGGCAGCAAGGCGCTCGCAAACGCCAGCTATGATCCGGGTAAGCTCGCCTGGAATACCACGTACTACTGGCGCGTCGATGAAGTCAACAATGCCAACGCCGCCAGTCCCTGGAAGGGCAATCTCTGGAGCTTCTCAACGGGCGATTTCCTGCTTGTGGATGATTTTGAGTCTTACAACGACATCGACCCGCCCAATCCCGCAAGCAACAGGATATTCGACAAGTGGATAGACGGCTTTGCGACTCCGACAACAAACGGTGCGCTCGTCGGCAATGACTTTCCGCCTTATGCCGAGCAGACCGTGGTTCACGACGGCGCCCAGTCGATGCCGTATTCCTACAACAACGCCAACAAAACTTCCGAGGCAACCATGACGCTGGTCTATCCGCGAGACTGGACTGCGGAAGGTGTGAAGAAGCTGTCGCTTTGGTTCCGAGGTGATTCGGCCAACGCCGCAGAGAAGATGTACGTTGTTCTTAACGGAACAGCGGTGGTCTATCATGCCAATTCGAAGGCGACGCAGACCGCCACGTGGACCGAGTGGATTATCGACCTGCAGGCGTTTCAGGGCGTGACGCTCGCCAACGTCAGCACGATTACGATTGGCTTCGGCACCAGGAATAGTCCGGCGGCCGGCGGCTCAGGCAAGATGTACTTTGACGACATCCGCTTGTATCGCTGAAAAGTGCTTCGCAGGAACATGTGACCGGTTATAGACAGTTGGGTCGGAATCAGTTCGGGGCCTGTGCCAATCCGTTCCGGTATCCCCTTGGGATGACGGACTCCGGACTGGTCCCGGCCCTCAGTTCATCGATCTGGATTAGTTGACAGGCTTTTCCGATGGCTCACCGGCGATGTAGGGATTCTTCCTGCCCCTGAAGTTATAGATCATGCCGGCAGTTATGACTGCAAACATAGCCCACGGAGGCAGAGGGCCCAACAGGACCAACATGCCTGCCGTCATTATTTTGCCGCCGTCGATTATCGTCTTCATATCTGACAATCATCGGCTTTCGGCGGGGTCTACTTTAGCAGATTAGATTTGTCTGACAGGTCAGACTTGTCCGACAGGTCGGACATTGTGGCAGGTCAAGTTGTTCGTGAGACATTCTCCCTCGGGGACGCCTTACGGTGCTGCCCCTGCGTCTTGGGCGGTGAGAAAAAGAAATGACGGGGCTGTAAGGGTCAAACTTACAGCCCCGGTCAAATCTCACGTCTTGTTTTTTCGAGCTTTACAGTGTTCTGCGTCCGCGTAACCAGCCAACCAGGGCTACTCCCATGCCGCCTAACAAGATGGCGC
>Ga0315295_10001388_pt1 | contig 20769 bp, 24 predicted proteins | sample YL17G14_0_MG_FD_204453 | JGI IMG/M metagenome (GOLD analysis project Ga0315295, IMG submission 204453) | Sediment microbial communities from Yellowstone Lake, YNP, Wyoming, USA - YL17G14_0 | ecosystem: Environmental > Aquatic > Freshwater > Lake > Sediment | place: USA: Wyoming | collected...
TATGTGCAAGGGCAGGGTGGCAAGAGTGAGTATCGTCAGTTGCACAAGGGGCAGTTGGATTTTGAGCTGTCTTGATCAAATGCCCCGGGGCTTGCCCCGAGGATCTTTACGGAGGTGGAGTTGGGGTTGTCAGATATTAATATTGGAATGATTCGTGTTACCCCGAAGCCCCCCCCGCGAGATAAAATGATCGAGTGGGATCAGCGATCCCGCCCTGCAATCAGATGAGGCCCAGCTTCATTTTACCTTCTTCGCTGATCATCGATTGATTCCAGGGCGGCTCCCAGGTGATGCGCACGTCGGCGTCGGCGACGCCGGGGACGAGGAGGATCTTGCCCTTGGCATCCTCGGCGATGGCCGGGCCCATGCCGCAGCCGGGCGCGGTGAGGGTCATGGCGACGTCCACCTTGTGGCCCCCGTCGTCCTGCTTCGAAATGTCCATCGTGTAGACGAGGCCGAGGTCCACGATGTTGACGGGGATCTCGGGGTCGAACACCTGGCGCAACTGCGCCCACACGGCGTCGGGGTCCGGCGAGCCGTCCGCCAAAGCGGCGCTTTTCACGGTGTTGTCAGTGGCTTTCTCGCCGATGGCATCGGCGTCCTTGCCGTCGAGGCGAAACAGGCCGGTGTTGGTCTGCACGGTGTAGCTGCCGCCGAGGACCTGGTGGATGAAAACCTTGTCGCCGGCGAAGAGGGTCTGCTTGTCGCCGCTGGGAATCTGCGTCGCGGTGACTTCGCGGGTGAGGGTGCGTTCGCGGTTGTCGCTCATAAGGGGAGGAGAGAAGATTTTCCCGCGGATTACACGGATAATACGCGGATGGGAAAACAACTATCCGCGTTCATCCGTGTGATCCGCGGAGAATTTCAGTCTTTGAACTTTCCGCGGATGATCTCGGTCAGGATGTCGTGCAGCTCCCGGTGCTCGATCTTGCCGAGGATCTCCTCGAAGAACCCGAACACGAGCAGTTCCTGCGCCTGGATCGCGCGGATGCCGCGGGACTCGAGGTAGAACTCCTGCTCGCGGTCGATCCGGGCCGAGGTGGCGCCGTGCGTGCAGCGCACGTCGTTGGCCTGGATCTCGAGGCCGGGGAGCGAGTTGGCCTCGGCCTCGTCGCTGAGCATCAGGTTGCGGTTGCTCTGGTAGGCGTCGGTCTTCTGCGCGTCGGGATCGACGACGATCAGGCCGGAGAAGATGGTCTTGGCCGAGTCGAGGAGCGCGTTCTTGTAGAGGAGATTCGAGCTGGTGTTGGGCGCCTGGTGGATCTGCAGCGTGCGCTGGTCGAACTCCTGCGTGCCGTGGGCCACCGTGAGGGCCAGCATCTCCGAATGCGCGCCAGGCGCGGACAACTGAGAGAAACTCTCGTGTCGCGCCTGACGCGCACCGGCGTGGAGATTGAGGGAAAGCACGTTCGCGTCGCGCCGGGCGACGGTGGCGTTGAGCTGGAAGGAAAGCGTCCTGCGGCTCCAGTCCTGCATCGCGAGATAGGTGACCCGGGCCCCGTGGCCGGCGTAGAGGTCGTTGCCGCCGCAGGCGAAGTGCGCCTCGCCGGGCTGCCCGGAGCGGAAGAAGTCGGCGACGGTGACCTTCGCGTTCTCCTCGGCGATGACGAGCGTGTGGGGGAAGACGGCGGCGCCGGCGCCGCTGGCATAGTGGAACACGCCGACCGGCAGCACGGCCTTGACGCCCTTGGGCACGTAGATGAAGGCGCCGTCCTCAAGGAAGGCCTCGTGCAGCGCCGCGAATTTGTCGGAGCCGAGCCGGGAGGGCTGGGCGAGCAGGTGCGCCTGCACGAGGTCGCCATGCCGGCGCAGGGCGTGCTGCAGCGTGCCGAAGATGATGCCCTGGCCCGCGGTGGTCGCATCCAGCGGTTGCGCCGCCACAAGCTGGTTGTTGGCGAAGACGAGGTGGCCGGCGCCGGTGACGCCGAGCTCGCGGTGCCGCATCTGGTCGAAGCGCACGGCCGGAGGCAGGTGGAAGCCGTCGAGCGTGAGCGTGGCGAGGTTGGAGAAGCGCCAGCCCTCGTCGGTGCGCTTCGGCATGGGCAGCGCGGCGAAGCGCTCATAGGCGGCGCGCTTGCGGTCGAGCCACCAGGCGGGGAGGTGGGCGACCCGGGCGAGGTGGGCGTTGAATGCCTCCGGAGTGAAGGAGCCGACGAGGGAATTGGCAGTGGCAACGGACATGACTGATTGGGGAATTCGGATTGCGGAGTGCGGATTGGCAGGCGGGTGCCGGTGTGGTTTGCCATTCCGCAATCCGCACTCGTCAGTCCGCAATTGTGGGCGTCAGCCCACGCTGCCCTCCATCTCGAGGTCGATGAGCCGCTTCAGTTCGACGGAGTATTCCATCGGGAACTGGCGGGCGAGGTCGTTGATGAAGCCGTTTACGGCGAGGCTCATGGCCTGCGCCTCGGTCAGGCCGCGGGACTGCATGTAGAAGATCATGTCCTCGGAAACCTTGGAGACGCTGGCCTCGTGCTGGGTGGCGTTGCGGTCGCCGCGGACGGAGATGGCGGGGTAGGTGTCGGTGCGGCTGTTGGTGTTGATCAGCAGCGCGTCGCACTCGGTGTTGTTCTTGCAGCCCTGGAGGTGCTTCGGGATGTGGACGACGCCCCGGTAGGTGGAGCGGCCCTGGCCGACGGAGATGGACTTGGCGATGATGTTGGACGTCGTGTTGTTGGCGGCGTGGACCATCTTGGCGCCGGTGTCCTGGTGCTGGCCGTCGTTGGCCAGCGCGATGGAGAGCACCTCGCCGCGGGCGCGCTCGCCCTTCAGGACGACGCCCGGATATTTCATGGTGAGGCGGCTGCCGATGTTGCAGTCGATCCACTTGATCTCGGCGTCCTCGTGCGCGACGCCGCGCTTGGTGACGAGGTTGAAGACGTTGTTCGCCCAATTCTGGACGGTGATGTATTGGATCTTCGCGCCCTTGAGCGCGACGAGTTCGACGACGGCGCTGTGCAGCGTGGAGGTGGAGAACTTCGGCGCGGTGCAGCCTTCCATATAGACGACCTCGGCGCCCTCGTCGGCGATGATGAGGGTGCGCTCGAACTGGCCGAAGTTCTCGGCGTTGATGCGGAAATAGGCCTGCAGCGGCTGCGCGACCTTCACGCCCTTGGGCACGTAGATGAAGGAACCGCCGGAGAACACGGCGCTGTTCAGCGCGGAAAACTTGTTGTCGGCGGTCGGGATGACCTTGCCGAAGAATTTCCGGAAGATGTCGGGGTGCTCGCGCAGGCCCTCGGTGGAATTGCAGAAGATGACGCCCTGCTTCGCCACGATCTCCTTGATGTTGGAGTAGGCGGCCTCGGAGTCGAACTGGGCCTCGACGCCCGCGAGGAACTTGCGTTCCTGCTCGGGGATGCCGAGGCGCTCGAAGGTCTGCTTGATGTCGTCCGGCACCTCGTCCCACGTGCGCTTGGGCTTCTGGCCCTGCGAGAGGTAATAGCGGATCTTGTCGAAATTGATGTTCTCGAGGTCCTTCGTCGCCCAGTGCGTGGGCATGGGCTTGTCGCGGAAAATCTGCAGCGCCTTGAGACGGAAATCCAGGATCCACGGCGCCTCCTTCTTGACGGAGCTGATGTAGCGGACGGTGTCCTCGTTCAGGCCGGTGCCGGCGTCGTAGGCGTAGTCGACCTTGTATTGGAAGTCGCCCTTGGTCTGGTCGATGCCGACGACGGGGTTGTTTTCCGCGGCGACGGCGAGCTCGATTTCGGTCGGTGGTTTCATGGTCGGTGGGGCGCGGGTCAGGCGGGGGTGGCGGCCAGTTCCTGCTTCACCCAGTCATAGCCCTTGGCCTCGAGCTCGAGGGCGAGGGACTTGTCGCCGCTCTTGACGATGCGGCCGTCCCACATGACGTGGACGTGGTCCGGCACGATGTAGTCGAGCAGGCGCTGGTAGTGGGTGATGAGCATGATGCCGGGGGCGCACGGGCTGTTCCGCTGGGCGTTGACGCCGTCGGCGACGATCCGGAGCGCGTCGATGTCAAGTCCGGAGTCGGTCTCGTCCATCAGCGCGATCTTGGGCTCGAGCATGGCCATCTGGAGGATCTCGCAGCGCTTCTTCTCGCCGCCGGAGAAACCCTCGTTGACGGAGCGCGAGGTGAACTTCCGGTCGATCTTCAGGAGGTCCATCTTGGCGTAAAGTTTCTTGTAGTAGCCGCTGGCGTCGAGTTCCTCGCCCTCGGCCATGCGGGCCTGCACCGCCGCGCGGAGGAAATTGGCGATCGAGACGCCGGGGATCTCGCTCGGGTATTGGAACGCGAGGAAGAGGCCGGCGCGGGCGCGCTCATCGGGCTCCATGGCGAGGACGGAATGGCCGTCGAGGAGGACGTCGCCGCCCGTAATGACGTAGTCCGGGTGGCCGGCGATGGCCTTGGCGAGCGTGCTCTTGCCGGTGCCGTTCGGGCCCATGATGGCATGCACTTCGCCCTGGTTGATCGCCAGGGTGAAGCCCTTGACGATGGGCTTGTCGCCGATGCTGATGTGGAGGTCCTTGATTTCTAGTTTCGACATGGGAAAAGTTGGGGGGCGGGAGCCGGGTGCGGGGGCGCTCAGGTGGGGCCGGAGCCGGCCGAACCGCGAAAGGTCAGGTCGATGCTGCGCGCGTCAAAGCCGGCGGGCAGCACCTCGCGTAGACGCGTCATGAGCTCCTCGGGCATGTCGACGTCGTGGATCTGCCCGGTGGCCTCGTCGTGAAAATGCGCGTGTTGGTGGAGATTGGGGCAGTAGCGGGTCGGCGCGCGCTCCAGGTTGACCTGGCGGATGAGACCGCAGGTGACGAGGGTCTCGAGGCAGTTGTAGACGGTGGCCAGCGAGATGGTGGGCATCGAGGACTTTACCCGGGCGAAGATCTCGTCGGCAGTCGGGTGGTCGCGCTTTTCCAGGATGACCTTGAGCACGACCTCGCGCTGGGGGGTGGGGCGGACATCACAGGCCTTGAGCCGCTCGCTCAGGACCGCGTGGTTTTGTTTGGTGGCAGGCATGGCGTGGGGAAGGGACTAAATCAAGCTAACAGAGACTCGGTTTCAAGAAGGAATTAGAACTATTCTAATCATACACACAGGTTGCTGCTTTGCTGATGCTTAAGGCAATAATAACTTATCCATCCCAGCACCAATGCCACGGTTCATAGCCGATGCCATGGGGGTTTCCCCGGGGATAGGAGAGATTGAAACCGAAGCGGGACGCGTGTCTGTTGAGCCAGCGAAACTCGGCGGTCCGGGCAAAATCCTCGTCCAAAGCGCAGTCCTCGGGCGAGCCGACATCGATCGCACGCCCGGTGTGGTGCTCGCTGCAGCCCGGCGCGGCGACGAGTTGCAGGATGTCGGTGATGCGGTGCCCCGCGGCCAGTTTCTTGCGGATAAGCCGCGCCTGTCGCGCCACACTGCGATAACCGGAGATAGGCAGAAGCTCGAGGCCGTCGTGTGCCGCCGCTGCGACCATGCGGCACCACGCGGCGGCGGCGCGAGGCGTCAGCCGCACCGGCTTGCCGTCGTCCGCGGCGGGTCCGATGGACACGAGCGACCGCGCCACGCGTTGCACCGGCATGCGGCGCGTCCTTGCATAGCCGGCCGGGATGCCCAGCCGCGCCCAAAGGACCTGCCGTTTCTCAGCCACCTTTCCCGGCGAGCCAGCGCTCGGCCTCGATCGCGGCCTGGCAGCCCATGCCCGCGGCCGTAATGGCCTGACGGTAATGGTGGTCGGCGCAGTCGCCGGCGACGTAGACGCCGGGCGTCCTCGTTTTCACCTGGCTGTGGCCGGCCGGCGCGAAGTAGCCCTGGTCGTCCGTATCCACGGCGCCCTGGAACGCCGCCGTGTTCGGCTCATGGCCGATGGCGACGAAAATACCCTTCACCGGCAGCACGCTCTCGGCGCCGGTCTTGACGTTCTTCACCTTCAGGCCGCTGACCGCGCCCTCCGGCACGCCCTCGACGGCGACCGGCACGCTGTTCCACACGGGCGAGATCTTCGGGTGCGCGGTGGCGCGGTCGGCCATGATCTTCGAGGCGCGCAGGGTGTCGCGGCGGTGGACGAGATAAACCTTGCTCGCGAAACGGGTAAGGAAGAGCGCCTCCTCGGCCGCGCTGTCGCCGCCGCCGATGACGGCGACATCCATGTTGCGGTAGAACGCGCCGTCGCAGGTCGCGCAGGTCGTCACGCCCTTGCCGCCGTAAAGCTCCTTCTCGCCGGGGATGCCGGTGAGGCGCGGCGAGGCGCCGGTGGCAACGATGACGGTCTTCGCCTTGATCTCGCGGTCAGCGAGCTTGAGCGTGTAGGGCCACGCGGACGTATCGAGGCCGGTGACCGTGCCACTCTCGTAGCGCGTGCCGAATTTTTCCGCCTGCTTGCGCAGATTCTGCATCAGCTGGAAACCGTCCACGCCGTCGGGGAAGCCCGGGAAATTCTCCACCTCGGAGGTCGTGGTCAGCTGCCCGCCGGGCAGGGCGCCTTCGAGGACGAGGGGCGCGAGGTTGGCGCGGCCGGTGTAGATGGCGGCGGTGAGGCCGGCGCAACCGGTGCCGACGATGACGACGTTTTCGACTTTGGCGGACATGGAAAGAAGCGCCCAACTGAGCCCAACATTCCCGTCGGCGCAACCCCGGAGATGCCGATTGGGTCTAAAGAACCAGTTGCCCCTGCGCAAAACGCCGCCTTGCCTCCCGGGGTGCCCGCGACCGCGTTGCACGAGCGCCTCTTCAAGATCGACACCCACATCGACACGCCGACCGCGGGCCTGATGAAATCCGGCTGGGATTTCGCGCAGAAGCACGGCTTCGCCGCCGGCGGCTCGCAGTGCGACCTGCCGCGCATGGCGGGCAGCGTCGACGCCCTGGTCTTCGCCGTCTTCACCATGCAGGCCGCGCGGACGCCCGCCGGTGCGGGTTCTCAGGCAAGCCGCGGCTCGATCACGACCTCGCTGCGGATGGACGCGGCGATGAAGCACTCGGCGTGAGCGGCATGGGGCAGGGCGTCGACCGACATCGGTCGCGGCACGACGTGCGGCGAGGCTGACGCCGGCACCTCGGTGCCGCCGTCGAATTTCCACGTGTGGACGCGGCTGTAGCGATTGTCGGTGAACTGCTGTGCGCCCCGGTTCCAGCGGATCGCGGCGGTATGTGTAGCCATGCGGGCAGTGCAAAGCATCGCCGCGCCCGGGGCAAACCGGCGGGCCGGCTGAACCGGCTCAGTGGGGGCATCGTTGCTGGCTGCTGCCGGCCCGGTGTTGGTCCGGGCCGGTCGCCCGGCATAAGATTATATTTGCACGCCGCGGAAAAAGTCCGCATCAACTCCGGCCGTGAACCTGTCCGCCTCCCTCCGCCGGATTTCGACGACCGCCAAAATGGTGGCCGTTAAGCGTCTTTGGCTGCCTGTCGGGGCTCGGCGAAGCATGGTGCACAAGTAATCCGCAACCTCACCAAACCACTTCCAACCGAGCCCGACTCTTCCGAGTCGGGCTTTTTGTTTCCCACCCCCATCCCGCCCATGACCACGCTCCTCGCTCCACCACCACCGGCCCGTCTGCCGCCGGTCCGGCCGACCGTGTCGTTCTTCGGACGCACGTTCGAGGAATACACGCGCTGCTTTGCCCTCGACCCGGCGGCACTGCGCCGCACCGCCGTGCTCGACGTCGCCGCCGGCCCTTCGTCCTTCACCGCCGAGGCGGTCCGCCGCGGCATCGAAGCCGTGGCGGTGGACCCGCTCTACGACCGGCCCGCGGCGCAGCTCGCTTTGCAGGTCCGCGCCGATCTCCGCCGGACGTTCGCGCCCATGCGCGCCCGGCCGCAGCGGTTCCGGCGGAAGTCCGGCCCGCCGTTCGCCGCGGTGGCGGCCGCCCGGCGCCTGGCGGCGGCGCGCTTCCTGGCCGACTACGACAACAATCTCCGCCACGGCCGCTATGTGCGCGCGGCGCTGCCCGTGCTGCCCTTCCTTGACCAGGGCTTCTCGCTCGTGCTCTGCGCGCACCTGCTCTTCCGCCATGCCGCCCGGTTGGATTACGCGTGGCACCTCGCCGCCTGCCGCGAGCTCGTGCGCGTGTCGGCGCGGGAGGCGCGGATCCACCCGGTGTGCGGCCCGGGCGGCCGGCCGTATGCGGAATTCGAACGCCTGTGCGCCGACCTCGCCGCCGACGGCGTGCGCAGCGACCTCGTGCCGGTGGACTATCAGGGCTTCACCGGCAGCGGCCGCATGTTCGTGCTCCGCCGCGACCGCTCGCTGCGTCGCCAGGCCGCGGCGTGAGGTTCATCCAGTCAAAAAACCCGGCGGCGCTCAGAGCAAGGCGACGGCGGCGGCGTTGGCGCGGACTTGCGCGGCGTCCTTGCAGCCGGGAATCACGGCCGTGACCGCCGGATTGCGCAGCACCCACGCGAGCGCCCACTGGGCGAGCGGCACGCCGGCGGGCACCTCCGCGGCGGCAATCTGCTCGACCTCCTTCAGCATGCGGTCCTGCTTGGCCTTCATCCAGACCTCGCGCACGTCGTTGGCGGGAAACTTGTGGCCCGGCTTGTATTTCCCGGAGAGAAAGCCGCTGGCGAGCGGCACACGCGCGAGCACGCCGAGGTTCTGCCGCACACAGGAGGGGAGGACGAAAACCTCCGGCCCGCGCTCGAGGCGGTTGTAGACGAGCTGGATGACGTCCACGCCGACGCCGGTCGAACGGTCCACCTGCTTGCTGTCGGTGGTGGCGCTGCTGATGGAATTGCCGAGGAAGCGCACCTTGCCCTGGCGCTTCGCCTCGGCGGCGGCCTCCCACATGCCGGGCGTGGCGAACTGCGCGTCGGTGCCCGAGTGGAACTGCAGCAGGTCCACGTAGTCGGTGCGCAGCGCCTGGAGCGAGGCGTCGAGCTGCGCGAGCAGGTCGGCCGGGCCGACGCAATTGTCGCGCTTGAAGCACGCGTGGAACTTGTGGCCCCACTTGGTGGCGATGATCCAGTCGGCGCGCTTGCCGGGCAGGGTTTCGCCGATGAGGCGTTCGGAGAGGTGGTCGCCGTAGCACTCGGCGGTGTCGATGAGGTTGATGCCGCAGTCGCGGGCGGCGGCGAGCACCTCGCGCGCGTCGGCGGCGGTGTAGGTGCGGCCCCACTCGCCGCCGAACTGCCAGGTGCCGACGCCGACGACGGAAACGTTGAGGCCGGTGCGGCCGAGGATGCGGGTTTTCATCGCGGCAAAATTGGGCCGGGGGGCGGCGTCAGGCAAGGCTGCACCACCACCGCCGGCTTGCCGGCGGGATTGACGCGGGGTGCGGGCCCCATGATATTGGGCCTAGCCCGCCGCATGGGTCGCCGGCCGGCCCCAAGTCACACCTCCGCCAAGCCCCGTGCTATTCTTCAAGCGCATCCTCCAGCCGCCGCCGCCGCCCGCCGCTCCCGAGGCCCCGCGCGTCGAGCGGCGCAGCACGCGGCGCTTCACCATCAACCCGAAGTTCCCGCTCAAGGCCGTGCTCAGCTTCGTCCCGCGCGACGACACCGGGGCGCCGATGAATACATCGCGGCACGGGTGGAACTGGAAGGGCCGCCTCTTCGACTGCTCCGAGCAGGGGGCTCGCATCGTGATGGGCCCCACGCTCAAGGTCGAGGCGCGCGACCTGTGCGACCTCAGCCTCACGATTGACGACTTCAACCTGAACATCCCGTGCCACATCTCGAACCTCCGCGAGCATGACGGGGGCATGATCTTCGGGCTGAAGCACAACATCGCGGAAGAGGCGACCCGGATCGCCTACCAGCAGCTGCTGGAGGTCCTCGCCCTTGGCTCCGCGCTCAAACTGCAGTCGAGGACCGCCAAGCCCGACGCCACCGGCTATCTGGTGGAGGTGTATGCCAGCGACCGGCCCGCGCGCCTGACCATCTGGCGCCACAAGGAGGACAAATCGGTGGGGGCGTTTGAATTCCAGCTCAAGGACAGCCTCGTGCGTGGCGCCGCCGGCCGCGCGGTCAGGATTCTGGCCGGCACCGGCGCTGACGCCCGCCCGGCCCCCGCGGCCAAGGCCATGGAAATCCAGCGCCTGTTCCACTGGGTGGTGCCCAACCTCGCCGCGTCCGTGCCGGAGGACGTGCGGATATTCCTGCAGAAGTTCGTCGCCTGAGCACCGTGGCGGCCGACAACTCATTCCCTCCGAACCCCGCCGCGCCGTTGCCTTTCTTCAAACGCATCCTCCAGCCGTCCGACAGGGCCGTCGCGCCGGAGAAACGCCTGAGCGGCCAGCGCCTCGTCGTCACCGCGGAATTTCCCCTCCGCGCCGGGCTCGGCCTCAGCGGGCGCGCGGACATCAGCGACCGCGACCGCTGGCACTGGAAGTGCCGGCTGCTCAATTGCTCCGAGCACGGTGTGCGGATGCAGCTCGGCGCGGCGGTCGCGGCGGCCGCGGGCGAGCCCTGCGACCTCAAACTCGACCTGGAGGGCTTCGAACTGGTCGTGCCCTGCCTCATTTCCAACAGCCGCCGGCAGGGCGACCGGACCTTCCTCGGGCTGAAGCACGCCATCGCCGACGCGGAGACGCAGGGCGCCTACCATCAGTTCCTGGAGATCGTGGCCCTCGGCGCCACCCTCCGGCTCACCGTCCGCCGCAACCAGCCGACCGGCTCGGAATATCAGGTGGAGCAATACGTCAGCGCACGGCGCTCGTGCCTGAACGTCTGGCGCCACCCGGCGACCGGCCAGGTGGCGGCGGCGGAGCTGCTGCTCAGGGACTGCCTCGTGCGGGTGGTGGCGGGGCGCCTGGAATATTTCGCCGGTCCTGAGGCGACCGCGACCCATCGGGCGACGCCCGAACAGGCGCTGGAGATCCACCGCCTGTTCCACTGGGTGGTGCCCAATCTCTCGCTGTCCGTGCCGGAGGACGTGCGGAAATTCCTGCAGCAACACGCCGCCTGAGCCGAGGACCAGCCGCCGCCAAGCCGATGGCTGGCAGGCTCCGGACAGAGGGCAGCCGGGGGTTTGTAACGTAATTCGTTACAAACTTGCGCGACTTCCGCCAGGATGAGGCCGGCCGAGGCGGGGATTGACGCAGCACGGCGGGCGGTGTGAGGCTCGGGCTCCCCGCCGATGCTATTCTTCAAACGCATTCTCAAAGAGCCCGCCGCCGAAGCCGGCCGCGCGGTCGTGCGCAAGGAACGCCGGAGCGACCGACGCCTGCCCATCGGCCCGCAGTTTCCCCTCCAGGCGGTGCTCAGCTTCGACCGGCGCGGCGGCAGCTTGGCACCGATGAGCGCCCCGGGCTGGGACTGGCCGGGCCAGTTGATCAATTGCTCCGAGGTGGGGGCGCGCATCCGGCTTGGAGCGGGGGCCCTGGCGTCCCGCGGTGATTTCTGCGAACTCCAGCTCGATCTGGAAGGCTTCGAGCTGACCCTGCCCTGCCGCATCACCAACACCCGCGTGGAGCGCGACGGCATCCACTTCGGGCTGAAGCATGATATCGAGCGCGCGGCGGTCGCGGTCACCTACCGGCAGCTGCTGGAGATCGTGGCCCTGGGAGCAACGCTCAAGCTTGAGTCCCGGGCCGTGAAGCCGGACGGCTCCGGCCTGCTGGTGGAGCAATATGGCGGTGACTGCCAGTCCCGTCTGAAAATCTGGCGGGAGATTTCCGACCGGAAGGTGACGGCCTTTGAATTCCTGCTCAAGGACTGCCTCGTGCGGGCGGTCAAGGGGCAGCCGGCGGAGTATCTGACCGATGCCCGTCAGGCCACACCGGCCAAGGCCGTGGAGATCAAACGACTGTTCAACTGGGTGTTGCCCAACCTCGCCCCGACCGTGCCGGAAGATGTGCGGGAATTTCTGCGGCAATACGCAGGGTAAAGGCAAAGCTGACCCCCTTGCTCGGGTCTGCCCTGTTTGCTTTGCCGCGTCAGAAAAACCACGCTTGCCCTCCGACCAATGTTCGTATTACGAACAATGGCATGATAGCATACGTTCCCTCGAAACTGGCCGGGGTGGTGGCCCTGGCGGAAATCATCGATGCCATCGCCCGGGAGTTGGAAAAGGAGATACACCGGCGCCGCGAAGCCCGCCGCCCGCGCATCAAACGCGGCGTCACACTGCGCCCGAGCGACGACACGCCGCTATGGAACGCACTCGTCTCCCTCGTGGCGCCGCGGCTCCGCCGCCGCGGAACCCGCGCCCTGCTGGCTCGCGAACTGGGTCTGCACCGGGCCAGGATCGGTGAGCATTTCACCCGGCGTTCTGCAATGCCCGACGCGGAGCGCACCCTGCGGTTGCTCGTCTGGCTTAGCCGGCAGCCGCCGGATGCAGCGTAAGCGCGGTTCTGAAGCCAATGTTCGTATTGCGAACATTGGCTTGGGGGAATTTTGGGTAGTAGGTGGGGTGGCCGGCGGAATATCTGACGGATGCCCGTGCGGCCACACCGGCCAAGGCCGTGGAGATCAAACGACTGTTCAACTGGGTGTTGCCCAACCTCGCCCCGACCGTGCCGGACGATGTGCGGGATTTCCTGCGGCACTACGCGGCTTGATCGGAAGACCAGCCGCCGCCAAGCCGATGGCTGGCAGGCTCCGGACGGAGGGCAGCCGGCGGTTGGTAACCTATTACATTACGAACTTCCGCGGCGGCGGCTTCTATTCCGTTTGCAGCTTCAGGCCGTTCTTCACCAGGCGGGAGTTCGTCTCGTCGGCCTTGGCCACGCCTTCCGCCAGGATCAGGGACGCGGAGGCGACGTGCTTGGGGTCGGTCCGCACGATGGACATTTCCAGGGTGAGGTGGACGCCGCTGGGATTCGTCATGGTCGTGAAGTAGGTGAAGCCCTTGCAGCCGGAGATCTCGAACGGTTCCTTGCGCGGGGCGGGCTCGGCCTTGGCGACCTGCAGCGCCTCCCGGGCAATGACGTCGAGTTCCTCCGCCGACTCCCCGGTGAAGATCACGAGGGAGGTGGTGCGATTGGGGTTGCGCATGATCAGGTTGCCGGAGGTGTCGGGCTCGGCGCTCCAGTCGTCGGGCAGCACGAAGGTGAAGGCCGGGGAGGTTTTTTCCGGAAAGCGGACGTCCTTCGCCAGGGTGGTGAGCGGCGCCAGCAGGAGCAGCGCGGGAACGAGGAAAGCCAGCCGGGAGATTTTCATGGGAGCGTGTGGGGTGGGGTGCAGGAGCCGTTGACCCGGCGGCAGGAGGGGTCAAGTCCCGAAGGCCGGGCACTGGGAGCGCGAGGGAAAGAAGCCCAGGGTTTAATGTTCACAGTCGCCGGACTTTTATCCGCTCACCAGCCCCAAGACCTTTTGATTCTCAGCTGCTGATACAAAGTGTCCGGCGTTTCTTGGAGAAAACGGGACATTTGCATCATCATCTGGGGTCCTCCCTTCGAGTTGACCCTTGGATAGCAGAGATACAACTCGTCCTTGGCGCGGGTGACGGCGACATAGAAAAGCCTTCGCTCTTCCTCGACGTCGCCGGCGTCGATGGCGCGCCTGAGCGGGAATTGGCCGTCGGCGAGGCCGATGATGAACACCACGCCGTATTCGAGGCCCTTGGCCTGATGGACGGTCGTCAGCTTCAGCGCGTCCTGTTCGGGATCCGCGGAGCGGTCGGAGGTTTCGGAATTGAGCAGGACGATCTGCGCGAGGAGGTCCTGCATTTCCTCGTAGCGGCCGGCGAAGCCGATGAGCGACTTGAGGTCGTCCATGCGCGACGGGTAGTTGGCGAAGGCGCCCTTCACGTAGTCGCCATACCAGCCGTCGATGGCGACCTCGACGGCGTCGTGCGGCTTCATGTGCTTCATGGTGTCGGCGACCTGCAACAGCGAGGCCATGAGCTTCGGCCATTCGTCGCGCGCGCCGGGCGGGACCTTGGCGGCGACCTCGGGGGAGGCGAGGGCGTCGAGGTAGTTCTTCTGCGTGGCGACGGCCTGCTCCAATGCAGCCGCATGCAGCTTTGCCGCACCCTTATCACCCACCTTGGGCAGGAGGACGGCGATGCGCTGCCACGCCATCGTGTCGGTGGGGTTGTAGACGAAGCGCAGCATCGCGACCAGGTCGCGGATGTGGGCCTGCTCGAAGAAGCGGACGCCGCTGGTGATGACGTAGGGGACGCCCAGGCGCGAGAGCTCGAGCTGCATGTCGAGCGCCTGGAAGTGCGCACGGTAGAGCACGGCGACGTCGGCGAGCGAGCGGCCCTCGTCGTGCAGACCCTTGAGGCGCTGGCAGACGAACGCGGCCTGCTCGCGCGAGTCCATCGTCTGGACGAGGAAGGGCTGCTCGCCGGAGGGGCGGGCGGCCTTAAGGATTTTCTCGAAGTGGCGGCCCTTGGGCTGGGCGGCGAGCACGCCGTTGGCGAACTCGAGGATCTCGGGCGTCGAGCGATAGTTGGTCTCGATGCGGTAGATGGCGGTGCCCGGGTGGCGGTCGGGGAAGGTGAGGATGTTCTCGAAGTTGGCGCCGCGCCACGTGTAGATGCACTGGGCGTCGTCGCCCACGGCCATGACGTTGTGGTGCGCGCCCATGAGGTCGACGATCTGGGACTGCAGCGTGTTGGTGTCCTGGTATTCGTCGACGAGGACGTGGCGGAAGCGCTTGGACAGATAGTCGCGGAGGTCGGGCGCGGCGCGGAGGAGCTCGAGCCAGTATTCGAGGAGGTCGTCGTAATCGAGGACGCACTGCTGGCGCTTCCGCTCGCGGTAGGTTTTCGCGAAGGCGGCGATGCGCTCCGCCAGCTCCTCGTGCTGCGGATAGTTGGTGGCGATGACGTCGGCGAGGGCGCGCTGGGTGTTGCGGGCGAAGCTGATGATCTCGAACATCACGCCCGGGCGCGGGTGGGTCTTGTCCTTGAAGAAGACCATGTCGGTCTTTTCGACGGTGTCGCGCAGGAAGCCGTCGGCCTCGTCGGCGTCGAGGATGGTGAAACTGCGCGGGAGGCCGATGGTCTCGCCGTGGATGCGAAGGACCTTGTGGCCGATGTGGTGGAAGGTGCCGCCCCAGAACTTGTGGCCCGGGATGCCGGTGAGGTCCTCGACGCGGCGGAGCATCTCCTTGGCGGCCTTGTTGGTGAAGGTGAGGAGGAGGATCTCGTGGGCGCGGACGCCTTGGGCCAGCAGCCAGGCCACGCGGTAGGTCAGCGTGCGGGTCTTGCCCGAGCCCGCGCCGGCGAGGACGAGCAGGGGGCCCGGCGGCGCCATAACGGCGGCGAGCTGCTCTGCGTTGAGCGCGCCCTGAAAATCGATGGGCGGGACGATCGGATGGCCGCCGGCTGATTCACTGTGGAGGACAAAATCCATGTTTGAGCTGGGAGCTAGGAGCATGGAGCGGAGAGACGGAAGGAAAAAGGAGATTGGTGGAAGGCCCGCGTCCCGGCGGGCCGGGTGGGCCAGCGAGCTTGCTCGCGCCTTCCCCAATGTGCGCGAGCAAGCTCGCCGCCCACAAATCCAGCACAGCCCGCAGAGACGCGGGCCCGCCAAGCCACGGTTAGCGCAGATAGCCGCAATTTCCGGCCGGGGCGGCAGGCGGGCGGGAGGCTGGGCGTTCTAATAGTGCGTATATAACAATATAGGCATGTATACTGACAAAGAATGCGCAGAGCCGGCCGGAAGATATGGGAATACTCGGCGGACCGGGATTTTCCGGTCCGACCTCGCGTTATTACCACGAATGCCCACCGTTCCAACCTACCTCTCTTCCCGGGTCTGGCTTTGCTGGCCCTCCTCCCCACCGTGCCAGCGCTCCGCGCCACGAACGGCATGAACATGGAGGGCTACGGGCCGGTGGCTCCCGCGTTGAGCGGCGCCTCCTTCACCTGCGGATTCGAGCTCAACCCGGCCAACGGCGCGGGCGCCGGCGTCAGCCAAAGCCAGACGACCCTCCAACTCATGTATAGCCGCCGGTTCTGAGCACGGCCCGGCCTTTCGCTCCCATTTGCCATGAAAGAATTTGTCATCCTCGGCGCCGGCACCGCCGGCACCATCATGGCCAACAAGCTGGCCCGGGCGTTGCCCGGGCGCGAGTGGCGCATCACGGTGGTCGACCGCGACAACCATCATGCCTACCAGCCCGGGTTCCTGTTCGTGCCCTTTCACGGCTACAAGCCGGCCGACATCGTGCGCTCCCGCCGCCGTTACCTCAACCGGCGCGTCGACTTCGTGGAGTCGCCCGTCGAGCGCATTGAGCCCGACCAGCGGAAGGTGCACCTGACGGGCGGCCGGGTGCTGCCCTACGACTTCCTGATCATCGCCACCGGCACGCAACCCGTGCCGGAGCAGAACGAGGGCATGCTCGGCCCCGAGTGGCACAAGTCGGTGGGCGAGTTCTACACGCTCGCGGGCTGCACGGCGCTGCAGCGCCAGCTCGACAGCTTCAAGGGCGGGCGGTTGGTGGTGCACCTGGCCGAGATGCCCATCAAGTGTCCCGTGGCCCCGCTCGAGTTCGCCTTCCTCGCCGACGCGTATTTCCGCGCCAAGGGTCTGCGCGAAAAGGTGGAGATCAACTATGTCACGCCGCTCTCCTCGGCCTTCACCAAGCCGAAGTGCACCGAGGCGTTGGGCGGCTTCCTCGATGAGCGCCGTATCCACCTCACCAAGGATTTCGCCCTGGCCCGGGTCGACCAGGAGGCGAAGAAGATCGTCTCTTGGGACGAGCGCGAGATCCCCTACGACCTGCTCGTCACCGTGCCCACCAACATGGGCGATCCCGTCATCGGCGCCTCGGGCCTCGGCGACGAGCTGAACTTTGTGCCAACAGACAAGCACACGCTGGTCTGCAAGGCGGTGCCGGACATTTTTGCCCTCGGCGACGCCACGGACCTGCCCGCTTCCAAGGCGGGCTCGGTCGCGCATTTCCAGGCCGACATCCTCTTCGAGAACATCCGGTCCATCATCGCCGGCCGCGCCCCGGAGGCGATATTTGACGGCCACGTCAATTGCTTCATCGAGACCGGCGACGGCAAGGCGCTGCTGATCGACTTCAACTACGACGTCGAGCCGCTCCCCGGCCATTACCCGCTGCCGTTCATCGGCCCCCTGTCGTTGCTGAAGGAGAGCCGCCTGAACCATTTCGGGAAGCTTATGTTCAAGTGGGTCTACTGGAACCTGCTGCTCCCGGCCCGCCTGCCAGCCATCGGCACGCATTTCAGCATGACCGGCAAGCGCCCCTGAACCGGTCGAAACATCAAAGCCCAACCCCCCCCCGCCACCCCCCCACCATGCCCATCCGCACCATCAACAACAAGCCCGTCGACGTCGACGCCGAGGGGTTCCTGACCAACTACAAGGACTGGGACCTCGAGATTGCGAAAGTCATCGCCGCCGAGGAAGGCATCCCGGCGCTCAACGACCGGCACATGCTCGTCGTCAATTACATGCGCAAGGAGTTCGAGGCGAAGGGCGACGGCCCGAGCATCCGCCGGCTGACCAAGGAAAGCGGCGTGCCCACCAAGGAACTTTACGAGCTCTTTCCCGGCGGCCCGGCCAAGAAGGCCGCCAAGATCGCCGGCATCAAGAAACCCCACGGCTGCATCTGAACCCGCCGGCCGGCCGCAACCCCAACCCCCGCTCCCCATGCCCACTCCCGACAAGATCAAGAAAGTCTCCATCATCGTCTCGCGCGGCTCGCTCGACGGCGTCTATCCCGGCCTCATCATGGCCAACGGCGCCCGCATGGAGGGCATCGAGGCCAACCTGTTCTTCACCTTCTTCGGCCTCTACGCCGTGTTGAAGGGTTACCAGGACAAGATCAGGATCGCCACGGTCGGCAATCCGGCGATGCGCGTGCCCGATGCCAAGGGCTTCGCGCTGCCGACCTGCCTCGGCGCGCTGCCCGGGATGTCCGCCTTTGCCACGAAGATGATGCAGAAGGAAATGGAGAAGCTCGACATCCCGCCGGTCGGCGAATTCGTCCAGATGATCTCCGACGCGGGCGGCCACCTCTATGCCTGCAAGGCCACGGTGGACATGTTCCACCTGGGCAAGGACGACTTTGTGCCGCAGATGGAGCGGGTGCTCACGGTCGGCGACTTCTACGAGCTGGCCGCCGGCGGCCAGATCATCTTCACCTGATTCCCGGCTGCCCGGTGCGAAAAGCTCATTCCGCGCGCCGGAAATTGCCGGCCTGCGCGTTCAGCTGTTTTTCCAGGCTGCCGCACACCAGCTCGCACAGCTTGAGAAGGGTGGGGTCGGCGATGGTATAAAAGACCGTGGTGCCCTGCTTGCGACGGCTGACCGTGCCGGTGTGCATGAGCTTGTGCAGGTGGCGCGAGACATTCGGCTGGGTCGAGTGGGAGAGGGCCACAAGATCGCCCACGCTTTTTTCCCCATTGAAGAGGGCGTGCAGGAGCTTGAGCCGGAGGGGATCGCCCAGCACGGCAAAGCGCCGCGCCAGCAGGGCCATGCCTTCGTCGGAGATATCGCGTGAAGCCTTCATGCAAACATGATCGTATGGGAATATTAGCCTCTGGCAATGACCAGATGGGGCTGCATCCGACCGGAGCGGGCGATTGTCAGTGTGGCGGCGACGCGGTCTGCAGCGCGCAAGATCCGGGCCCGGTGCGGTTTCGCCCGCGTGACACGCAAGGCCGGTGAGACGCGGACCGTGACGCTGACGGTGCCCGCCACGGCGCAGCGCCGCTGGAGCACGGAGCAGAACGGTTAAACGGTCCCGGGTGGGCGAGGGGACGATCCGCGCCGGGGCGGCATCGTCGGACATCCGGCAGGCGGCGACAGGGAAATAATGAGGGAGGGGCCGTTGCCCCCAACGGCCCTCGATCGAAGGGCGCTTGGTGGGCGCCCCTACCACGGCCCACAAATTCAAGGGAACCAAAAGGCGGGATCAGCGATCCCGCCCAACAACGGCCCGCAGAGACGCGGGCCCTCCAAATGAAAAACCTGCTGAAAGGCGGGCTTGGGACCACCGTTGCCCGCTGCTGCGGGCCCGGTGTTTGCCCTCGGTTCTTGCTACGCGAAACCGAGGCAAATCAGACCGTCGTCAGCTCCTTCTCCTTGCTGGCGAGGTGGGTGTCGATGTCCTTGATGGCCTTGTCGGTGGCGACCTGGACTTCCTTCTCGAGGCGCTTCTCCTCGTCCTCGGAAATCTTGCCGTCCTTTTTGGCCTTCTTGGAAGCCTCCATGGCGTCGCGGCGGACGTGCCGGATGTTGACGCGGCCCTCCTCGGCTAGTTTGTGGGCGAGCTTGACGAACTCGAGGCGGCGTTCCTTGGAGAGATCGGGCAGGGGGAGGCGGATGAGGCCGCCGTCGACGATGGGATTGATGCCGATGTTGGCGGTCTGAAGGGCTTTCTCCACGGCGCGGATGAGGCTCTTGTCCCAAGGCTGGACCTGGATGAGGCGGGCGTCGGGCGTGGAGATGGCGGCGCATTCCTTGAGGCGCATCATCGAGCCGTAAGCCTCGACCATGACGCCCTCGACCATGGCGGGGGAAGCCTTGCCGGTGTGGATGGTGGAGAACTCGTGCAGCGTGAAGTCGATGGCCTTCTTCATGCGGGCTTGGGCGTCGGTGAGGATGGGGTGGCTCATGGGATTAGGGGGAAAGCGGTGAGGGATAAATTTTTGGCAGAGAACCGGGGGCAGCGCAAGCGTAGGGCGGAACCAGGCGGGGATCGTCAGTGATCCTTAGGGCTTACAGCTTAAACCTTAGAACTAATTATGCACCAAAGTCCCGATCTTGTCGCCCATGACGGCCTTGCGGATGGCGTGCGGGTCGTCGAGGTTGAAGACGAGGATGGGCACGTTGTTGTCGAGGCAGAGCGAGAAGGCGGTCGAGTCCATGACGTTGAGCCGCTGGCGGAGGGCCTCGACAAAGGTGAGCTCGTCGTATTTGACGGCGTCGGGGTTTTTCTTCGGGTCCTTGTCGTAGATGCCGTCGACCTTGGTGGCCTTCATGATGATGTCGGCGTGCAGCTCGGAGGCGCGGAGGGCGGCGGTGGTGTCGGTCGAGAAATATGGATTGCCGGTGCCGGCGACGAAGATGACGACGCGCTTCTTTTCGAGGTGGCGCATCGCCCGGCGCATGATGAACGGCTCGGCGATCTGGTTCATCGGGATGGCGGATTGGACGCGGGTCTTGACGTCCATCTTCTCGAGGCAGTCCATGATGGCGAGGCCGTTGATGACGGTGGCGAGCATGCCCATGTAGTCGCCGGTGGTGCGGTCGACGCCGCGCTTGGCGCCCTGCAGGCCGCGGAAAATGTTGCCGCCGCCGATGACGACGCACACCTGCACGCCGAGGTCGTGGATTTCCTTCACCTGCTCGCACATCCGCTCGAGCGTGGCAGCGTCGATCGGATCGGTGCCCTTGCCCCGCAGCACCTCGCCGCTCAGTTTCAGGACAATGCGCTGGTATTTGACGGTCGTGGCGGCGGCGGTCTTGGCGGGCATTGGGTGCCATGAAACCGTCCGCCAAAAGGGCAGTCAATGCCTGAGATTTGCAGGGAAGAACCCACGGGACGGAGGTGAATCGTGGTGGGGTGGATCATCCCTGACGCGCCGCTTGCGGTTCTCTGGAATGGACGGCGCCTGGGGGACATTCCGCCCGGCCTTGATGCGGTCGGGCCTGCGGCCCGCAGCGCGAGCACCCCCAACGGACCGCTGCAGGGGAGAGGCACGACGCGCCCCAAGACGACGGACAGCGCCGACGCAAACCCGTGCCGGCGGGCGATTCATTTCCACCCTTGACCCGCGGAGAGCGCGGGTGCTTCTTTCGGCCGCTCCTACTGCCTGGTGGTGTAATGGTAGCACAGGCGACTTTGACTCGCCTAGTCCTGGTTCGAATCCAGGCCGGGCAGCCATCGAGAATTCTAATCCAAAAAATAGGGCGAGTGTTGCACACTCCGCAAAC
>Ga0315295_10001390_pt1 | contig 20764 bp, 12 predicted proteins | sample YL17G14_0_MG_FD_204453 | JGI IMG/M metagenome (GOLD analysis project Ga0315295, IMG submission 204453) | Sediment microbial communities from Yellowstone Lake, YNP, Wyoming, USA - YL17G14_0 | ecosystem: Environmental > Aquatic > Freshwater > Lake > Sediment | place: USA: Wyoming | collected...
AATAATCTTATTTGTATCGACCTTGGACATAAAGCTGTAGCATCAGAAATGCCTCAGCCAAGAATTAAATTGGTCGAAGTTGAGAATTACAATATCATATCTCATAATGAAGAACATATGGTTATTAAGTCCAATGAAGCAGAAAAAATGAAAGTCGGCGATGTATTATATTGTATTCCTTATCATATCTGCCCTACAGTTGATCGTTATGACAAGGTTTCAGTTGTAAGGAATGGGATGGTCGCGGAACAGTGGAATGTTGAGGCAAGAACAAGGGAATTGACGGTTTAATAAAGGGGTGAAGGAGTGAAGGTGAAAAATGTATTATATATTATTGGCAATTGATAATGGGTAAGACTTTCTGGCTAAAATGCCGTAATTTCTTAACGCCTTAATGCCGTAATGCTTTAATGCCGTTATCTATATAGGTATACGAACCCCCGGTACTCCTTGCTGTCATATTTAACATCATCCCAGCCGAGAGCTTTAATAATATAGAAATAGACTCCGGGGCTAGCTTTTGCAGAAGTGTTGCCGACACGGCCATCCCACCCATCCCACTCCTTCAGGATCTGGCCTTCGCCATAAAAACCGTATACTTTAATCCCGTTACGGCTGAAAATATTAATGCTGATATATCTTAAGGAAGTCTTATCAACCATAAATTTATCATTAAAACCATCCTCATTCGGAGTGAACACATTAGGGATTGCTAGGTATGAATCGTCAACAACAATTTTGTCAAATCTCACAGAATCAATACAATGCAGAGCACTCTCAATTGTCAGCTTTACCGAATATTCACCAGGTATATAATAGGTATGAGGCCTGGGATTGATGAGCACAGAAACAGAATCATCGCCAAATTCCCATCTGAATGTCTCAGCCCTTACCGATTTATCAGTAAAGGTAACCTCAAGGGGGGCTTCACCGCTTGATGGTTCAACCGAAAAATCGGCCTTAACATGTATTGATTCATAAAAAAATGATGACTCGGTACTGCAGGTAAGACTGTCAGTTACACGGAGCTTATAGGTTACATCGACAAGAGGCGGGCTGAAGGTCTGTGGATTTATTTCAATATCAGGGTAAGGTATTGCTGAAACAGGATCAGATGACCATAGAAATTTGATTCCATTTGGCAATCTTAAACGTTGCCCACCTGAAGGATCACTGTAATAGAATGTATCAACGGCTGCGGTACCACTTAATGCAACATAATCGCAGGTTCTGTTCTGGAGCTTAGCCAGAGCATAAGGTTTGTCTGTAAAGATCCATCCTGTAAGATAAGTACTGTAACCGGAGCCATTGCTGATATTTACACGGTATCCGCCTTCGTCAAGGTTGCTGATTGCTGAGCTCGCAAGTCCTGTTTCTGTTTTTATGAGCTGGGTATATCCTTTTGTTGCGTCGCTCCATTTATACCATGAAAATGTAAACGGACCTGTACCACCAGGGCTGACAGCATTAAGGTTTCCTTTTGCAATACCTGATGGATTACAAAAAACAAAAATCGGATCTTTCACACCGGGAGAAGAAGGATATGAAGTGCGTCTTACAGCATTCATTCCCGGGGCAGTAAGCTGACCCATGATGGTTACAGGCAATAATAAAGCTGAAATTAGAAAAGCAAAACGCACAAGCAATAATGAGTTTTAAAACAATAACGGTTCCAATTTCTCTTTGGTATAATTAGCGGTAATATTAATAAAAACCCGGGAATTATTTTAAAAGTGGCAGCGGCATAAAATGCTACGCTCCTACAGCGTGCAATTTTAATCCTGCATTCTGTTAATAAGTTTTGTGTTTTTATTTTCAACACTACGGTCCCCTGAAAAGGTATTTGTTAAATTTGCCACACCCGGTTAAGCTGTAATTTATTATTATTAATGGCTCATAATTATCTAAACGACCTGAACGAAGCTCAGCGGCAGGCAGTTATTAATACTGAAGGTCCCGCTCTGGTTATAGCCGGTGCAGGTTCAGGAAAGACCAGGGTATTGACCTACCGTATTGTCCATCTTCTTCAGAAGGGTATTCCTGCTTACAGGATCCTCGCTTTGACCTTTACTAACAAAGCCGCAAGAGAAATGAAGGAGAGGATCTCACGGATCGTCGATCCTGAGGTTGCAAGGCATCTCTGGATGGGTACATTTCACTCAATTTTCGCAAGGATCCTAAGGATAGAGGGATCCAGACTCGGATATAAATCCAACTTTACAATTTATGATTCTTCCGATTCGAAAAGCCTTGTCAGGACGATTATAAAAGAGCTGAACCTGGATGATAATATATATAAACCGGGAGTGATTGCATCAAGAATTTCTGCTTCAAAAAATAATCTTGTAACAGCCAGCATATACGCTTCCGATCCTGTAATGCACGAATATGACAAATCGAGCCGGATGCCATTGCTTTCTGATATTTACAGGACTTACTCAGCAAGATGCTTCAAGGCTAATGCAATGGATTTTGACGATCTGCTTCTGAACACAAATATCCTCTTCCGGGATTTTCCTGCTGTTCTGGCAGCTTACCAGGAAAAGTTCCTTTATACTCTTGTCGACGAATACCAGGATACAAATTATTCTCAATACCTTATCATCAAAAAGCTTGCCGCAGCACATAAAAATATCTGTGTGGTCGGTGACGATGCCCAGAGTATCTATTCATTCAGAGGGGCAAGAATTGAGAATATACTTGAATTCAAGAACGACTATGCCGATTATCAGCTTTTTAAACTGGAGCAGAACTACAGATCGACACAGACAATCGTAAATGCTGCAAACGCTATAATCGCAAATAATCAGGGCCAGATCCATAAAAAAGTATATTCAAAGAATGAACAGGGGGAGAGAATCCAGGTGATGCAGGCTCTTACCGATTCCGAGGAAGGATTCAATATTTCGTCCTCCATTTTTGATAAAAGATACTCCAATCAGCTTAACTGGTCAGATTTTGCAATACTTTACAGGACAAATGCCCAGTCGAGAATATTTGAGGAAACCCTCCGTAAAAAGAACATTCCGTATAAAATTTATGGCGGTCTTTCATTCTATGAGCGCAAAGAAGTAAAGGACATCCTTGCTTACTTCAGAATGGTGATTAATCCGGAGGATGAAGAGGCTTTAAAAAGAACTATAAACTATCCAAAAAGAGGAATTGGAGACACATCGGTCCAGAAAATACTTGAACAGGCTCAGCAAAATAATGTTGCAGCCTGGCAGATAATATCAGAAATTTCAAGGGATTCAGGATCTTTCAATTCAGGCACTGTTAAAAGAATAGCACAATACTGCGATCTTATAAGAACCTTCAGAATGAATTCCGCGGAAGCCGATGCTTATACAAAAGCAAGAGAGATTGCAATGGGATCCGCGATCATGAAAGAGCTCAGGGAGGGGAAATCTCCCGAAGAGGTAAGCAGGTATGAAAACCTTGAAGAACTGCTTAACGGGATAAAGATCTTCACAGAGGCTGCGGAGACCAACGGAGAACCAGCAACTCTGGAGGCTTATATGGCCAATGTGGCCCTGCTAACTGACCAGGACACCGATAAGGAGGAGGACAGGGATAAAGTGACTCTAATGACTATGCACTCAGCCAAGGGACTGGAATTCAAACATGTATATATTGCAGGGATGGAGGACACGCTTTTCCCATCACCACTTTCGGCCGGGAATCCAAAGGAACTTGAAGAAGAGAGACGGTTGTTTTATGTGGCGGTCACACGTGCTGGCAAGATGGCAACTCTAAGCTATGCCCTTAACAGGTATAAGTGGGGAAACCTCGAAAGAAGCGGGCCAAGCAGGTTCCTGAGGGAGATGGATCAGCAATTTCTAGATTATCCTCAGTCAGGCAGAAAACCATTTCCTGCCAGAAATCACAGCGAAAGTAAACCACAATCATTCAGGGAAGAGCCTCACCAGTATGTTGTTCCTGGCAAATTTAAAAAAGTCGCAACTACCAGAAGTGCTTCTGTTAAATCTTTTAATGGCAGTGATCCGGGAGAATTTACCGAAGGAGATGCTGTTCAGCATGAAAGATTTGGCAATGGAATCATAATAAGCATCGAAGGGGAACCACCGAATACAACTGCTACCGTTGAATTTGAAAATGACGGAAAAAAGAAACTTCTGTTACGTTTTGCCAAACTCAGGAAAGTCTAATGATTCTTCATTTATGATTTGTGGATTACTTTTTCCCGGCCTGACCGAAATTCATTTTGATAAAAGAGTACCCGACAGTAGAAATTGAATGTCTGAAGTTCTCATTTATCTCTTTGGTCTCCATTTTCATTTCAAGCTTGTTATTCTTATCAAAAGACTCCATGGCAAGCATCATTGAACCTTCAAATTCCGGATGACCATAATATGTCGGCACTCCTGCTTTTCCCCAATTCCTTTTATCAGCCTTGATCTTAACATCTTTTGTCATCCAGACATTGGAATAACCTTCCATTCCTTCTTCAACAACTTTATATTCATCACATCTGTATCCGGCAATCATTTTTGTATTACCGGTTTTAGTAATTATTGCCGGTTTTTCCTCCTGGACTCTCTGATTTTTTGCCTGTGCATTCATAGCTGAATCACTGGGGATTGTTGAAATTATGCCAGTCTTTGAATCTTCCCCCTGCATAAGAATCATGAAACATCTGTTATCATTATCAAAGATAAACTGAGTCGGTAGTGCTGCTTCACCCTTTTCAGGATCAGCAATCTTAACTTCAATGCCAGCATTTAATGTATTGGCATTGAAATATGTATAATAATCCGATTTAGACACATCCTTCTTATCATAATTCTCCATCTGCATAAATATTCTGCCGGTGAAATTATATTCATCATTGTGCTTGATGTCAGTTTTTCCGCCCAGAATACCTCCAAGGCCTCTCCTGCCCTCAGTAGGCTTGTCTCCCTGCTGTTTGTCGGCATTTTCAGTTGCTGCTGAATCGGCTTTATTCTGTACCTCTTTATTTATTGCCTTGTTGAGCTTATTTCTGAGGATGCTGCCAACCTGTGCATTTGACATATTGGTGGTCAGTAATAAAAAAGCCGCCAGAAGAAAAGTAATTTTGATTTTCATAATGCTGATATTTATGGTTTAATCTATAAAATTACGAAAATTAAAATTACTGCTTAATAAATTCCACTCTTCTGTTCAAAGACTTATTTGCAGGAGTGTCGTTAGGAGCTACAGGCTTCGTTTCTCCGGCGCCATCTGATTCGAGTCTTGAGGCATCGATTCCAAAGGTTTTCACAAGTTCATCCTTTACTGATGCACCTCGGCGCTTCGAAAGGTCGAGGTTTGCCGCGTCGGCTCCATCACTATCGGTATGTCCAACGATCTTTACCCGCACATCAGGATTCTCTTTAAGTACATCTGCAATTCCTTTAAGCGTACCATACGATTCAGGCTTTACGACGTCTTTATTTACATCGAAATAGATACCATAAGTAACCAATTTGCCTTCGGTCATCAGTTTATTGCGCATATCTGGAGCACCTGCAGCGATTCGAATATTGCCTATCATAGCAGCACCGGATTCAAACCTGATCCTGTCAGGTTTCACACAGCCTGTCGGAAAAGCCCTTGGAGCATCGAAAAGCTTATTCTGATCCTGGTACAAACGGACTCTCGTCTTCTGAACCCAGATTGCCATGTGGTATTTTTGGTTTTCCTTTTGTTTAAACTCCTCTCCTTCTTTATAGCCCTCCAACTTTGATCCCTCGCATTCGGCTCCATAATACCAAGTATGGTAACTCGGTCTGCCGAAATATTCAACCTGAAACGCGAACCCGCCATTCCCGGGAGCCGATCCTCCGTCCCATGCTTTTACATTTTTGGCCTGATACAGACGCATGTACCACCCTTTCATCCTTTTTTCCTCACCTGCAATTGGAATGACATCATATTCTATTGTGTAATTTTCCGGAAGATTAAGTAATGCATCAGTCCAGACACATTCATTCATAATAAACCTCATCCATTGCCCGGGATACAGGTTAGTAGTCACCACTTCGGCAGATCCATTGGTATTCCATAAGGCTGGGAAATCGCCTACGGCATCCTGGCTGAAATCTTCATAAAAGATCACCTTTTCGCCGGGTACAAAATCATATTTGGAATATGCCTGAAACTGCGTCTGTTCCTGGCCGCCTGATCTATCGGTCTGGGCCTGATTATCATTACCTGTTGATTTGTTATTCTGGTTGTTCTGATTCTCTTTTGCCTGATCAGTTTCATCCGTTTTTTTCGAACCATTTTTGATATCATTTTCAACGGCATCCATACCCTTATCAATGGCCTGGTCGGTCCGCTGATTAACTCTTTGGTTGACTTTGGTATTGATCTTTTTCTTAAGATCAACTTTAATCTGGCCTTGCGTGTTAAGCGTAAGGCTCAGCAAAGTTGCGATAACTAAAAACTTCAGTATTGATTTCATTTTGCTTAAGGATTAGATTGATTTTTTATTATTGATTTAAATGCTGCCGGGGATTTGGATTATTTTCTTAAATGAATTCAGAACCATTGTTCTCTTTTTTAGAATATGCAGGAGAAAGTTTCTAAAAATAGCAAAATTTCTAATACGTTGCACCTCAGGCTGTAAAAAAAGGCTGCATTTCTGCAGCCGGGTATCGATCTAAATGCAAACACCACATTCCAAATGTCTTTGCCTCACCCCCTCCTGTCTCCCGCTCCCAGGAGAGCGGGGGATGGTAGGTTCTTTGTCAAATTGTTCTTAAAGCCCCTCCCTCCTGGTGGAGGGGTTGGGGAGAGGTCAAGCTGCTACTTGCTGAACTTCAGCTGGTTTTTCCTTTTCAAGCAGAACCGATTGATACAGTGTTGCGAATGAACATGATATCCACATTATTGCCGGAAAGATCCCGATCAGGAAAAGGCATAGTCCGAAGATTATTATAAAGAATGAAGCAATACCCATAGCGAAAATCCTCCATCCATGCCCCCTGGTAAGTTTCCAGCTAAGCTCGACAGCCTCAATAGGATCAAGCTTTTTGTCCATTACTATATATGAGACAAAAACCAGTCTGCAACCGATTATTATACCGGGAATGATCAGTGCAAAACATCCGAGAACGACCAGCGCAACAACAAGAAGGTTGGCAAGAATTATATAAAGGTAGTTCTGCCAGAAACCTTTTATCAATAGTTCAAAATCAGGCTTTATCTTTCTCACTGCCTGTACAAAAATCATATTGCCGCCATATTTTACAACCGGAGCTGCAAGAAATGTATAAGCCAACACCAGCAAGCCAAGGAACACTCCAAGCATCCCGAGAGCACCCAGCGAGAATAACTGTCCTAAATCATGATCAACCATGTGACCCCAGTCAAACGGGGTTTTTGGGAGGTCATTAAAGTTAAAATTGTAATGAAATCCTTTAAACGGAGCTGCTAAAATTGCGAGTACAAATACAACAAGCAGCAGTCTGAGGAAATTATCGAGCATTACCTGAAATCCGGTTCCAAAACTGTTTTCGAATGTAGGGACCAATTTGTAGTTTTTTTCTGTTTCCATAACCATAAGTGTTTAAGTAAATCAATATATTAATCAATCATGCATCAAATGTAAACCCTGTTTTTTTCACAGAATCAATACTATAGTAGTGATTTTGTAAAATCCTACTTAAGTTTAGGATCAATACTTTAGTAGTGATTGCGGATTTGTGATTGTGTATTTAAAAATCCGAAATATAAATAAATCCGAAATCGACAATCCGAAATCTGAAATAATCTCAATAACTTTATAACATGATCAAATTACTGTTTTACCTGATCTTTATTATATCCGTTGCTTTATCGGCCGCTGGTAGTATACTTGCATCAAGGTTAAGGAATAAATACAAATCGGATATATTTTCATCTCTTCTTTATTTTCAGGTTTTCATATATACGTTCGGATTTTACGGGATCTGGGGACAGGTGGCTGTTAAATCGTTCCTCTTTTCTGTCGTTTCTCCGGAATTGCTTACAAGATTGTCAGATCTGGCAATGCTCCTTGGACTGCCATTCCTTGTATTTGCATGGCTGATGCTTATCAGGTTTTCTGGGAGCCTCTCGGGAAAGATTGGTATTAAAGGGTACGTTTTCTGGTTCCTTTTAGCCAATTTCTCAGTACTTATAGTCCTGGGTTACTTTATAACAGGAACCAATGCCTTCAACACTTCCTTAGTTATACGGGAGTACTATATAATAATGAATCTTATTCATTTCTTCCTGGCAGCTTATCTGATCCATTTTCCCTGGAAGAGGCAGCAGGTTATCCATGATTACGACAGGAAGATAATTGCTCCATCCCTGTTTCTGATAATGATTGTTCAATGCGTTCCGCTTCTTTTTTATACAACCCAGACCTGGATAGCTGTCGTTTTTATTTTTGGATTTTTCCTCGGAAACACTTTTCTTCCGGTCTATTTCAGTTATGGCACCCTCCTTCCATCATTTGCAGCCGAACCGGGGAAAAACATTCCTTTTGAAGAATTCTGTGTGAGGTTTGAGGTTTCACCCAGAGAATCAGATGTGATCAGGGAAATTTGCAATGGCCTAAGCAATAAAGAAATATCGGACAAACTTTTTATAAGCCTGCAGACGGTAAAGGATCACACCCATCATATCTACATTAAAACTAATGTTAAAAGCAGAGTCCAGCTGATTAATCTAGTTAAAGAAATAATTGGTTATAGGACGTCTTGAAGTCTTTAAGTCTTACCATCCCGATTAGCGGGACTGTCTTGCTCCCTGCGGTCGTTGTCTTTATGACGGCGACATGGTGAAGCGACGGACTTAAACATCCCTGAACTTCTGATACAGGATTAGTGGCCCTCCTTTGAAGCTGAGTTCAAACGACCCGCCTGTTGATTCATTTAATGAGGCCTTCCACCAGTTATGCAATTTCAGGCTTTTAAGTTTGTATTTTAATCCTCTGGAAGTTATTTCGGTTTCAGGGTTTATCGAGAAGATTGAAACCTGCTGGCCATAAAAACTTGAAACTTTACAGCTTTCCAGCAAAGGGATTATTGTTCCGGTATCAGTGACCATCGTTACCTTTATATCTCTGCAATATTCTCCAAGCAATGAAATATTACCTATAGTATGATCTTCGCGCTTCCCGGTTGCTCCGAGGATTATAATGTCGTTATATCCATGCTTTATACACCAGTTTACAGCTTTTGTCAGATCGTTTGTTTCCTGGTCTTTGTCCTGATAGAGCCGGTCCGAAAACTTCTCTGCCAGAATTGGATCCAGCGAATCGAGGTCACCAACTATTGCTTCAGGTTCCAGATCAGCCATAAGAAGGTTCTCAGCACTACCATCGCAGCAAATTATATGTTCGGCATTCTTCAGGTAACCAAGAGGGATTTCGTGAACCGGGAAGCTGCCGTCAGCAAGAATTACAGCTTTTAATTGCATGATGTGATTGGTGAATGGTGATTGGTGATTGGCTCAATGAATCCTTTTAAAACTATAAACTACATTAAAATTCTCGTCATCCCTTTTAAATTCTTTATACCCAGTACCCCGCACCCCGTACCCCGTACCGCATACTTCATCCTACCTATTCTGTACCAGCCTTCCATTGCTAATGTCGATCTGAGCCTGTGGTATCGGGTAGGTCACATCTTCGGGTCCGATAACCGTCCAGGAGCCGTACATATTGTCACCCCATGGCATGGTTTTTTCATAATCAAGTACCCTTGTCAGCTCCTCTAATGTATTACCCCATCTGTTCAGGTCAAACCATTTGTGACCTTCCATTCCGAGTTCAAGCTTTCTCTCCATCTGGAGCGCTTTCCTGGCAAAGTCTGCATCAGGGAAAGAAGGGTATTCTAAGATCACGTAATTGGCTGCATTGGTGACTCCATCAGCTTCTTTTACAAAACCGTCAGGATTTGCAGCTCTCGCCCGAACCATATTAATATTGGCAAGTGCACTGAAGAGATCCCCGGTTTCTATCTGGCATTCAGCCAGTAATAACAGAACATCAGCATAACGAATCATACGGTATCCATTGGCAGTATATCCGGAAGTCCAGCTGCCGGTTTCTGTATATATACCTTCCTGTGATTTTTTATAAACCTGTTTCTTAGGACTGTATGGCCCGGCATATGTCTGGTCGCGTATCCAGTCTGAGCCTGTATGAACACCCCAGTCCCAGTATGGAATTCCCCTTCTTCCGACTGACCAGTCGAGTCGTGGATCAAGAGGTCCCGTATCTTCCGTAAAAGGATCTGAGGGTTTTAATCCCTGGTCGCTTTTAACCGGATTATCATTATATGAAAAGTCAAGCAATGGCAAGCCACCTGATGTTCTGAATGAATTTACGAATTCCTGCGTTGGCTGGAAGAATCCGCAGCATCCTGCCGGGGAACCGCCTGATTTATAAGGGAAGTTCAGGACTTCTCCATACCCACCGTTCCATCCACCTGAACCATCATTTACTGAATACTGAACTGTATACAGCGACTCGATCCCATTCCTGTTTACAATATCAAAGATCTCACCGTAAGTCGGAGCAAGACCGATGGGTGAACCATCAGGTTTTCTGCCATTGGCTTTTACATCCGCCAGAAGAGTTAATGCTCCGGTATAATCATGGTTCATTTGCATTAATGCCTTAGCCAGCAGCACTTTGGATACCGTTCCATTGAACCTTCCTATTGCTCCCATATTATGAGGCAATGAAGTGCCTTGTTGCATATCTGCAATTATTTTTTCACGGATATCTTCAGTATTGGAAAGCATTTTCTGATCTGTATTCTCATCCACATAAGGTATCATTTCCCACATCCTCCAGGCCTCAAAATGATACCATCCTCGCAACGTTCTGGCCTGTTTAATAAACAGATCAGCCTGGTCCTGTGAGATAGTGCCTTCTGCCAGGGCCTGTTTGGTCACCATGATTACACAATTACACCTGGAAACAGCTTCATAGACCGATCTCCATTTTGTATTGAGCATTGGATTTGTGGCTGTTTCGGAATAATGAATTATTGATTGGCCTTCCCATGAATCTCCAGCATCTGTTCCCTTATTGGCAATCAGTCCCCGGATTTCGCTATATAACCAATTGGATGAGGCTCCACCCCAATCTATATACGAAACTTCCGTAACACCATCCAGCATCGAATAGGCTCCTACAAGGATGGCCTCAATACCTTCTTTATTTGCGAGCGTATATTGATCCACCGTACCTTTAGGCCTGACATCAAGCCAGTCTTTTCCGCACGAATAAAACAACAAGGATGAACCAAATATGATAAAAAATAAATAACGATTAGCTTTCATGTTATTAATATTCATATAATTACAAAATAAGACTGAGCCCAAATATGAACTGTTTTGCATTGGGGTAGTTACCATAATCAATGCCGAAAGCCAGATCGTTACCTCCAATTTCCGGATCAAGTCCGGAGTATTTTGTAAGGGTGAAAAGATTCACTGCCTGAAGATACATTCTGAGGGACCTGATCTTAATCTTGTACGTCATATTTTTTGGAAATGTATAACCCACCTCCAGGTTTTTAAGCCTGAGATAAGAACCATCCTCTATGTAATAGCTGCATACCTGGGTGTTTGTTGAGAAATTTGACTGGTTCGATGCTTTGGGAACTGTTGCATCTTTATTTGATTCTGTCCAGCTGCTGTAAAGGAGATTTTTGCTCTTCTGTCCCTGGTACGATGACCAGAAATCAGTCCACCATTTAGTACTGTTAAAGATATCATTACCCTTTGAGGCATATATGAAAGCTGTCAGGTCGAGATTTTTCCATGTCATTGCTAAATTCAATCCGTAAGTGAACTTTGGATTTGGATTACCTATGAATGTTATATCCCCAGGATCTATTTCATCATCGTCATACAGATTATCGAACCTGAAAAATCCAGGCTCAGCTCCGTACTGGTAAGGTGCATCGGTTACCTCTGCATCATTCTGGAACAAACCCATTACCTGGTAGCCATAGAATGATGATAAAGAATGCCTTGTTTCATTCCTGACCAGGGTCCCGATCCTTGAGTTTCCTGAATCAAAATATCTGATACCATCGGCAATACTGGTAATCTGGTTATTATATGTGGTAAGAATAACTGCAGTGCTAAAACCAAGATTCCTCCATTTATTCTGATAAGATAATTCAATGTCAATGCCCGAGTTCTTCATAGAAGCAACATTGACATATGGGGCTTCTCCTATTCCGGCTGTCCCGGGCAGAGGAGGATTGTACAGAAGATCATCTGCTTTCTTTGAATACCAGTCGAAAACAATGCTGACCTTGCTGTCAAAAAGTGCAGCCTCAAACCCTATGTCAGTTGCAGTATTTGTTTCCCACTTAGCGTCTGGGTTTCCAATCCGGGACGGGTAATATCCCCGGACCGATGAATTGAATGTCCCATATAGATCATAGTATGAAGCTCCGATACTTTCTCCAAAGAGGTAGACCGCATTCTGCGGAGAAAGGGCAAACTGGTTTCCCATTTTTCCCCATGAACCTCTGATTTTTAAATCTGAAATCCATTTTAATCCTTGCAGGAATGATTCATTGCTTAAACGCCATCCTGCAGAAAATGAAGGGAATATCCCATACCGTTGAGATACACTGAATTTTGAGCAGCCATCCCTGCGTATGGCGGCTCCAAGCAGGTATTTATCTTTGAATGCATAATTGGCAGAAATAAACGATGAGGCTAAGCGGGTAGGAGTACATTTAATGGAATCCTGTTTTGAAATAATCTGGCCGAGGCCATAACTCACAGCTTCAAACCCTGCAACTGCAAATATCTTATGCTGACCAAACTGTTTGTCAAGAGTGACTGTGTTGGTCCACACCCAGTCACTGTTCCTGAATCTGCTTTTTTCAAGGCTGGTGGTTCCTATATTTTCTGATCTTTCATAAGTAGCATAGGTATTGTTTGTTGTGAATCCTTTATCCGATGTCCCTCCCATAGTCGATCTGAAGTTCAAACCATCCATGATCATTATATCCATATAAATACTGCCAGTCATATAGGTGTCCCGGGACCTATCGTCTTTTCGCCTTGTAAGATCTGCCACAGCATTGTCTGCATTTCCCAGCCGGTAAGCAATTCCTGTTCCTCCCCATTCACCCGGAACAAAATCATGGGTCATTCCTGATATGGGTTGAGTGATGATCACGGGTATAATTGATTGTGACCTGTAAGGTCCTGTCAGTATCGGGCTGCCCTCATTCAGATTAGGAACGCTGAGGTATGAACGGGAAGAAACATTAATATTCTCACCTGCCCTCAGCCGTCCGTTAAAAAATCTGAATTGAGAATTTAACCGGCCATTGTACCTTGTGTTATCAGTATAAATGATTATCCCGTTTTGCCTGAAAGCGCCGAATCCGGCATAAAACTTTGCATTTTCTCCGCCGCCTGATATAGAAAGATTATGATTTTGAATTCCGGATGCATCAGTTATTGCATCATACCAGTCAGTATTTCCGGCCCATGTCGGTATTGAAGGGGTTGGATTACCAGAATACCCATAAGTCGGATGGGTTTCTACTGTCTGGTCATTTTTGTAAACAAGCCATTGAAGGTTTGCATACTCTTTTGTGTCAAGCAGGTCTGGTTTTGTGCCTTTGCCAGGTTGCTGTATTCCCATTGACATGTCATAGGTGACATTAATTCCCTTCTCTCCATGTCTGGTCGTTAAAACGATCACACCATTTGATGCCCTGTATCCATAAATGGATGCTGCACCTGCATCTTTAAGCACCGAAACTGATGCAACATCATAAGGGTTAATTGAAGAAATGTCCTGCGTTGGAACTCCATCGACAACATACAGAGGATCATTGTTTAAGAAGGAAGAAAAGCCCCTGATCCTTACCTTTGATGTTTCGCCCGGCCGGCCACTCCCCGTTACAGTAACGCCTGATGCCCGTCCCTGCAAAAGGTTGCTCACATTTCCTGCAGGTACAGCAGTTAGCATGGCAGGTTCAACAAATGAAACCGAACCGGTTATGTCTCTCATCCTTTGGACAGTGTAACCGGTAGTTACCTCTTCACTAAGGAAGTTTTTGTTGGTTAATTGTTGCGGGAGTTTAACAGAATCTGCACCGTTAATGCTTATTTCCTGAGCAGATAAAATACCGGATGGAACGATTATAGTTAGAACTAGCAGTAGAATATATTTCAAATTTGCGAGAATCTGCATTGCAAATGGTTTTCCGTTGTTGATTAAACGCGTTTTCAAACTTCTAATTATTATTTCCCTCCAAAACCCTGACTTCTCCCTTATCCCTTAAGCTCAATAAATTTACACCATTTTAATAAATAACGGCTAAAGCGTGGTTTTTATATAAGGGATTTAATACTTTTTAAGAGTCGAGTAATACTCAATACTTTACAATTTCTGATTAAGGCAGAATTTAATTTTAAATTCTGATTATTCAATATTTTCCGGAATTGGTTTTTTATTTAATTTTGATTAATTCTTCAGAATTTGCAAATGAAACCATATTGCATATTAATTTTTATTGCAACATTGCTCCTGAGCTGTTCACAGAATTCCGATAAGAAAATCAAAAAGCAGGTCACAGCTGTTGCAGAAAAATATATATTGACCCAGCTCGCAGACCCTGAGAAAAGAGTTCTGGAAAACGGGATTATAATGATACATGATAAACAAAAAGGATATGTAATAGAACCGTCGAAAATATATATCGGATTGATTGATGACGATCCGAAAGAGGACGCCATAGTCTCTCTTTCAACATTTCAGGGACAATACCAGACAGTATCCGAACAATTGATAATTCTGGGATCTGAGGATGGTCTTAAGCTTGCAAGCGCTATAGAATCCGATATGAGAATAATTTCACTAAAAGACAGGATTATAACTGCCGATGTTCCGGAACATTCACGCAATACCCCCTTGTTTAACTGTCCGTCATGCTGGGAGGTAGTGAAGTATCAGTACAAAATGGGAGAGCTTGTTAGGATGGATTAGGCGAAGGGTAGGGGGCTCAGAGCTCAGGGCAAAAAGCTGAAGCTGACAGCTGAAAGCTTATTTATTAATATGTTCAAAAACCACAGCCTCTCCCCTGTTTATACCCGCCATAACAAGTGAAGTATCCCCGTCAAAATAAAGCAGAGATTCTACCATGCCCTGAAGCACCAGACCACTTTTCGATGGTGGCAAAACATCAAATGACCGGTTTTTACCTTTGTTCAGCAATATCAGGCCCTTAAGTGCATCAAAGTAACCATTGGAGACATCCCAGGTGTAATCATTTCCTGCAATTATTATATCGGGATACTCATCATTATTCAGGTCCTGAACGATCATCTTCGTCACAGGAGATACCTGAACGGAACGAGGCAGTTTTTCCATCCTGAATTTTCCGTTTTCGTTCCATAATATGCAGCTGGATAATGTATTCACATGAAGTTTAAATTCCACCCTTTTCATCATGTTGTCATCCAGAATATCATTGGCACCGGCATAGCTGAATGAAGTATAATCCTTAAATCTTGTCTGAAAAAATGATGATTGTTCTTTGAGCTCATCAAGGTAGTTTACGGGGTACTCTTTCATTTTGCCATTCTGATCTTTCCAGAAGGCAGTCATAAATGGATCAAGAATTCCATCCATTTCAAAATCAAGCGCATAAAGAATTAATGGATACTCCATGCTGACACTGAACTGGTTATTTTCCCCGAGATTTCCAAGCATATAATCATCATCTCCGTCCCGATCAAAATCGGCAGCGACTACTGAATACCATAATCCGTGCTTATCATCAAGAACAGGAATTGTCTGAGCTACAAGCTCTTTCCCTTTCATATTCTTAAGGATCACAGGGGAATCCCACTCCCTGACAACAAACAGATCTTCCCAGCCATCCTTGTCGTAATCAGTCCACACTGCATCAGTTACCATTCCAAGATCCAGACTCGAAGATGAGCTGACTGATAGCTTTCCTTTATTATTAGAAATCAGCCATGAATGATTAGCATACGGAAACCTGCCTTTTGTCACTCTTGAACCGATAAATAACTCCTGGTTACCGTCGTGATTAAAATCGAATGGTCTTACAACTGAAGCAAGAAACGGCGGGACGGGAAGAAGCGCTTTCTTAAATGAATCAGCCTGATTTTCATATAGATAGTGTTGGTATTTGCTTTCATTCTGGCTCCCTAATCCGGCTGCAACGGCTATATACAGGTTTTCCTGTTTTTCACTCTCTTTCCGGTATTCAAATCCGCCCGCTACTGCAACAATATCATTATCACCATCATTGTCAATATCAAGTACAGCCAGGTTTGATTCAGAATAATCCCTGAACGAAGTCAATCCTTTAAGCATGGCCCTTTTAAAACCTTTACCGCGTCTTAAAAAGACAGTGGTCGGCAATCGGTTTGTAGCCCCTATTATCAGATCCTCACGGCTGTCATTATCGATATCACCTTTAGCCATTCGCGGTCCTATCTGTGAAAATTTATGTGGAATAGTCTTCTGACCAAGAAAAAAATCGACAAAATCTTTCTGTTCGTGGACATAATTGATGACATTTCCTGATTGGATGAACATGAGGTCCTTTTCAGATGTTGCTCCGTGATGCATCACTGAAGGTCGGGGATCAGTTTCTTCGATTTCAATGGTTTTATTTATGCCCGGATTTGAAAGAACTGAAATATTCCCTGACGCAGGCCATGTGACTCGAATGGAGTCGACAGAAGTTTTGTCAGAGAGCCCAAAGTGAATAACCGGCTCGACCGATGATGCGTACCCTCTCGTAAGGAAGTTCTCAGCAAACTGACAATCACCTTTATTCCATACTTCAATCTTAGCGCCTATGGCCATGGTATTGCCTTTTGAGCTTTTTAACCTGATATTTAAATAATTCGCCTTTTTACCTGATTTTTCCACTGTTCTATTGCGGAGAATAAAAGCCTGGTCATTTAGATTATTAACCACGTAATCAAGATCGCCATCATTATCAAGATCAGCATAGGAAGCCCCATATGAATAAGAAGGAATGTCCGGAAGCCAGCCGGTATTTTTAATGAAACTCAGATCATCTTTATTCTCAAAGGCAATATTAGGCACTTTGACCGGAGGCATCATATTTATAATCTCCTGATTGGACATTCCAGATCTTTGGTTTTTTATCCGGAACTGGAACCAATCTTTGTCTGTCATATCTCTCGGATAGCCGTTGGTAACTATCAGATCTTTATCACCGTCATTGTCATAATCTGCAAACAGGGGAGCCCAGCTCCATTCAGTCTTACTGATGCCGGTAATCTCACCCACCTCGCTGTAGGGGAGCATTTTGCCATCAATAAATCCGTTGTGCAGGTGCAGCATGTTTCTTACGTACTGATGCTCATACCCGTACTTTTCATCATAGATATAATGTATATAGCTCGCTGCATTGATAGTCTGCTTTCTTTTAGCGTAAGATTCAGGAAGCATATCCAGAGTAATTATATCAGGATTCCCATCGTTATTTATATCAGCCATATCATTCCCCATGGAGGATCTGGTCTGATAAGATATATATTTCCCGATTTCATTCCGGAAGGTCCCGTTGCGCTGATTAATGTAAAGCAGGTCATTTGAATTGTAATCATTCGAAACATAGATATCAGGGTATCCATCCTTATTTACGTCGCCCATAGCTACGCCCAGGCCATATCCCTCATATACAATTCCTGCCTCCCTGGTCACATCAGTAAAGGTGCCGTCGCCGTTGTTGCGGTAGAGGTTATCATTATTACGGGCACTTCCATCAGAAATTTTCTGCAGGTATGAAGTATTCATCCTTTCAGTTTCGCTGCTGTTGAGAATATAAAGATCAAGATCACCATCCCTGTCGTAATCAAAGAATTCGGCAGCTACGGAGGGTCCGTCCTCGGCAATACCATATTTTTCAGCCATTTCAGAAAAGGACGGAATCCCACTGTCATTGATCCCCATATTGATCCATAGCTTGTTTTTGCATTTCTTAGGATCCTTATTGCCGGTAGAAGTTAAATAAACATCCATTAATCCGTCGCTATTGATATCAACTATCGATACTCCACTGTACCACTGATCGTTTGTAAGTCCTTCAAAATTTGATGTGATATCTGTGAACCTGAAATTCCCGGTGTTTAAATATATCTTTGAAGAAACCTGATTTGCGGCAAAAACAATATCCTGCATTCCGTCATTATTAAGATCACCGATCCCTACTCCGGCACCATTATATAAATATTGGTAGGTCAGGATATTAAGGTTCTCAGTTTCAGAAATTGTATTTCTGAAATCAACAAGCGTTCTCTTTGAATTTAATAATTCGAACCTGGGTGGTTTGGTACATGAGAAATGAAGCAAGGTAATTAAGAGGAATAGTAGTAATTTAATGTACTTCATCGGAAACAAAAGTCCTAGTCCATTATGCAACGCACTGAAAAGCCGCTTCGCTTATTGTCAGAAGCTTTGAAAACCTGACTGCTGCTGTCATGAAGGCCCCTGCATACTGATTGCGATGTGCTGTATTCAGTTGATGTCCACCATATAGCGTATGAATCACCGAAAATAGGGAAACCGCCGGTAAAGTACCGCATGCCTCCGGGAAGAGCAGTAAAATCAAAATCGTTTGTCGCAGTACTAAGATAATTTTTCCAGTGTTCAATTCCTGCCTCTTTCAGCTTATCCCCAGCCTCGTTTGTACCTCCCAGAAAATCTATCATTGTATCCCATTCAGGATCTGTGGAAACATGCCAGCCTTTTGGACACAATTTTCCGGTATTAACAGTGTACCAATTATATAAAGCTCCGTAAACGTCTTTGTTTTTAATATCATTGTTGTACCAGCAGTATGCAGGTGTTTTTAATTCTTCCCATTTTTTTTCTTCAGTAACCAGTGGTATTGGTTTGCCGTCATTGAGCTTTGTTGTTTTTAAGTTCACCGCCATCCAGACCTGTTTTCCGATATTGATTGTAAGATAGGTATTGCCGTCACCATCTTTCACAGTTTGCGACTGCAGCCTGGTTATTCCTATGAAAACCAGAGTTACCAGAAATAATAGTACTTTTTCCAACCGCATTTTTCCCTGTTCTTTTATATTAGTATTTCCCGGACATAAAATTAGCAAATTTAAACTTTGCTAATAATTATTATGGCTGGCCATTGTAAACAGGATAATTGAACAAACTCCATGCCGTAATAAAATCACGCAAATTTATTTGTGAATTTTATAAACAACCGCTTTCGACCTGTTGATACCTGCAACAATAAGCGGTTTTTCTCCATCAAAGTAAAGCAATGATTCTGTCATTCCCTGAAGTAAAATTCCGCTCTGGGAGGGGTTCAAAAGATCAAAGTATCTTCCGTCGTTTTTATTCATTAAAACAAGTCCCTTGTTTGAATCATAATATCCTGTTGAGACATCATAGGTATGATCATTGCCTGCCAGCAGTACATCAGGCCAATTATCATTATTGAAATCCCTGACTATCATCTTCTTGATGGGAGCAACCTGCAAGGGTTCCGCCAGCTTTTCCCACCTGAATTTACCCTCGTCGTTCCATATGATATAACTCGAGGTTGTATTAACGAACAGTTTGAAATCGAGTCTTTTTAATATTTCTGCATCAAATATATCATTAAAGCTTTCATAACTGAATGATGTATAGTCACTGAATTGTCTTTTAAAGAAAGATGACTGTCCTATGAGTTCATCCAGGTAATTGACCGGGAATTCCATCATCTTGCCATTGCGGTCCTTCCAGTAAGCAGTCATAATTGGATCAATATTACCATCAAGGTCCAGGTCTATGGCATAAAGATTCATTGGATATTTATCACTTAAATTGAACCTGTGATTGTTGCCAAGATTACCAGCAATATAGTCATCATCGCCATCCTTATCAAAATCTCCTGCGATCAATGAGTACCAGATTCCATGCTTATTTTCTATTTCTGGTATTATCTGAGGTACAAGCTCTTTACCATTCATATTCTTCAAAACTGCAATGGAATTCCATTCCCTTGCCACAAGCAGATCTTCCCAGCCATCTTTGTCATAATCGGTCCAGATGGCATCGGTTACCATTCCTAAATTCAGCCGGAAAGCAGTATCAGCAGAGAGTCTGCCTTTATCGTTGGTTATCACCCAGGAATGGTTTGCGTAGGGGAACATCCCTTTTTTTACCCTGGAACCGACAAAAAGATCGATATCCCCGTCGTGATCAAAGTCAAAAGGCCGTACAACAGATGCAGGGAATGGGGGAATGGGAAGAGCCGTTCTTTTAAAGGAGCCTTTTATGTTTTCGTAAAGGAAATGCTGGTATTCACTTTCATTTTTATTTTCATATCCCCCGGCAAGTACAACAACATCATTATCACCATCATTGTCAATGTCCACAACAGCAAGATCCGATTCGGAAAACTCCTTATTGATTGTCAATCCTTCAAATTCCGATCTCTCAAATCTTTCACCATTGTTTAAAAAGACCATTGTCGGTAATGTATTTGTGGCGCCGATTATCATGTCTTCCGATCCGTCATTATCAATATCTCCTTTAGCCATACAGGGCCCTATCTGTGAAAATTTATGAGGTATTATCTTCTGGTTTAGTAAATAATCGATGAAGTCCTTCTGATCATGCTGGTAATTTAACAAACTATCACATCTGGAAAATAAAAGATTTTTCGTCTTTGCTGTTTTTGTTGACTGATACGGTATCCTTGAATTAATCTCATCTAATTCAATGGTT
>Ga0315295_10001391_pt1 | contig 20757 bp, 19 predicted proteins | sample YL17G14_0_MG_FD_204453 | JGI IMG/M metagenome (GOLD analysis project Ga0315295, IMG submission 204453) | Sediment microbial communities from Yellowstone Lake, YNP, Wyoming, USA - YL17G14_0 | ecosystem: Environmental > Aquatic > Freshwater > Lake > Sediment | place: USA: Wyoming | collected...
CGTTGGCGCACCCTATCTTGAGATAAAACTTAACCGTGAAGCAATGGCCCGTTACGGAATGACAGTAAGCGATGTACAGGAAATATTACAGGTTGCTGTCGGAGGAATGACACTTTCAACATCGGTGGAAGGCCGGGAACGCTTTCCGTTAAGGGTAAGGTACGCCCGTGAACTTCGCGATAATCCTGAGGATTTAAAACGGATTCTTGTCCCTGCAATGAATGGAGTACAGATTCCACTGGGGGAAATCGCTGATATTGATTACACCCGCGGGGCCCAGATGATCAGGAGCGAAAACACATTCCTTGTCGGCTATGTCATTTTTGATAAACTGGAAGGGAAAGCCGAAGTTGATGTGGTAGAAGAAGCCACTAAGGTTATAAAAGGGAAAATTGATTCGGGAGAAATAATACTTCCTCCCGGAGTTACTTACAAATTTGCAGGTAATTACGAAAATCAGATAAGAGCCACAAAGAGACTTGCTATTGTTGTACCTATCAGTCTGATAGTGATATTGCTATTGTTGTATTTTCAGTTCCGGACTATTACAGCATCATTTATTCACTTTTCAGGTGTCTTCGTCGCTTTTTCGGGAGGTTTTATTATGTTTTGGTTATATGGGCAGGATTGGTTCATGAATTTTTCCGTTGCAGGATTAAACCTTCGTGACATGTTCCAGATGCACACGATTAACCTGAGCGTGGCGGTCTGGGTTGGATTTATTGCCCTTTTCGGCATCGCTACAAACGATGGTGTAATAATGGGTACCTATATTCACCAGGTATTCGAAGATAAAAAGCCGACTACAGTTCATGATGTACGTGAAGCAGTAGTTCTGGCAGGGAAAAAACGTGTACGTCCTGCGATGATGACTACAGCTGTTGCAGTTATAGCCCTGCTGCCGGTTCTTTCTTCCACAGGAAAGGGAGCTGATATAATGGTTCCTATGGCAATCCCGATGTTCGGAGGAATGATAATACAGGTAATGACAATTTTCGTTGTTCCCCTGTTTCAGGCTATGTGGAGAGAGGGAGCCGTCAATCACAAAATCAAAATAGTTACTCAAAATATAAATAATCAATTGGAACATGAAAACAACACCATATAAAAAATCACTTATAATATTTATTGCACTGGGAAGTTGGCTTGTCTCCAGCAGCCAGCAGTATCCAGATTCGCTGCTCCTATATCTTGAAATAGCAGCGAAATACAATCCTACAGTACTGCAAAAATTTAATGAATATCAGGCAGCTTTACAAAAAGTACCCCAGGTTGGAAGTTTGTCCGATCCCGAATTAAGCCTGGGAGTATTTCTTAAACCAATGGAACTCGTAAGCGGAAACCAGGTGGCCGATTTAAGGTTAATGCAAATGTTTCCCTGGTTTGGCGTTCTTAAATATGCCAAAGATGAAATGAGCCTGATGGCAAATGCAAAGTTTGAACTTTTCCGGGATGCTAAATTACAGGTCTTTTATGATGTACAGCGCACCTGGTACGAACTATATAAGATTCAGAAGGATATCAGTATATCCGAAAAGAATATTGAAATACTGAAAATAATCGAACGACTTGCCCTCGTAAAATTTAAGTCAGCTCCGTCAGAAGGTTCCGGAACAACATCATCCAACCCGATCATCTCTTCCGGTTCTGCAGTATCAAATCAGGTTTCTTCATCAATGCAGACTGGTCCTATGGGCTCATCTTCAGGTAGTTCGGGCCTTACAGATATTTACAGGATACAAATTGAAATCGGTGATCTTGAAAACAATATTTCATTACTGAAAAGTCAAAAGAACACTATTATGGCTCAGTTTAACACTTATCTGAACAGATCTGTTGCTTCACCCGTTTTCACTTATGAAAATATAGCCTTGGATTCGCTTGAATTATCCCTGATTGCAGTTTCAGACAGTATGATGGCAAATAACCCCATGCTGGGTATGCTGGAGTACGAAAAGCAATCCATTGAAGCCCGCAAAAAAATGGTTACCCGTATGGGTTACCCTATGGTGGGATTAGGTCTGAATTATTCTCTTATCAGTAAAAGCGAAATGTCAATATCTTCCATGAATGGTAAAGATATGATAATGCCCATGGTTACTGTTACTTTACCGATATACAGGAAGAAATATAAAGCAATGGTCGACGAAGCTGATCTATTGAGTACAGCTACATCCCAAAATTATCAGGCAGAGGCTAATTCTTTACAAGCTGAATATTATCAGGCAGTTCAGTTGTACCAGGATGCACGGCGACGAATAAAATTATATGATAATCAGTATCAATTGGCTTCCAAATCTCTCGACCTTATGCTGAAAAGTTTTTCTGTTTCAACTTCGTCGCTTACCGATGTTCTGCGTACCCGTCAGCAGACACTTGATTATGAGTTAAAACAGGTTGAAGCCGTAGCTGATTTCAACAAATCTATTGCATGGTTAAAAAGATTAATGGCATTTTCACAAATTCAATAAACATAGAAAACAATGAAAAAATTTAAAGTCTTTAAAATATTTTCGAATAAATATGTAAAGTATAGTCTGTTGCTGATCGGTGGTATTTTAATTGGATGGCTGTTCTTTCATTCTTCACGAAAAAGCGATATAAAACCCGCTCAGTCAACAGAAACTGTCGAAACCACAATATGGACATGTGCAATGCATCCCCAGATACGAATGCCACAACCAGGTAAATGCCCGATTTGCGGAATGGAATTAATCCCACTTGCTCAGAGCAATGCTTTTTCCATTGACCCCGCGGCAGTTCATCTGAGTAAAGAGGCTGCTCAACTGGCTAATGTACTTACCTCAGTCGTAACAAAGCAAAAACCGATAAAAGAGGTGCGACTTTACGGTAAAGTACAGGCTGATGAAAGATTATTTCAGAGTCAGGTTGCACATGTTCCCGGACGTATTGAACGGCTTGCAGTTAATTTTACAGGGGAACCGGTAATTAAAGGTCAGATACTGGCAGAAATTTATTCACCTGAATTGATCACCGCACAGCAGGAGTTATTGGAAACAGTTAAAACGAAACAATTGCAACCTGAATTATATGAAGCTTCCAAAGAAAAACTTCGCCAATGGAAACTTACCGATGATCAGATTGCAAAAATTGAAAGTTCCGGAGTTGTCCAGAATAATTTTGAAGTGGTTTCCAATACTGCCGGCGCTGTGATTGCCCGCCGTGTAAATACCGGTGATCATGTCTCACAGGGTACTGTTTTATTTGAAATTGCTGACCTTTCGAAAGTCTGGATTATGTTCGATGCTTATGAAAGTGATCTCCAGTTTTTGCACATAGGTGAAAAACTTTCATTCACCCTTCAGGCTTTACCTGGTATTGATTTTACCGGCAATATAATATTTATAGACCCGGTTATTGATCCTGTTACAAGAGTAGCTAAAGTAAGGGTTGAGACAGGAAATCAGTCAGGTAAACTTAAGCCTGAAATGTTTGCTTCAGGAATTGTCTCGACTGCCCTTAACGAATATCGTGATAATATGGTTATCCCGAAAACTGCAGTACTGTGGACTGGCAAGCGTTCTGTTGTTTATGTAAAACAGCCAGGTACCGATGAGCCAATTTTTAAATTACGCGAAATTGGCCTCGGTCCAATGCTTGGGGAAAGTTATGTAATTACCGATGGTCTGACTGAGGGCGAAGAAATTGTAACAAGTGGGACATTCAGTGTTGATGCCGCTGCCCAGCTTGAAGGTAAACCAAGTATGATGAATCCAATTGGTGGAAAAACATCCTCGATGCCTGGAATGGAAATGCCGGGCGATAACAGAACAATCCCAGTTAAAGAAATTGTGAATGCATATTTAAAATTAAAGAATGCTTTAGTTGATGACAATACAACTGATGCTGCGACTGCCGGAACGGTACTGGAAGTTGCATTTAAAAATTTCGATAAAACTGCAATGACAGAAGTTCAAAAAGAAACATTTGAAGATGTGGAAGCCGACGCAAGAGAACATGCCGAGCACATAGGTGCTAACGGGGGAAATATCGAACATCAACGGGAGCATTTTGAGCTGCTGAGCAAAGATATTTACGATTTGGTAAAAACATTTGGCGGTGGGCAGGTTTTGTATAAAGATTTTGATCCAATGTATAATTTTGGGAAAGGTGCTTTTTGGATAAGCGAAACGAAGGAAATTAAAAATCCCTATATGGGAAAAGCTATGCTCATAAGCGGTTCTATTAAAGAAGAAATAAAATAGCCATGAACCTTACAAAAAAATTACTGATAGCAATTGGCATTGTATTTATTTTATTTATTGCCATTCAATTTATACAACCTGCCCATAACAAAAGTAGCCAGGTATTGGCAACTGATATCTCGAAAGCAATATCCATCTCTGATAGTGTTCAGGCTATAATAAGAAATGCTTGCTATGATTGCCATAGCAATAACACTTACTATCCCTGGTATTCAAATATTCAGCCTGTTGGCTGGTTATTGGCTAAACATATAACTGACGGCAAAGATGCTTTGAATTTTAGTGAGTTTGGAAGTTATTCACCGAGGAGGCAGTTAAGCAAACTGGATGAAATTACCAACGCAATCACTGACAATATTATGCCCTTGCCGTCTTATAAAATGATGCACAAACCTGCACAGCTAAGTACAGATGAAAAGTCTCTTTTAATTAATTGGGCAGAGCAATCTATGGACAATCTGTCCACAAAAAATTGAAGAATAAAATGAAAATATCTGGAGTGATAAATACTTTATATGGAAGAAATATTAGAGCATCTGAAAATCAGGCTTCGTGATTTTAAAAGTGCTGTCATAGCTTTTTCAGGAGGAGTTGACAGCACATTTCTGGCACGTATTGCAAAAGATGTTTACGGTGAAAACCTTTTATTAATAACTGCAACTTCAAGCACTTATCCGTTCTATGAACTTGAAGAAGCAAAATCGCTTGCGATATTACTGGGAATTAAACATAAGATAATTGTTTCCGAAGAGATTGATATTCCTGGTTATGCAGATAATCCACCCGACAGATGCTATTACTGCAAAAGTGAACTGTTTGGGAAAATCAAATACATTGCTTCGAAGGAAGATTATCAGGTTATATTTGACGGTAGTAATGCAGATGATCTGAAAGACTTCCGTCCCGGTATGAAAGCAAAGAAGGAGTATGGGATTATCTCCCCTCTGGCAGAGTCAGGTTTTACAAAAGAAGATATCAGATTTTTTTCCGGGAAGCTGAATCTCCCTACTGCAACTAAACAATCATATGCTTGCCTGGCGTCGAGGTTCCCTTATGGTGAAAAGATTACCATGGAGAAACTCGAAAGGGTCGGTAAAGCCGAATTTGAAGTCAGAAAGCTGGGGTTCTCTCAGTTCAGAATCAGGAGTCATGAAAACCTTGCAAGATTTGAATTCATTTCTACTGAAATGGATAAAGCCTGGGCAGAAAAAGATAGGTTGGTGAAAATTTGCCGGAGTTTAGGTTTCACCTACGTCACAATTGATCTCAATGGTTATAGAACAGGGTCAATGAATGAAGTCCTCTCTGATTCGGACAAACAAAGTTATCGGGAACACGATACTATTTAACTTTAAATTTTTGAGCTATGCGCTGTAATATGATCCTAACCGAAGATGAAAAGAATCGATACAGCAGGCAAATACGACTATCTGAGGTAGGCCTGGAAGGGCAATAGAAAACCAGAGCGATATTGAGGGATTATTTTTCGGCTTTCTTATAACTGATTGAGACTCCTCCTCCGTTACTGTTTACGGTTGTTTCGTAGTTACTGAGGTTTTTAATATAATCAAGGAACACTCTTTGTCCTCCTGCTTGTCCGTACCCCCCTCTGCCTCCGGATCTGTTGGATATATTGTGGGCAGTAAAGCATCCTCCTGCTTTCAGTTTTGGATCAACATCAACAAAATAATTCTTATACCAATCTTTGTCGGCATCGCTGAAAACGAAATCGAAAGGACCTTTAAGCTGTTTTACAAGTTCGTGTGCATCAGCCAAACGGGCATCGATATATTCAGAAAGGCCGGCTTGTTTAAAATTCTCAACGGCTCTTTTATGTCTGCCTTCATCTATGTCAATTGTTATTAGCTTGCCGCCTGTTTTGCTTAGAGCCCAGGCGATCCATATCCCGGAATGGCCCGTCGATGTACCGATCTCAAGAGCAGCTTTGTATTTGTTATTGATTATTATATCATAGAGAAGCTGTCCGTCAACTGAAGGAACATTCATGTCGTACCACTGCCGTGAATTGTCGGCCAGAAACTTTTTAACCTTTTCATCAAGAGCCGGATTTTCTTTCAGGGTTTGAGACTTAACAGTAGAAGAATAAGCTCCATTAACTATCAGCAGAATGATTAATAAGATAAGATTCTTTATTTTCATTTTCTATGAATTTATTGTGAAAGATCGGTTTGAATAATAGACAATTAATGTGGTATTGTTATTCCTGGACCTTCAATTTATTGATAAATTAAGAATATATCATTAGAGGCATGATCCTGTTTGACCAGAGATGAATAAAATACTAAATTTACTTTATTGTAAATTAACTGGTCAATAATATAAAAATATGAAGACGAACCGACGCAAATTTATTTCGACTGCCGTTGCGGCTGGTGCCACTGCTGCAGCTTTACCGTTATCAGGTTGTGGTACAGGAGCGACATCCGATAGTTCTGTTACAGATGTAAAATCAAGGTATGCAAAGCTTGATGAAATACTTAAAAAACCTGTACTGAAGAAGGAACTGTTTGCGGCCCCTGTGATCATAGAAACGCTCGAATTGCTACGCTATGAAAACAGTTTTTTATGCCGTGTGCGTTCAAAGGACGGAGCAGAAGGGATTTCCGTAGGTCACAGTGATCTTTCAACGCTTTTCCCGATTTTCCTAAGAAAGTTGCAATCTTATTTTATTGGTCAGGATGCAAGGGAGCTGGACTTAATCTTAGAAAGGATATATATATATGGTTTCAATTTCAGATATAATGGCATTTCTCTTGGGTTGCCATTAGCGACGATAGAATTTGCAATTCTCGATATGCTTGGACACATGGCCGATAAGCCTGTGGGACAATTGATAGGAGAAATCCATAATCCTGAAGTTGCAGTATATGTGGCTACTGAGTTTCGTGAAAAACCACTGGAAGAGCATTTTGACCTTATTAAAAAAGCAGTAGCTGAATATGATACACATGCACTTAAAATTAAGGTGGGTTACCAGTATGGCGGAACAAAAGACATTCATTATTCCGGAGTACCCGGAAAGACTGAAAAACTGATACCGCTACTCCGCCAGACATACGGTAATGAGATGTCTCTTTATGCTGATTCAAATGGTTATTATAATGTGAACGAAGCTATACGAATCGGCAAGCTTCTGGAAGAATATAAATACAGTTATTTTGAGGAGCCGGTTATGTATGACCATTTTGAAGATATCAAAGAGGTCGCAGATACACTTACAATACCTGTTGCAAACGGTGAGCAGGATCAGAGCTTTGTCCACTTCCGATGGTCCATTGCCAATGATGGTCTTGATATTGTTCAACCTGATATATATTATTTCGGAGGAATGATCCGGTCGATGAAAGTTGCACTCATGGCGGATGCATTCGGGAAGACCATTGTTCCTCATATGTCAGGAGGCGGTCTGGGATTTCTTTATGATTATATACTTGTTTCCGCTGTTCCCAATGCCGGAGTTCATCACGAATTTAAGGGACTTGATACTAATGTAATATTTGAATGTCCGACATCACCATTGAAAATCGTTGACGGAAAAATTAAAGTCCCCACAGGACCGGGAATGGGTGTTAATATTGATCCGGATTTTATTAAAAAGCACGAGGTTGTAAAAATGTAACAGGGAGAACCAGGTGTTAATGTATGTGAAACAAATAACTATATGCAAGTGTTCCTACGTATAACAGGGGATGCTTATCTTAATTTGTAATTAAACCTCAATAAAGTTGCAGTTCCTGAACCTCCTTCATTTGATATCAACATATCCCCGTTATTTAAAAATGTAATCCCTTCGGGCTGATTAAATAACTTCGGGTCAAGCTTTTCCATGTATTCAAGAGTGCCGTCTAAATTAAAAACAAAGAATATTTGTTCAGTGCCAGATATCAGAAATAGCTTATTTGTCACAGGGTGAATACCTATAGCAGAAGTTCTTAACTCAATTTCCGGTTCAGACTTTTCGTTCTTTTTATTAGTCACCGGAAGATCAAGTTTATTCTCAATGGCATATTCTTTAATCGCTTTCAGATCAAATTTAACAACGGGTTTCTCGAGAAGCTTTTTTGTTTCCAGACTGAAGCCATAAATGACTCTTTTGCTTTTCTTCTCGTCTTCAATATTGCTTTTGGGCCCGATTAACAGCCAGTTATTCTTTGTATCGTAACAGAGCCCTTCATTGTCGTTTGCAGGAACTCCTGTTTTGTATGATATACCGCTATATCCGGCAGATTTATAATCTGGTATTTCATATAATGTTCCGTCACTTTTTAAAACATAGATTGTATTTCCTGCTCTGGCTACATCTTCATAATCGCCCTCTTTATGAAAAATAAAGTGTTGACTGATAATGCCTTTTGATAAATCATAAATAACCAGAATGCCATTTTCATCCTGTATACAGGCGATGTTAGAACTGTCGATCTCTGTAATTCCGGAGATTTCATGAAGAATTGCCGGTAAAACATAAATTCTATCCGGAGCAGACAGATCATAACCAACAGGATTGTAGCTCCTCCCGGCTTCAGAAGTCTGAATACTCTGGTTGGTATTTTTGAATTTGCAATTGAACATGCTTAATAAAGCAAGAAACAGGATAGAATTAAATACCATTTTACTCAGGGACTTCATTTTTATAGTTTAATAATTTCCATATTCTTTTGCTATGATAAATTCATGGTTAAAAACAAAGTTAAGATTTTATCAGTAACGATGATATTTTAAAACCTGGCATCGGATTTTAAATCTGCATGCGTGAAAATTTGAGTCACGTGCTAAGTATGGATTTTATGACCAATTTTCGACCGGATGGTATTATTTGATTTGTAATTATCAGATCAAAGCCAATAAATGTCATATTATCAGTGAAATATAAAGCCATAAAGAGTCCTGTATTTTTAGAATGATTTTTAAAATACTTGTTGAATTCAAATATAATTTATTATATTCGGACTCTGAATCTGTTCATTAATACTATAATTAATCCTCTAACTATGTTACTCCATCAGCAATTTGTCCTTATGGCAAAGACACATGCCAAAAAGTTAGCAGTTATTGATAAGGCAACCGGTAAGAATGTTACTTATTCACGGGCTCTTATAGGATCCCTAATACTTAGTTCAAAATTTAACAGGTACGACAAGGGGTTCATCGGTATAATGATCCCGACTTCCGCCGGTTGTGCTCTTGCTACAGTTGGAGCACTTATGAGCGGGAGAATACCTGTTATGATAAACTATTCAACAGGTGCCGAGGCGAATGCAAAGTATGCACAGAGAAAATGCAAATTTAAAACCATCATTACTTCGAAAGCATTACTGGAAAAGATCAACTGCCCTGTAATTGATGGCATGGTCCTGATTGAGGATATAATGGCGGGTGTTACAACAGGAGATAAGCTTATGGCAGCACTGAGGACCAAACTTCCGGTTAATATGATCCTGAACAGCATTCATAAAGGTGATGAAAATGACACTGCTGCAATCTTATTTACGAGTGGAAGTGAAAAAGACCCAAAAGCAGTCCAGCTGACTCACCGTAATCTTGCTTCGAATATTGAAAATTTTGGTGCCTATGTGAAATTAAGTGAAGCAGATATCATTCTGGCAAATCTTGTCTTCTTCCATATTTTTGGGTTAACAGTAAATCTCTGGGTGTCATTCTATTATGGTATGACTATGGTGACCTATGCCAATCCACTTGATTTTCAGACTATCAGTAATATTGCACGCGATGAGAAACCAACATTAATGGTTGGTACTCCAAGTTTCTTCTGGGGCTATCTCCAGAAATCAGAACCTGGTGATTTTAAATCTCTCCGGTTAATGGTAGCAGGAGCCGATAAATGTCCTGATGCCCTGAGGGAAGGATTTATGAAAAAGCATGGGGTCACACTTCTTGAGGGATATGGAGCTACTGAGACATCTCCGGTCATATCAGTTAACTCGCATGAATTTAACAGACCCGGCAGCACCGGGAAAGTCATCCCAGGTATTCAGGTCAGGATTGAGAATTTTGAAACCGGTGAGATTTGCAAAATCCGGGAAGTCGGTAAGATCTTAGTAAAAGGCGAATCTGTTATGAAAGGATACTATGATGATCCTGAGCTCACGGCTGAAGTTCTTGTTGACGGCTGGTATAATACCGGTGATATGGGGTTTTTCGATGAAGATGGCTTTCTCTGGCATGCAGGTCGTTTTAAAAGGTTTGCCAAGGTCGGAGGAGAGATGATATCACTTGTTAAGGTTGAGAATATTCTGGAGAAGTTACTTCCTGAAGGAACCTCCTGTTGCGTCGTTGAGGTAGCGGATGAAAAAAAGGGATCATATATTGTGGCAACAGTCTCAAAAGAAGTAAACAAAACACACATGCTAAGGGAGATGTTAAAGGATTTACCAATTATCGCTCTTCCAAGGCAATTTATAGTTATCAAGGAGCTACCCATGATGAGCACAGGGAAGATAGATTTCCGGAGCGTTACAAGAATGGTCCAGGAGATATTGAGCGCTTCCGATTCTGACCTGTAGATCGCAAGAGGCTGCCCCAAAGGTCCTTCGTGATCCTTTGTGAAAAACGTTGGTGACCCTTAGTGGTTAATGCCCTTTAAATACATGCTCTTTTTTATTCCTTTTTCATGGTACTTAAACCAAAGGGCAGATAGAGAGGGCAAAGTCCCAAGACTTTGAAAACCAACATGAGTTATTCCACAAACAGATAATTCAAATATAATTTCTAAATTTACGGGCTATAAAAAGAAAATAAATTTATAATAACCTGATAATCTGTATTAAAATGGACATGAAAAGAATGAGAAAAATTGGAGGGATTCTGGTTGCCTCTGCTTTTATTGGGACAAGCCTAAGTGCACAGGAACGGAATGATGTGATAAAGTCTTATAATGAAGGGGCAAAAGCGATGCAGACTGATCCTAAAGCTGCGATTGCTGCTTTTGAGAATGTAATAACTCTCTCCGACAAGGTTGGTGAGACAGCAGCTGACCTCAAACAAAAAGCCGTGCAGGTATTGCCGGGATTATATGTAAAGGTTGCATCTGCCGCCCTGACCGAAAAAAAACCGGCGCCTGAAATTATTAAGGCAGCGAAGACTGCTGCTTCTTCTGCTGAAAAATATGGAAGCGCGACAGGCAAGGAAAATGCGGGGAGGATTCTGGTTCAAGGTTATTACATTATGGGCACTGAATTTTTTACCAAAAAAGACTATGAGAATGCTCTGAAGGCATTTGACTCTCTTCTTGTCATCAATCCTGGTTATACTGCAGCAATTTACAATAAAGCCTTAATATACAGGAGCCAGAATAATGCTACCTCTTTTGAGGAAACAATTGACTCATTTCTTGGAAAGCTGGATCCCGCTAAGGATGCCGACAAGGCAAAACAGGCATCGGCACTCGCACTCGAATATTTTAGAGCCGCCGGATCGCAGGCCAATCAGGCAAATAAACCTGATGAAGCTCTCGCATTGCTTGATAAAGCAGCTAAATATGGTGAAGACAAGGACCTTTTCTACTATTATGCAGATGTCTATAACAAGAAAAAGAACTTCGACAGCGGTACCGAATATGCACAAAAAGGTCTTGCCCTTGAAACAGGTACAGCTGAAGCCAAAGCTAAATTTTATTTCCAGCTAGGCCTGGCACAGGCAGGAAAAGGCAAAACAGCTGATGCATGCGCTTCATTTAAGAATGCTATGTACGGCCCATTTGCCGGGCCATCAAAAGCGGAGAGAACAAACCTGAAATGTCAATAGGGAATTATTCCCCCTGAGAGGCTTCAGATCGATCAAAACAGGTTTATCGCGGTTGCAAACTATCTGACCTTCTTTATATTCCAGCTACGCCACCTGGATACAGCTTCTACTTGTCCTTGAAAAGTCGATGGGACCACGGTATGTTCATGTCTGTTCAACAAGTGGACCCATTGATACCGTTTGGATATTTGCTGAAAATTAATGTAAATTTGAATTCAGGAATTTGAGAAATATCATTTAACAGGTTGACATGAATTCCCGTTATCTGATTTTATTTATGATGCTCGTTTTTTCTGGTGTTTTTTCATATGGCCAGTTCACTTCTCCCATAAATCCTAAACAAGTTGTGATCGATCCGGACCTGATAATCCAGGTTGGTGCATTTCGTCAGGAGCCAAATTCATTTGTGTTGAAACAGAAGCTTTCAGCGATTATAAATAATCCTGTTATTGTAGTAACCGAAGATGGATTTTTTAAGGTACGGATAACTGGATTTTCAAACCAGGAAGAAATGGAAAAACTTTTTCCGACACTTGCCTTTCTTGGATTGAAGAATATCTGGGTATTGCCAGTTAAGAAGCAGGAAGAATCTTTGCCCGCGGTTGTTGTACAACAGGATACTATCATAAAACCTGGAAGCTTGAATACAGATATTCCAATAACCGAGGAAGATTCATCTCTTGTTTCTCAGCATATTATTGTTTTGCAGGTTGATGTTTTCCACAACAAAACCAAGGCTCTGAATGCACAGAAAAAGATTACAGCCAAACTTAAATTGCCTGTTGAAATTGTTCAGGAAGGGGAGTACTATAAAGTATTTATAACCGGATTCCAATCAACTGAAGATGTCAATAAATACTACTCTCCTCTGGCAAAACTTGGATATCCCCAGATATCACTTATTGAGAACTATCGGAAGAAGTAATTCAAAAGAAATTGGTAATCGTTTAATTCAATAAAATAAGAATTACAAGAAGACGAATTATGAGGACGGAAATACATGTTGGTATATTTGATGTTTTCATTTTTCTTGGTGTGTTCCAGGGATTTCTGTTATCATGGTTCTTTATAAAAAATGTCCAGAATGACAGAAAATCCAATCTCTATCAGGGATTGTTACTGCTCTCTTTATCTCTGGTCATTTTTGAAGAATGGCTGAACAACACGGGTTATATTGTCAAATTGCTGTCTTTGACAAATTACAGTGAATCGCTGAATTTTGCTTTGGGCCCTCTTTTTTACTTTTATATCAGGAGCAGTCTGTATCCCGAAGAAAGGAAAAAAGTCATTATTCATTTTATTCCATTTTTCTTCTGGCTGTTTTATATGGTTTTTGCATTTGTTCAACCTGATGAGCAGAAGTACAACTCCTTTATTGAAACAAAACACCCCGACTGGGGATATCTTGAATTTCAAACCACAATACCAGACGATCCTTTAGGAATCAGGAGATATGTCAATCAGCTTACATTAATTCAGCTAGTTGTTTATTTCAGTGCTGCAATAATAACACTGCTTAAAAAATTCAGACTGCTTAACCAGTCCCTCATTAAGACAGATAACGAATTACTTATAATTCTGCGGGATATAACGCTCCATTTCATTATAATTGTTTTAATCTTTTTTATAACCAAATTATACTTCGGCATGAGGAGCGATTTAGGCGGATACCTGGTTGCTTCTTATGTTTCTTTTATGATCTATGTAACAAGCTACCAGATCCTGAACAGATCTGATTTTTTTGACAAACCCGGATCATTTTTTTCTTTCCCGTCATTGAAATATCAGAAATCCTCCCTCTCCGAAGAAGACAAAGAGTTAATCCTTACCAAAATCACAAAGGAAATGGAGGGAAAGAACTATTATACCAATAATCTGGCATCTTTATCTGGTCTCGCAAAGCAAATAAATGAATCCTCCCACCATGTTTCACAGGTCATAAATGAGAAACTGAATAAGAACTTCTTCGAATTACTTGCATTTTACAGGGTTGAATATGCAAAAAAGCTGATCCGTGATGATAAAAAATCAAAACTTACGGTGGAGGAGTTGGCTGAACTTGTCGGTTATAATTCAAAATCATCCTTTAACATTGCATTTAAGAAACATTCCTTAAAAACTCCGTCAGAATACAGGAAATCATTATCCGACGAGTAAGAGTCTCATTATCTATTATATATAAATCAAATAATCATCTGTTTTTGTCTTTTCCGATAGGGACGTACACCGTTCCGATAGGCTGATTCGTTCCCGCCGGTATTCTCATTTTATGTTTGCATGAGAAATAAAGACCGGCAGAAATGACATTGATTACTTTTCAGAAAACAGAGCGAAAAAAGGCAGGAATAATTCTACTGGCAGGAGTCTATTTGATTATGCTTCTGGCAATGTTTATCCTTCCTCTTTTTATTGTCCCTGTTCAATCCAAAATCAGAAACACTTTAAGCGAACTCGGAGCACAGTTTTCCCCTTATTCCTGGATAATGAATTCAATATTTGCAGCTCTTGCCATTAGCTCGGTGATTTCAGGATGGAGATGCTTTGAAGGCTTTGCTTTTCAACGGATTATTCTTGTACTATTTGGTATCTCTTTAACTCTTGCATCCATTTTTAATCACGCCCCTGCAAACCCTGATATTCAATATAATATCAGTGAAGATGGATGGCATACGTATTTCGCCAGCACCACCTGGTTAACTTTCATCATCTTAGCTTTTTCCACTGCATTGATTCTGGAGAAGCCTTCAGACAGACTATTATCTGTAGCTGCCGGAATATCAGTCCTGCTGTTATTACTTCTGACATTTGAAGCAGACAAAACAGCAGGCATCTGGCAAAGACTCCAGTTCATTATATCATTCGGATGGATGTTATACACTTTCAAAACCACTAATAGCAAAAACTAATATCAGCTATATTATTAATAACGCATTCTTAATATTTAATTATCAAACCATAAAACAGTATTAACTTAAAAACAAAGATCATGAAAACAAAAATTAAAAATCAAAAAATGAGTTTAAAAGGATTGGCTTTCGTTCTGATTACCACCTCTATGGTTTCCACAGCAGCAGTATTTGCACAGGAACAGGATACCACACAGACCTTGTTTAAATCGAGCGTTAAAGTCAGCGAGCTCTGGACACCTGAAGTTAAATTCAATTCTATCCAGGGAGATATAGGAACTCTCATTGGATTTTATGGAGGTGCATTGATAAACCGGTCCTTTCTTATCGGGATTTCCGGTGGGGTGAACCTTGGACATCCAAGGGTTAATTACGGTTATTTCGGAGGTATCATGCAATACATTTACAAGCCTGCAAATCTTTTGCATCCAAGTGTTCAGCTATTGCTGGCATATGGGTCCACAAAGGATTATGAGAATCCGAAATCAGGACTTCTCGATAATTTCTGGAATATCTCCGGAGCCCATTTCTTTGTGATGGAACCCGGAATTAACCTTGAATTGAATCTTAGCACAAGACTTACCCTGGTTGGAGGGGTCAGTTACAGATATGTCTCAGGTTTAAACGAGAATGATGAGAATATTTCAATAACCCATGTTACCAATAAAGACCTGAGTGGATTGAATATCAATATCGGATTAAAGTTTGGCAAGGTAAAAAAGACCAAATCATAAATTATTGGTTTTTGTCATCCAAAACCTGATAAATAAATGAAAACAAATATTCGGTTGATAATCATTCTTATTCTGACCACCAGCATAATTAAAGGGCAGGATTCTGACTCATCAGTCAATCCCCGTAAAATTTATTCAGTCAATCTCCAATCCGGGCTGAATCAGATCAGAGAAAAGAATCTTCTCCCGCTGGTCCACAAAGGATTTGTTACAGAATTATCTTTTGAAACTGAAAAGATAAAGAGCAGTTTACGTCAGTTTCAGTTCACATTTACATATAGTCGTGTTAAAACCAGCATTGAAGAAATGTCAAAAAGCGGTAACATAAAGCTTGGGCTTAATTACTCGTTTAACTTTCTCGTTTTTCAGAAAACCAACTTTCGGTATTATTTGGGACCTCAGGCATCACTTTGTTACTCTTTTATGATGTTCCCGAATTGGGATGACAGCCACGGATACTGGGCTGATTATATGTCGTTTGGTCCCAATAATATTTTTTCTGTTTCACTCAGACATGAATGTGAATGGTTTGCAGCTATAAATTTTTCGCTTCTTGGTTTATTCAGCCGCCCCAAGGAGATTCGTCCATTTAAAATGGACGACTCATCTTTCGGTGGAATTTTTAAAGCACTCAACAGCAACGTTGAACCTGGGCTAATGAACAGGTTATTTCAGATAAATATAAGAACTGAATACCGTTTCCCGGTTTTTGTCAATAAACGGGAGGCGATTACTTTTAATACGAATATTATTCGTATTTCGGGTATTAACGGACAACCTGTTTTTCAAATAATTAACATGTTAGGATTAAAAATTATGTTATGAAAACAAGAATCTTAATAGTCATTTTATTGGGAGTATTATTCTTTGGCATGCAGTCCTGTCTGAAGGATGAACAATTAAAGCTGGCATACAATGGTTTTCAGCCTTTGAAAATTGGTGATGACTGGCAGGTATCAACACCTGCCGGGGAAAATATGAATGAGGATTTTCTGGATGCAGCATATCAACTGATCTACAACAATGAACGATTTGTAATGGCCAGAAGTCTGCTTGTTTTAAGGAACGGGAAAATAGTGGCCGAATCATATCCCCACGATCCAGATGATGCTTACAGAATTGAAAATATTCAATCTTGCACCAAATCGTTTACTTCGATACTGACCGGTATTGCTTTAAAAAAGCATTATCTCGATTCTCTTAATCAGACTTTTTACAGTATCTATCCGGATTACTTTTTAAATCATCAGGATAAGAAAAATATAACTATAGCAAGTGCTTTAACAATGAAGACTGGCATTAACTTCATTGATAGTGATAATACACGTCCGCTATATGAAACTGATAAAAGTTCAATCGATTATATCCTGTCAGTACCAAAGAATTATGACCCAGGTATAGTTTTTCAGTATAATGACGGTGCCCCTCATTTAATATCTGCAGCCATTCAGGAGGGTTATGGTAAGCCGCTTTCGGTTTTTGCTGATGATTTTTTGTTTAAACCCCTGGGAATAACCGATTGGAAGTGGGAAGCAGCAAAGGATGGAATCACTTTTGGTGCCGTAAGTATTTTTATGAAACCTCGTGATGTAGCAAAGTTTGGACAGCTGTTGCTTCAAAATGGGAAATGGGGAAACCAGCAGATTGTTGACAGCACTTGGATCGCCGAAGCCACAAAACCAATTGTAACAATGTACAGCCCAGGCACTTCCTATGGATATTATTTCTGGGTCTATCCAGCCTATGGCGGCTATGCAGCTGTCGGGCATGGGGGACAATTTATTTTTGTGGTCCCTTCAAAAAAGCTGGTAATCATTTACACAGCCTGGCCATATACCAGTGGTGATATGTTTGATAATTTCAATGAGTTAGCTGACCTGATAGTTAAAAGCTGCTACTAGATGATATTGTTCAGGAATATATTGACTCTCATTTCCCGGAATTAATTATTTGATGTTTAGATAAACAGAATCAAGGTAATCTTATCAATCAGATGTGGTTAATATATTCAACTTTTGCTGTAATCAGAAAAACCAAATTTAAGATTATGCCATAATTTCATGGATGTCACAATTCAAGAGTGATTGAATTTTCACCAACACCAAGGTTTGCAAGTTGTTGCTTTACAGTATCCATCATAGGCGGAGGGCCGCATAAATAAAAATTTCTGTTGGAATCACCAATATTGCCTTTAAGAAAATCTTCGGTGATCATTCCAAAGAAATAACCATTAGACTTTTCATCCGATAAAATATTGATAAATGCATCATTACCCAGCATCTCTCTTAATTCAGCCTCAAGTATTATATCGGCTTTTGTTTTATTTGCAAATATCAGTGTGTTGCCGGAAATTTCATTCTTAATACGCAGATCCCTGAAAATGGAAATAAAAGGAGTTATTCCTGCACCGCCTGCAATAAAAACGCCTTTGCCCTTATAGGAAATAGCGCCCCATACATCCCTTATTATCAATTCAGAACCAGGTTTAAGTTTCCCAAGTTCATTTGTAATCCCGTTATGAGAAGGATAGATTTTGATAGTAAATTCAAGGTAATGCTCCCTGTTTAAACATGTAAATGTGAAGGGTCTTCTCTCATTTTTTAATTCAGAAGTATTTATTGACACATCAGTAGCCTGACCGGGAATAAATGAATATCCTTCCGGTTTTTTAACCCGAAACCTTTTTACATCATGTGTTACCTGTTCGATGCTGATAATCTTTACGATATGTTCTTCCATCCTGTAAAGTTTTGATTATTAAACAATTTATATCATTTAATATTTAATGCATAATTGGTATTTTAATTCCGGAATTATAAATCAGTACTTTTCTGGTATATCAAATCAGGATCTGATATGTAGTACCAAAAAAACTATTTCAGATAAGAACAGGCTGATGATCTGAATTGACCTGGCTATCCTGTTCAAATCTAGTATTCAGATCCTTAATAGAACCAAGACTTTCCATGAGATCAGGCAGGTAATCAGTCTGCCCGATAAAAGTCCACAAATAAGCTACAATTGAATATATTTTCCCTGTAGAAAAATCATCGAGATCGATGCAGATAAATAAAACAACTATAAATATTATTACAAGCAAGGTTTTCACAGTAGTAAAGCTAAATGAATTCCACCTTGCAATTCTGGTTTTAGGAGAAACCATATTGTAAAAAAACTGATGTATTTTAGAGGTATCACGGTTTTCAATCAGTCTGTAAAGTTCCTCCTGATTGTCATGAATATCTTTCTGAAAGTGTGTTACCTTTTTCCGGTTTAGATTATTAATATATGCAACAGGCACTATCACCCCGAGACATACCAATCCGATGCGGTAATCATAGAAAAACAGTGCGATTATTGCTCCGGCAGATGCTGATAACTGCCACAACATTTCTGGCAGTCGTTCTTTAAAAAAGGTTATATACTCTTTAACAAGTTCAGCTCTTACCAGCATTTTTGAGTATTGGTCTCCCCGCGATTTTGATTCCTCAATTATGTTTGTAGCAACATCAGCATACATCCTGGCAAAAATACCACCATTGAATAGCCTGTGTAGTGATCCTCCCAAAACATTTATAAAATATACTATTATCCAGATCAAAAGAGGAATGAAATAGTCTATCTTTTCATGGTCGTAAAAGTGGCCGATCAGTGCATCCAGAAGCTTACCAAAAAAAGTCGGTTCAATGATCCAGGCTATATTTTCTATCAGGACAAAACCTAGCACCAGGCCTATTGAATACTTGTAATCCGAAATTATCTGTTTGATAGCCATATTTAATCTGATAAGATATTTACCAATGTATAAAATTAAATAATTTAAGAATTGAGAAGAATTGAGAACGGAATCATAAAGAAGATTTCTAATTCAAAGCTTTAATTGTTTTTTTCCTTCTTCTCTGATTTAAGTGATTCAGCCCAGTTACAAATTAAATCGACCTGTTCTTTTGTCGGTATAAGTTCGGGATTCGATTCCCTTGCTGATTTTGGAGGCATTTTACCTTTACTGACCGATGAGCAGATCAATAAAGCTTTTTCAGTTTCTCTGGCTGCACCATATCCTGCCCATCTGTAAAAGGATAACCTTGATTTGGGTAATCTGCCACCATTACTTCCGTGACATGACATACAAGAAGTCTGAAAAATCTTATTGATGTTTTCGGGAATAAGAAATTGTTGATTTTTCCCGGGTTGACCGTGTGTGGTGCGAATATTTGCCAGAATAATCATTATCGCCGTCAGCCGTAGCATAGGACTAAAACGAAAAAACTTTTTCATGTTCCACAACATAAATTTATTTATCTTTTAACATAAAGATAATGAATAAACGTCCTATGCTCTCCTGAAAAGAACAGATAAAAATGCAAAACTCCGAAATCTTATTATTCTTATATTTTTATAAGTTTTTGATTAATACTTAAAGTTGATAGAAGCAACTGTTTTGATCTTCTCTGTTTCCGATCTGTCGATGCGCAATTTGAATGCTTTATTGACGTTTTGCCCAAATAATATAATCAAATTCTGTTTTTATCTTTTTCCTCTATACCTTATGATTATATCCTGCATAGCATTTCTTTATTTTAAGAGATAATTTTGTTATAAACAACCCTGATAGACTTATCAATATTATTCATTAAATTGCTTATTAAATACATTAAGCCATGAGGGAGGAAGGATTATGGGAAGAAATATCGGTTGCGTTAACAAAACAATTTCCCAATGTTTATGCTTATTTAATTGAAATATCCGACGAGACATTTATCTATGGATTAAAAGAAGAAGAGGAGTATTCCTATTATACAGTAGAATATAATATTACTCCAGAAGGTAGTCTGAATATTGAGTGGGAAAATGCGGGATTAACTGACCCTGATAACATTGTTGAATAAAGGATGTTTACCCTATTGATAATGTGAGAGGTCGCTTGAGTTATGATCTGATTCCTTCATCTGACAGTATACATTATGTCTTGCAATTAAGTCTGGTATTTCAATTACTTTTCTATTACATGAATACGTATTATTTTAGGTGAATGTAATATTATAGAACTACCAATTGTAGATCATGATAAAAAGAAACCTCAAAACACTTTTCATCCTCATTTTAATT
>Ga0315295_10001394_pt1 | contig 20735 bp, 19 predicted proteins | sample YL17G14_0_MG_FD_204453 | JGI IMG/M metagenome (GOLD analysis project Ga0315295, IMG submission 204453) | Sediment microbial communities from Yellowstone Lake, YNP, Wyoming, USA - YL17G14_0 | ecosystem: Environmental > Aquatic > Freshwater > Lake > Sediment | place: USA: Wyoming | collected...
CTGTCTTCCATGGCGGCGGGCTCAAGCGTTAACGTTACTGTTACCAAGGGCGGGGTGACTGGAGGCGCGAACAACGACCTCAGCATCGATCCGTGGATCACAAACCTTGTGCCATCGACAAACCTTATCACCGGTGTGACCAATCTGACCGTAACGGGCGGCGGATTCGGGTCAAGCACGGTAACGATGAACTACACCGGTGCCAGCGGAAGCGGTACTGCCAGCATATTCGGCAGCAACGTGGCAGCGACGGTTCCTAAGGGAGGAACAACCGGACCGATCAGCGGAGACCTGAGCATTACGCTTAGCACCAGGACGAGCAACAACTACGCGTATACCATGGCGGTCCCGACAGCTACCAGCATAGTTAAGGGATGGGGATATATTGGCAGCACAGAGGTGATAAATGGGACCAACCTTGGCACGGTAGACGCCTCTTACAGGGATACGTCTGCCAACGTGGTCACACTTAACGGCACGTCGCTGAACACCAACATAACCAACTGGCAGACCAATGCCATAACATTCACGATACCGGCATCCATCATTACAATGGCGGGGAACTATCCGGTGGTCGTGACCGCAGCAGGCCAGACCGCGGGTACACTCAACCTGGTCGTATCGCCTGAGATAACGAACGTTACCAGCGCGCCATATTACGTAGGGAACACTGTGATAACCATAACGGGCCAGTCGTTCGGATCAACGCAAGGCTTCTCCACTGCCACGGTAGGAGGACAGCCTCTCACGAGCATCACTACGTGGAATCCGACAACAATTATAGGTACACTGTCACAGAGCACAACGGCAGGCGCTCAAAACGTGGTCGTGACGGTGGATAACAGCGGAAGCTTCCTGAGCAATGCGCATTCGATAACCTGCAAGCCATACATAGCCGCGCTTCTTCCAAGCCTCGGTACACCAGAAGCCACGTGGGTTACCATAGAGGGCTTCGGGTTTGGCGGATCGGGCCTGGTCACATTTAACGGGGTTGCTGTCGCTTCATATGGCATCAGGACCGCCACTTCGATCGAGGTGCTTGTACCTTCGGGAGCAACCACCGGACCGGTGACGGTGGCAGCGAGCGGCCAGAACAGCAATGGATTTACGTTCACCGTCAGCAATGCTCCTGCGATAACCTCTCTTACTCCGAATAGCGGGGTTTCCAAGACGAGGGTAACGATCAGTGGATCCGGCTTTGGCGCATCGCAGGGACTTTCAACGGTAACATTCAACGGGTTCAATGCCGGCACTGCACCTCTCTGGAGCAATACAGCGATAACCATAGACGCACCTGCAGGTGGAACAACAGGTCCCGTAGTTGTTACAGTGGGCGGTACTCTAAGCAATAATGACAAGATATTCACATATCTCTCGCCAAGCACGTTAAGCATCGACCCGAACGAGGGTAATGTGGGAGACCTGGCCGTTATAAGCGGCACGGACATGGGAACGGTAGATGTCGGATCAAGGAGCACGGCCTCCAATGCCGTAAGCTTTAACGGCAGCAACCTTGCCGACACAGATGTGACCTCCTGGCAGACGAACGCGATAACATTCAGGGTGCCGACAAGCGCGACCGCGCCCGGACCGGTGAACGTAGTGGTAAAGGCCGGAGGCAACTTAAGCGGAACGCTCACATACACGGTAACGCCGGACCTCACGTCAGCGACCAATCCGTTCAGGATAGGGACAACGCTCACGATAAACGGTCACGCGCTCGGCTCGCAGATCGGATCATCCGTAACTGTGGGTACCGACACACTGACACCATTAACCTGGAACGGCACGACCATTACGGGAACGCTGCCGAATAATATGGCTGCGGGCGTAAAGACGATCCAGGCGAGCATTGCGGGGACCGGCGGTCCGTACCCAACGAACACAATATCGATCACATGCACGCCTAACATAACGCTGTTAAGTCCTGACCATGGAGTAGCCGGCGACATTGTCACCATCGAGGGCTTTGGGTTCGGGGACTTGCAGGGATCGTCCACGGTAACGTTCGCGGGAACGCCGTTGGCGCCGACGGACTATCTCTCATGGTCGAACACCAAGCTGGAGGTCCTGGCTCCGTCCGGAGCTACGATCGGTCCAGTGGTGGCCACGGTCAACAGTATCCCGAGCAACAGCGACCATATATTTGTCTACGGCAACCTGCCGTTCATAATATCGGTCCTGAGCCCGAGCAGCAAGACAGTGAAGATAGGGGACACGGTGATAATAACCGGGGACGCGTTCGGGGCTCCCGCACCTGGGCTCTGGAACACCCCATCCTATCACCTTACATTGAACGGGGTTCAGGTAGTGAAGGTCATAATATGGACCAACACTCAGATCGCCTTTGAAGTTCCGCCGGGCACTCCTGACGGTGTTGGCGTGTCTCTTGAGGTCACGACCAGTGGCGTAACGAGCATCCCGAACTATGAGCTTACGGTAACGAGCGGAGGGGGAGTTCTGCCAGCGAACATAGCCATAACCAACATAAAGTTCAACGGCAGGACCTTCATAACGGGAGAGGTGGTGAACTCCAGACCTGTGATCACCGCCCTGATAACCCCTGCTCCGGGAGAGACGTTCGACATGAGCTATAGGGATGTGAGGATAGACAATGTTCCAATACCGGACACTGACATAACCTATGAGGTAAAGCCTGGAATACCTGCGGGCTCTTATCTTATGACGGTCGTGGTAAGAAATGCCATACCTTCAACTCCAGTGAGAGGACACGCGCTGGATATAAGGGTGCACAACATGCTCGGGGGAGAGGCGTCGTGGGGAGGCAGCTTCGCGGTAATGTCGGGAGCGGTGCAGGTGGTAGGCGCGGTATACAACTATCCGAACCCGTTCAAGCCGCTGTCCGCCAATCCGGATGAGAACACGACAAGGATCGCGTACACACTGAGCGTGGACGCTCCGGTAACGATAATTGTCTATGATATTACCGGACACGAAGTGCACAGGGGCACATACGGTTCGGGAACCGAAGGAGGCCATGCGGGTATAAATACCGTCACCTGGTCTGGCAAGGACCTGTTCCAGCAGGCTGTGCCCAACGGAATGTTCGTATACAAGATCATATCGGGCGACAGGGTGATCGGTTCGGGCAAACTCGTGGTATTCGACTAGGATCATCTGATATATCAAGTTCAGGGGACGGATCTCGGTCTGTCCCCTGAATGTATATACATTATTTGAAAGGAAAAATTGATCTGCTGATGAAGATCAGAACGGCTGGTTTAGTTTGCTTAATAGTCCTTTTTATGGCGTCTGGCGGGTTTTGCGCCGTGCGTGCAGGCACTCCCATTGAATCAAGCGCTACCATCCAGACCGACACGACCCTGATCACGTCCGAGATCTCATCTGTTATTGTAAGCGAGATATACGGCATCACAATAGAGCCGACCGCATCATCATCACAGGACGTCGCAGGGGTTCCTCATTATTTTCCCCACACATTGAGCAGTCTCGGGAACATCTCTAATTCGATCACGTTCTCATTCGCCACGCAGCCGCCCGGGACATGGGAATGCAAGCTGATAAAGGATGAGTACGGGAACGGCATATATGATGATGGTGTGGATGTCAACGAACTCGACAACCCGCTTTTGATCGCCGAAGAAGCTGTAGTTAAATTTTTTATATCCGTAATGCCCCCGACCGCAGAGATAGTCGGCGCAACGCGCGTGGCCACTCTTTCCGCGGTCGGGGCTGTCAACGACGGCAGTTATTATCTTGGGACTAACGGCGAGATCTACGGCGGGCCGGATTCGGCTGAGGTTTTTGATACCCTGCAGGTGTTGGCAGTCGGTTCGGTCTTCGATATCATGATCTCCCGTGAAGGTGATAAGTCACCTAATCCGGTCAAGTTAACCTGGCATACAACACCCGACGTGCAAACGATAAATATCTATTATAAGAACGGCACATTCGAAACTGTTGCGGGCAATTGGAGCATATTGCAGTCTGGAGTATCCCCGCATTACTATTCAGATCCAAATCAGGTAGGTAATGGTATCAATAGATGGTACAAGCTGGAACCCTCCGGAACAGTATTAACTCACGATATGCTGACTTTTGAGGCATTGGGTAAGTTTGATATTACCATGATGGAAGGTTTTAACCTTGTCTCATTACCGATTTTAAATGCAACAGGTAGTCTGCAACATGTTCTTGGCAACAGTATGGTGGGCGAAGATACTGGCTGGCCGGATGACTCGGATATCGTATGGGAATGGGATTTAACTACCGGAAACTATGCGGCTGCATACCTTAATCTGGAGCCTGGCAGTCCTTTTTATGGCAAATGGTGCGAGCTCAATTCGGGATACATGGGTGACCCGGTTGAATCAACGATCCAGATAAGTTCCAATGAGGGCTTCTGGGTTCAGGTTCAGATCGGTCATGGCGCACAGGAAGTGACCATTGCGGGCGGGATCCCCAATCACGATCAGACCATCAAATTAAGTGACAATGCATTTAATCTGATCGGTACAAATTATCCCGTGGCAGTAAGTCTGCTGGACAGCGCATTGGGAACCTACGCGCACGGAGAAGATACAGGATGGCCGGATGACTCGGATATCGTGTGGGCATGGGATATAAACACTGGAAACTATGCGGCAGCTTACCTTAACATGGAGCCGGGGAGTCCGTTATATGGTAAATGGTGCGAGCTCAATTCGGGATACATGGGAGACCCGGTCGAGTCGACGATAATGTTAACGCCGGGGAACGGATATTGGGTAAAAACAGTGGGGACCGGATATGAATGGATATATCCGAAGCCATACTGAGGATATAGTCATGATAATTATGTATAAAATATCGGGAACAAGGAGGGTAGTGGGGCTTATATTGTTCATGCTGGCGTTCGTGCTGGCATCGCACTCGTTCGCATATATGGCTTATTTCAAGCATTCATATCTAGGTTCCATGACTAACGCAGGTGTAATGGACACAACGACAGGAACTTGGGCGAACGCATCATGCGTTGTTGAGGTAATGGATGTTGGCGCGAACGGCCGCTATGATGCTCCCGGCTCTACTGGATATGATGATGTGATCCTTGGGGGAGGTAAAATAATCACTCCGTTGGGAAGATTTTCAGTTTCCGCTGACGTGACTATAGGCCATCAAGTTTATGTAAGGGTATGGAACGCCGCCTCAGAATCTCTTGCCACAAAATTCGGTGTGTCTGAAGTAACTACCGTACCATCAATAAGCTTACCGCCTCCTGCAAATTGGGGTTATGATGTCGGGCCGGGCGGTGTCTGGACGAATGGCCTTACATATGGTTCAGATATGCCAGCATTGACAATTTAACCGGCCGCTTCTCAACTCGCTCAGCCGGCTCTTGCTTTATCGATAACGTTCTTCAGCGGGATATTTGTTCTTATCGAGGCCTTAACACAGTCCTCATATTCGGGCGCTACATTATATATACGGCCTCCGCGCCTGCCCACCTTTAGGCGGATGGTGCCGTAGCTCGTCTTTTTAGCCACTACGTCCCTGTCCAGCTTCTCTCTTTTCACCAGATAGGTCCTTACGCCAAGGGTGGTCGTTTCGCGGAACATCATATCCAGTAAGCGTTGCCTGTTGCCGATGCTTGATATGACCGAGAGCTTCACGGACGGCCGGTTCTTTTTCATTAAAATAGGGGTTATGTAAGCGTCCAGCGCGCCAGATGACATCAATCTTTTTATCACGTGATCGTAGAGCTCGGGGTTCATGTTGTCTATGTTCGTCTCAAGAAGGCATACAACATCCTCATTAAAGCTTACATCGGCGTTGCCGATGAATATCCTGAGCACGTTCGGCTCACTGAGATCAAAAGTGCCCGCGCCGCTGCCGACGCTCTTAAGCTCAAGCTTGGGCATGATGTCGAACTTTTTGGCCAGGGTGGTCATGATCGCGGCTCCGGTGGGGGTGACCAGTTCCGCCCTTATCTGTTTTTTGTATACGGGGACACCTTTTAACAGCTGAGCTGTTGCCGGCGCGGGATTCGGCAGGCGTCCGTGCGCGTGTCTTATGGTCCCGTGCCCCATAGGCAGGGACGAACAATATATCTCTTCAATGCCGAGCTTATCCAAACCTATTACAGTGCCCACGATGTCCACAATGGCGTCGGTGGCCCCGGTTTCGTGGAGATGTCCTATCCTTTTGCCATGCGCGCCGCACTCCGCCCCGTAAAGTCTCTTGAATATTTTCAGGCTCATCTCTTTTATTTTCGACTTCAGTCGGCTTTTTGAGATGATCCTGTATATATCATTAATGCTCCTGCGGGGTTCCTTCTCCGATATTGAGACATCAAGATATTTTGCGCCGATGTTCTGTCTTATGACCTTTTTAAGAACGATATCATATCCGGCGATACCGAGTTTTTTCAGCTCTTTTTTAAGATATGCAAGGCTGAGGCCCGCGTCCAGCAGGGAGGCGAGGATCATGTTGCCCGAAAGGCCGGTTGGAGCGTCAAAATAAGCTATCTTCACGCGACCGCCTTATTTATTATGCTTGCCATGCATCCGGCGCCGAACCCGTTGTCGATGTTGACCACGGCAACTCCGGGCGAGCACGAATTGAGCATTGAGAGAAGCGCCGCAAGGCCCTTGAACGACGCTCCGTAACCAACCGAGGTAGGTACTGCGATGACCGGCTTATCGGTGAGTCCGCCGACAACAGAGGCGAGAGCTCCCTCCATTCCTGCCACCACTATGATGACGTTAGACCTTCCGAAACTGTCCGTTTTGCTCAGCAGCCTGTGGATGCCCGCAACACCCACGTCATAAAGCCTCTCGACCCTGTTCCCCAGAAATTGCGCGGTGATCGATGCCTCTTCCGCGACAGGGATATCTGCAGTGCCCGCTGTTATAACAAGAACGCCGGAAGATCCTTTTTGTCCTTTACCGATCGTGACTATCCTGGCAGTTTCGTGATATTCGGCAGAGGGGATGACCGAACGTATTGCGGCATAAGCCTTCTTATCAGCTCTGGTGGCCATTATGTGCATGTGGGATGCGGACAGAGCCCTGACTATCTTTTTAAGATGAGGAATGGATTTGCCTTCGCAATAGATGACCTCGGGGAAGCCTTTTCTTATCGCGCGGTGCGTGTCAAGTTTGGCGCATCCAATGTCATGATAGGGGAGCCGCTTTAATTTTGCATACGCTTCTTCAGCCCCCGCCTTTCCGCTCCTGATATCCTTGATCAGCTTTTTTATATCAGCCTTGTCCATGCAGGTCTTCCATCCTCTTCTTTATCTTTGCTTCAAATCCGCGATCGGTGGGCTTGTAGTAGTCTTTTTTCTTTTTGATGTACTCCTGCGCGACAAAACCTCCCTCGAAATCGTGCGCGTACTTGTAACCCTTGCCGTGGCCGAGCTTTTCCGCGCCGCTGTATCCGGTCCCTTTCAAATGGTCCGGAACCTCCATCGTTGTCTCTTCCTTAATGTCGGAGAGCGCTCTTTCTATGCCCATGTAAGAAGCATTACTCTTTGGCGCTGTAGCAACATAAACTGTGGCTTGCGCAAGCGGGATCCTGGCCTCGGGAAGGCCGACGAACTCCGCCACCTGAAGGGCGGCATTGGCGACAACTATCGCCAGCGGATCGGCGTTGCCCACGTCTTCAGATGAGCAGATGACAATTCTCCTCGCGATAAAACGCGGATCTTCTCCCGCGTATATCATTTTTGCCAGGTAATAAAGGGCCGCATCCGGGTCGGACCCTCTCATGCTCTTTATAAAGGCCGAGATCGTGTCGTAATGCCCGTCCCCGGTCTTGTCGTATGTCACGGCTTTTTTCTGTATGGACTCCTCTGCGACCTTTTCATCAAATTCGACATATCCTTTTTTATCCGGTTTAGTGGTGAGTACGCCGATCTCAAGCGAGTTGAGGGCTTTTCTTGCGTCGCCGTTCGATAATCTTGAAAGATGCGTCATGGCATCTCCGCTCATGTCCACCTTAAAATCTCCCAAACCCCTTTCTTTGTCCATAAGAGCTCTCTCAAGTATCGTCTTTATGCTTTCTTCCGAGAGGGGCTTGAGCTCGAATATCTGAGATCGTGAGATAAGGGCGGAGTTAACGTAAAAGAAAGGGTTCTCGACCGTGGCGCCTATAAGCACCACGGTGCCATCCTCAACGTGCGGGAGCAGCGCGTCCTGCTGGAGCTTGTTGAACCTGTGGATCTCATCAAGGAACAGGATCGTCCTTTTTCCGAGCGCCGACCTTGTTTCTTTCGCTTCTTTTATGGCTTTCTTAAGATCATCGACCTTAGCGGTGGTGGCGTTCAAGGCCTTGAATTCCGATCTCGTTGTGTTCGCTATTACCTTTGCGAGCGCGGTCTTTCCCGTGCCGGGAGGCCCGAAGAGTATTACCGACGACAGCCTGTCCGCCTCAATGGCGCGTCGCAGCAGCTTGCCTTCGCCGATTATGTGCTCCTGTCCCACGAACTCATCAAGCGTGCGCGGGCTCATTCTGAACGCGAGCGGAGCGCTGGGATCGATCTCCTGCGGATCGGGTATTTGTTCAAATAGTTTCATAATTTGAGTAAAGAAAAGGGCTACATGAGCCGTGCGGCTTATATAGCCCTGTTGTCTGACGGGTCTATTTTTTCCTTATAACGGATATCAAGTTGGTCAGACCAATGGTATCGATGGATAACAGCAAACAGAGGATGACCCAGTCGAATCTTGTGTCAATAAGGCCTGCGAGCCTCAAAATGACGAAAATTATCGTCCCCATTTTTTTACCTCCTGACTTAGAATTGGAAAACCGCTATTTCTTTCCTGACGTCAACCACCAGTAAACCAGGGCCGCAACGATGATGACAATTATCACCCATCCCCATGTTGACATGATATGCGCCTCCTTTTCAGGATCCTGAGCCAATTATAACGCTCACCTGCGTTTCAAAGCAAGGGTTTTAAGCAGCTTATCGAAGGGCTGCGAGTTCAGTATGTCCTTCTTTTCAAGCCATCCGCGTTTTGCCGTAAGTATGCCGTACTTCATGTTATCCATCTGGTCGGTCACGTGCGCGTCGGTGGTGATCGCTATGAGCACACCCAGGTCCTTTGCGGCCTTACAGTGATTGTCGTCAAGGTCCAGCCGCGCAGGAAATGAATTAAGTTCGATGAACGTTCCGGTATCTTTCGCGGCCTTGAGCACCGCGTCAAGATCGACAGCGTAGGGCTCGCGCTCGCCTATAAGCCTTCCTGTGGGGTGGGAGAGAACGCTCACATGCCTGTTATTCATGGCGGTTATTATCCTTTTTGTCATCTGAGACCTCTCCATCTTGAAGTTGGAGTGGACTGACGCGAACACTATGTCCAGCCGCTCAAGTATCTCATCGGGATAATCAAGCCTGCCGTCGGGAAGTATGTCCACCTCGGACCCCTTCAGTATCCTGAAACCGAGCTTTGAGCTTTCTTTTTCTATCTTTTTGATGTGAGAAAGCAGCTGCTCCTTGGTAAGTCCGTGGGCGATCCTTGTGGAAACGGAATGGTCCGTTATGGCGATATATTCGTAGCCGAGAGACCTGGCTTTTTCGGCCATCTCTTCTATTGTGTTGCTGCCGTCGGTGGCTTTTGTGTGCACGTGCAGGTCTCCCCTGATGTCCTTTATCTCGATAAGCCTGGGCAGCTCATTCTTCTTCGCCGCCTCGAATTCTCCACGGCCCTGACGCAGCTCCGGCGGGATGTAAGGCAGGCCGACCGCCCTGAACACTTCTTCCTCCGTCTTCCCTCCTATTTTTTTGTTGCCTTTAAAGACGCCGTATTCGCTTATTTTAAGCCCCTTTTTGATGGCCAGCTCCCTTATCATAATGTTATGCTGTTTTGAGCCGGTAAAATAATGTATGGCGGAGCCGAAAGAAGAGGGTTCCACAACTCGAAGGTCGGCTTCCATACCGTTCTTAAGTATCACAGAGGTCTTGGTATCGCCTTTTCCCAGCACCCGGTCCACCTGAGGCAGCTTTACGAACGCGTCCATTATCACGCCGGGCTTTTTCGAGGTGATGAGAATGTCGATGTCGCCGATCGTCTCCTGACCGCGGCGCAGGCTGCCGCAGGGCATTATCTGATCGATCTCTTTTATCCCTTTAAGCCCGTTCACTAGCGATCCCGCGAGGGGAAGCGCGGTACCTATCGAGAACCTGCCTATGTTCCTTTTTTTCAGCTCTATCCCCGCGAGTATGTTCTCGATCTTTTTTGCCCTTATGCCGGGCACTTTCATCAGTTTACCCTCGGTCGCGGCTCGCTTAAGCTTGTCGATGCTGTCTATCTTGAGCTTTTTGTAGAGGAGAAGAGCCGTCTTGGGGCCGAGCCCGGGTATGGAGATCACATCCAGTATGGTCTTCGGGAACTTCTTGAAAAGCGACTGCTCCGCCTTTAGCTTTCCCGTCTTTATAATCTCCTCTATGTGTTCCGCAAGGCTTTTTCCTATGCCGGGGATTGCTTCAAGCGCTTCAATGCCGCCCTTTTTATAGACCGATTCTATGTTGCCTGAATAGTTCTCTATGGATTGAGCGGCCCTCTGATAGGCCCTGATGCGGAAAACGTTCTCCTGGCCCAGCTCAAGCAGCTTGGCGTTGTCGTAGAATATCTTGGCGAACTCGGAGTTCTCCATCAGCTCTCCAGCGCTTTTACCAGAGCTTCTCCAAAGGCTTTTGCCGCTCGCGGGCCTTCCGCGGTGATTATCTTCCCATCAGTTACCACGCCTTGGGTCAAATATATCGCTCCGCCGGCCTTTACCATATCGGTCACTCCCGAGTGGCTGGTGGCCTTTTTTCCTTTTAGAACGCCTGCGTTCGCTATTGTTCCAACTGCTGCGCATATCGCTCCCAGGACCTTATCGGATGAAACCGCATCCTTTGCGAGCTGATGGGCTTGCTTGTCATTATGGTACTGGTACGAACCCGCCCCGCCTATGAAGACGATTGCATCGTAGTCCCCGGAGTTAACGTCTTTGAGCGGCTTGTCGATCTTGACCTCGGCCCCTTCAGCTCCGTGAGCTATCGGGGCTGTTGATGTGGTGGTAACGCTGTAGCCTGCCTTCTCGAGGACTTTCCTAGGTTCGAAATATTCAGGGTCCCTGAACGGATCCTCCGCGAGTATCATCAGTATTTTTTTCATTTTCCCTCCCGATGTCCTGATGATCCGATATCTTATACCGAAAGGTCTTCCTTCAGCTTGAACAGCCGCATTATGTCCCGCTGCGAGATTATGCCGATCAGTTTTCCTCCGCCGTTGGTGACAAGAAGCCTTCCTATTCCGTTGCCTGCCATTTTGGTGAGGGCGGAAAAGACATCAGCCGTGGGACGTATGGTGCAGTCGCCTTTGATGGGCAGCATGGCATGTGAGACCGAGGTCTCTCCCCATTTTTCTCGCGGGATATCTTTTACCGCGTGGATCGTGATCAGGCCTTTTATGGCCCCATCGTTGGTTATCACGGGGAATGAAGTAAAACGGAACCTGAAGAAAAAGTCATCGACAAGCGACAGGAGAGGGAGGTTCTCGAACACGGTTATCACGTTCTTTGACATTATATCCTGCACCTGTATGCCTGACAGTGAGTTCTTCATTAGCATCTGCTGATAGCTTGTTGAGGCGGCTTCCTGAAGGAAGAAACCGATGAAAATAAGCCATATTCCTGAAAGTATGTATCTGTTGAATATGTAAAGGAGTCCCAGCGCCATAAGAAAATAAGCGAATCCCTTGCCGATGTTGCTGGCAATGCGCGTGGAACCCTTAAGGTCGCCGGTGATGCTCCATATCACGGACCTGAGTATCCTGCCCCCATCCAAAGGGAAGCCGGGTATAAGATTAAAAACGCCCACCATCAGGTTGATCAGCGATAAATAGGACGTGATGGATGTAAGCGCAAGGGGAGCGTTCAGGTTGAAAAAAATCACGGTAAGAATGTAGAAAATTAACGAAAGCGTTATGCTGCACGCCGGACCGGCAACGGCCATCTTGAATTCCACCGCGGGGGTCTGCGGCTCCCTGGTTATATGAGCCACCCCGCCGAAAATGAACAGGGTAATGCCGCTTATCGGCAGATCGTTCTTTAACGCCACGATACTGTGAGAGAGTTCATGGGCGAGAAGTGTAGCGAAGAACAGGACGGTGAAGACCGCGCCGAGCAGCCAGTAGAATATGACCGGGGAGCCGGGCATCACCATAGGGAAATAATTCTGCGCCAGGGTCCACGTGAAAAGCAGGAAAACTATGAACCACGTGTAGTTGATCTCGATCGGTATGCCAAGTATGGTGGTAAAATAAAATGACCTGTTCATGCGCGCTTTCTTATCTGCATATGTGCCGAATACGCGTCGATAATGTTCATTACCCAGACGACAGGATAGATAACCACAAAAGCCGCAAAGATGAGGAGAAAAACGTAGGCGTTAAGCAGCAGAGCGCCGTAGATGAGTATCGGGAATCCAAGATAGAACCAGACCATGATTTTAAGCCCTTTCTTTGCGTCGCCTTTCATTATCTGACCGAGCCCCGCCACCAGCGCGGACATCAACGCCGGCAGACGGTATTTTTCCCTTTTAACTACCACCCAGGAATTATAACAAATGGGAGCTATTTTGGAAGCCTGCCCTCGAGTTTCTCCCGCCAGTCGCTGCAGACCACTATTGTGAAGTCGGACATAAGATCGCCTGTTCCGGACACGACAATGTCGTTTATTCCAAGTATTTCGCCGAGCTTATGAGCTCCAGCGGCGTCGGCCTTTTGGGCGATTATCTGCGTCCTTGTTATCCCGGGCCTTTTCTCGCCGGACACGCTCGTTATGGCGTAATCCTTCTTATAAAGGATCTTCATCATCTGCCTTATAGCGTCAAAATCATCGGCGTTATCGATGATCGTGATAGCTGAAGAAGGCAGCTTTCTCGGCTCCATTTTTGCGAGCAGTTTTTTCGAGAAATATTTGTTCACTATCTCGTGAAGCGCGTCAGCGTCGGGGGCCCAGATGCTGGCGTTAAGGTCTCCCACCGCAAAGCTGCCCGGCACAACGCTCATGTTGATGTCATCTTTCCTCATCCCCCTCACAAAATTGAGCGTGTAGAGCATGTCCTTGAGAGAAAGATTGGTCCTTATGTTCTCGGCGGCGATGGCGAGAACCCACGGAGCTTTGGCAAGCATAGTCGGGGTCGCCATCTGCTTGAGCACGGTCTGCATAAAGCCCTGCTGTCTCTGGACCCTGGAGAGGTCTCCCATGGGTTCCTGCCTGAACCGGATAAAACCATGCGCCTGCTGTCCGTTGAGTGTTTGCCATCCCTTTTTGAGGTTTATCTTAAGCCCGCCCCAGTTATCTACATAATACATGTCCTTATCAACATATATCCTTACGCCGCCCATGAGATCGATCAGCTTTATCACGGCCCTGGTGTTTATGACCATGTAGTTGTTCACCGGCACGCCGAGGAATTTTGAGACGGTCTCCTCGGCCAGTTCGGGGCCTCCTATGAAGTACGCGGAATTTATCTTTTGCCAGCCGTATCCCGGGATCTCGACCAGCGTATCCCTGGGGATCGAAAGGATGTTGACCTTGAAGTTGTCGGGATTTATGTTCACCAGTATGAGCGCATCCGAACGGCCCGTGTTGGGGTTGCCCGCGTGATTTATCTTGTCGTAGTTAACGTCTATGCCGAGAACAAGGATGTTCATGTTCTTAGGCAGCGGTCCGAACCTGAGAAAGTAGGGGATACGTGACGGGGCCAGCAGGGTGAGATAGAAGTAGAAAACGCTCATTATAAGTATCAGTATCGCGTACAATCTAAGCAGGTCCGGTCTTTTCGCCATAACGCAAATGATATCACTTGTGGAAAGCCGCTTCAATACGCCTTCGAACTCCTATATAATGGAGGCTCAATGAAGAAGATCCTGCTGTTGCTTTGCGCCCTTTTTGCCATGTCACTTGCGGCAGCCGCGGCGGGATTCTACCCGAGCGGCAGGAGCGAGCTTTCAAAGGCCATCGACGGATATCTTAAGCCATACAAAATAATAAGAGGTGAAGGCAAGCTCATCGCGCTGATAGTGCCTCACGCGGGTTACGAATATTCCGGTCCCGTGGCGGGATACGCATTTAAGCAGCTTGAGAACAAATCGTTTGATACCGTGATCGTGATAGGACCTAGCCACCTCTCTGACTTTGACGGCATCGCCGTTATGAGCGGTGAAAGCTACTCCACTCCTCTGGGGACCGTGAGCATTGACACGGCGATCGCTTTCCGATTGACCTCGGCGAGCCCGAAAATAGTTTATCTTAACAGCGTTTTTAAAAAGGAGCACTCGGTGGACAACGAAGTACCCTTTCTGCAAAAGACGCTGAGGGGATTCAAGCTTGTCCCGATAGTTATGGGCAGGCAGACGCTTGATAACTGCCAGGTGCTGGCGGACGCGGTCTCATCCGCGATAAAAGGCAGGAACGTGCTGATAGTGGCCAGCACCGATCTTTCACATTACCATTCTGAAGAAGCCGCGGCGCAGAAAGACAGCACAGCCATGGACGCGATCGGCAGCGGCGACATCGCGGAACTGGCGGCCAAGATCGCCAGCGGAGAATGCGAAATGTGCGGATACGGGCCGGTGATCACGGCCATGGCCGTGGCCGACGGGCTGGGGGCGAACAGCTATGAGATATTGAAATACGGCAACTCCGGAGTCGGCTCATCCGTGGTCGGATATCTTTCTGCGGCGATATATAACAGGCCGCAGATCCTGGACGATACCGACAAGCAGACCCTGCTTCAACTCGCAAGGAACACCCTGGGAACGTACGTAAAGACTGGACAGCGACCTGAAATTCAACTGTACGAAAAGAACCTGCAGATAAAATCCGGTGTTTTTGTGACCCTCAAAAAGGATGACGCTTTAAGGGGATGCATGGGTTACATCAGACCCGTCAGGCCTCTTTATCTCGCGGTGCAGGACATGACGATAGCGGCCGCGTCGCAGGATCCGCGTTTTACGGCCGTTACCACAGAGGAGCTTTCATCGCTCAAGATAGAGATATCCGTGCTCTTACCTTACAAAAAAATATCGACCGGTGAAGTTGTCGCCGGCCGCGACGGCTTGATCATTGTCAACGGCGATAAGATGGGCGTGCTTCTGCCTCAGGCGGCGATAGAGAACAAGTGGAACGACCAGCAGCTGCTCGAAGGCGTTTGCGAAAAAGCTTCGCTTTCGCCGGAAGCTCTGGCGGACCCGAACACGACCCTTTACAGTTTCACGGCGGAGGTTTTCTCTGAGGAGTAAGCGGGCCCCGGAGGAGACCAGGGCCCTTTGGCTTACTTTTTCTTGGCCGGTTTGGCTTCTTCGATCTCAAGCGTTTCTTCTTCACCGCCGTCATGCTTTTCGCCGTCGGCCTTGCCGAAGAACTTGGTGTCAAGCATCTGCATATTGCTTGCGATAACCTCAGTGATGGATCTTTTTTCGCCGTCTTTCTCGTATTTTCTCACCTGAAGCTTTCCTTCGATAGCTATGGGTTTCCCCTTTTTCAGGTACTCGCCGCATATCTTGGCGAGACCGCGCCACGCCACTATGTTGATGAAATCCGCTTCGCTTTCCCCGTTCTTTGAAGGGCGTCCAACGGCCAGAGCGAACCTGGCGACAGGGATCTCATTGGATGTGTAACGGACCTCGGGATCCTGCGCCAGGCGGCCCACCAGTATAGTTCGGTTAAGAGACATCATATTTTTGTCACCTCCTCTTTGCATGAAGAGGGAGCAATTGTCCTGCCAGCTGGATCGAGCTTAAGTGGAGGCTATTTTATAGCGGATGCAGTCAGTATGAGTCGAAGATCACTACAGTTACTTTACTATTTCATTGAGCGCTTTGACTATCTCTATCATGCCGAAAGTATCAAGGTCGCAGTATTTTTCAAGCGCGGCGCGCACAGCTTCGCGGTCAGCTCTGTCTACGCTCTTGTCGAAGGTCACCCTGTAATATTCAACGCTCGCGGTGCCGCCTTCAGCGATCTCAAGCCCCGAATAAGACCTGTTCGTTATGGCGGGAAGCACAGCTTTAAGCGACGCGCTGCCTGCCTGCTTGGGATTGTAGTAATAAAAGTTCTTAAAAGGCTCGAGCAGGTCCACGAACCTGCCTTCCAGCGCGGAGAACCATTTCTGATAGTCCTTATATACCATGCTCGATCTTCTAAGGCACTGCAGCTCGAAAGCGGCATAGTAGGCAATGATCGATCCTCCCTTGCCGAGTTCCTCCTTTAGCCTGCGCAGCACCTCCGGGCGCGGGTCCACATCGCCGGGCGCTAAATATGATGACCGCTCGGGTTCCGCTCCCTTGCTTTTGATCCTGTAAAGCGAGAACTGAAAGGGGACGGCTTCGTAGGGGCTTGTTCGATCGTATATAGGCAGGGCCGACGCCAGCGTCTCAAAGTCAAGGAAATAGAGAGGATACTCCAGCTTTTTAAGGAATTTCTTGATCGCGGGCCTGTCTATGAAGGGCTCGTTCTTTCTGCTGCTGTGCACCTGTATAAGCTGTTTCTCGTTAAGCTTGTAGCCGTCCGGAATGTCGGCAACATTCTCGATGCCTTTATCCCAGAGGTCGAAGCATTTTTTCCCTCCGCTGTAGAGCGTGAACACGTTGCCTTCGGCTGAAACGGGCTCCCAGCAGATATCCTGCAGCGGACAGTCATGCGGCTTGCTGCAGTAAGGGCCTATCTGCGTCGCCGGCGCGCCCCTTTGCGCCATCACTTTTACCATTTCATCAACGTGGGCCGATATATCCTTCATCATATCTCCCGTGATCACGGTCACGTCCGTTTTTATAAAGAAATTTTTCGGGTCGATCTCACCCTGCTTTATAAAAGTGTTGTCCACGTAAACAAGGAAGCATTTTCTTATCTTGAGACCGGCGCCCTCATAGGTGTATCTCTGAAAAGCCACGTCGTGGTAATGGTGTTCGCCTATGCTGGTCCCGCTTTTTACCTCGTAGAGGTCCCATTCATCGTCTTCGACAGGGACAAGTATGTCGGCGATCGCGTATACGTGGCCGTAAATGAACCCTGCCTCAAAAAGAGGCTTTCTATTCTTGAGCGCCGCCATCGATTGTTCCGCGTGCTTTTCAGCGGCCGGTATACGCTCCAGCCTGATGCCGTCGGGGAACAGTTTTTGAGCGAGAAGTCCGACGCGTTTCCCCTCGTCAAAAACGAACTTTGTCATGGGGTTATTGTGTTTCACGTCCTGTTTTCGGTTGTATTCATACCAAAGCAGCTTAAGGCACTGGAGACCGTTAAGATAATTGCTTTTTGAAAGGAGAGGATATTGCGCGGGCAAGCTAAACGCCTTTCAGCTCTTTGAGCAGTTTGTCAAAGTGCGTTCCCTGCCAGTACGCTCTTTTGCAGGTGGGGCAGTAAGAGAACTTATCCATGGTCTCAAAGACCAGCTTTGGCACTATCTTCTTCACCTTTTCTTTTTCGACATATTCCACGTTCGTATTGCACTCAGGGCATCTGGAGAAGCACGTTCCGCTTGCAAAATGAACGCCCGTCAGCTTTGAGAGCTCCTTCATCTGCTCCTGAAGGGAGGTGGAGATAAGCAGTGCCGACCTGGCGCCCCTTATTTTTGAGAGGCCCTTGTCACGGGTAACGATGATCCTTCCCTCAGCCCTCGCGATCTTCATAATTTCGTGATCATCAAGTGCGGCGTCGTACAAAGTATCCTGGCCGAGCAGCCTCAGCCTTTTAGCCAGCTTGCCGAGCATAGAATCGACTATGAACTTCATGTCACCGTCTGCCTGTGCTTGTACACAAGTATCTCCTGATCGGGCTCATCAACGTCGATCTCTGTGTACGGATAGAACCTCTGAGTGCGGGTCTCCTTTATCCCGAGGTCCGCCAGGCTCACCTCCAGGTTGATGTCCGAAGGCAGCACCCTGAATTCAGGGTTGTTCATCTGCGGCTCCATGGGCTGGGCCCAGAGCTCGATTATCCTGCTGATCACCTTGCGCCTGCCGCGGAACTCCTCGCCGAACTCGGTGAGAATGGATAAAAGCTGCTTGCCGAGCCTCGCCTCCTTGAGCAGGTTTATGCAGCCGCACAGGCCGAGATGAGAGTGCAGCATCTTGCCCTCCTCTTTTTCTATTGAGCCGATGTTTAGGAGAAGCAGCTGGCAGTCGCGGTACTGGTCCCCGATGAAAGGCTCATACCTGGTGTCCCCGGTCATGCCTATCTTGAGCGGATGATGCTTGAACATTATGTTCGTCTCAAGCGTCAACCCCACCGCAGATTCCTGGTTGGTCCAAAGTTCCGGATGGTACGCCTGGTTCACGGCAAGGTTGAAACCGTACTTGTCCATTGTCGTCTCGCCGTCCACCGCGGTGATCCTGTTGCCCGGGATAAGCAGGCGGAAATTTATCTCGGGCTTTCCTTCCTTGTCGGTCTTATTGAACACTCCCTGATACTTTAGCATCACGCCGGGGGCTCCGAAAATATCTATCGTCTTTGAATGACCCGAGAGTTTGTAATCGTTGTACTTGGCGATCAGGCTCAATATCCCTTCGAGCGCTTCCGAATGGTCGTCGTGATCGTGGGTAATGATGATGGCGTCAATGTCAAGCACACCCAGCCTCTGCTCCCTGAATATCTCGAGAAAGTTGTATCCGGGATCTATCACGATGCCTTTCAGTTCCTTTCTGTGGTCCTGAAGGGTGAGATAGTATCCGCCTCCCTGGCTGCCCGTCTGGGAGTAAAGAGGGGATGAGGAGTTCCACTTTCGTATTATCTTAAGCTTGTTGGGGCCCATCACTTCTGCAGCCATCTTGGGCATGTTCAGGTCGCGCACAAGCCTGTCCTGGTTCTTTTTTATCGTTTCCCGGGTGGGGAACAGCACGTCATCCATGTACCTGATGGCGCCGTATGTGAGGCTCCCCTTGTCAAAAAAGTGCGGATCGTCCTTTCTTGCGAGCTTAAAGTCCTCGTAAGCTTCCCTATACCGGCCCTGCAGGAACCGGGCGATCCCCCGGTTGTACAGGGCGATGGTCGCGTCTTCCTTTATCTCGTGAAGCTTTTTGTGGACGCTGTCGTAGATCGCCTCAGCTTCCTTGTAAAGGTTATCGTTCAGGCAGATGAATCCTATGGTGTCCCACGGGGTCTTGTGGGATTCACCCGTCATGCTGACCGACATGCCCTTTTCGGTTATGAGCTTTTTGAGCGTGGCGACAACATCGTTAAGGTGCTTCTGGATCCATTCTTTTCTGATGTACATGGGGAACTTGAGAAGATTGTGCCAGGTGTGGTACTGATGAGCGTCAAGCTCGATGTTCAGCATTTGATACATGATATTATTTTAACATAGAGGAGCGAGAGGAGCGAGAAGAGTTAAATGTGATATAATCCTTCCGAGGTGATGTTATGACAGACGAGAAAAAATCAATTCCGCTCGAGCTTGATAATGAGACATCCAAAGGCGCGTACACGAACGCCGCGATAATTTTCCATAATGAGAACGAGTTCGTGATCGATTTCGCTTTTATCCACCCTTCAAAGGCCAAGGTGGTCTCGCGCATAATAACCAGCCCCGGCCACGCCAAGAGGCTATTCAAGGCGCTGGGTGAAAATGTGGCGCAGTACGAGAAAAAGTTCGGACCCATCAAAGAAGTCGAAGGGCCCGACAAAGGCCTTAACATCCAGCTCTCAAAGAACTGATGGAAGAAGCCGCTAAGAGGGTGCTTAAGATAATCGACATCCTCGGCAGGGAATATCCGGACGCGACGACAGCCCTGGATTTTTCAACTCCTCTTGAGATGCTCGTCTCAACCATTCTCTCAGCGCAGTCGACCGACAAGACGGTCAACAAGGTGACCCCAGCGCTGTTCAAGAAATACAGGAACGCGAAAGATTTCGCCAAGGCCGACAAGGCCGCACTGGAAGGCCTTATCAGGTCAACCGGCTTCTATCACAACAAGGCGAAAAGCATACTGGGCATGGCAAAGATGCTGGTCTCGGACTTCGGCGGCAAGGTCCCGGATACGATGGAAGAGCTGGTCAAGCTCCCGGGAGTTGCAAGAAAGACCGCGAACGTTGTTCTTAACAATGCGTTCCATAAATCCGTCGGTATCGTTGTGGATACACACGTTCTCAGGCTTTCGGAAAGGCTCGGATTATCGAAAAATACGAACGCGGTGAAGGTCGAAGAAGACCTGATGAAGATAGTTCCGAAACAATTCTGGAACAAGATATCGTATTATCTGGTGGACCACGGAAGGGCGATCTGCATCGCCAAGAAACCTAAGTGTCCCGAGTGCGTGATCTCAAAACACTGCCCCTCCTATCAAGCTTTCATGAAGAAATTCTGGAACAGATGAGCCTAAAATACGTAATTCAGGAACACCACGCATCGCACCTCCACTGGGACCTGCGCCTCGAGCACAAAGGCGTCCTCAAGAGTTGGGCGGTACCCAAAGAACCCACCAACGAACCCAACGTCAAAAGGCTCGTAATAGAGGTCGAGGACCACGAGCTTGATTACGCGAACTTTGAGGGAAAGATAGAAGAGGGCGAATACGGCGCGGGCACGGTCAAAATTTGGGATTCGGGGACGTATGACGCCATCGAATTCAACGATTCAAAGGTTGAAATGGCGATCCACGGGAAAAAGCTGAACGGCCATTTCCATCTTGTCAGGTTCAAAAAAGCCGGCCCCAAGGGCTGGCTCTTCTTTAAGAGCAAAGTATAGCCCCTAAAAAGTCATAAATCCGCGAAATTTCGGC